>Ga0256839_1001978_pt1 | contig 23772 bp, 19 predicted proteins | sample 354166metaG_FD_185968 | JGI IMG/M metagenome (GOLD analysis project Ga0256839, IMG submission 185968) | Hydrothermal vent microbial communities from Mid Atlantic Ridge, Atlantic Ocean - 354-166 | ecosystem: Environmental > Aquatic > Marine > Hydrothermal vents | place: Atlantic Ocean: Mid... | reverse complement strand
TAAGGAAATTGAAGTATCATCCGAGTTGCCTCCGATTGTTGGTATGACGCCTTTGAAAAAGAATGTTCGGATGAAGGTAATAAGGCAAGGAGATCTGGAAACTATCAAGGTTAAAGTGGGCTTGTTACCCGAGCAGGAAGAACTTCGTCTGGTCCAGGAAACAAATCCGGGTGAAACAATCAACAAGCGTTTTGGAATCGTTATTTCTGATTTAACTAGCGAGCAGCGGCAGCAGTTACAGGTCGAGAAAAATGGCGTCTTAGTCCGGAAGGTGAGTAAGGGTCCGGCTCAGGATGCTGGTATTATTGTTGGTGATGTGATTTTGCAGATCAAGAATAATATCGTTCGCGATGTGGCTGATTTTGATAGAATAACGAGTTCGCTGCCGTCCGGTAAATCAGTTGCGGTGCTGATACAACGGCGAGGCAGTCCAGTATTTTTAGCGATCAAATTATAAATTAAAGCGTGGATTTAAAACACATAAGAAATTTCTCCATTATTGCCCATATAGATCATGGTAAGTCGACATTGGCTGATCGTTTTATCCAGATATGCGGTGGTCTGACCGAACGGGAAATGGCTACCCAGGTTCTGGATTCAATGGATCTGGAACGGGAGCGAGGAATTACCATTAAGGCACAAAGCGTTACCTTAAATTATCAGGCTAAAGATGGGGAACTTTATCAGCTTAATTTTATTGATACGCCGGGTCATGTGGATTTTTCTTATGAGGTTTCGCGGTCTTTGGCTGCTTGCGAAGGTGCTTTACTTGTTGTTGATGCCGCTCAGGGGGTTGAGGCCCAGAGTGTGGCCAATTGTTATACCGCCATTGACCAGGGGCTTGAAGTGGTGCCGGTGCTTAACAAGATAGATTTGCCTTCAGCAGAACCGGAGCGGGTCATCAAGGAAATTGAAGAAGTCATCGGCATACCCGCGGAAAATGCAATCAAAATCAGTGCAAAAACTGGAATTGGTGTGAAAGATGTTTTGGAGCAGCTCATTGAAGAAATTCCTTCTCCCAGTGGCGATGAAAAGGCACCTTTGCAGGCACTGATTATCGATTCCTGGTTTGATAGTTATCTGGGTGTTGTGTCGTTGGTGAAGATTGTCAACGGCAGTTTGCGTCGAAAACAAAAAATCACAGTAATGTCGACGGGAAAATCATTTTTGGCTGAAAATGTCGGTGTTTTTACTCCTAAAAGAACTGAAAAAAATGAATTAAAGACCGGTGAAGTTGGTTTTATAGTTGCAGGAATAAAGGATATTTATGGTGCGCCAGTCGGTGATACCATTACTTTAACCGATAACCCTGCCCATGAACCCTTAGCAGGATTTCAGCAAGTTCAACCACGTGTTTTTGCCGGGCTTTTCCCAGTCAATGCTGATGATTATGGTGCATTGAGAGAGTCTCTTGATAAGTTGCGTCTGAATGATGCTGCTCTGCATTTTGAACCGGAAACATCCCAAGCCTTGGGCTTTGGTTTTCGTTGTGGATTTCTGGGAATGCTGCATATGGAAATTATCCAGGAGCGGCTGGAGCGGGAATATAACGTTGACTTGATCACCACAGCGCCTACCGTGATTTATGAGGTTGAAACCCATAATGGTGGAATCATTATGGTGGATAACCCGGCAAAATTACCGGATCCTGGAACCATTAAGGAGATTCGTGAGCCCATTATTCAGGCTAATATTTTGGTGCCACAGGAATATTTGGGAAGTGTGATTACTCTTTGTATCGAAAAGCGCGGTGTTCAGAAGGACATGCAATACCTGGGTTCCCAGGTTTCTTTAAGTTATGAATTGCCTTTGAGTGAAGTTGTTCTGGATTTTTTTGATCGGCTAAAGTCTGTGAGTCGCGGTTTTGCTTCTTTTGATTATGAGTTTAAACGCTTTCAGGAAGCAAACCTGGTTAAACTGGATGTGCTGATTAATGGCGATCGGGTTGATGCGCTGTCTATTATCGTTCATCGTGATTTGAGTCAAACCAGAGGCCGCGAACTGGTAGAGAAAATGAAAGAATTAATTCCAAGACAAATGTATGAAGTGGCTATTCAGGCGGCTATTGGATCAAAAATTATTGCCCGCTCTACTGTTAAAGCAATGCGTAAAAATGTGACTGCAAAGTGTTACGGTGGGGACATCACGCGTAAGAAAAAGCTGTTAGAAAAGCAGAAGGCAGGCAAAAAGCGCATGAAACAGGTCGGTAAAATTGAAATTCCCCAGGATGCCTTTTTGGCAGTTTTACAAGTCAGCAAGGATTAGCCTTGTTGCACATATTTTTTTCCACCATTAAAAAACAAGATTATGGATTTTGACTTTTCCTTTTTTTTAGTCATAGCAACAATTGTAACCGGCGTTATTTGGGGCGGCTATTTACTTTATCTGAAATACACCGGGCAAGAGATCAAACCAGATCAAAAAGAGCCTATCATAGTAGAATATGCGCACTCGTTTTTCCCGATTGTGCTGATTGTACTGATTTTACGTTCTTTTTTGGTGGAGCCGTTCAGGATTCCTTCGGCTTCAATGATGCCAACATTATTAATTGGCGACTTTATTTTGGTTAATAAATATACCTATGGCGTCAGGTTGCCAGTGTTGAACACTAAAATTATCGAAGTCGGCGAGCCTAAGAGAGGCGATATCGTAGTATTTCGTTATCCCAAAAATCCGACAGTTGACTATATAAAAAGAGTGATAGGCTTGCCGGGTGACAGGGTGGCCTACTACAACAAGCAGGTTTATATAAATGGCAAAAGAGTGAAATACACGCCTATGGGTATTTATCAGGGCGTCGGTCAGGGTAAAAACATGACTGGCGCAAATTTGCTGCTTGAAGATCTTGATACCGTTGAGCATAAAATTTTGATTCATAATAGGGCGCCGTCAATTGAAAGTGTTAATGTGATTCCTGAAGGTCACTATTTTGTGATGGGAGACAATCGTGATAACAGTAATGATAGCCGCTACTGGGGAACTGTGCCGGAAGAAAACCTGGTAGGCCGAGCCTTTTTTATCTGGATGAGTTGGGATTGGGAGTATAAAGGGATTGGCTTTGATAGAATTGGCACAGTATTAGAATAAAACCTTGAAGTCTGAGATATAAACGCAAGGCATTGTTGTAGAGATGGTTTTTATTGTCTGGCCATTAAAAAATCAAGGATAAATGCTGAGAAGCAACTACACTTAAGGAGTGTAGAGGAACTTGATTAGGTAGATAAATAATGACTAGACGATACCGCAGGCAACAACAGGGATTAACGATGATCTCGATTGTGCTTATTTTGGGACTGATCGCCTTTTTTACTCTCTTGATTTTAAAAATTGCGCCAATCTATATGGATCATGCCAAGGTGGTCAATGCTTTGGCTGCTGTTGAAGAAACGACAGACATCCAAACCAAAAGTAAAAGTGAAATTCTGTCTTCCTTGAAGAAAAGATTCAATTTTAATTATGTTTATCACATTGAAGATGATGACATCAGTATCATAAAAGAAGGAAATTATCTTAAAGTTGATATTGAATACGAAGTGGTAGAAAATCTGGTTGGAAACTTAAGCGTATTGGTGGAATTTCATGAAGGCTTTGAGGTGGGGGAAACGTGACAAGAGATCCTGCTGGCCTTTGTAAAAAGCTTCAGTTGGATTTTAAAGATCCGAAGCTGTTTGTTATGGCGTTGACTCATCGTAGCGCAGGCAATGGTAATAATGAGCGTCTGGAGTTTTTAGGCGATTCGGTTTTAGGGTTTGTAATTGCCAAAAAGTTGTTTGAAAAATTTCCGGATGCCAGCGAAGGCGTATTAAGTCGGTTGCGGGCAAATTTGGTTAATCAAGGGGTATTAGCTGAAGTGGCCAGGGAGAATGAGATTGGTGATTATCTGATTTTAGGTTCGGGTGAATTAAAAAGTGGTGGATACAGGCGTGATTCTATTTTGTCTGATGCTTTAGAAGCCATTATTGGTGCTTTATTGGTAGACCAAGGCATAAATGCCAGCCAGAATTGGGTTTTAAAGGTTTTTGCTGATAGAATTAATAGCTTATCGCTTGATGATTGGCAGAAAGACCCGAAAACCCGCTTGCAGGAATTTATGCAATCTCGAAAGCTCGATTTACCAGAATATAATTTGCTATCGATGACGGGTGCTGCGCACGCCCAGACTTTCCGGGTTGAGTGCCGAATTCCGTTGGCATCCGAGCCATCAATTGGAGAAGGCGCATCAAGAAAAAAAGCTGAACAAACAGCGGCAGAAAATATGTTGAAACAACTGAAATTATAATTTGATGAATTGTGGTTATGTAGCGCTGATTGGGCGTCCAAATGTTGGTAAGTCAACATTAATGAATCATTTGCTGGGCCAAAAGATCAGTATTACCTCAAGAAAACCGCAAACAACACGGCATCGAATTTTAGGTATTAGTACGACTGATGCAGGACAAGCTGTTTATCTGGATACCCCGGGGATGCATCAGAACGAGAAACGGGCTTTGAATAGATATTTGAACCGTACTGCTGACACTACACTTGCTGGCGTTGATTTGGTGGTGTGGTTGATTGATGGGTTATCATGGCAAACCTATGATGAAGTTATATTCCGTAAATTACAATCGGCAGGATTGCCGGTTATTCTGGTTGTCAACAAAATCGATCGGTTAAAAAGCAAAGAACATATCCTGGCTTTTTTTGCACAGGCGAAAGAAAAATTTCCGTTTACACAAATGATTCCTGTTTCGGCATTAAAAGGCCAAAATCTGGATCAATTGCAATCTGCAATTATGGGTTTATTACCGGAAGGCGAGCTGATTTACCCTGAAGATCAAATCACTGATCGCAGCGAACGGTTTTTAGCTGCGGAAATTATCAGGGAAAAATTAACCCGCAGATTGGGCGATGAGCTTCCCTATGCCATTACGGTAGAAATTGAACGCTATGAAGAACATGCTAAGTTAGCAAAAATTTATGGCCTGATATGGGTGGAACGCAGCACCCAGAAAAGTATTGTGATTGGCAAGCATGGCGAAAAATTGAAGAAAATTGGTATCGATGCGCGTAAAGATATTGAGAATCTTATCCATAAAAAAGTCTATCTACAATTATGGGTTAAAGTAAAAAAGGGCTGGTCGGATAATGAGCGGGCTTTGCAAAGTTTAGGCTTTAATGAGTGATCATGCTATTTATCTGGAACCTGCCTTTGTTCTCCATTCTCGTGCATATCGTGAATCTAGTCTGATTCTTGATGTTCTGACTCAGCGGCTGGGTAAGGTTTCATTGTTGGCGAAAGCAGTTAAGAACAAAAAAAACACCGAAATATCTGCTTGTTTGCAACCCTTTAATCCCATACTGGTTTCATTTTACGGAAACACTGGCCTCAGAGTATTGTCTGATGTTGAACTTGAGCCGCCAAAGATTTTGCTTGAAGGGAAAGCATTGTATTGTGGGTTTTACGTTAATGAGCTGCTCAAATATCTTTTGCACACTGACGATCCCTGTCCAGAAATTTATCTAATTTATCGTCGCTTTTTAGAGCAATTGCAAGAAAATTTTGATAATTTAGAGACATTGTTGCGTTTTTTTGAGCTGCAGTTATTGGAGGCTCTTGGCTATGGTTTACAATTAACGCATGATTTTAGCCAGGATAAAGCGGTTGTGTCCGAAAAAAAATATCATTTTATTCCGGATCGAGGGCCGGTGGAATCGAAACAGGGTTTTATAAGTGGTGATACTTTATTATCCTTACAAAATAAAGTTTTGAAAAGCAGACAAGCGCTTTTTGAAGCAAAAAAATTAATGCGCCTGGTTTTTGATTTTTATTTACAGGGCCGTCAATTACGTTCTCGAACTCTCATAAAACAATTATATCAATCATAAGTTATGCAGAAAAAACCGATCCTGTTGGGCGTTAATATTGATCATGTTGCAACCTTGAGGCAGGCGCGAGGCACAAGATATCCTGAACCTATACAGGTGGCGCTTATAGCCGAACAGGCCGGTGCTGATGGCATAACAGCGCATCTTCGTGAAGACCGGCGTCATATACAGGACAGAGATATCTATTTGCTCAAGGATATGATCCATTCTCGATTAAATTTGGAAATGGCGGTTACTGATGAAATGCTCAATATTGCGAGGCAGATTAAGCCTTTTGCCTGTTGTTTGGTTCCTGAAAAACGTGAGGAGCTAACTACCGAGGGAGGGCTTGATGTGGCCGCTGACCCGGAACGGATGTTGCAGGCATGTGGAGAACTTGCAGATGCAGAAATCGAAGTTTCATTATTCATTGATCCGGAGGAAAGACAGATTGATGCAGCTGTGGAAGCAGGAGCTCCGGTTGTAGAGCTTCATACCGGATGTTATGCAGATGCGATTGATGTTGGTCAGCAAGAACAAGAGCTTGAGCGAATAAGCCAAGCCGCCAAATATGCGAATTCTGCAGGTTTGCAAGTTAATGCAGGACATGGCTTACATTTTCATAATGTCGAAGCGATTTGTAAAATTCCTGAAATTGTCGAATTGAATATTGGTCATTCGATTATTGCTCAGGCGCTATTTTCAGGATTGGATCGAACGGTGAGAGATTTAAAACAAATCATGCGAAATGCGAGGTTATGAAGCTTGAGCATTATCAGCTGACTTCAATCGGCAACAGGAAAATCAATCAGGATTACATGCAAAACGAAGTTAATGATCGTTATGCGTTGTTTGTAGTTGCTGATGGTTTGGGTGGGCATCATGCAGGGGAAAAGGCATCTCGATTCTTTTGCAAGGGCTTGGTTGGATTGGCTCCTGCTTATACTCAAACTATTGCTGAAGATCCAGAGCAAGTGATGTTTGACTGGATTGATGCGGCGGTTGATAAGATGAAAGTCGCTTTTGGTGATGATGAGGGGGCGATTGATGCTCATACCACTTGTGCGATCTTATATATGCAAAAAGATCTGCTGGTGGTTGCACATTGTGGGGATTCCAGAGTCTATCGGTTGAAAAACGGGGTGCAACTGTGGCGTACCAGGGATCATTCGAAAACGCAAAATTTGCTTGAAAAAGGAGCCTTGACAGAACAGGAAATGGGGGTTCATCCTGATCAGGGTTTTTTGACGCGCAGCATTAATATTTTGAAGCCCTATGAGCCGGAAATAAAAGTTTATCCGCCTCCAGAGAAAGGCGAGATTTTTATTTTATGCAGCGATGGTTTTTGGGAGTTTACTAAAGAAGCGGAATTTAGGCGTTTGGCGATGCCAAACATTAATAAAAAAGATTTGTTGAAGCAGGCTCAATTAGCGATGTTCAGAGCTGGGGGACGTAGTGACAATATTACAGTACAGTGGTTGCGCATCTGCGAATAAAATTCAACACCCATACACGCTTGATTTATGGGTGTTGAATTTCGTCGGTTTAGTGTGTTGCCAAGCCGTGTTTCTGGATGCGATAGAGCAGCGTATCTCTGGAAATTCCCAGCAAGCGAGCAGACTTGCTTCGGTTGCCATTGGTTTTTAACAAGGCTTGATGAATCAATTCGGCTTCCAGATTGTCCAAGCTGAAACCAGCTTCTGGAATACTGAAGCCAGACGTAGCATCTCCCATTTTAAGCGAACTGAATTCGTGAGGCAGATTCTCTGGTTGAATGGTTCTGCCGGACAGCAGGATGGCCAGCCGTTCACAAACATTTCTTAATTCCCTAACATTTCCAGGCCATTCATAGCCGCGTAATTTTTTGAGTGTTGGTTTGCTCAAAGTTGCAGGTTCAATCTGGTGCTGTTCAGCGAAATGATTGATGAAATATTTGGCCAGCAAATCAATGTCATCTTTACGTTCTTGTAGTGGTGGAATTTCTAATGGAACAACATTTAAACGAAAGTATAAATCTTGTCGGAAGGTTCCTTCGTCAATTTGCCTGGCCAGATCAGTGTTGGTTGCGGCAATAATTCGGACATTTACGAAGTCAGGTCTGGTTTCGCCAACCGGAAAGCATTCGCCCGACTCCAGAAAACGTAATAGTTTTGCCTGTATGCTTAGTGGGAGTGAATTAACTTCGTCTAAAAACAAGGTGCCGCCATCGGCAGATTGAAAAATACCTTTTTTGTTGCCAGTAGCGCCGGTAAAAGCACCTTTGCGGTGGCCAAATAATTCAGATTCAACAATGCCTTCAGGTAATGCGGCGCAGTTGACTGTAATAAATGGCTTGTCGGCACGCTTACTTTCCTTTTGCAAGGCAGTTGCCAATACCTCCTTTCCTGTCCCTGTTTCGCCCTTGATGAGCACTGTAACATCGGTTGCAGCCACTACCTTTGCGCTTCTTAGTACAGATTCAAAGGCAGGGTTGTTGCCAATCAATTTTGTAAAATGTTGCATAGAAACCTCTTTAATTTTAATAATTTTTATATGTGTTGTAATCGCATTGGGTTTAGCCAAGGCAGGGCAGACAAAATAGCTAGAATGATCAGTAAAATACCTATTATTTGCCTGAACCGATTCATTCTGGCTAGTTTCGAAAAAGCCCCTCCCATTGCGCCGACACTTATGATGGCGGGCAGGGTTCCAGCTCCAAATGATAACATTGTTAGGCCACTACTTACAATATTTCCGGTTGTAATGGCCAATGCCATTGCGGTATAGACAAGACCGCAAGGCAGCCAGCCCCAGATGATTCCAAATAGAAACGCCTGGTGTAACTTTGTTACCGGCAACAGTTTTCTGCCTACGGGGTCTAACAATCTCCATAATTTCGAGCCAAATTTTTCAATATAGGCGAAACCCGGAAACCATCCAGCAATAAACATGCCAGCTCCAGCCATAATAGTTGCAGAGAGGATTTGTAGTGCTCTGTAACCTGTTTCATGGTTAAAAGGGATGATCAGGGCTGTACCCAGAAAACCGGCTATCAGACCTCCCATGGTATAACTAAATAATCTTCCAAGATTGTAGTTAATGATAAAAGGCAACAAGCGTTTTTTATTTTCACGAATTTCGGGCTTCAGGCTGAGAGTAAGGGTGCCAATGATAGAGCCGCACATGGTCACACAATGAAGACTGCTGAATAGGCCGACAATAAATGCGACGAGATAAGAAGTTTGAAAGGCGGTATCAATTTCCATAGTTTGATAAAGATATCATATTGTTTTTTTTGCTCAAGAAAAAACGAAATGAAGGTTTTTTGACGTTTTTTAATTGAACTGTGTTATTTAAAGAGCAGTTATGTGTGAAATACCAATATAAATGCGATTTAATTATTTTTAGCGCATTTCCAATATTTGATAAGGGTTTTCACAGAGCTTATGCTTATTGCTTTCAAAAATACCTCGCATATAGTGCTGAATTTTTCGCCAACATTATCGTTAAAAGGACTTCCATCGGCTTGCTGTTACAGTGTATTTACGCCAAATCCATCACAAATCCATTCTCATGTGTAATAAGAAAAACTCCAAGGAATTTTAGGGGGTGGTGGATATGCATAAAAAAGGCCAGGCTCATAGGGAAAAAATTAATTAAACTATGTTATATAACTTAGTGCAAATGAGTTATATAACATAGTTATTATAATTCAGCAATTTGGTGATTATTTTTATTTTTTAATATCATATAGTTATGTAATTATAAATTTTGGCTCCTATTTTGCTTTTTTATTTGGTTACGTCTTTTATTAAGAGAGGAAAAAAGTGGTTAAGACAAGACTTTTACTTATTTCAGCAGCTTGTTTGGCAGTGCCTTTTCAAGTGAACGCTGAAACTGAGCAATTGCCAACGATTATTGTTGAAGGGGTTGCCAAAAGGCCAGGTGAACTTGGTGTTGTCCCTGATTCATCTGGGTTAAAAGATGCGGCTTCCATGCTAAAACATGTACCTGGCGCCAGTGTAAACAGGAATGGACCATTAACAGGCATAGCCCAGTACCGTGGTATGTTTGGTAATCGGATTAATGTCAGCCTTGATGGAGCAAACTTTAAAGAAGTGGGCCCTAACAGTATGGATCCTCCATTGAGTCATATCCCGGCTGCACTAACCGAATCATTGCAAGTATATCGCGGTATTGCCCCGGTCAGTAGCGGTATTGACACAATCGGTGGCGCAATGAGCTTGAAGACCAAAAAAGGTCGATTTGCGGACGAAGATGAAACTTTTGCGACTAGTGGTGTACTTTCATCGGGTTACAGTTCGGTTGATGATAGCTATTTTGGTGCTGGTTTTGTGTCGATCGCCAATCAAAATCACAAGCTTTATGCGGGGGGCTCCAAGGAAGAGGGAGAAGATTATAAATTCAAGGATGACAAGAGGGTCACGCCGACCAGTTACGATCGGGAAGTCTACACCGTTGGATATGGTTATCAAAGAGATGGCCACCAACTGGGTCTGCAATATACTGATAATAATACTCACAAAACTGGAACTCCAGCCTTGCCGATGGATATTATCTATGTCAAGGGCGGACTTTATGATGCCAATTATCAATGGGATATTGGTGACGGATATCAGTTGAAAACGCGGTTTTATTATCAGAATATGCGGCATTTGATGAATAATCATAGCTTGCGGCCACCAAGAATAATGAATGGTGGTCCCATGTTGATGCAAAACAGGACCGAAGTTGAAGGTGGGGGATTGGATATGGCCTTTACCATGCCTTTGTTTAGCGGTGCTTTGACTATGGGTGTTAATGGTGATCGGTCAAATCACGATGCCTTTATTTCCGGCAGTATGTTAATGCCTATGATGGGAGGTATGCCCGGCATGACCATGCGGATGCCGATTGCTATCAAGAATTTCAATGATGTTTCCAGAGAGCGTTATAGCGGTTTTCTTGAATGGAAAGGCGATTTAATGGATGATCTGTCAGCGGAATTTGGCCTTCGTTATACCTATACTTATTCCAATGCCGGAGCTGTCAGTACCAGCCGGATGTTGTTGCCAAATGGCGTTAACGAGCGCGTTTTGGCTACAAGATTCAATGATCTGGATCATGAAAAGTATTTTCATGATGTTGAATTGGTTAGTATTTTTCGTTATACCGCAACGGATAATCTGAATCTTGAGATTGGTTTTGCCAGAAAGAATCGTGCGCCAAGTTATCAGGAACTTTATCTGTGGTCGCCGGGCGAAGCGACTGGCGGATTGGCTGATGGCAGGAATTATGTTGGTAATTTGAATTTAAAAACTGAAAATGCCTATCAATTTGAGTTGGGCGCTGAATATCATACTGATGATTTATATGTGGCTCCACGGGTTTTTTATCATTATGTCAAAGATTATATTCAGGGAACACCGGTGGCAGGTTTTGGTAACGGTACGTTGCAATTCAATAATATTGATGCACAGCTTTGGGGTTTGGATATCGAAGCCAGTTATCGCATTGACGATCATTGGCGACTTGATGGTGGTTTGAATTATGTTCGTGGACAGCAAATTGGTGGACAGGGAGGAAATTTATACAGAATAGCGCCATTGAATGGTCGAGCCCAGATTACCTTTGAGCACTCAGGTTGGATGGCGGCTGTAGAAGGTGTGTTTTATGATCGGATGGAAGATGTGGCAGGTTATAATGATGAGCAAGTTACACCGGGATATTTCTTGCTAAACTTGAAAGCCAAATATGAGCCGGATCTGATCAAAGGTCTTGTGATTGGGGCTGGAATCGACAATGTCATTGATCAAAAACATTTTGACCATTTGGGTGGTTACTATCGGGTTAGCGGTAATCCGGATGTAGCCCAAGGCGGTCGAATTCCTATGAATGGCAGGAACTTTTACGCTACTTTATCTTATCAGTGGTAGGTTTTTTTCCTGTTCGTCACTTTGTAGTGACGAACAGGACGTCTTTGTTATTGAAATTGCTCCGCAATTTGTTGCTGAATTCTTTCTGCCATCATTTTGGGATTTTCCGCATCACGAATAGGGCGACCCACAACGATATAATCTGCGCCATTATGGAAAGCCTGTTCAACGCTAACGACACGTTTTTGATCGTCAGCAGGACGATTTTCTACAGGACGAACGCCAGGTGTTATGACTAACAAACGATGTTCCAGTTGTTGCCTTATCATTGGTACTTCCAAACCAGAAGATACAATACCATCGCAGCCAATTTCCAAAGCTCTTTTGGCTCTGGACAGCACCAATTGTTCAACATCGCATTGAAAACCAAGATCATCCAGGTCGCCACGATCAAGGCTGGTGAGAGCAGTAACTGCCAGCACTTTTAAATCCCCTTTTGATGCAACCGCTGCTTCCATAATGGCATTATTGCCGTGTATGGTTGCCAGATCCACTCCTTTTTGACTCAATGCTTTAATAGCGCGTCCAACGGTTGCCGGGACATCAAAAAATTTTAAATCAACAAATACTTTTTTATCTTGCTGTTTTAACCATTCGATAAAGCCAAAATAATCGCCAGACATGAAAAGTTCCATGCCGACTTTATAAAATTTCACCGAATCATCCAGCGTTTCAACTAATTTTCTGGCTTCTGAAATACTGGGCAAGTCCAAAGCCATAATCAGGCGTTCATTATGAGGAATAGGTTTGGTTGATAAAAATGATTGACTCATGAATAAATAATAAAGCTTAAAATATGTGGATATATAGTAGCATTGAAAAATCAACATTTCATTTTCTCTAACTCCCGTTAATGATAACAACACTAATACAAATGGCTTTACTCATCACTTGCGGATGTGTTTGGCGTTTTTTAAAACCTGGTGGTCTTGAAGCCGACCAAACCCGGTTAGTGTTAACTACTGTAGTTTATTATTTGTTGTTGCCGGCAATGATTTTACATGTACTTTGGAATGCAGAAATAGGTGTTCAGTCTCTCAAGTTTTCACAATTAGCGGTAGCCAGCATTTTTTTTGGTTTGGCTTCGATGTGGCTGACGGGAAAGTTGCTGAAAATTAATAATTCCAGATTAGGCGCTTTGGTGCTGGCTACAGGTTTTCCGAATGTGACTTATTTGGGGCTTCCTGTTTTGGAGCAAACATTTGGTCCGTGGGCGCGCTCTGTGGCAATTCAGATGGATTTATTTGCCGGTTTGCCATTATTATTTACTTTAGGAATTGTGATCGCCAGGTATTTTGGTGAAGACAATGACGATGATAAAAAACCGATTTTGGCGTTTTTAAATGCACCGCCTTTTTGGGTTGCAGCGGCCGCAGTAACAATGAATTTAATGCATATCCCTGAACCCGAATGGATGTCAGGGATATTGGAAAGGCTGGCCGGTGGTGTCGTGCCGCTGATGCTGTTTTCTTTAGGACTGGCGCTAAACTGGCAAGCAGTTTCAATCAGAAATCTACCTTATGTGATTCCCGTAACCACCATCAAAATGCTGCTAATGCCGTTATTCGCCATTTGGTTTAATCAATATCTTGGTATTGAAGGTGAGGCAAAAACTGCCGCATTACTGGAAACAGCAATGCCCTGCATGGTACTTGGGATTGTCTTCTGTGATCGCTATCGGCTGGATGCGGGCATTTATGCCATGTCAGTAACCATAACTACCGTGCTTAGTTTGGTAATGTTGCCTTTTTGGTACAGGATGATGCAATGAACCCAAAAGTTGAAATTTTTTCCCAGGGTGAAGAGTTGGTAACAGGCCAGATTATCGATACCAATGCTGCCTGGTTATCTGATCAATTAATACAGATGGGTTTTACTGTTTCGCGCCATACTACCGTTGGCGATAAACTGGAAGATTTAGTGGCTTTGTTACAGGAAATTGCAGATCGGGCAGACTGTTGTATATGTACTGGAGGCTTGGGACCAACAGTGGATGACTTGACCGCAGAAGCGGTGGCAATAGCTTTTGATTTACCGCTTGAATTTGATGCAATTGCTTACCAGCAAATGGCCGACTATTTTAAACAACGAGGCAGATCGATGCCGGAATCCAATCGCAAGCAGGCGATGTTGCCGAAAACTTCAGTTCGTCTGGATAATGAATGGGGAACAGCACCTGGTTTTGCATTGCGAACAAGCCGATGTCATTTTGCTTTTGTGCCGGGCGTGCCTTATGAAATGAAGCAAATGTTTAAAAACAAAATTACCCCGTTGGTATTATCACAATTTTCAGCCCGGCCCTGGAAATTGATGACCATTAAAACCCTTGGAATGGGAGAATCCGAACTTCAGAATTGTCTGGAAAAACTGGCTTTTCCTGAGAGTGTGCAATTAGGGTTTCGTACCGGTAAGGATGAAATTCAAACCAAGTTGCTTTTTCCGCCGGAATTTCCAGAAACGGAACTACAAGATTTCACTTCAAAAGTAGCAAAACAGTTGGGTGACTCGGTTTTCTCCATTGCTGGGCAAGATGATCATTCAGATGATATCGCCACAGTTATCAATAAATTATTGCAGCAAAAACAACTTTCCTTGAGTATTCTGGAGACCTTCAGTCATGGATTAATGGCTGCAAAATGCCGGTCAGTTGAAGCATTAAATGAAGCCCGGTTTGTTGCTAATTTCGAACGGATATGCGAACAAATGGCAATAGAAGTTCAGAATGATCTGTCAGCTCTATCCATTAATATCGCGGAAAACTTCAGAAAAAAAGCCGGAACGGACTTTGCGCTGGTGCAATTATCTGATGCAACTAAAAATGATGTTGCTGATCCAAAACAAAGTATTCAACTATATAATGCAATTGCGGGTCACAAGGAAACGACCACTTGCTTAACTCGCGCCTCAGGCACATATAAACGTAAACAAAACCAGGCGGCACTATCCGGGCTGGACTTTTTTAGACGCTATTTACAAAAAACATTATAACCACACAGATATGGCATTAATTCAGCTTAACAGGATTTCAATAGCTTTCGGAACTCATGCATTATTAGAAAAGGCAGATTTTCAACTGGATGCAGGAGAGCGCGTAGGATTGTTGGGTAGAAATGGAGAAGGTAAATCTACCCTGATGAAAATTATTGCTGGAGAAATTCAGCCGGATGATGGAGAAATTCGTAAGCAATCGGAACTCAAACTGGCAATTCTGGAACAGGCGCCATCACTTTCAGGAGAAGAAACTATTTATGATGCGGTGGCTGACGGTTTGGGCGAAGTGGGTGAGTGGATCAAGCAGTATCATGCATTGTCGATTGATATGAATGAACAAGACGAGAGTGCCTTGACCGAGCTGGGTCGATTACAGCATAAATTAGAAACCCACCAAGGTTGGCAATTGCAGCAGCGAGTGGAAACTGTTTTAAGCCGTTTGAATTTACCTGGTGAATTATCGGTTGCCAGTTTGTCAGGTGGTTGGAAACGGCGCGTAACGTTGGCAAAAGCTTTAGTGATTGAGCCTGATGTGTTGTTATTGGATGAGCCGACCAATCATCTTGACCTGGAAAGTATTGAATGGCTTGAAGAGCAATTATTGAATTTTCAGGGTGCATTGTTGTTTGTAACTCATGATCGCTCCTTTCTAACAAAGCTTGCCACTCGCATTGTTGATCTCGACAGGGGAAAGCTGGTTTCCTGGCCAGGAGATTATGCAGATTACCTTCGGCGTAAAGCCGCAGCTCTGGATGAGGAAGCCAATCAAAATGCAGAATTTGACAAAAAACTGGCCCAGGAAGAAACCTGGATCAGACAAGGCATCAAGGCTCGGCGAACAAGAAATGAAGGGCGAGTCAGGGCATTGAAAAAATTGCGTGAGGAAAGAGCAGGCAGAAGACAATTGCAGGGCACTTCTAAACTGACGCTTGAAAAGGGGCAGGCTTCGGGAAAGAAAGTGATAGAAGCTGAAAATATTAGTTTTTCCTACCAAAACAACCCAATTGTTAAGGATTTTTCAATCAGCATTCAACGTGGTGACAAAATTGGCTTGATTGGCCCAAATGGTTCGGGGAAAACGACTTTGCTGAAATTATTGCTTAAAGAGGAACTTCAGCCTGATTCAGGAACCGTAGAATTAGGCACTAAATTGCAGGTAGCCTATTTCGATCAGTTGCGGGAACAGCTTGATCCTGAAATGAGCGTTGCTGATTCGGTTGCTGATGGCAATGAGTTTTTGGAAATTGCCGGAACCAAAAGGCACGTAATGTCATATCTGGGGGATTTTCTGTTCGCTCCAGCCAGGGCCAGATCGCCAGTTAAAAGTTTATCGGGGGGTGAAAAAAATCGCTTGTTGCTAGCCAGGCTGTTTACCCGTCCGGCAAATTTAATCATTATGGATGAGCCGACTAACGATTTGGATATTGAAACCCTGGAGTTGCTGGAAGAAAAGCTGGTTAATTACGATGGCACTTTGTTATTGGTCAGCCATGACCGGGCATTTCTTGATAACGTCGTCACCAGTGTTTTGGTATTTGAAGGTGATGGTAAAATCAGTGAGTATGTGGGCGGTCATGCAGATTGGCTGCGGCAGAGTAAGGTGGCTGAGACAGAAAAGCTACAGAAAAAACCAGCCCTTGATAAAAAAACCAAAGGCCCAGCAAAAAAGAAAAAGTTTAGTTATAAAGATCAGCGCGAACTGGAGCAATTACCGGAGCTAATCGAGCAACTGGATGCCAAGCAGGCCGATTTAAACGAGAAAATTAATGCTCCTGACTTTTACAAGCAGGAGCAGGATAAAATCAATCTGATTTTGACAGAATTCAAAGAGAATGAGGCTGAATTAGAACAGGCTTATCAACGCTGGGATGAATTGGAGGCGTTAGCCGAAGAAGTAGCCGGGTAATAAACTTCAACATGGCTGATGTCATCAGTTTTATGCAATAGCTTATTGAGACGGCAATAGATCTTTTCTATACCCTGATGAAGGCAAATAAAATCACCGGGGGCAAACTGGTTGCTGCTGAACATGATGCTGTCGGGTTTGTTTAAGGTTTTGATGCCGGGCAAAAATAAAGCCCATTCGGTTTTTTCATGATTGTGCTGTTTGGAGATGCAAATGGCTTGAGCTTCCAGAGCCATTAATTCAATCCCAAAGCTGATGCCACCGTGTTTGGTTTTACAGATCCTACGGATTAAGCCAATTTCAATCCGGTTATCTTCATTGTTGGTAAAGCCGATTAAATCGTTAATATTGGTTCTGACTTGATGACCATTTTTTAGCATCATGCCATAGCCGTTAATACTACTGTTTTTGATAGTAAATTCGCCCAATTTTAATGAGTTATCTTGCTTCTTTGACTGCATGGTAACAGACCAGATGTTGTCATTGCAGGCTATGTTTTTCTGGGTAGTAAAAATCTGATTGATTTTTTGATCGTGGTGAATATCTTTTTTTAGCGTATTCCACATTTTTTGCACCATTTCCTCTCCCTCGGGTAATAACTCCATGTTTGGTGCGCTCCAGATGCCTGCAATTCTGGCGTCATACTCAGTAATTTCAACTTTATCAGGCGAGTTGGTACTTTTGGTATTTCGGAGAAAGTGAATTGAATCATCGAAACCCATTAACCCATATTCGGCTTTATCTTCCTGGACGCGAGTGAATTTTCGCGATTGACTCATGCTTAGGCTTTTTAATATTATATTTAATAAGCTGATTTTTACCGAATGTAAAATGTCAGTGCCGACAGGTTGTTCCTGAATGTCGTGAAAAATAGCTTTGGCTACATTGATCGTGGAAAAATAGCGAATATTCTCCGCTTCCGATTCACTGATATCAATTAATCTAGCAGGAGGGTGGTCCTGGCTGATATCAAAAGCCAAATAATAACTGGCTTGTTTTTGCTTGATTTTTGACCGGATTGCCGCTTGTTCGGCATAGCCATTTAAAAATTGGTAAATAATCTTCATTTCTCTGGGCTGAAGTTGATTACTGCCGCAATGATAAAAGCAAAGAATCTGCCGAAATTTTCGATTAATTGTGCCTAAAAGGATACTATTTCTGGAAATGTTTTTTTCCAATAGATCAAGCTGTTTTGCCAGTTGATAAAATTGGTAACTCAGTTTCCAGAATCCTTTAAAGGGAGCTTCGTAGCCCATTGAAACATAAAGCAAGGTATTCCCTAAATATTTCAGGCCGCTATAAATAATAAAAGCGTTTTCTTCGGCAGAAAATTGTTTTTCAGAAACACAGAAAGCAAAACCTTTGGCAAGTTCGCTATAGGTCCAGACCAGCAAAGACAGATGGTTTGATTCTTCCTCATTTAATGGGAAACCAACATCAAAGAATTTTTGCTCAATGGGCCGGGCAAAAACGTCGAGGTAATTACCAATAACTTCCATTGCCAGAGCAACTTTTTTGACGGGCAGATCTTTGCTGTTTATCGTTTGAAGCGCATAAAATATTTCTTTGCAGGAAGAATATGCATCCTGTTCCGGCAGCTCATGAAGCCAGGCCTCGATTTTAGTTTTGGAAACAGCAAAAGGCAGCTTGGTCTGATTGGCAAGTGGGGCGGATGCAAATGTTGAAATTTCCATAGGTTTATGTTGTGTTTCTTAATAATGGGTTTTAATTGTTGTGCTATTCTTTAAGCAATACTTTTCCAAAGCATAGTCCAAATTCAGTATTTGAATTTGCTTTTACGCACAAAATCAGTTTATTTTTTAGGAATATTGTGTCTATTTTCGATAAAATTTTAAAAGGGAAAAAAGGATTATCAGCGCAGGAGCAACTTTCTGATGAAGTACCTATTGAAATCCTTAAAAAATTGATACCGATCAGGAATCTTAGTGAAGAAAAGCTGCTTGCCTTCGATTTGCACAAACAGTCAGAGTTTGTGCCGGAAAAAGTCACGCTGTTCAAAGTGGGGCAGGTCAATAAAACGGTTTATTTTTTGCTAAAAGGCTGCATTGAGTTAACTGACGAAAATGGTAAGAGCTATGAGGTAGAAGCAGGAACCCAGATGGCTAAATTTCCATTGGCTGGGGGGATAAAGTGTACAACGACAGCAGTGACCAAAACAGATTGTATGGTTTTGGGTGTATCACAAAAAATCATGGGGATCGGCAAGGAAGTTCGTCAGAACCTTCAGCAATTGCGTTTTCCTGAGAAAATTATTGATAGCAAGCTTATTCAAAGTTTCATACAGCATTATGCTGATGATGAGCTGGAAATCCCGTCATTACCCAAAGTTGCGATAAATTTACGCAAGGCAATGGAAAAGGATATCGGTATTGCTGAAGCAGTTGAAATCATTCAGCTGGACCCGGTGATTTCGGCAAAACTGATTGATGTTGCAAATTGTCCACTTTATATTACCCGAAATCCGGCAAAAACCTGTTTTGAAGCAGTTAATCGAATTGGTTTGCATGCCACAAAAACCCTGGTTACATCATTAAGTATCAAGCAGATTTTTAATTCAAAAAACCAGAAGATCAAGCAGTTTATGGAGCATTTATGGAAACAAAGTGTTTATATTTCCAGCATCAGTTTTTTTCTGGCGTCTGAAACCAGACACCTCAATGCCGAGGAGGCTTTGCTGGTGGGTTTGGTTTGCGATATTGGCTTAATTCCGTTTTTAACGTTTGCTGCCAATTTGCCGGATGATTATTATTCCGATCTGGAACTCAAATTGGCATTACCCTATATTCGCGGCCCTGTGGGAGCAACCATTCTGCAGAAATGGGATTTTCCTGAAGAAATGGTTAAAATTCCGTTACATGCAGAGGACTGGTATTTCAATGCCAGTGAAAAACTGGATTTGACGGATGTGGTTATTTTGGCGAGATTACACAGCAAGATCGGAAAATCAGGTTTTGATAAACTGCCCGCGATCACCTCAATTCCAGCGGCAAGCAAACTGAAAAATGTTACCTTATCGCCAGAAAACTCCTTGCATATCATTCACGATGCAAAACAAAAAATAAATGACGCTTTAAAAGCTTTCTAAGCAAATTCAAGTTGATTGTTTCGTCGGTATGATTTTAGGCTATATTGCTCGAACTTCATTTCTAGTCCTGTGCCTTCCAGTTTGCGTTAAAATACGCTTTATTAACCAAGCATCTATAAAAATCAATGAGCAATCCATTACTTGAAGAATTTACCCTTCCCCCTTTTTCTAAAATCAAACCTGAACATGTAGAGCCAGCTATCGATCAATTGTTGGCAGATGCCAGAATTGTCGTTAGGGAAAAATTAGCAGCGACTGATAACTACAGCTGGGAAAATCTGGTTGAACCTCTGGAACAAGCCGATGACAGAATTCACAAAGCCTGGTCGCCAGTCAGTCACATGAATTCAGTTGTTAACAGTGATGAGCTTCGTGATGCTTATAATGCCTGCTTGCCCAAGCTGAGTGAATATGGCACGGAAATGGGGCAAAACGCTGAGTTGTTTAAAGCTTATCAAGCAATTTCGAAAAGTGACGAATATAAATCTTTTGATATCGCTCAGAAAAAAATTATTGAAAACGCGCTGCGGGATTTTCATTTATCTGGAGTGGATCTTAAGTCAGCAAAAAAAGACCGATATAAAGATATCAGCCAGCAACTTTCCAAGTTAGCCAGCAAATATGAGGAAAATGTATTGGATGCAACCAATGCCTGGAGCAAGTTAATTACTGATGAAGCCGAACTTGCCGGATTACCGGAAACTGCAATGCAGCAAGCCAGACAAACAGCAGAAATGGATGAGCAAAAGGGCTGGATGTTGACCTTGCAATTTCCATCTTATCTGGCTGTGATGACTTATGCAGATAACCGGACATTGCGGCAAGAAGTCTACGAAGCTTTTTCAACACGCGCTTCAGATCAGGGGCCGAATGCCGGAGAATGGGACAATTCTGAAATCATGGAACAGATCCTGGCGCTTAGATATGAAAAAGCGCAATTGCTGGGATACAAGAACTATGCTGAATTGTCACTGGTGACTAAAATGGCGGATTCACCCGAGCAAGTTATCGAATTTCTGGAGGATTTGGCAGACAAATCCAAACCTCAAGCTGAAAAAGATTTGTCCGAGTTAAAACAGTTTGCCAAAGAGCAATATGGAATTGCCGATTTACAAGCATGGGATATAAGTTATTTTTCCGAAAAAATGCGGCAATTTAAGTATCAGCTTTCCCAAGAAGAAGTCAAAGCCTACTTTCCGATTACCAAAGTTTTACCTGGCATGTTTAGTGTCGTCAAAAAATTATACGGTCTGAAAATCAACGAAATAAATGATTTTGACCGTTGGCATGAAGATGTACGGTTTTTTCAGATTGTTGATGAAAATGGCCAGCTGCGGGGACAATTCTATGTTGATCTGTATGCCAGACCCAAAAAACGCGGCGGTGCGTGGATGGATGATTTTGCCGGCCGCAAACGGCTTGGTAAGGAACTGCAAATTCCGGTCGCCTATTTAACTTGCAATTTTACCCCGCCGGCGGGCGATGATCCGGCTTTACTGACTCATGATGACGTGACGACACTGTTTCATGAATTTGGTCATGGACTGCATCATATGTTGACTCAGGTTGATTATTTGGGCGTATCCGGTATTAATGGTGTTGAATGGGATGCTGTGGAACTTCCCAGTCAGTTTATGGAAAACTGGTGCTGGGAGCCGGAAGCCTTGGCATTGATTTCAGAACATTATCAAACAGGGGAAACATTGCCGAAACAATTGCTGGATAAAATGCTAGCGGCGAAAAATTTTCAGTCCGGCATGATGATGGTCAGGCAATTGGAATTCAGTTTATTCGATATGCTGATTCATAAAGAATATGACCCTGAAGCGGGAGCAAGAATTTATTCCATTCTGGAGCGGGTTAGAAACCAGGTTGCAGTAATCAAGCCTCCAGCTTTTAATCGCTTTGCCCATAATTTTTCGCATATTTTTGCTGGTGGCTATGCGGCTGGATATTTCAGTTACAAATGGGCGGAAGTATTATCCAGCGATGCTTTTTCTTTATTTGAGGAGCGTGGAATTTTCGACCAGGAGACTGGCAGGGCATTTTTGCACAATATTCTGGAAAAAGGCGGCAGTGAAAATGCGTTGGATTTGTTTATTAAATTTCGTGGTCGTGAACCAAAAATTGATGCATTACTCCGGCATTCTGGTATTGCGGCATGAAGTATAAAGACCTCAGGGATTTCATCAATCAGCTTGAGCAAAAAGGTGAGCTAAAGCGTATCCAATACCAAGCTGATCCAGATCTGGAAATTACTGAAATTTGTGATCGCACTTTAAAGCAAGAAGGTCCAGCATTATTATTTGAAAACCCCAAAGGCTATGATGTGCCGCTTCTAGGTAATTTGTTTGGAACGCCTCATCGTGTTGCCATGGGTATGGGCGCAGAATCAGTCACCGCGCTGCGGGAAATTGGCACCTTATTAGCTTATCTGAAAGAGCCGGAACCACCTAAAGGTATGCGCGATGCTTGGGAAAAAGCGCCGGTTTTCAAACAAGTTTTGAATATGGCGCCGAAAATGGTGAAGAAACCAGCCTGTCAGGAAGTCGTTTATCGGGGTGAAGAGGTCGATTTGGGGCGTTACCCTATTCAGCGATGTTGGCCGGAAGATGTTGCGCCACTCATTACCTGGGCACTGGTCGTAACCAAAGGGCCGCATAAAGACCGACAAAATCTGGGTATTTATCGTCAGCAAGTGATTGCTAAAAACAAGGTGATTATGCGCTGGCTAACACATCGCGGCGGCGCTCTGGATTTTAAGGAATGGCAGGCAGTCCATCCAGGTGAGCCATTTCCGGTTGCTGTTGCTTTGGGGGCTGATCCTGCAACTATTTTGGGAGCAGTCACTCCGGTACCTGATAGCTTGTCAGAATATGCTTTTGCAGGATTATTGAGAGGCAGCAAAACTGAGCTTTCAACTTGTTTGACACATTCTCTACAGATTCCCGCCAGTGCAGAGATTGTCCTAGAAGGCTTTATTTATCCAGATGAAATGGCTCCTGAAGGTCCGTTTGGCGATCATACCGGTTATTACAATGAAGTTGATGAATTTCCGGTTTTCACTATCGAAACAATAACTCAGCGTAAAAACCCCATTTACCACAGTACCTATACCGGCAGGCCGCCGGATGAACCCGCCATTTTAGGTGTTGCCTTGAATGAGGTGTTTGTACCCATTTTGCAGAAGCAATTTCCTGAGATTGTTGACTTTTACCTGCCCCCGGAAGGATGTTCTTACCGCATGGCCGTCATCAGTATGAAAAAGCAATATGCGGGACATGCCAAGCGAGTCATGCTGGGGACTTGGTCTTATCTGCGCCAGTTCATGTATACCAAGTTTGTTATTGTGGTTGATGATGACGTTGATGCCCGAAACTGGAAAGATGTAATTTGGGCAATGACTACCCGAATGGACCCTGCCCGTGATCTGACAATTCTGGAAAATACCCCAATTGATTATCTGGATTTTGCCTCGCCAGTTTCCGGTCTGGGATCCAAAGTTGGTTTTGATGCTACCAATAAATGGCCAGGCGAAACCACTCGAGAATGGGGTAAGCCGATTATTATGGAAAAGAAAATCATTGATCAGGTTGATCAGATTTGGCAATCGTTAGGTATTTTTTAAGTTTTTTGTGGATTTCCCAGAAAGCTGACGGTTTGTCGGCATCAATGGCAATAACTCACCAATACGGCTGTTTTCAGACAGGGAATTTGTCCAGTATTTCTTTTGGCCTTGCTGCGGGGTTCAGGTTTTTTAATTTAGCTGTGCTGAGGGAGGATTGGATGGTCGGCAGCACGATGACCTGACTGTTAGGAATCGTAAAGGAATATTAAGACAATTATTAAGTTTTCTGACCTCTGAATTTCCCTGTTTCCAATAAGTTTTCTATCAATCTTTTTGCCTGAAGGAGTGGGTTGGAGTGAGCAACTGGGTGAAAATTTCGGCAATACTTGCATTAATTTTTTTTCGTAAGGATTACTTTTTGAGCAGTAATTTTTTTTGG
>Ga0256839_1001977_pt1 | contig 23775 bp, 24 predicted proteins | sample 354166metaG_FD_185968 | JGI IMG/M metagenome (GOLD analysis project Ga0256839, IMG submission 185968) | Hydrothermal vent microbial communities from Mid Atlantic Ridge, Atlantic Ocean - 354-166 | ecosystem: Environmental > Aquatic > Marine > Hydrothermal vents | place: Atlantic Ocean: Mid... | reverse complement strand
AATTTGATTTGACGCACCAACAAATTGCTGATGCAGTCGGTAAGTCAAGAGCAAGCATTACTAATGCATTGCGTTTAAATGATTTGGATGCTGCAGTAAAGCGTTTTGTTGCTAAGCGGCAACTTGGCATGGGGCATGCACGCGCTTTGTTAAGCTTGCCAACTGAAAGGCAAATTAGTTTGGCAAAGAAAGTAGTGGAAGAAGAATTGTCAGTTCGAGTAACCGAGCATTTAGTTAAGCAAGCACAGCAAGACAATAGCGATAAAGTTTCCGGGCAAAAATCTAAACCAAATGTTGATAGAGATACTTTGCGTTTGCAGGAGGTTATGAGTGACTTCCTTGGTGCTAAAACAACCATTAAGCATAAAAATAATGGGCAAGGGATGGTTGTGATAAATTACGGTAGCCTTGAAGAGTTAGACGGAATTGTTGCCAAGTTTGATATAAAAAAAGACTTTTCAATATAAAAGCTGAGGTTTAAGACTTTTTGGCAAATTTGTATTGCGGTAATTGTTGTATCGTACTCAACTAGAGTCTGAGACAGATTAAATCCTTACTTGCTTAAATGTGTTCTGCTAGCTATAATCTTTCTATTATTTTATCTGGTTCTTTGTGAAAAAATTACGTAAGCTCTCAGTTGTTAGTAAAGTTCTACTAGGGCAGGCCGCAATTGTATTATTTGCAGTCATTTGTTTTTATATTTTTGGTAATGAACTCAGTGCTAAATCAGCCATTTATGGTGGTTTAGCCGTATTGATACCGAATTTTTATTTTGCACAGAAAGTCGGTAAGCATAAAGGGCAAGAGGCAAGAAAAGTAGTGCGCTCATTTTATGCAGGGGAGTCTGGGAAGTTAATTATTACTGCAGCAATATTTGCTATGATTTTCCAAGATCCCAATATTGATATTTTTGCAGTGTTGATGACCTATGTGTCAGCATTGACAGTTTTTTGGTTTGCGTTATTAGTACGTATATATTAATTTAGTTTAAGAAAGCGAGGAAAAATGGCTACTGAGGCTCATGCGGCGGAAGGCGCGACAGGATATATTGTTCACCATCTCACACCGTTGTCAGTAGGCGAAGGTTTTTGGTCGTTACATTTAGATACCTTATTTTTCTCTGCTGTTTTAGGTGCGCTGTTTGTGTGGTACTTTAAATCTGCAGCTGAAAAAGCAACGGTAGGTGTGCCTAGTACGGGGCAAGCTTTTGTTGAAATGATTATTGAGTTTGTTGACCAACAAGTTAAAGATACTTTTCATGGTAAAAGCCCGCTTATCGCTCCGCTTGCATTAACAATTTTCATCTGGGTATTTATGTGGAACTTTATGGATTTATTTCCCGTGGATATCTTGCCGGCTGTTTCAAGCATGATGGGTATGGAATATATGCGTGTAGTACCCAGTACTGATTTAAATGCTACCTTTGCATTATCAATCAGTGTATTTGCTTTGATTATCTTTTATAGTATAAAAATTAAAGGTGTTTTAGGCTTTGCTAAAGAGTTGACCTGTACGCCTTTTGGCCCATGGATGATGCCGTTTAACTTATTATTGAAAGTGGTTGAAGAAATTGCAAAGCCTATTTCACTTGCTTTGCGGTTATTTGGTAATCTTTATGCAGGGGAGTTGATTTTTATATTGATTGCCTTATTGCCTTGGTACATTCAGCCATTGCTCAGTTTTCCATGGGCAGTATTTCATATTTTGATTATTACGCTTCAAGCATTCATCTTTATGGTGTTGACCATCGTATATCTTAGTATGGCGCATGAAGATCACTAACGGTCTATAAATTCTTTTTTTAATTTTAATAAAACAATACTTTTGGAGGTATTATGGAACTTGCAGCGTTGATTGCTGATGTACAAGGTATGACTGCTATTGCAGTGGGTCTGGTTTTAGGTATGGGTGCGATGGGTACTGCGATAGGCTTTGGCCTGTTGGGTGGAAAGTTCCTTGAAGGGGCTGCGCGTCAACCTGAAATGGTGCCTATGTTACAAGTTAAGATGTTTGTTGTTGCGGGTCTATTGGATGCGGTAACTATGATTGGTGTTGGTATGGCATTATTCTTTACATTTGCCAACCCATTCTTATCGGCTGTTGAAGCGGTTGCAGGATAAGACATTCGTCAGTTATTTTAACAGCAACATGAGGAAGGCTAGTGAGTATTAATGCTACGCTAATCGGTCAAATGATTACCTTTACACTTCTGGTATGGTTTACCATGAAGTATATTTGGCCACCACTAATTGAAGCTATTGAAGAACGTAAAGCAAAAATCGCCGAAGGATTGGCTGCAGCCGAAAAAGGTCAAGAAGAGATGGAGTTGGCAGCAAAGAAAGCTGCAGACGTTTTGAAAGAAGCTAAACAACAATCAGCTGATATTGTAAATCTTGCGCAAAAACGTGCGAATGAGATCGTTGAAGAGTCAAAAGGCACCGCAAAGAAAGAAGGTGAACGATTGATTGAGGCGGCTCAGGCGCAAATTGAACAAGAAATGCAAAGAGCACAAGAACAAATGCGTAAAGAAGTTTCAGCCTTAGCCTTAAAAGCGGCTGGACAAATTTTACAGCAAGAAATTGACAAGGCTAAGCATAAAGAGCTTATCGGCAAAGTATCTGAGCAATTAGGTCAAGCATAATGAGTGAATTAGCAACTTTGGCAAGACCGTATGCAGAGGCAGTTTTTAAAAGAGCAAAAGAGGCGGGAAATTCTCAGGAATGGTCTGATACCTTAGCTTTTTTAGCTGCTATCGTGCAAGATGATAGCTTAGCTGCAATTGTGAATAACCCACGCGTTGGTCAAGATAAATTAACAAAATTATTGTTAGATATTTGTCAGGAGCAATTTAATGGGGAAGCTAATAATTTTCTTAAACTATTGGTAGAAAATGGAAGATTAACCTTAGCACCACAAATTGCGGAATTATTCGAGAATTATAAAGCTGAAGATGAAGGTTACGTTGATGTTGATGTTATAACTGCTTATGCCTTAACGAAAGCGGAAGAACAGAGCTTTGCGACATCACTAAAAAAGAAGCTTAATAAAAAAGTGAATATCAGTACAAGTATTGATAAAACTTTAATTGGTGGCTTTTTAGTAAAAGCAGGCGACAGTGTGATTGACGGCTCTATTAGTGGTCAACTTCAACAACTAGCTAAAAGGATCTAACAGCTTAGACTGAGAAAAAATATGCAATTAAATCCATCTGAAATAAGTGATCTGATTAAGAAACGGATCGAAAATTTTGACGTTAACGTCGAAGCGCATACGGAAGGCACTGTAGTGAGTGTTGCTGACGGTATTGTGAGAGTTCATGGGTTGTCTGAAGTAATGCAAGGTGAAATGCTTGAATTCCCTGGCGACTCTTACGGCATGGCTTTGAACTTAGAAAGAGATTCTGTCGGTGTGGTTATGTTAGGTGCTTACCAACATATCACGGAAGGCGATACAGTCAAATGTACGGGTAAAATTTTAGAAGTACCTGTTGGTGAGGCATTGCTTGGCCGTGTTGTAGATGCGTTGGGTAACCCTATCGATGGCAAAGGTGAAATAGATACAAATCTAATGTCACCGGTAGAAAAAATTGCACCAGGCGTTATTGCCAGACAATCTGTTGATCAACCTGTACAACTAGGCTTAAAATCAATCGATTCGATGATTCCTGTTGGTCGTGGCCAGCGTGAGTTGATTATCGGTGATCGCCAAACAGGTAAAACAGCTATTGCTGTTGATGCAATTATCAATCAAAAAGGTACGGGTGTTAAATGTATCTATGTTGCGATTGGTCAAAAACGTTCGTCAATTGCTAATGTAGTGCGTAAATTAGAAGAGCATGGCGCAATGGAACATACGATTGTTGTTTCTGCGACTGCATCTGAGTCAGCGGCACTGCAGTTTATTGCACCATATACAGGCTGTTCAATGGGTGAGTACTTCAGAGATTTAGGTGAAGATGCACTGATTATTTATGATGATTTGACTAAACAAGCTTGGGCTTATCGTCAAATGTCATTGTTATTGCGTCGTCCACCAGGTCGTGAAGCCTATCCTGGAGATGTTTTCTATATTCATTCACGCTTATTAGAGCGTGCTTCGCGTATAAACGCTGATGAAGTAGAAAAGCTAACTAACGGCAAAGTAAAAGGTAAAACAGGGTCATTAACTGCGCTACCCATTATTGAAACCCAAGGTGGTGATGTATCGGCATTCGTACCGACTAACGTCATTTCGATTACGGATGGGCAGATTTTTCTTGAATCTGACTTATTTAACGCGGGTATACGTCCTGCGGTTAATGCGGGTTTATCAGTGTCTCGAGTAGGGGGGGCTGCACAAACGAAAGTCATTAAGAAATTAGGGGGAGGGATTCGTCTTGATTTGGCTCAATATCGCGAATTGGCTGCTTTTGCTCAGTTTGCTTCTGACCTTGATGAAGCAACACGTAAGCAAATTGAACGTGGTCAGCGAGTGACTGAGTTAATGAAGCAAAATCAGTACTCTCCTATGTCAGTTGCACAAATGGCTGTTTCTTTGTTTGCTGCAAATGAGGGTTTCTTGGATGATTTGGAAGTCAATAAAGTACGTGACTTTGAAGATGCATTACAATCCTACTTAAAGTCGGAGCAACCTGATTTGATGGCCAAGATTAACGAGAAAGGCGATTTTAATGATGAAATAAAACAAGGCATGAAAACTGCTATTGAGAGTTTCATTAAAACAAGTAGCTGGTAAAGGGGCCGCAAATGGCTGTTGGTAAAGAGATACGTACGCAGATCTCGAGTATTAAAAATACTCAGAAGATTACGCGAGCGATGGAAATGGTTGCTGCAAGTAAAATGCGTAAAACAAAGGAACGGATGGAGGCAACACGCCCTTACTCAAAAAAGATTAGTCAGATTATTAAACATCTGGCACATGCTAATCCTGAGTATAAACATCCTTTTCTTGTTGAACGTGAAGTAAAGCGAGTTGGTGTTATTGTTATTAGTTCTGATCGGGGCTTATGTGGTGGTCTGAATTCAAATTTATTCAGAAAAACGCTTAAGCAATTTACTCAGTGGGACGGTGATAATATTGAGGTTGATATTTGTACTATTGGTGGCAAAAGCGCAAGTTTTTTTAGCCGCTTAGAGACAAATCTTGTGGGTCAGGCTGCTAAATTAGGTGATTCACCGCATTTGCAGGATGTTATTGGCGTGATTAAGGTGATGCTGGATGCTTATCATGCCGGCACAATTGACGAACTGCATATTATGTACAATGAGTTTGTTAACACTATGACGCAAGCACCCACCGTTGAAAAATTACTTCCTGTTGTGGCAACTGAGTTGGAAACCGATGATTTAAAAGGCTATTGGGACTATTTGTATGAGCCTGATGCTAAAGAAGTATTGGATAACCTGTTGACTCGTTATATAGAATCTATTGTTTATCAAGGTTTGGTTGAAAATAATGCCTGTGAGCAAGCGGCTAGAATGGTTGCTATGAAGAGTGCATCTGATAACGCAGGAAATCTTATTGATGAATTGCAACTTGTTTATAATAAAGCAAGACAAGCAGCAATTACTCAGGAAATTTCAGAAATTGTAGCTGGTGCGGCAGCGGTTTAGGCTTGCAAGCAACACAGTATTTAAGAGGACGACACAATGAGTTCGGGTAAAATCGTTCAAATTATTGGTGCGGTCGTGGATGTGGAATTTCCACGGGAATCGTTACCAAAAGTTTATGACGCACTTAATGTAGAAAGTGCAGGGCTGACTTTAGAAGTTCAGCAACAAATTGGGGATGGCGTGGTTCGCTCCATTGCTATGGGGACTACAGATGGCTTAAGTCGTGGACTGGAAGTTAAAAATTCTGGTGAAGCGATTAAAGTGCCTGTCGGGCAAAAAACCTTAGGACGTATTATGGACGTTCTAGGAAATCCTATTGATGAGAAAGGTCCTATTGGTGAAGAAGATAAGTGGGTGATTCATCGTGAAGCACCTTCTTATGATGAGCAGGCACCAGCTAATGAGCTTTTAGAGACGGGTATTAAAGTTATTGACTTGGTATGCCCGTTCGCTAAAGGGGGTAAAGTTGGACTATTCGGTGGAGCGGGTGTTGGTAAAACGGTTAACATGATGGAGCTTATTCGTAATATTGCGATTGAGCACAGTGGGTTTTCTGTATTTGCCGGTGTTGGAGAACGTACTCGTGAGGGTAATGACTTCTACCACGAAATGACAGATTCAAACGTAATTGATAAAGTATCATTGGTTTACGGTCAAATGAATGAGCCACCAGGTAATAGATTACGTGTTGCGTTAACGGGCTTGACAATGGCGGAATATTTCCGTGAAGAAGGGCGTGATGTATTATTCTTTGTTGATAACATCTATCGTTATACACTTGCGGGAACAGAAGTATCAGCACTATTAGGTCGTATGCCATCAGCGGTAGGGTATCAGCCTACACTGGCTGAAGAAATGGGTGTATTGCAAGAGCGTATTACGTCAACTAAAACAGGGTCTATTACTTCAATCCAAGCGGTTTATGTACCTGCGGATGATTTAACAGATCCATCGCCTGCAACGACTTTCGCGCATTTAGATGCGACAGTTGTACTATCACGTCAAATTGCTGAGCTAGGTATTTACCCTGCGATTGACCCACTAGATTCAAGTAGTCGTCAGTTAGATCCTTTAGTGATTGGTGATGAGCATTATGAGGTGGCGCGTGGTGTACAAGGTTTATTACAGCGTTATAAGGAGTTGCGTGATATTATTGCGATTCTAGGTATGGATGAGTTATCTGAAGAAGATAAACTAACTGTAACGAGAGCACGTAAAATACAGCGTTTCTTATCGCAACCTTTCTTCGTTGCTGAAGTTTTTACTGGTGCGCCAGGTAAATATGTCTCATTAAAAGATACGATTGCCGGTTTTAAAGGTATTATTGCGGGTGAGTATGATGACCTTCCTGAGCAAGCTTTCTATATGGTGGGTACGATAGATGAAGCCGTAGAAAAAGCAAAAGGCATGTAATCTATATTAATAGGTAATATTATGGCTATGACAGTACATGTAGATATTGTAAGTGCAGAAAAAGAAATTTTTTCTGGGCTTGCAGAAATGGTTTTTGCTCCTGCTGAGCTTGGTGAAGTAGGTATATCACCACGTCATGCGCCATTAATATCTAAATTAAATCCTGGTGAAGTTCGTGTAAAAGTAAGTGATACTGAAACTCAGGAATATTTCGTTTCGGGTGGATTATTAGAGGTACAGCCACATTTAGTGACTGTGCTAGCTGATACTGCTATAAGAGCAAAAGATATTGATGAAGCAGCCGCGCTAGAAGCAAAAGCAAAAGCTGAAGAGGCATTGAGTGACAAGTCCGGTAAAATTGATTATGCAACTGCTCAAGCCCAATTAGCTGTAGCGATGATGCAATTGAGAGCTCTGGATAGACTCAAAAAACGCGGCTCTTAATATAAGGTAGTTTATAAAATATTAGGTGTTCGTTCAAAAAAGCCTGGTAGCGCTTGCGTTATCGGGCTTTTTTGTTTTTAATGATATGGTAATTTACGCGGACTAGACTAATATTGATAGAAAACATAATTGGTATAATGCAAATTTTCTGAAGAGACGACAAGGAAAAATTTAATGACTGTGAAGACCCTTATATTAGCTGCCGGACAAGGTACGCGTATGCGTTCGGCGATGCCTAAAGTACTGCATAAAGTGGCTAATCGTAGTTTACTGCAACATGTGTATGATACGAGTCAGTCCATAGATAATAATGAAGTCATTATTATCTATGGACATGGTGGTGAACAGGTTAAGCAAGCATTGGCGGCTTTAGATGCACAATGGATTGAGCAAAAACAACAATTAGGTACGGGGCATGCGGTATTGCAAGCAGATAGCTTGCTGAATAATGATGACACGGTGTTGATTTTATATGGTGATGTGCCTTTATTATCAAAAGAGTCTATTACTGGACTATTGCAGCATGTATCAGCACATAGTATGGCGTTATTGACTGTCAACTTAGATGACCCATCAGGCTATGGCCGAATTGTCAGAGATAGTGCCGGTAATGTTATTCGTATTGTTGAGCATAAAGATGCAACAGACCAAGAGCATCAAATAAAAGAAGTGAATACGGGGATATTGGCAGCAAAAGGGGATAAGTTAAAAGCGTGGATTGCACAACTCGATAACAGTAATGCACAACAAGAATTTTACCTGACAGATGTTATTGAAATGGCTGTTAATGAGGGTATTGAAGTGAAAACAAGTCAGCCTGAGTGCCCTGATGAGGTCATGGGGGTTAATAACCGTAAGCAGCTCAGTTACCTCGAAAGGGTTTATCAAAACTTACAAGCAGATAAATTAATGGCAGCTGGTGTAACACTGCTTGACCCTGCAAGAGTGGATTGTCGAGGGGGCTTTGATGCTTTGGGGCAAGATATTTCAGTTGATATTAATGTCATTTTTGAAGGCAATAATTCGATAGGCAATAATGTAAAGATTGGTGCAAATACCCTCATCAATAATTCTATTATTGCAGATGATGTGGAAATTTTAGCTAATTGTATTATTGATAATGCGAGCATTGGTGCAGGCAGTCGAATCGGTCCTTTTGCTAGACTGCGACCGCAGGCAGAATTAGCAGAGCAAGTGCATATTGGTAATTTTGTGGAAATTAAAAAAGCGACCGTTGCACAGGGAAGTAAAATCAACCATTTAAGTTATATTGGTGATGCAAGCATCGGCAGTAAAGTCAATATTGGTGCCGGAACAATTACCTGTAATTATGATGGTGTCAATAAGTTTAGAACCGTTATTGAAGATGGCGCTTTTATTGGTTCGGACACTCAGCTTATTGCCCCTGTGACGGTAGGAAAAAATGCAACGATTGGGGCGGGTGCAACGATTACTAAAGATGCGCCAGCAAGTCAATTGACGTTATCTAGAGCAAAACAACTGAGCATAAAAAATTGGCAACGTCCAGTTAAAAAGGAGTCGTAATATGTGTGGAATAGTTGGGGGTATTGCCCAAAGAAATGTTGTGCCTATTTTAATCGAAGGTTTGAAAAGGCTCGAGTATCGAGGTTATGACTCCGCCGGTTTAGCTGTTGTTGCGGATGATAAAATTTATAGGCAGCGACAAATAGGTAAGGTCAAAGGCTTAGAAGATTTGTTGGCGGCAGAACCTTTTTCGGGCAATATCGGTATAGCGCATACGCGTTGGGCAACCCATGGTAAGCCCAGTACCGTTAATGCGCACCCACATGTGTGTAATAATAAAGTAGCTGTGGTACATAATGGTATTATTGAAAATCATGAAAGTCTACGACAAACACAAAAAGAACAAGGTTATACCTTTACCTCTGAGACCGATACGGAAGTTATTGCTCACCAGGTTTATCATGAGTTAGAGCAATGTGATAACTTATTGCAAGCCGTTAAAAATACGATTAAGCATTTAGAAGGAGCTTATGCTTTAGGTGTTGTGAGTAACGAGGATGCTAATACTTTAGTAACCTGTCGCAAAGGGAGTCCGTTAGTGATCGGAGTCGGTATTGGCGAGTATTTTATTGCCTCTGATGTTACGGCATTGTTGCCGGTGACGCAGCGTTTTATCTTTTTAGAAGAAGGCGATATAGCAGAAATTACCACGGATAGTTTGGTTATTTATGATCAGACGGATCAAATTGTTGAGCGCGAAATTAAAGAAAGTAGCCTAAAATCGGATGCCGTTGATAAGGCTGGTTATCGGCACTATATGCTTAAAGAGATATATGAGCAACCGAGAGCCGTTGCAGAAACATTAGAAGGGCGGTTTATTAATAATAGATTGCAAGATAATGCTTTTGGGCACAATGCAGCTGATGTTTTTAAGCAAGTTAAATCTGTACAAATACTAGCTTGTGGTACCAGTTATCATTCCGGTTTAGTTGCTAAGTATTGGTTTGAAAAGCTAGCACGTGTTCCTTGTCATATAGATGTTGCCAGTGAATTTCGTTATCGTGAACCGATACTGTCAGAAGATACCTTAGTGGTAACTATTTCGCAGTCGGGAGAAACGGCAGATACTTTGGCAGCATTATTAGAGGCAAAACGTTTAGGTGCAAAATATTCTTTAAGTATTTGTAATGTTCCTGAAAGTTCGTTGGTGCGTGAATCTGACTTAGTGTTGATGACCAGGGCGGGGCCTGAAATTGGTGTTGCCTCAACAAAAGCTTTTACAACGCAGTTAGTGACTTTAATGTTATTAGTGATTGCGTTAGGACGACGTTTTGCACTGAGTGCAGAAAAAGAAGCACAAATTACCTCTGAGTTATTTCAATTGCCTGGCCTTATTGAAAATGTCTTGCAGATAGATCAAGAAATTGAAGCTTTATCCGAACAATTTGCTGAGAAAAACCATGCTTTATTTTTAGGGCGTGGCTCTCATTACCCTATTGCAATGGAAGGCGCTTTAAAGCTAAAAGAAATTTCCTATATACATGCTGAAGCCTACCCAGCCGGAGAATTAAAGCATGGACCGCTTGCTTTGATTGATTCAGAAATGCCGGTGATTACGGTAGCACCTAATAATAGTTTATTGGAAAAATTAAAATCTAATATTCAAGAAGTAAGTGCGCGTGGTGGGCAATTGATAGTTTTTTTAGATGAATCCATTGTGACCGAAGCAGATGAAAATGTACAAATCGTACGTGTACCTAAAGTTAATAATTTGATTGCACCGATTGTCTATATTATTCCATTGCAGTTACTATCGTATCATGTCGCAGTATTGAAAGGGACTGATGTGGATCAGCCGCGTAACCTGGCAAAGTCAGTGACTGTAGAGTAAGGTTTTTTAGTTAATATCAAAAGCATTGCAATCTGAACTAAGTACGTTTTCTTGTGTTAATGGTAAGCCTGCATATAGTAACAAACTACAAGCTTGGTAACGCCCCAATGGAATATTATTATTGGGTAGACGCAAACGTAAAATGGAGTAATTTGCTTCATTATCGATATAAATGTTGCGCTGGTAAGGCAATATGGTATTTAAAGGGTTGACGTTAAACGGCTGGGAGAAGGTGTATAAACTTCCATCTGGGAAGATGAGACCGATATAAGTATCAAACTCTCCCGATCCGGTAACGATCATATTTAATTGAAAAATATCATTTGTAATAAAGTTATTTTGGTTTAACGCAACTCTTATTGAACTGCCTGTTGTATGGTTATTATTGGTCGCAATTAATGAATAGCTACCGGCGTGGTAGCCATTGATGCCAATATAATTAATACCTGTACTGCTAATATTGCAACTTTCTGCATCGGTGTTTTCTAAAAAAGGGCGGCAGGTAAATTGACTGAATGTGGGGTGTGCTGTCGTATTGACATAAAGATCTAAGTCTTCAGTTAGGTTGTATAGGCGAATATTAGTTGCACCTGATACGTTATAGTATGCCCATTCATTTCGGTTTAACGTGCCGGAAACAACTTGATTTAAAAGCAATGTTTGATTGCTGGCACTGCTATCTATGGTGTTGCTACTGCCGACTGAGGCAACTAAGCTGTAACTACCGGCAGTAAAGCCTCTAATGCCGATATAGGTTATGCCAGCGGTATTGATGGTGCAGGTTTCTTCCTTTGTGCCTGATAGAAAAGGCCTGCAACTAAAATTATCAATACTGGGCTGTGTATTATTGCTGATATAGAGGTCAAGGTCGGATGATAAATTAAACAGTTTGATGCTGGAAGCATCCACTACGGTGTAGAATGCCCACTCCTCTGCATTGATGCTACCGGATACTGGGATTTCTAGTGTTAATGTGGCGGCGGTGTTGTTATTATTATTGTCTGTATTCGTTGATGATGCGATGAGTGTAAAGCTACCGGTAGCAAAGCCTCTAATGCCAATATAGGTGGTTTCTGTACTATTAACAGCGCATGATTCTTCGGTAGTGCTTGCTTGGAAGGGACGACAGGTAAAGCTGTTTTCAGTGGGTTGTGTGCCATTACCAATATAGAGATCTAAGTCGGCCGATAGGTTGTAAAGCCTGATATTTTTGGCACCGATTATTTGGAAATAGCGCCATTCGTTGGTATTTAGCCTGCCGGATAGCGGTGTATCCAGCGTTAATGTATCGTTATGGTTTGCATTACTATTTTCTGTGGAAGCAATAAGTGAAAAGCTACCGGCCGTAAAACCTTTTATGCCAATATAAGTTGTAGTCGCACTATTAACTGTGCAGGTTTCCGTCGCTGTGTCAGCAAGAAAAGGGCTGCAACTAAAATTATTTTCTGTTGGTAATGTGTTATTGCCAATATATAAATCAAGGTCGGCACTTAAGTTAAAAAGGCTGATGCTGGATGCGCCACTAACTTCATAATAAGCCCATTCGCCAGCATTTAATGCTCCTGATAGGGGAGTATTCAATGTTAATATTTGCGCATTAGAATTGGGTGCTGGTGTTTCCTCGGCCGAGCGGTTCAGCATAGGGATGAATGGCGTATTTTCTGCAAAATACTCATGACTATCGGCATTATTGATCGCAACATCGGGTTGGGATAGTGCTAATTGACGCGTGCCGGACTGGCCATATTGGAAATCATCGGTATTGGCAACAATGCGGAAATGGGATACTTCATGAATAATGGTACCCGCCTTAGAATCTGTGCCGGTCAGCGGTGCACTCCAGAAGCTGTTGCATAGATAAACATTGTAAGGCGAACGGCTATAAACGAAAGCAAAAGTATCTCCGTCGCACTCAGATGAGTTACAAATAAAGTTGATATTAGGATTTTCGATTGCGCCGAGTATTTTATTAAAGTTTGTACTGATGGTGGTGTAACGAGAAGCTTGGTAATTACCAAACCAAGTGGTATAGCGGGTGGCTTGTGCGCGTTGATTTTCAGGTGTGGTATTGAGAGCACTTACGGCATCATTTGCTAAGTCACGTGCTGCGATGCGTGCTTGTTCTATGGTTGCATTTTGTGAGGCATCGCAGGATTGCGTTTTGCGGACACTAAGCGTTTTTTGTTGTATGCTCTGTGCTTGGTATGCTGTCACCGTATTAGAAATGAGTTTAATGGTATGTGTTTTATTGGGTGTGTTGCCAAGCTCGGTAACACTCACAAAAGTTTGAAACCTTATGAGGTAATTCCCTGGGGTATTGATTGCATAGTAGTTTGCGATATTGATGTTTGCTGTAACTGCTTCTCTTGCGGCTAAAAGAAGATAATCCTTGGCAGATGGTGTAGCTCTTTTACGTAAAGGGCCGATATAATCAATTTGAGAATCCATGTGCTCTTTATGTACAACCAAAAAACTATGACTGCTAAATTGCGCATCAAATGGCGTATTCCACGTGAGTACTTGTATGGCTTGATCGGATTTATTTTCTAAAGTAAAGGTTAGTGTTAGGTTGTTTGCGTTGGTACTGGCAAGTTTTACGCTTAAGAGATCTTGTGCAAAAGAGGGGCGGCTAAGCACAATAAAAAAAATAAAAATGTGCAGACATTTATAAAGCATGGTTTTTCCTTTATCTCTTGCATGGCTATGGCGGTCACTATTGAATATCAACATAGATTGGTGCGCCTGTTATGATGGGTTCTAATGTAATTTTTTGCTTAGCTTTGCTTTGTAAGTGAGAGAGGTTCAGGCTAATTTTATAATGTCCTGTTGTTTGGATGTTATAGCCTTGCTGTAAGTCTATGGTTGCTTTTATTGAGCTGTGAGGTGCTAAAGTAATAAAGTCGGTTGCTGTCGGTGTGCCGCGCTTGATATTACGACCAATATAAGCAATTGTTTGTTCTTGCTTGCTGATATGGAAGAGGTTTCGGGTAAATTTTCCTTCTAATGGAGTGCCCCATGTTAAGAGCGTAATGGGGCTGGCATAGTGATTTTTTAATTCAAACTGAATATTAATAGGCAATTTCAGTTTGACTTGTTTAGGTAGCGTGAGTTGCGCTGTGATTCCGCCATTGATGCGTGTTTGTGTCATATGGTGGCGAGTTTGTTCTGCGCGGCTGTCATTGTTTGAGCAAGCTGCCAAGAGCAAGAGGCATAATGCGTAGCTACTGACTACAAAAAAATGGCCGCAGGGTTTGGTTTTATGTTTGTGTAATGGCATAGGCTTAGCTTAATCTATTGGCTATGAGCACCATTAAGTGTAACGCTGGTCTATTGTGCTTGACAATGTATTTATTCAATATGGCCTGGTATTTAAAATGAAAATTTTAAATAGGTTTGTACACCATGATATTGATAATCATAACGAAACTTATAATATTCGCGGCGGTTTTTAATGTTTAATATCGAAAAATTATAGGCGAGGCCAATGCCGATATATTTTAAAAGATTGTACTCTGCCCCTAGTTGGTAGCTGTATAAATTACCTGTCCAGTCACCTATTGAAGCAACCATAAAGTCAAAATTACTGAGAATGATTAGTTTGTCGGTGATGCCATAACTCCCTCGAAAACCCACAACTGGCAATGGTAAAGTAAATGTGTTGCTGACATAAGTGCCAACCGTTTCATTGGCCAAGGTTGGTTTAATCTCAGTACTTACATTGAGAGTATAAAGGCCTACAGACGGCCCAAATTCATAGTTGGAGCCTTGAAACAAATTATAGGTGTAATTTAATTGGTAGCGATTATGGTTGAATTTGCTACTTATGCCGGTACCGGCAGGGATAATATAATCACCGATAGTATAGTCTTCACCTGTAATATTTTTCCCATCTTGAAAGAGGCCGAACCAAGTAAAATCTAGTCGATGTTTTGGTGTAATGCGCCAGAAGACATCTGCTTTAAATGTATTGACTTTATGATTTAGGCCAAGGTCTTGCTCAAAGTCAATGGGCGAGTTTGACTCGGTTATTGAGCTTTGAAATGTAGCACTATTGTTGATGGTAGTAAAAAAATAGCCAAAATTTGCGCCTATTGTTTGTTTAAAATAAGTTGATTCAGCGTATGCCACGCTCGTAGGGTGAAAGGTATTGCACAATATAAGTAATGCTGTCGTAATAAATGATTTATTCATAAGGTGATAAGCGTAGTTTGTTTATTATAATCTATAGGTTATAAGTGCTTAGGGTTTTTGGGGAATTTAGGCAAATCAGATTGCATAGTGTCCCATGGTTGTGCATCTGATACCCGGAAATCCATATGAGGGTGATAGGTGCTGGGGGCATCTAATACCAATCCCAGTATATTTGCACTTTAACAAAAATGTTAAGTTATCACTCTAATAACACTTAGGATGGTAACTTAACGGTATTTACTTATTAGGATTGGTATAATGTGGCTGCATTGACAGGAAGAACTGTGTCGGGGTCTGAGTTTCTGCCAAAACGGGATGTGCCGCATTGTGGACAAAAGCCTCGGTACATTGTATTGCCACTTGCTGCTTGTGTCGCATATTTTTAAACTTACCTGTAATAATTAATGCTTGATAGGGTACAAATAATACTGCGGTATAGGGGGGGGCGACTGATTTCTGGCAGGTACGGCAGTGGCAGTTACCTGCTCCGATAGGTTCGACTATCACTTCGTATTGTAACGTGTTACGACAGATTATCAGCACAGCTGATTTAGCTATTATTACAGAATCTGAAAAGAATGAGGCGTTTAGCCATTATGGTAGATGATTTTTCTATCGATTAAATACAAATGTATTAAGAAGGGTAGTGCTTTGTTTAAGCTGTGACATATGAATCTTAAGAAGCTCAGCTAATTTTAGATGTAGTTAGATTAAGTAATTGTTTACAAACATATAAAATGGTGAGTATAATTGCAAAAGTTAAGCCATTGTCAGGAGTGATAACTGGTGGAGAGAAGCATTGCATTGTGCAATGCTTTTTTATTTTATATTCCCTGAATTTTCTGAGAAAAGATTGTATGCCTGTAATTACCTTGCCTGATGGCTCTAAACGCGAGTTTGATAATGCTGTGACTGTCATGGAGGTTGCGCAATCAATTGGCTCCGGCTTGGCAAAAGCCACTCTGGCAGGCCGCGTTAATGGTGAGTTGCTGGACGCAAGTACGCTGATCACAGATGATGTCGCATTACAAATTATTACCGCAAAGGATGCTGATGGTATTGAGGTGATACGCCACTCTACCGCGCATTTGCTTGCTCAGGCAGTCAAACATATCTTTCCTGATGCACAGGTGACCATAGGGCCTGTCATTGAAAATGGATTTTATTATGATTTTTCATATGAGCGACCGTTTACGCCAGAAGATATTAAAAAAATCGAAAAAGAAATGCAACGTATTGTTGCCGGCAATTTAGAGATTACTCGTTCGATACTTTCACGAGATGCAGCGGTTAAGTTTTTTCGTGATTTAGGCGAAGAATATAAAGCTGAAATTATTGAGTCTATCCCTGCCGATCAGGAATTATCTCTTTATACACAAGGTGATTTTACGGATCTGTGTCGTGGGCCGCATGTACCAAGTACCAGCAAACTAAAGGCATTTAAATTGATGAAGATTGCCGGAGCCTATTGGCGCGGTAATTCTGATAATGAAATGTTGCAACGTATCTATGGAACGGCGTGGGCTGATAAAAAAGACTTAAAAGCTTACTTGCATCGTTTGGAAGAGGCGGAAAAACGAGATCACCGTAAGCTAGCGAAAACATTAAACTTTTTTCATATGCAGGAAGAAGCTCCTGGAATGGTGTTTTGGCATGAAAAAGGCTGGACCATTTATCAGCAAGTTGAGCAATATATCCGTGAGAAATTACGCTCACATGGCTATGGTGAAGTCAGAACACCGCAAGTTGTTGATAAGAGTTTATGGGAAAAATCAGGTCACTGGGATAAGTTTGGTGATATGATTTTTACCACACACTCCGAGCATCGTGATTATGCGATTAAGCCGATGAACTGCCCTTGTCATGTGCAGATTTATAATCAAGGTTTAAAAAGCTATAAAGATTTACCGTTACGTTTGGCCGAGTTTGGTTCTTGTCATCGTAATGAACCATCGGGTACTTTGCATGGTCTGATGCGGGTGCGTAATTTTGTACAAGATGATGCGCATATTTTTTGTGCAGAAAATCAGATTCAAGACGAAGTTTCGAGTTTTATCGACCTGTTATTTGAAGTGTATCGAGATTTCGGGTTTAACGAAGTCTTGATTAAGTTATCAACGCGCCCTGAAAAACGAGTCGGGTCTGATGCCGTCTGGGATAAGGCGGAAAAAGCCTTAGAGCTGGCTTTAGATAATAAAGGCCTGGATTGGGAATTACAGCCGGGTGAAGGTGCTTTCTATGGGCCTAAAATTGAATTTTCTTTAAAAGACTGCTTGGAGCGTGTTTGGCAGTGTGGAACAATTCAAGTTGATTTCTCCATGCCGGGACGATTAGAGGCGAGTTATGTCGCTGAAGATGGCTCTAAACAAGTACCTGTCATGTTGCACCGCGCCATATTGGGCTCATTAGAGCGTTTTATCGGTATTTTAATAGAACAACATGCAGGAACAATGCCCGTTTGGTTGTCGCCGGAGCAGGTTGTGGTGCTCAATATTGCGAGTCGTCATGATGATTATGCCGAGCAAGTTTATGCTCAATTGCACCAACAAGGCTTTAGAGCAAAAATTGACTTGAGAAATGAGAAGATAGGCTTTAAAATTCGTGAACATTCTATGCAAAGAATCCCTTATCTTCTTATTATTGGTGACAAAGAGTTAGAGGAAAAAACGGTGACAGTTCGGTCACAAAATGGTGATGATTTGGGTAGCTTTTCAGTGGGCTCTTTTATAGAGCGACTGAATGACGAAATACAATGCAGAAAGTAATTTAGTAACTGGGGGAAAAGAGTATCGCTTCTAAAAAAGATGCAACACGTTTGAATGATGATATCACAGCACGACGTGTCAGATTAACAGGTTTGCCGGAAGGGCAGGGTGGCATTATGTCACTGAGTGACGCAAAGCGTATGGCTTCTGATGCAAATATGGATTTGGTTGAGGTTTCGCCAAATGCGGATCCTCCCGTTTGTAAAATTATGGACTATGGTAAATTTTTATTCGACCAGAATAAAAAATTGCAAATAGCCAAGAAAAAACAAAAACAGATTCAGGTTAAAGAGATTAAATTTCGCCCTGGAACAGATATTGGTGATTACAACGTTAAACTGCGTAACTTAATCAAATTCCTGACAGAAGGTAATAAAACCAAAATTACCGTGCGTTTTCGGGGTAGAGAAATGGCGCATAGAGAAATTGGCATGAATTTGCTGAAACGTGTTGAAAAAGATTTGGAAGAGTTAGCGACCGTTGAGCAATTTCCGAAAATGGAAGGTCGTCAAATGGTAATGGTCTTAGGACCTAAAAAGAAAAAATAAGGCTTTTAGCTGTTTATTTTTTGTAAAGTTTACTACTGTTGGAAGAGTAGTTTTATCAATTCGGCCGGGCCCTTGCATTTTGCCTTGTCGGGTTTTTATATCAGGGATGTGTTATTTTTATATTATTTGGAGAAAACAAATGCCAAAAATTAAAACCCATAGCGGTGCTGCAAAACGTTTTAAGCGTACCGGTACTGGTAGTTTTAAGTGTGGACAGTCACACCGTCGCCATATTTTGACTAAAAAATCGACTAAAAGAAAAAGACAGTTGCGTAAAGCTGCAACGCTTCATCAAGCAGATGTGCGTATGACTGCACGTATGTTGCCTTATAGTTAATTTAGGAAAATAAAATGGCCAGAGTAAAACGTGGTGTAACAGCCAGAGCAAGACATAAAAAAATTCTAAAGCAAGCGAAAGGCTACTACGGAGCCCGTAGTCGTGTTTATCGTGTTGCTAAGCAAGCGGTTATTAAAGCCGGTCAATATGCTTATCGTGACCGTAAGCAGAAAAAACGTACTTTTCGTGCTTTATGGATTGTGCGTATCAATGCGGCGGCACGTATGTGTGATATTTCATACAGCCGTTTGATTAATGGTTTGACAAAAGCAAATGTCGCCATTGACCGTAAAGTACTAGCGGATATTGCTGTCCATGATATGGATGGTTTTGCCGCGATTGCTGAAATTGCTAAAGCAAATCAAAGTCCACGTTAAGAGTATACTATTTTTAGTATTCCTCTAAGGGGAAAGGATTGGAAAAAGGGCTGCTACAGCCCTTTTTTTTGCCATAACTTTCTGTGTGTTTCATTTAAACAAAAGCGAACTGAGCCGTGTCAACCACCCTCGAAGAAATTCTTGCACAAGCCATACAAGCGCTTGCAGCAGCCAATGATTTACAAGCATTAGATCAGATCCGTGTGCAATATCTGGGTAAAAAAGGAGCGTTTACCTTACAGATGAAAGAACTCGGCAAACTTGAGCCCGAACAAAGACGAACTGCCGGCCAAGCCATCAATGCAGTTAAAGCTGAATTCCAAAAAACTTTGGAAGCACGCAAAAATACGTTACAACAAGCTGAATTAGATGCGCGTTTAGCAAGTGAAACAATTGATGTTACCTTGCCGGGCAGAGGGCAAGCTGTTGCAGGTCTTCACCCTGTCACACTAACGCTAAGGCGTATAGCTAAAATATTTTCCAGTGTGGGTTTTAAAGTTGAAGAAGGGCCGGAAATTGAAGATGACTATCACAACTTCGAGGCTTTAAATATTCCCTCGCACCATCCTGCACGGGCGATGCATGATACATTTTATTTTGATGCGCATACCTTGTTAAGAACCCACACATCGCCCGTACAAGTGCGTTCTATGGAAAAATACCAGCCCCCATTAAAAGTGATTGCACCTGGGCGAGTGTATCGTTGTGATTCGGATGTGACGCATACCCCCATGTTTCATCAGGTTGAAGGTTTTTTAGTAGATGAAAATGTCAGTTTTGCTGATTTAAAAGGAGTGGTATATGAATTTTTACGCGCCTTTTTTGAAAAAGATATTCAAGTGCGCTTTAGGCCATCCTACTTTCCTTTTACCGAACCCTCGGCAGAGGTCGATATTGAATGCGTGATGTGTGACGGTAAAGGTTGTCGAGTGTGTAGTCATACCGGCTGGTTGGAAGTGATGGGCTGTGGCATGATTCATCCTGAAGTCTTTCATGCTGTCAATATTGATACGGAAGCCTTTACCGGCTTTGCTTTTGGTATGGGAGTTGAGCGACTCGCTATGTTGCGTTATGGCATCAATGATTTGCGATTGTTTTTTGAAAATGATTTGACATTTCTTGAGCAATTTAATTAAGGATTAGGTAAATATCATGCAATTTAGTGAAGCTTGGTTAAGAGAATTAGTAAACCCTGCCATTGATACGGCGGCATTAGTTGAGCAATTAACGATGGCAGGGCTGGAAGTGGATTCGGTAACACCTGCGGCAGCCGAATTTAGCGGCGTTGTGGTTGGGCAAGTACTCTCGGTGATTGCGCACCCTAATGCCGATAAATTAAGAATTTGTAGCGTCAATGTTGGTACAGAAGAGCCGCTACAAATTGTATGTGGTGCCAGCAATGTACGCGCAGGCTTAAAAATACCTGCGGCTTTAATTGGTGCGGTATTGCCGGGCGATTTTAAAATTAAAAAATCCAAATTACGCGGTGAGCCATCTTTTGGTATGCTTTGTTCCGAAAAAGAACTCGGTCTGGCAGATGATGCCGATGGTTTAATGGAACTGGCGACAGATGCCCCGGTGGGGACGGACATTCGGGATTATCTTGCCTTAAATGATCAAATGATTGAGGTAGATTTAACCCCCAATAGGGCAGATTGCTTAAGTATCGAGGGCGTTGCGCGTGAAGTTGCATTATTGAATGAAATGGATTTTGAAGTGCCTGTGGTTGCTCCGATAGTTATTGCACATCAAGATGTATTGGATGTAAAAATCAGTGCGCCTTCCGCCTGCCCACTTTATTTAGGGCGTTTAATTAAAGGGGTGGATGTTAAGGCAGAAACGCCGCTATGGATGCAAGAGCGTCTACGTCGTTCCGGCTTAAGAAGTCTCGGGCCGGTTGTGGATGTGACCAACTACGTCTTATTGGAATTAGGCCAGCCACTGCATGCTTTTGATGCGGCTAAATTATCAGGTGGTATTGAAGTGCGCATGGCACAGGCTGATGAAAAACTCAGCTTGTTAAACGAGCAAGATATTCAATGCAATAGTGACACATTAGTGATTGCCGATGCGGATAAAGCCTTAGCTCTTGCCGGCGTAATGGGGGGTAGTGACTCGGCGGTCTCTGATAGCAGTCAAGATATTTTCTTGGAATGCGCTTTTTTTAACCCCAGTTTTATGATGGGCAAAGCCAGGCATTATGGTCTACATACGGATTCATCACATCGTTTTGAGCGTGGTGTTGATCCTGAGCTACAACAACGTGCTATTGAGCGCGCAACGCAACTTATTATCGAGATAGCGGGTGGTCAGGCCGGCCCCGTGACAGAGGCGGTAGCGACGGAGCATTTGCCTAAACGTGCGGTAGTGCCGTTGCGCCAACAAAGAATCAAACGTATTTTAGGTGTAGAGTTGGCCGCCACCGAAGTTGAAGGCATTTTGCAACGCTTAGGGATGCGGTTTGTTAAAGAGGCAGAGGTTTGGCAAGTGACACCGCCGGGATTTCGCTTTGATATTGCCATTGAAGCCGATTTAATCGAAGAGCTAGGGCGTGTCTATGGCTATAATAATTTACCGCAAAGTAGCTTACTGATGCGCTCAGCATTAAGCCAAGCACCAGAGGCGGTTTTAGGCATAGATCAAATAAAAGATTTATTGGTGGCGCGTGATTTTCAAGAAGCGATTACTTACAGTTTTGTTGATGAAGCGTTGCAAAAAAGTCTTGTTCCTCATGATAGCTATATAAAATTACAAAACCCCATCTCGTCTGAACTTGCCGTTATGCGTACAACGCTATGGTGCGGTTTATTGCAAGCGGCGGCCTATAATACCAAGCGTCAGCAGACGCGAGTGCGCTTGTTTGAAGCTGGACAACGCTTTTTAGGTACAGATGCCAACAGCCAAGAAAAAATGCTGGCTGGCGTAGCACTTGGTTTGGTCTTGCCCGAGCAATGGGGGGGTAAAACGCGTCAAGTGGATTTCTATGACATCAAAGCCGATGTTGAAGCCATTTGCGCACTAACAGGGCGTGCGGTACAGTTTATTGCCGCAAAGCACAGTGCATTGCATCCTGGGCAAAGTGCTGTTATAAAAACGGCTGACGGGCAAGCATTGGGTTGGGTTGGTATGCTACATCCCACGCTAGAAAAGCAACTCGGTTTTGATAGCAATGTCTTCTTATTTGAACTATCGCAAGCTGTATTGTTGGCACGCGCAGTCCCTACTTTTAGCAGTCTATCAAAATTTCCATCAGTACGCCGCGACTTAGCACTACTCATGCGTGAAGAGGTATCTTTTCAGGCCGTTAAGGAGTGTATTGCGGCCTGTCAGCAAACGTTAATCAAAGAGGTTAAAGTATTCGATATCTACCGTGGGCAAGGGGTTGAGCCAGGTTATAAGAGTGTGGCGTTAGCATTAATTTTGCAAGATGCAACACAAACTCTTACAGATACCGAAATTGATGCTATAGTTAACAAAGTGTTAGATGCATTAGCTAACAAATTAAGTGCAAAATTGAGAGATTAGAATAAATGGCAGTAACGAAAGCAGATTTCGCAGAAAGATTATTTAATGAAGTTGGTTTAAATAAGCGTGAAGCGAAAGAAATGGTTGAGCTTTTTTTTGAAGAAATTAAAGCGTCACTAGAAATGGGTGAGCAAGTAAAAATCTCCGGGTTTGGTAAGTTTGAATTAAGAGATAAAAATAGTCGCCCAGGAAGAAATCCAAAAACAGGTGAAGAAATTCCTATTACCGCGCGTAGGGTCGTCACCTTTAGAACCGGTCAGAAGTTAAAAACACGAGTAGAAGCCTATGCTGGAACCAAGTAATAATAACGAATTACCCGCGATACCTGCAAAACGCTATTTTGCAATCGGTGAGGTCAGTGATTTATGTGGTGTTAAGCCGCATGTATTAAGATATTGGGAGCAGGAATTTGAGCAACTAGAACCTATTAAGCGGCGTGGTAATAGACGTTATTACCAACGTAATGATGTGATGTTAATTCGTCAAATTAGAGCTTTATTATACGAGCAAGGCTATACGATAGGTGGTGCTAGAGCGCACTTGCAAAGTGATGATGCTAAAGATGATTCTGGGCGTACCAAGCAAGTTATTCATCAAATGATTGGTGAATTAGAGGATATTTTGGAAATTCTCAAATAAAGATTGCTAAGCCGCGTAGTTGTTATATACTATGTCGGCTTATTCTTTGGCTAATAAATATTCATTGTTTGCAAAAAGAATAATCAGCTTAATTGTCGGGGCGTAGCGCAGTTTGGTAGCGCACCATACTGGGGGTGTGGGGGTCGTAGGTTCAAATCCTATCGTCCCGACCAATTGAATCAAAGGTTTACATGAAAATGCAAGCCTTTTTTTATGCCTGAAAAACGCTCTAGCTGAAAACGTCTTTAGGGTAGGGGCAAATAAAACACTCATTTTCCACTGGTAATACTTGCAACCAACGCCAAAAATTTCAGGCATAAAAAAGTATTTATATGGTCGCATATTCAACTATGGATAATTACGCCAATATTAAATAAGTATTACTGTCTCCACTCCTCAATGGTCTTTTCTTTTTCTTTAACTTTCTTGGCTCTGTACATGACATTTTTAGTTAATCGTTTTAATATCAAATAGATGCTTAATTATTTTAATATCAGGATCTGGTTCTGGCAAAAGCATTATTATTAGGCGTAACTTTTCTTTTGATG
>Ga0256839_1001975_pt1 | contig 23781 bp, 20 predicted proteins | sample 354166metaG_FD_185968 | JGI IMG/M metagenome (GOLD analysis project Ga0256839, IMG submission 185968) | Hydrothermal vent microbial communities from Mid Atlantic Ridge, Atlantic Ocean - 354-166 | ecosystem: Environmental > Aquatic > Marine > Hydrothermal vents | place: Atlantic Ocean: Mid... | reverse complement strand
GAATAGTCATTTGATTGTATTAACAATCAGTACGGAAACGAGTGTAACCGAGGAGCCCCGTGAGGGAAAACTTCATGCGGGGATCTGTGCGGGGGGTGCCGAGTGATCGGCATTCCTACCGTGACGCCTTCTTGAAAATATATGCATAATGACTAAAGTTGTATGTATAAACTGTGGAGGAAAATATGAGGACGACTTTAGATTTACCCGAGAACTTGCTCAAAGAGGCGATGAAAATTACACACACTAATACGAAGACTGCATCAAAGCATTAAAAACCCGATTCTATGTGCTGGATTCAACGAATATTTTTTCCAGATCTTTTCGGGGTTGAAAATAAAAGTGATTAGTAAAACCGAGTGATTAATTTGTCATTGTCGCTGTCAAGAAAATTGCTTACAGCAGACACATGCGAAGGTCTCTTAACGCGACTTCATCGCTGTCTGTATTTACTCAGCCCATTGAGTTACAGAGCTACCACTACCTTTATTTTGATAGAGACATCTATAGCCGAAAAATTGCCGACCGGGAAGTGCATAGTAGTGAGACCGGTAAGTCGGCCTCTGAATTGATGCAGCGCAGGGTAATTTCAGAACAGTGTTTTCGTAAGCCTTTGGTTTCACATTCAGCTAATGGTAGCCCGATGAAATTGTATACCCTGCAAAGCAAATTAGCTGACCTGGAGATTACCCTCTCATATGGTCGGATAAAGTTTGTAACCCCTGTATAGCGTCATCTGGGTGAAGATAAAGTCATTCCTGAGTAATAGCACAAGGTTTATGATCTGGCTAAAGCGCGGACCTCAGAATGTTGGACAGGAAATACAGGAGGTCGGAAGCCCGTTGAAGGGGTTGTTTTGAAACCTGATAAAAATGAGAGAAAAAATCTACCCGATTAAAAAAAGTGACAACTGTCTTGAAAAATGCTGAATATGATATATCTTTCGGAGGTGCAATAAATTGGGCGTGGGTAATTTAGTTCAATGCGCAATCGATAGCGAAAAAAGTGTTGTGATAGTCAGTAGAAGTTCTGATTATGGTGTTGTCTGAAAATATAAGGTGTATTTGAATGATTGGTTTCAGAAAGAGATTAAACAGTATGTTAGACAGAAGCGAAAAGTAAAAGTCATAGTTAAACTGTCATGAGCTATTGAAAATAGCGCATGTGAAATTAATTCAAAAAATGGAAGAAGGAGGAAGCACAAATCCTCTTGGTATTATTATCTGGTGCGCCCGAAGAAGGTCCAATATAGAAACAGGTGACACTTAACAAAACGTTCCAGCGGGCAGCTTGAAGCGTCGTTTGTGTGTGCAGTAAGCTTCATTTTACACAAAAAAATTCCACTTTAGCCTGCTGCGGATCAAGGTTTTAGGCATAAATAAAATGAGGTAGTCCAGGTTGCGTACTCTGTCAATTCTAATTGTGATCGATTCTATAGGTGCTCTGGCAACAGGAAGTCTCATTGATAATGTTTATCTGATTGATACTAATAAATATCTGGGTTCATGGAAAGAGGGAACGGATACACTTCATACCGTCTGTCAAGATGGACAATTAATTACTTGGAGAGTAATTTCAGTAAGTCCAAATAATAATGTAGATATTTTTGAATTTTCTGGAAAATTAGTATCAGAGAAAATCTGCATCCCATCAAAATTAGGTAATGCTGATGATTCCTTCTGGGAAAGCAGGATTGAGACTCAGGGCAGGTTTGCATCGTACAGCTATACGATAACTGTAATTATAGGCGGTAGATCAATGAGCTTTAGCCCTTATATAAAGGTAGTATAATTTTTTTCAATAAAGGGGATATGCAATTGAAAACAATTGATGTGCTTATTGTTGTTGATGTAGAGGGCGCGTTGGCAGGGTCTCTGTCAGACAACGTCTATCTGGTTGACACGAATAAATATGTTGGCTCAGGAAACGAAGGGCAAGTTGAGCTTATGACAGCTTGTTTAGATGGGCAGCTTATAACATGGAACGTAACGCCCATCTCGCCATCAAACGATGTAGAGATTGCGAGCTTCACTGGACAGATGATTACCGACAAAATATGTGTCCCTCAACCTGTGGCTGCACTTGGGAATACCTATTGGGAAGGGCGTGTTGAGGCGCAGGGGGTAACGGGTAATCAACAGTACTCCGTGGTATTGACGATGGATGGAAAAGCGATGACCTTCGACCCATACCTTGTGATTGGAGGCTAAATGTTAAGCCCTGTAATCAATAGCGCCGAGGGTTTATTAACTCAAGCTCTTCAAGAAATAATGCTGCTTGATAAATACTCGACGACCGCCAACAATATCATGATTGGTAAGCTTGAAAAAGACCCTGATTGGCTGAGTTCAGTTCGAAGTCGTACCCGGATGTTAGGCGAAGCCGGTGCATCGTGGATGCTGGAAAAGCCCGATATCTGGGCACCGATTCTGCTCCAGTTTACCGATTATGCAACGTCATTTTCCAGTATCGCTGCAATGCAAAAAAACGGCAATATAACGACCAGTGTGCAGTGGGTGGAATTGCTGAGTAATGTTTTGCTCAATCAACTTGCCACAGCAGCGGCAGCGACGACAGCAGCAGATGTCAAGCTTAAAACAGAATATGAAAAATTCTCCGACGTTCAGCCTCTATTGGAAGAGAGCATCAATGAAGGATGGGTGGCACTGGCTGGTGAGGAACAGCAAATGATCAATATAGCTGTGGCGCTCACTCACCTTCAGGATACCGTCGAAAGTCTAGAAGATTCTATCACCAGCGGGATGATCAGTAGCGGACAGAGCATTATCACAACTTCCGTAAAGACCATCTATGGTATTGCTACGGCAGCGGGTGCGTCATTTTCTTTCCTGTCGATGGCGACATCCGCATTTACTGTGGGCAAGATGTATTACGACATCATTTCCAAGACAGAAGAGGTTGGCAAAACTCTGGAGAAAATTGCCGCACTACAGCTGGAGGCAAGCGAGGAAGCTCAAGCAGCGGCAGGCACCAAAATGATCTTGCAGTTGCTTTACAACTTGGAAAAGTCATTCCTTTCAATCCGGGACGTTGTACCACAGATCGCCACGATGTGGCAAACAGAGCATGACAAGGTGCAATCTGTTATTGAGGCTATCAACGGAGGGGTAAACCCTAGTGATTATTTTGAAATTTCTTCAATCCCAACAGCAAATGCCAACTGGCAAGAGATCAATACGTTTGCCACTACCATTCCTGGCTTGAAAGAAATAATCGGTACGCCCGTTATCTTAGATCCTTTTAATCCTGTTGCAACAAGCAATTAATTTACTAACCATAAAGTAAGGAAAAATAACATGTCAACAGCAGCTCCAGCACAGAGCACAACCGATTTACAGCAAAAAACACAATCGTCATTTGTGACGCTTAACCTTATTACTCAGGCTTGCCATGGCATACTGAATACAGTATTCATTGCGCCCTCTCCTAAGCCCGATTGGTTTGATGATTTGAATGCCAAACTGGATGCTGCCAAGGTTAATGCTGGTGATTGGATTAATAATCTGGCTCCCAGTATTACTGGCGGAGTACCTCTGCAGGTTATTAACTATGGAACGACTTATGCCGCATTTTCTGCCCAGATTATGGATATCGCAAATAAACATCCCGATGCGCAAGGAGCTGATGACCCTTATGTAAAGCAGGTTCACCAATTAGTCAGCGCTCTTGAAAGTTCAGTGGCGGAGATTATAACCAATGCGCAGACCACTTCAGATCAACTGACGGCTTGGGGTATATTGATGCAAAAATCACACGATGACCTGACAACGGGTGCAGCAAATATTCAGGGGGCGGAAACCGATCTTTCCACTGACATAACCAAGATGAATAATGCAATATCCACCTTAAATGACATGATTCACAAAGAAAATATTGCGATTGCCGCTTCCGCAGGGGGGATTGGTCTAGGCTTGCTTATGCTGGTTGCCGGAATTGCTCTGGCGCCTGAAACGGGCGGGGCATCTGCATATCTTGTGGCTGGCACAGGTGCTGCGTTAATCATCGGGGGTTCTATTACCTGGGGTGTAATGCAGGCCAAGATAAACGAACAATTTAAAGACATTGCCACGGACCAAAAAGAATTGGACGATGATAAAAGGCAGCTAGTAGCACTGCAAGGGCTTTCTTCCGCTTCGGATCAGTCCATTCAATACACAACCGATGCAGGCAATGCATTGTCCGATTTCAGAACCAGTTGGAATGTATTTCAAGGCGAGCTGAAAGGTGTCATGGACAAGCTTGAAAAAGCGGAAAGCAGCCTTAGTGTGTTAGTTTCAAGCACATGGACTGCGGCGGCTCAGAAGGAATGGGATGATGCCACGACATTTGCTCAGAGCTTGGCTGATGCACCTGTACAAGTAGTAGAAAAGCAGCTTCCTATGGTTGCATAAGGGTAATCAAGTATCCTGTATGATGCTAAAAAGGGACTTGTTTAGGGCGATAGGTTAAGCGCGTATGCTAAAGAGATAGTGTAATTTCATTACGTGTCTCTTGGCATGCCTGCTTTTGTTCAAAATTTATGTAGCTATGCGACTGCAAAATTTGAGGCTTTGATATATGTGCGTAACTGAAAGGAAAAATGATGCCGTTTAATGGTGACGCCACCATAGAACAAATAAATACAAGCATGAACTCTATGCTGCTCTTGAATTCATCCTGCCAGGCGGTAATAGAGGCGGAGATACAGCAGGTTGACTCTAGTTGGTACGATATTCTTGACCAGGAACTGGGCGAGGCGGAAAACTTGGTTGTTGACTGGCGGCGGAGCGGGGTCTTATATTTTCAACAAGATATTCTTGATGAAATAATCGCCTGTGGGCAGAAATTCTTATCATCGCAAGCGTCTATTAATACACTTTTTGAACAGTTGGAGAAAAACTTTTCAGAAGCAGAAAAATCGCAGCTTATATCAGAGTTACAATCCTTAGAACCACCGATCATACAAATGACCAGCCAGATAACAGCCTACCTGTCGAAGCTCAAGGTATTCGAAATGGCCATGGAGAAGCCTCATGGCGAAATGGAAACAACCATCGCAAAAGTGCAGGCAGCTGAACAACAAATACAGAATGAAATTAACAGTATCAACACCCAGATCAGTTTACTCAATGCCCAGATACAGACCGATAGGGACGCAATAGCAAAGGCGAAGAATACGAGAACAGGCGGCATTGTTGAAACAATTTTTGGTGTCTTGCTGGCTCCGGTAACAGGTGGCGCATCGTTGATTCTGGCAGGTATTGGTGTTGCCTCAATAGCTGAAGCCGAAGGAATGATAAGCACGATGCAATCCCAAATTGCGAATTACCAACAGACAATATCTAGTGACCAAAGCACACTCAACTCAGACGAGAAAATCGTTGCGACTCTCAATGGACTAACCCTGAGTACAGGGCTGGTTATTAGCGACTTGAATAATATCAATAGTGCGCTGGACTCCCTAAGAGCAGGCTGGACGATACTGGATGGAGAACTGAAAAATGAAATACAAGATATTTGCAACGCAGAGGGCGCAAAGGATACTGTAGTAGCTCAAGCTTGGTTTGATAGTGCATGTATTGAATGGAGTTTGATAGAGTCCCATACGACGAGTATTAGTAACAGGGCAATTACCACAACGAACATTACAGTTGGATAAATTCATCGAACCAATGGGTCATATAGTACAAAAATCACCGGAAAAATTCTCTATTTCTACCGATTTCTTGAGGCCACTTCTTACTATGTTGAGGCAGATGTGTATCAAGCACTTAGAGCCAAAGCTGCGTTACAGCTCACCAATTAGTTTTTGAACTAGCAAATAGGGCGGTGCGCCTTACCTTAAGGTAAAGAGTGGTGATGTGAGTACTCCGCCAGTTTACTGGGATCATTTATAATAGTTTATTCACGGTCGGTGAAATTAATAGTAAAGCCCAGATTGCTGCTGCATTTAATAAGGCAATAAACACAGCAGCTGAACCAATGTCCTTAGCGCGTCCGGACAGTTCATGTTGCTCTCCACCAAAACGATCCACCACAGCTTCGATAGCTGAATTTAACAGTTCGATGATTAATACCAGCAACAGGCTGCCAATGAGCAGGGCGCGCTCAATACCGCTTTGTCCCAGCCATAATCCGGTGGGGATCAGTACAAGGCACAATGCCAGTTCCTGTCGAAAGGCCGCTTCGTGTTTGAAGGCGGCTTTGAGCCCGGCCCAGGAATAACCCGCAGCCTTGATGACGCGCTTTAGTCCTGTGTTGCCGGGTTTGCTCATGACGGTTTGTAGCGTAGATCGAGTTCGCGTGCCGCTTTAACATCATCCAGACGACGCATGGGCATAGTATATGGCGCACCTTTTAACGTTTGCGCATCAGATTCCGCTTCTTTTTGTATCGCGGCCATGGCTTCCACAAAGGCATCCAGTGTTTCTTTGGATTCCGATTCTGTGGGTTCAATGAGCAGACACTCCGGCACGATCAACGGAAAATAAGTGGTAGGTGCATGGAAGCCATAATCTAATAATCGTTTGGCAAAATCCATGGCGGTAACACCTTGCTCTTTGGCCTGCCGTTTCAGGGTAAGAATAAATTCGTGCGTGGCGCGTCGTTTGGGCAGGGCCATGTCAAACCCGACTTGAGTGAGTTTTGCCATCAGGTAATTGGCATTAAGTGTGGCGTAATCCGCAACCCGTGTCATGCCTTCGCGCCCCAGTAGCAAGGCATAAATATAGGCGCGCAGCAATACTCCGGCATTGCCCATGAAGGTGGAAAGGCGACCAATGCTTTGTGGAAGATCTTTTTCCGTCAGCCAGTAGTAACCATTGTCATTTTTTCCTACAACGGGAATTGGCATAAAAGGTTTGAGACGTTCGCTGACCCCCACGGGCCCGGCTCCCGGTCCACCACCACCATGTGGGGTAGAAAATGTTTTGTGCAGGTTCATGTGAATCACATCAAAATCCATATCACCGGGTTTGACCTTGCCGAGTATGGCGTTGAGATTGGCGCCGTCGTAATAGAGCAATCCACCTGCTTTGTGTACGATCTCGGCAATGTCTTTAATGCGTCGATCAAACACACCCAGCGTAGAGGGGTTGGTCAACATGATGCCTGCTGTTTGCGGGCCCACGACGGCTTTGAGTGCATCGACATCCACGTCACCATTGGCGTCGGTAGGGATTTCTTTGGTGACATAACCGCACATAGTGGCCGTGGCAGGGTTGGTGCCATGGGCTGCATCGGGCACCAGGATTTCGCTACGGGCAGTATCGTCATTGGCATCATGATATGCGCGAATCATTGCGACACCGGCAAATTCACCTTGAGCACCTGCCATGGGGGTGAGGGAAACAGCTGTCATGCCGGTAACGTCTTTGAGAATTTCCTGCAAGTCCCACATGCAGCTCAAATAACCCTGGCCGTGTTGTTCGGGTGACAATGGGTGGCGACCGAGAAAACCGGGCAGCATGGCCAGTGTGTTACAGGCGCGCGGATTGTGTTTCATGGTGCAGGAACCCAGCGGGTAAAAATGGGTGTCGATGGAAAAGTTTTTTTGCGACAGGCGGGTGTAGTGACGTACCGCATCCATTTCTGATACTTCCGGCAGGCGTGGCGGTGTTTTGCGCAGCATCGTGTCAGGAATAGCATTTGACTGTGTTGCGCTGCGCTGGGTATGTGTATTGTTTACCCGGCCAGGTCGGGAATGTTCAAAAATCAAGGGCGTGTGTGTATCGTGCATGTGTTTTGCCTGTTGTTTATCAGTGTGTATCAAGTTTTATTTTTTGTAAAAGCGGCTCATTTCATCCATTACCGACAGCATACGTGTGCTGGATAATTTGGCATCGGGAACATTGCGATAATATTTGTCCAGGATATCGATGTGACCAAATTCATCCACTATGGTGAGACGGTTTTTTTCCATGACCGCAAACTGGTTATAGTTGCTGAGCAAAAGGTAAGGCCCAGGCTCTCCGGTGAGTAAGTGGTTGCCACTGCTATAGTCGTGCAGGTCATTGTTACAGCCTAGAATATCTTTCATCAGTGTTGGTGAAAGATCAAAGTGGCTGGTTTGTTTGTCAATGTGCTGTGCATCTTTTCCAGGCCAGTGAATGACCAATGGCACTCGTGTTTGCCAGGGTGAAAAATTACTGTTGTGACCCCAGTAATTCAGCTTGTTGTCGTTGAATTCCTGGCCGTGATCGCTAGTGATGACGACGATGGTATTGTCCAGAAGGTCTTCAGTTTTTAATTTGTCGAGAACAGTCGAGACAAGGCTGTCGATGAAATGCAGTGAGTTTTGGTAGCGATTGAAAAATGCTGTGGGGTCATAGTTATTGTGAAGTGTAATGTAATTCACCGTCTTCAGGCTGGGTTCAAAGACCAATGGGTAGTTGGCAGGAAAATCGTATCCGTGTGGGGAATCAAAAAACAGAAAGCCGAAAAAGGGGTTTTTTTTATTTCGGTTATCCAGAAAGCTTAGGAATTCATCGCGGATATTCTGGTCGCGTTGGTGCGGTGATTTTCCCTTGGATTGCAAACGTAAATTCTCAACGTCGGCAAATACGGTGCGGTCAAACTCTGGACTGTAGAGTTTGGCGCTGGCAAAAATACCCAGTTGGTAATTTTGTGCAATGAGTTGAGTGATGAATTCAGCGCCTCGTTGTTCTGCCAGCATGGCATGCCAATAGGTGCCGGGCAGGCCATAAAAAAGTGTGAAAATTCCGGTGCGGGTAGCATTGGCACCGCTGTAATGATTGTTGAATACCAGGGCGTTTTTTGCAAAACGATGGATATGGGGTGTGGCCTGGGGTGTAAGAGTATCAAAACGCCAGGAGTCCACCACGATATAAACGATGTTGAGCGGCGTAGCTTCGGTAGTGCAGGTTAGCGGTTGCGTTGGGTAATTAAGCGAGCTGCTGGTATCGATGCGTGCCAGTTTTGCACCTTCTTTGGGGTTTGCCCAGCCACGCGCGATAAACCAGCGGTCAGCGGTCAGTGGCTTGTAAGCTGGCAGAAAACGGATTTGTTTGGTGATGGGTGTGTAAGTGTTGGCGTCGGCCCAGGCATATAAAACGTTTTGCGCAAAAAATATGGCGAATAATAAAAAACCAACAACGTAACCAAAAGAACGATGTGGCGTGGCCAGCACAAACGACCATATACGTCGGCTCAACCAGAATTGAAAGCCAATCAGTACCAGCACGAACAGACCCAGCAGCGTCCATAAAAAGGCGGAGAAGGTGAAAATTTCTTCAGCAGCACCACCGAGCAACAGGTTCATTATCATGCCGTTGAAGTGAAAACGGTATTGACTGAAGATGAACGTGTCCAGAGTGATACCAAGAATAAAAATGAACGCGATAATGATGCCCAGGCCAAAAATAAAGGGCCGGTACGGGAAGAGCAGAATGGGCAGGAATAATAATATTGCCCCGATAAAACCCATCGAGGCAAAGTGGCCAATGAAGGCCAGTATGCTGAACGTTATTGTGTAGTCACCGTCAGGAAATTGCACCGCCGTCAGGTATCGCAGTGCAATCAACAGCGCAATAAAACTGTTGGCAAGAAAAAACCAGCCAGCCCAGCGCAATAATTCGCTGCGGCCGGGTGCTTTTTCTGCCGGGTGAATAATGTGGGTTTTTTCGTAGGATGGCATGCGCTGAGGAGTGTTTAATTTCCGTTGTTGGTCGTGCAAGCGTTATGCAAGGACATTGCGCAGGGCTGTGGCATATTGCTCAAGATCATCGTCGGTTTTAGTTTCCGTCGCGCAGATCAGGAGGGCGTTCCCCAGTTCAGGATAAGTCTGGGACAGATCAAAACCACCCAACACTCCCTGTGTATCCAGCGCGCTCAGTATCTCATTGGCTGGTTTAGGCAGGCGCAATACGGTTTCGTGAAAACAGGGGCGGTTAAATACCCTTTCGACACCTTTCATCGCGCACAGTTTTTCTGCCAGTTTTTGTGTGTTGGCGTGGCTGTGCTCTGCTGTTTGACGTAATCCTTCCGGGCCCATTAACGACAAATAGATAGTAGCCGCAGTGGTTAGCAGTCCCTGATTGGTGCAAATGTTGGAGGTGGCCTTGGAGCGGCGGATATGTTGTTCCCGGGCTTGCAGTGTCAGCACATAACCGGTTTTTCCTTCGACATCATCGGTGCGACCAATGATACGCCCAGGCATTTGCCGCACATGTTTTTGCGCACAGCACATAAAACCAAAATAGGGGCCGCCGGAAGACAGTGGTGCGCCCAATGGCTGGCCTTCACCGCAAACGATGTCGGCACCTGTACCGTTACCCCATTCGCCGGGCGGTGTAATCAATGCCATGGCGGTGGGATTCACCACACCGATCACTAATGCACCGTGGGCCTGTGCCCAATCGGTGAGGGCATCGACATCTTCCAATGTGCCAAAAAAGTTGGGTTGCGGGATGACCAGTGCCGTGATGTCACCGGGTTCGGTGGGCAGGCTGGCAGGATCGATGTGTCCGCTCTGTGTGTCATAATCCACTAATTCCAGTTGGATGCCCTGATGCCGTACGATGGTGTTAACGACACTACGGTAAGTGGGGTGTACAGTAGCAGGCATTAATATGCGCTTGCTTTTGGATTTGCGATTGGCACGTACTGCCATCAGCACTGCTTCTGCCAGTGCTGATGCGCCGTCATACAAAGAAGCGTTGGAAACGTCCATGGCGGTGAGTTCAGCCATCATGGTCTGAAATTCATACAGTAATTGCAGGGTACCCTGGCTGGCCTCGGCTTGATACGGTGTGTAAGCCGTATAAAACTCACCGCGAGTGGTTAGCTCCCATACTGCCGCAGGAATGTGGTGTTCGTAGGCACCCGCGCCCAAAAACGACAGTGCCTGTGTATCTTGCGCTGCGCGTGCCTGTACCAGCCGGGAGACGGCCATTTCGTTGCGGCCTGCGGGTACTTCGCTCAAGGGTTGGGCACGTAATTCACTGGGTATTTCATCAAACAGGTCTTCGATAGAGTTGGCACCGATAGTATCGAGCATGGTGCGGGTGTCATTTTCAGTATGGGGAATAAAGGGCATTGCGATATCTGCTTAATAGTGGGTTTTGATAAAAATAAAATTTAGTGTTCTTCTTCAGCAATCAATTCAGCGTACGCTTCAGCATCCATCAATTCGTTGATTTCGCCAGCATCTTCGGGTTGCATCTTGAACATCCAGCCGGTATCAAAGGCGTCTTCATTGACGGTTTCAGGTGCGTCGGCCAATTCTTCATTGACGGCGATGACCTCGCCAGTGATCGGGCTGTATACGTCGGAAGCGGCCTTTACTGATTCCACAACGGCACACTCATCACCGGCGGTGTAATTGGCTTCGATTTCCGGTAATTCGATAAATACCATGTCTCCCAGTAATTCCTGCGCATGATCGGTAATGCCTACGGTGATGCTGCCGTCGGCCTCGGTACGAACCCATTCGTGACTTTTCGTGTATTTTAATTCGCTTGGCACGTTGCTCATGGCTGTCTCCTCACTGATTGTTGCTTTAAATTATTTGTTACAGACGCTTAATCAAACAGACTTTTGCCATTGCGGGCAAAGGGGTATTTTACGATGCGTGCGGCCAATTGTTTACCACGTATTTCTACTTGGCAGTGCCCGGTTGTGGCCGTGGGTACACGGGCCAGGGCGATGGATTTACCCAGAGTGGGGGAAAAACTACCGCTGGTGGTTTCGCCCTCGCCGTGTTCGGTGATGACCTTTTGGTGGGCGCGTAATATACCGCGGTCTTCGAGGATCAGGCCGACGAGTTTGTTTGCCGTGCCGTTGGTTTTTTGTTGGGTTAGCGCAGCGCGACCGATGAAGTCACGGTCTTCCGGTGTGAAGGCCACTGTCCAGCTGAGCCCGGCTTCCAGCGGGCTGGTATCTTCATTCATGTCCTGGCCGTACAGGTTCATACCGGCTTCCAGCCGCAAGGTATCGCGCGCACCGAGACCGATGGGTTTGACCCCGGCGGCCAGCAGTGCCTCCCAGATTGTGCCTGCCTGTTCGGCGGGCAGGATGATTTCGTAGCCATCTTCGCCAGTGTAACCCGTGCGGGCGACAAACAGCTCGCCTTTGCTTTCATTACAGTCTGCGGCAAAAAAGGGGTTGAGTTCGCGGGCGGCATCGATGTTTGCACCCAGTGCGGCGTGGGCTTTGTCGCGTGCATTGGGGCCTTGCACGGCGATCATTGCCAGGTCGTCGCGCTCGCGAATTTCCACGTTGCGATCCTTTTTGTTGGTATTTAAGGCCTGCTGACGAATCCAGGCCAGGTCTTTGTCGCGGGTGGCGGCGTTAACCACCATGCGGTACCTGTTGTCAGCCATAAAATAGACGATGAGATCATCGATAACGCCACCGCGCTCGTTGAGCAGACAGGAATACAGAGCTTTGCCAGGGGTCTGGATGCGTGCCACGTCATTTGCCAGCAGGTAGCGTAAAAAATCAGTCACGCCGTTGCCAGTAATATCCAGTACCACCATGTGGGAGACATCAAACATGCCGGCGTCGTTACGTACCTGATGGTGTTCTTCCAGTTGTGAGCCGTAGTGGATAGGCATTTCCCAGCCGGCAAAATCCACCATTTTTGCTCCGGCGGCAAGATGTTGCGCGTACAGCGGGGTGCGTGCTGGCGAAAGTGTTGCTGAAGGTGATGATGACATACGTGCAGGCCTCTGGTTTTTATGGACACGGCTTTCAAAACAGCAATTGTGCTGTTTTGCCACCCCTCTGTCCGTGGTGCCTGAGAGCTTTAGCCCCTTCGGCGGACTGATGCCTTGTAATGTACCAGGCTACAGTCTCTCTCCAGAGTCAACGATTGTCGGTCTGCGGTCCGGTTGCCTGAGCGATTCCGGGCGGTTGCGCCTTCGGCGGTGGTTTTTTTACGCTGACAAATAATGCTCAGCGAGCCACACTCTCCCGCAGTGATATTCCATTGAGTCGCGGATTATACGTGCAGTGCGCCGCTAAAACCACGGCAAATCAATGATAGGCCGGTTGGTATTTATGGCTGCATGAGGAACAAATGTCAGTTTTCCGACGTTTATTGTGGCATGTGGGCAAAGGACTACACACGCGGCGCAGGAAAATTTGTATAAAGTGCGCGTGTATTGTGCCCGATATTGTGAACATGGCGAGGAGCGGCAACGGGTTTGTGACTGATCTCTCGGCAAAAAAGCCGGGACAGTATTATTAATGGTATTGGAACTTGTGTTGGCGTTAGCCTGCGCGGGGGCTTATTACCTGACTTACAAGCGAAGGTGGCAGTATGTTTTTCGGCGGTAATTCATTGAGATATAGGCAACTATTACGTGTGCGGACGCTGTGTTTCGCGGTGGTCGTGCTGTTGTTGGCGGGTTGTGGTGCGGAGAATCAGGATCAAACCGTACCTGATTTTTCCATTGCCTATGTTAAGCGCCCTGTGCCCACGGAAGTAGATCAGGATACCAACGAAACGATACCTGTGGACCCTGATGTGCGTGAGGCTACGGAATTTAACGAAGGTGGTGATGTTTACCTGCGGGAGCGTGCTGCGGTGTCTGCTGCTGAACGAAACATTACTTTGTGTATTACAGATATTGATGGCGATGGTGTGGGTACGGGTGATGTGCGGGACTTGGAAACCTCTTATGATGGCACCAAGCTGATTTTTTCTTTACGTCTGGAAGATCTCACCAATGGTAATGATGTGCCCAAGTGGAATCTCTACGAATATGACACCGAAGTGGGCGGTTGTCCGACCCGGATTATTACCGATGATTTTGCGGCTGCCAAGGGTGATGATGTCGCTCCGCATTACCTGCCGGACGGGCGCATTGTGTTTAGTTCCAACGCCGCAGTAACCACGCGGGAGTCCTTGCTCAATGAAGGCAAAAGTCAGTTTTCGCCTTTTGATGAAGATTTGCGTGAACCTGCGGTGGTACTGCATGTGATGAATGCCGATGGCACTAACATCAAACAAATTTCTTTCAATCAAAGCCATGACCTGGACGCCAGCGTACTGAGCAGCGGCGAGATTGTTTTTTCACGCTGGGATGGCGCGCGAAGTCGCAGTGCGATCAGGCTCTACACGATACATCCCGACGGTACCGAGCTGAAAGCGTTGTACGGTGTGCATGCGGCCAATGTGGGCACCGATGGCAGCACGGTACAATTTCTGGATCCGCGTGAGCTGAATGACGGGCGGGTGCTGGCCATGCTGAAACCGTTTAATGGCTCGGCCGGTAGTGGAATGCCCGTCACTATCGATGTGGCGAACTACACCGATATTAACCAGCCTACGGTACCCAACCTGAGCATGTTGACGGGGCCGGGCCAGGTGTTGGCGATTAATCAGGATCTGCGCACCGATGACAGTATTTCACGAGCTGGCCGGTATCGTTCGGTTTATCCGCTGGCTGATGGCAGTAACCGTGCATTGGTGAGCTGGTCACAATGCCGCTTGCATCCCACAGATTCAGATGGCCTGCGTATTCCCGATGCTGTTCCTACATTTTGTCCGGGTACTATTCCTGCGGATGCTGTAGAAGCCTTCCCGTTATACGGTATTTATGTGTATGACTTCGCACAAAATACTCAGCTACCTGTGGTTTTTCCTGAAGAAAACATCATTATTGATGAGCCTGTAGTACTGGCACCACGACCACGCCCAGCTGTGTTGATCGATAAAGTTGTTGGTCTGGAACTGGATCAGGCACTGGCGGAAGATGAGTTTGTTGGTATTTTGCATATTCGTAGCGTCTACGACTTCGATGGTGATTTTAATGCTCTGGGCAGTGCTGCGAACACGCTGGCTGAAATGGCCGACCCCACTATAACGGATGCCGATGAACGGCCAGCACGCTATTTGCGTATCGTCAAAGCAACGGCGATACCGGATCGCCGGGATGCTGCTACAGAGTTTGATGCTGGCGTGGCCTTTGGGGCTGGTGGTCGGCGCGGCGGCATGCGTGAAATTATTGGTTATGCCACTATCGAACCGGACGGTTCGGTGATGACTAAAGTGCCCGCCAATGTACCCTTGTCAATTCAGGTGGTGGATAAAGAGGGCCGCCGCATTGGTGAGCGGCATCGGAACTGGATACAGGTGCGTGCGGGCGAAACTCTGGAATGTAATGGTTGCCATACGCACAATGTTGCAGCACCCGCATTGCCAGTGCCACACGGTTATAGTGATGCACCCCCGGCACGCAACACTGGAGCACCAACAGGCCCATATATTTTCCCCGGAACCAAACCTGAAGCTGATGGGGGCATTGTTGCACAGATGGGTGAAACCATGGCGCAGGCACGTATTCGCGCCAGTTGTACCAATGCCAGCAGCGTTTTTCTTAAAACGGAAGCAGGCTGTCCTGAGCTTAGCCCGAATCCTGACCCGGTGTTTTTTGATCAGTGGGCGCAACCAGGGGATGAAGTGCCGCCTGTGCTCAACCTGCGGTATGCTGAGCTGGATGTGTTAATGGCTGCGGGTATTCCTGCAACTGCACAATGTACCCCCGGTGCTGTGGCAGGTGCAAAGTGGGACTTTACCTGTCGCACGATCATTAATTATGAAGACAGTATTCATCCATTGTGGAGCTTGCCGCGCACTGACGTTGCGACAGGGTTGCTCGACCGCACTTGTACTTCTTGTCATAGCAATCAGGATGCTGCCGGCGCACCTATGGTACCTGCGGCACAACTGGATCTCAGTGACGGGTTGCGAGGGAATGACAATGACCCGGATCGTTTTAAATCCTATCAGGAATTGTTTGTACGGGATCGTATCCAGTGGCAATTGGTAGGGGGGATGCTGACGCCAGTTACCGAAGAAGTGCAGGCGCGCGATCCAGTCACTAATGAGCTGTTATTTGAAACTATGGTTGATCCGGTGACCGGGGAAATTGTGCAGGTTATTGATCCTGTTACGATGTTGCCGATTCCTATTATGATCACGCAAAATGTACCTGCCGAAGAAGCCCCGTCGATGCGGGTAAATGGCGCAGTTGCCAGCTCAAGATTTTTTGATCGTTTTACGACGGCAGGGATTGGTACCGTGGAGCACATGGGTTTGTTAACACCCGCCGAGTTGCGTTTGTTGTATGAGTGGTTAGACATCGGCGCACAATATTTCAATAATACTTTTGATGCACCACCACCATAAAATATAAAAAGGTTTTGCCGATATACTGGCTGCATTGTCTATGAATCGGTAAACTGTTGTTCGCAAACTGATTGGCTGAGGGAGCCCGCCAGTTTGCGTTTTTTTGTCGTGTTGCCGGGCAGTAATCTGCCCAGGTCTGGCTCCCTGAGTACCCTGCCACGGTACTGTGTTTTATCTGTATAGCTGCTGTGCCTGTGAAAGGCATCACAAGCTGATTAATCAGCGCGGCGTAAATGTTAATAACAATAAAGAAACTGAGCGCTTAGCCGTTGATTTAATAGTGAAAATCTGTGTGAAACAAACGACCCGCCAAATGAGTGTATTTCCTGTGTGTCAGCGAATGGGGCATAAGGCAATGCGCGCGGGATTGTTAGTGATGTTGCTGCTGGTGGTGACGTGGGTGAATGCTGACGAGGATGTTTATCCCGAGGTAAAAGTGGCAGATCCGTACATTGAAATGCACACTGGTCCAGGTAAAGGCTATCCGGTTTTTCATGTGGTGGACCGTGGTGATTTTGTGGAAGTGATCAAACGCAAAACGGATTGGTTTAAAGTTCGTACGGCCAAAGGTAAAATCGGCTGGGTGAGCCGGGTACAAATGGAAAAAACCCTAACGCCAAGTGGTGAGGTGGCAGAGTTTGCAGATGCAGGGCTTGGGGACTTTAGCCAACGGCGCTGGGAAATGGGTCTGGTGGGTGGTACGTTTAACGGCGCACCAGTAATGACAGTTTATGGTGCCTATGCACTGGGTGCTAATTTGTCGGCAGAAATATCTGCATCACAAGTTACCGGTGATTTTTCCAGCAGCGATTTAGTGAATGTTAATTTGCTTTCGCAACCGTTTTCAAAATGGCGTTATTCCCCCTTTTTCACTTTGGGTCTTGGCCAGATTACGACGAGCCCGAACGTTACTTTGATCCAGGTGGAAGACAGCCAGGACTTGATTGCACACATGGGAATTGGACTGAAAATGTATCTTACCCGGCGATTTATTTTTCGCGCCGAATATAAAAATTACGTTGGTTTTACCAGCGTTGATGACAATAAGGAATTTGAGGAATGGAAGGCAGGTTTCGCATTCTTTTTCTAACGACTGTTTTGCCGGGTATATGCATGCTGTTGATCAGTAGTACGGCATGGTCTGCGGATACTTCGGTCAATGATAATGGCGCAGCTCAACAACAGGTGATTCAACCGCAGATTGAACGGCGTGTCATTGATATCGACACTATTGATACAGAAGACTTTGAAATTGCTGTTTTTTCAGGTTTGTACAGTGCAGAAGATTTTGGTGCAAATATGGTGATTGGCGCACGCGTGGCCTATCACGTTACTGAGAGTGTCTTTTTCGAAGCGACGTATGCCAAAACGGATACCAGCGAAACAAGCTATGAACGCAGTGGTGGCCCACCGTTATTGTCAGATAGTGATCGTGAATTGACTTATTACAATGCATCTGTTGGTTTTAACCTGCTGCCTGGTGAGGCCTTCATGGGTAAAGGTTGGGCGTTTAATACCGCTTTGTATGTCATCGGCGGTGTTGGTAATACCAGCTTTGCCAGTGATGACAGGTTTACTGTCAATTTTGGCGTGGGTTACCGGTTTTTGGCCACTGACTGGTTAGCTATTCATCTCGACATGCGGAACCACATTTTTAAAATGGATGTACTCGGTGAAAAAACGATGAACAATCTTGAAATGACGGGCGGTTTTAGCGTTTTTTTCTAAGGGTTTGAGTGTCTGTCGCGAGATGGCACAACGTGCAATGTTTTGGAAATAGCAGCGGGGTAATTATGATGGGTATGTTCAAAAAAGTCGTGAAAAATGTGACAGTGTTACTGGCAGCGGGCATGTTGTTTTCAACAAGCTCACAGGCCGACGTTATCGGGGAGCCCGCCCCTGATTTTACATTGAAATCGCGCAGTGGCGAAAACGTAAAGTTGAGCGAGTTGCGTGGTGAGGTAGTGATGATCAATTTCTGGGCTTCGTGGTGCGCACCTTGCCGACAGGAAATGCCGCTGTTGGAAGATATCTATAAAAAATACAGTGAGCTTGGTTTTGTCTTGCTGGGCGTGAACGTGGAAGAAGATTCCTCCAAGGCCGCAGAATTGTTGCGCGAAATACCGGTGAGCTTTCCCATTCTTTACGATAATACCAATGAAGTGACGAAACTTTACAAGGTGGTGGCTATGCCGACCACAGTGATGGTGGATCGTGATGGCACAATGCGTTATTTACACCGTGGGTATCTGCCGGGTTATGAAGAAGAATATATCAAGCAGGTAAAAGAGTTGATCAGAGAGTAATACAGGGTATGAAACTTCTATTATCAATGCTGGTGATAATGTTTGTATTGACGGGTTGCAGCATTAAGCCGTGGGTAGAGCCCTATGAGCGTGCAAATCTTGCCGATCCTATTATGAATTTTAGTCGTGACCCGGTGTCGAGCGCATACATCAATCATGTCTTTGAAGCTCGTGAAGGCGCGCGCGGGGCAGAGGGCGGTTCAGGTGGTGGTTGTGGTTGTAACTAAAACCTTCCAGGCAAAAAAAAATCAACAGACCAAGCGTTTTCGCTGGGGTTTGGTGTTTGCCGGTGTGCTGGGAATATGTGTGCCATTAATGGCAGCAGTGCTGCCGGAAAATCGTGCTGACATTATGTATCATGCGTATTCCGGTGGCGGGCTGGAAGTTAATGGCCCATCTGTATTAGCGCGAAAATCCATTGGCAAATCCACCTCGGTCTGGGGGAATTATTATGTCGATACCATTACTTCGGCCACCATTGATGTAGTGACCAGTGCCAGCGAATATACAGAAGAGCGCACAGAGAAAAGCCTGGGTACGGATTATTTGTATAACAATACAACACTGAGTCTGTCATATACCAATAGTGTAGAAAATGATTTTAATGCCAACGCTGTAAATTTCGGTATTAGTCAATTGATGTTTGGTGATTTGACGACGGTGACACTGGGTTATGCAAAGGGGTGGGATGTTATTACTGCCACAGGGCGGCCTTCGTTGAGAAAAGAAGCTGATCGCCAGAAATATAAACTGGGTTTGTCGCAGGTGATTACTAAAAATTTGTTAATGGGATTGAATTTTGAAACTATCACCGATGAAGGGTTTCTGAACAATCCATATCGCGAAGTGCGTTACCTTGATGGTAATGGTGGTTACGCTAAAGAATTTGAGAAGTATCCAAACACACGCACCAGTCATGCTGTCGCAATGCGCGCGTTGTATTATCTGCCCTATCGGGCTGCTATACGAGGTGAAGTGCGTGGCTATACAGATACCTGGGGCATTAATGGCAACATGGCAGAGATTGGCTATATTCATCCGACAAAACAAGGCCTGACTTATGAAATAAGTTACCGCGTATATTCACAAAATAACGCAGATTTTTACAGTGACTTGTTCAGTCGGGAGGCCGAGTTTACTTATCGCGCACGCGATAAAGAGTTAAGTACATATTCGACCCGGACTATTGGTTTGGGAGTGAGTTATGAATTTAAAAAATATGGCTGGGGTTTTATTGACAAAGGCAGTGCGAATTTCTTTTATAATCGCATCCAGATTGACTATGAAAATTTCCGTGATTTGCGGGTCGAAGGTGTTGCCCCGGGAACGGAACCTTTTTACAGCCTGTCGGCAGATGTGTTCCGTGTATTTGTATCGGCATGGTATTGAATGTAATCAGGAATGGCTGATTAAATCGTGAATTCCAATTCTTTTGCTGGAATTAATCAGAAATACTTTGAGTCAATTTATTATTAATGCGATGACGCTTGAACTGAGACTAGAGATGAAAAATATCAAATTGAATCAATGGTTATACCTGCTGCTTTTCTGTGTGTTGCCTGTAGTGGCTTTTGCAGCGGATGCTGCGCCAATTGGTGGCACTTCTGATGTTCTCCAGCCAGCACCAGAATCCACAATAGCAGAACCGGTCGTTGAAAAACCCGTAATGGCAGAATCAGCAGCACCACCATCGCCGCAGGTGAAAAATAACCCGGAAGTTAGTGATAAACGTACACTGGATGATCGGGTACAAGCACTGAAGAAAGAGGTGAAGAGCCTGAATCGCGATCTTTTTATTCTGGAAGAAGAACTGCTTTTTCCTTCCAGCACACAGGTCGCGATTTTTTTATCCATCGATGTGGGTGAATTTTTTAAACTGGATTCAGTCCAACTTAAAATTGATGACAAAGTGGTGGCAAACCATCTCTACACGAAACGTGAGCTGGGTGCGTTGAAACGAGGTGGTGTTCAGCGTTTATACATTGGTAATGTTAAATCGGGAGAGCATGAATTAATCGCCACTTTTCGGGGACCGGGGCCGAATAACCGGGAGTACCGTCGTGGTACTACGGTGAAATTCAAAAAAGGCTCTGCTGCCAAATTTATGGAGCTTAAGATTGTGGATGTGACACAAAAATTACAGCCAGAATTCGTCGTCAAAGAGTGGGAATGAATTAGTTGGGGTTGATCGTGTTTTTTTCAAAACTGTTTCGGTTTTTGACGTCATTTTTTGTGGCCGGGTTAGGCGTGCTGGTTTTTCCGCTGGCCCTGTCTGCTGCGCCACTTCCCGCAGCGGTGAAAGACCCGCATTACGGTGCGGTGCTTTATGAGTTTTACCAACAAAATTATTTTTCGGCGGCGGTTAACCTGTTAACGGCGCAACAGCTGAAACGACTGAAACACCATGATGCAGACAGTGAGTTATTGCTGGGAGGTTTGTACCTTTCGTATGGTCTGCATTCGGATGCTGAAAAAATCTTCACAAAATTGATTGATGATGCTGTCGCACCTGAAGTGCGCGACAGAGCCTGGTTTTATCTAGGGAAAATCCGCTATCAGAAACAATTGTTTACCGAGGCCGAAGCCGCATTGTCGCGGGTGGGGGGTGCGCTTGATGAATCATTGCAGGAGGAGTTCCGTATTCTGAAGGCCAATTTGTTGATGGCGCAGGAAAAATATACGGAGGCGGCAACCGCGTTACAAGAGCTGGTGGAAAATGAGGGCGAGCAAAAAGCCAATTATGCGCGCTTTAATCTGGGGGTGGCGCTGATTCGTGCCAGCCGCGAAAACGGTGACCAGGAAAATGGTGATCGTGAAAAAGATAATCGTGAAGAAATGGGTATGAACCTGTTGCGTGAGGTTGCTGAATTGAAGTCCAGTGCCAGTGATCAAAAGGCATTACGTGACAAAGCCAATCTTGTTTTGGGTTTTTCATTGATTGACAGCATGCCAGTGGTGGCGAAGCATTTTTTACAGCGTGTGCGCTTGCAGGGTCCATTCTCAAACAAAGCGTTGCTGGGCCTGGGCTGGGCTGAGGTGAAATTGCAACGCTACGAGGCAGCATTAGTACCATGGGAGGAGCTGGCAACACGCGAAAGAACGGACCCCGCTGTTTTTGAGGCTTTGTTAGGCAAAGGTAACGCTCTGGAGCGTTTGCGTGCATTTCCGCAGGCCATGCAGTCTTATAAAAATGCGATTGCTATTTTTGAGCGGGAGCTGGACGCGCTGAATAATACAGTGGTGGCAGTGAAGGCCGGGCGTTTATGGGCAGATTTGTTAGCGCAGGTATCACGTAATGAAATGGGTTGGTTTTGGGAGGCTGAGTTATTGCCGGATACGCCCGAGGCACGATATTTGCCGGTAGTGATGGCTGAACATGGTTTTCACGAAGCCATTAAAAACTTACGTGATCTTTGGTTTTTAGACAGAAACCTGAGCCGCTGGATGACGGAGGTGCCCGCGCTTGAAGATATGTTGGCGTTGCGGCGTGCCACTTATGAAGCACAGCTTGACAAGTTAACACCGGAACAAACGTTGGGGCATGTGCAGGATGTGCGTATCAGTCGCGATATTTACGCTGATGAATTGGCGCGTATTGGTGAGACAAAGGATGCCTTTGAACTGTTGACGGGCAAAGAAAAAAAGCTGATGGATCGTTTGCACAAAGTGGAAGAGCGTATTTGGCAATTGTCGAATCAACCGGGGCGGCATCTTAAACGTCTGGACAATTATCGTGATCGTTATCGTTTCTATAAGGGTTTGCTGGATTATGAAGTTGAAACCACTTATGCCATTCGTTTTCAGCAAGTGAGAAAAAGTCTGAATTCACTGGATGCAGAGTTGGAAGAGACCTTACAACAACAAAACTCATTGCAGCGGGCGCGAGGCAGTGCGCCGGTTAATTTTTCCGCTTACGAAAAAATCATCAGTAACAAGCGCCAACGCATTGCATCGTTGCGTAAAGAAATCAAAGCCGCCTTTGATGAACAGCAGCGCCAGTTACAGGAAATGGTGGATTTTGAGCTTGATATATTACGTGCGCGGCTGGTGGATTACCTGGATCAGGCAAGGTTTTCCCTGGCACATTTGCAGGATTTGGCTGCTGATGCGGCTGAGTCTGGCAAGGAGCTGAAATGATGGCGCAGCGTCCACAGTCCCGTTGGACAGTATTGCTGCTGGTGATTTTGTCATTGCTGTTATCAGCCTGTGCCGGTAAAAAAGCCATCGACGAAGACCCCACTATTGAGTTGCTGGCTGAACGAGCTGCAAAAATTGAACCACAGGTGTTGCCACCCTTGTCACGTAGTGATGTGCAACGCACTTATGCAGAACTTGCAAGAACCACTAATAATGGTGCGTTGCGTGCGATTGCCTTGCAGCGTCTGGCCGATTTGTCGCTGGAAAATAAACAGGCGGAATTGGCGGGTGAAAATGAGCCGACGACAACATCTGCAGAAACGGAAAAAACGGACAATACTCAAGTGGCGGTCAGTACGGCACAGAATGAAGCCGATGCGGCAGAGCGTGAGGCAGCATTAAATCAGGAAATCATCGAACAGGCTGAATCGGAAAATATGGGCAGCGCCATTCATCAATACGAACGTCTGTTAAGTCTGTACCCGGATTATGCCGGTAATGACCGGGTGATGTATCAATTGGCTCGTGCGTATGAGCTTAATGGAGATCTGGAGAAGACACTGGGCGTATTGAATCAGCTGGTGACGATGTTTCCCAATGACACAAACTTTGCGGAACTGCAATTTCGACGCGGTGAAATTTTGTTTACTTTCCGGGAGTTTGAGGAAGCTGAAAAGGCATACAGCAGTGTGCTTGCACAGGGCGCGGCGGGTGCTTACTATGAACGTGCCATGTTTAAACATGGTTGGTCGGTGTTTAAACAAGGTGATACCGAGCGTTCATTGAAATCCTATTTTTCAGTGTTAGACAGCAGTTTTGCAGGTGGCCGTAAGTTTTCTGATTTTTCCCGCAGTGAACTGGAGTTGCTGGAAGACACGTTGCGTATCGTAAGCCTGTCTTTTTCTTACCTGAACGGGCATGAAAGTGTCGCAGCTTTTTTTAAGGATTACGGCAAGCGAGACTATGAATTCCGTATTTATGAACGTCTGGCCGATTTGTATTTAACACAAAAACGTGCTGGAGATGCATCAGACACACTTATGTCTTTTGTGGAACGTTATCCTCTACACCGTAGCGCACCTTTATTTATGGTGCGGGTGATTGGTATTTATAAAGAAGCTGGCCGAAAGGATGATCTGTTACGTGCCAAAGCTGATTTTCTGATGGGCTATGGTGTCGGCA
>Ga0256839_1001974_pt1 | contig 23781 bp, 18 predicted proteins | sample 354166metaG_FD_185968 | JGI IMG/M metagenome (GOLD analysis project Ga0256839, IMG submission 185968) | Hydrothermal vent microbial communities from Mid Atlantic Ridge, Atlantic Ocean - 354-166 | ecosystem: Environmental > Aquatic > Marine > Hydrothermal vents | place: Atlantic Ocean: Mid... | reverse complement strand
TGTTTAAGAAACACTAGATAAAATTGTATTTGATGCCTTAAATACAGAGCTTTAAGGCATCAAATCAGGTTATTTTTCCCAAGTCGCTTTTAGGTTAACAGCATCTTCGCGTTGTGCAATTTCTGCTTTGGCAATTTTAAGGGCTTCTTGAGCTGCTTTTAATGCGCCCGCTTCATCCCCATTACTTTTTGCTTTCTCGGCTTGAGCTAAGTAATCTTCAACATAGCTAAGTTTCATTTTTTTCTGTTTCCATACATAGCCTGTTTTAGTCGCATCTGCGTGGAGTGATTTCGCTTGTGACACAATATCTGAATAAGAGGTCGGCTTGCTTTGATTTGTGTTGCAACCTGAGAGAGCGATGGTCGCCACCATTGCGGCGCTAATTAAAAGTTTTTTCATGAGAGATCCTCTTGTTGAACAAATGTTTTTTTTTAAGTTTTCGTGTACTTGTATACGTTATTAAGTTTACCCCAGTCCTGTCAATCTTTATAATAGCCGATATTAAATAGAAAACACGTTGTTTTTTTATAAGTTAACGGCTTGCGTTTGGTATAACTTATTGAAATATAATGAAATGATGAAATTTATAGTGTGCAATGAATTATTTTAGAAAAATAACTGATTAGCCTATAAAACTTTACATAAGGTATAAAGATGAGAATTTTGCAAGATGCTTTAACGTTTGATGACGTTTTATTGGTTCCAGCGCACTCGACAGTGTTGCCTAAAGATGTGTCGTTACAAACACAGTTAACACGAGAGATTACTTTAAATATTCCATTTTTATCTGCCGCGATGGATACGGTAACCGAAGCTCGTTTGGCTATTTCAATGGCACAAGAGGGTGGCATTGGGATTATTCATAAAAACATGACCGTGGAAGCGCAAGCGCATGTGGTGAGTAAGGTTAAAAAATATGAGCACGGAGTGATTTTAGATCCAGTAACGGTGCAATTAAGCGATACGGTGGCAGAAGTGGTACGGGTGACCAAGCAGAATCGTATTTCAAGTGCACCGGTGATGGATGGTGATGATTTGGTCGGTATTGTAACCACACGTGATATTCGTTTTGTGACCGACTTATCTCAGTCGGTGGCAAAAATTATGACACCTAAAGAAAAACTGGTCACGGTAAAAGAGAAAGAGAAGCGTGAAGTGGTTTTAGATCTGCTACACGAACACCGTATTGAGCGTGTGTTGGTGGTGAGTGATGACTTTAAGCTAAAAGGGATGATTACCGTATCGGATATGATGAAGTCGTCGGATCATCCAAACGCCTGTAAAGATGATGAAGGTCGTTTACGAGTGGGTGCAGCCGTTGGCACGGGTGCGGAAACTGAGCAGCGTGTTGATGCCTTGGTAAAAGCGGGCGTAGATGTGATTATTGTTGACACGGCACATGGCCATTCGCAAGGTGTCTTGGATCGTGTGGCATGGGTAAAACAGAACTACCCTCAGTTGCAGGTAATTGGGGGTAACATCGCGACAGGAGAAGCGGCATTGGACTTGGTTAAAGCGGGAGCCGATGGTGTTAAAGTCGGTATAGGTCCGGGCTCTATTTGTACCACTCGCATTGTGGCTGGAGTAGGCGTACCGCAAATTACCGCCATATCCAATGTGGCAAAAGCACTGGAAGGCTCAGGGGTTCCATTGATTGCCGATGGTGGGTTGCGTTTTTCAGGGGATGTCGCGAAGGCACTGGTTGCAGGTGCCTCTTCTTGTATGATCGGTAGTATGTTTGCGGGTACCGAAGAGTCTCCGGGTGAAATTGAGTACTATCAAGGTCGAGCTTATAAGTCGTATCGTGGCATGGGCTCTTTAGGAGCGATGGCGCAACCGACAGGGTCGAGTGATCGTTATTTTCAGGCCAGTAATGCCGAAGATAAGCTCGTTCCTGAAGGGATTGAAGGGCGAGTCTCTTATAAAGGTCCTTTGGCTCCGATTATTCATCAACTAGTCGGTGGCGTTCGTGCGAGTATGGGCTATACCGGTTCAAAAGACATTCCGACTATGAACTCGAAACCCTCCTTTGTGAAAATTTCATCTGCAGGTATGGCTGAAAGTCATGTGCATGACGTGACGATTACCAAAGAGTCGCCTAATTACCGCACGTAACCCGAAATGAGTAACTTAACTCAATAAAGGCTTTTACTTTTTTTTGTAAAAGCCTTCTTTATTTTTTACTTTTTACGACCTCTTACTTCTTGGAACCTTTATGACACAAGCAAACATTCACGATCATCGCATCCTTATTTTAGATTTTGGCTCTCAATATACGCAGTTGATTGCTCGTCGTATTCGAGAAATCGGCGTGTATTGTGAGGTAGAGCCTTGGGATATTGATGCAAAAGATGTCATGGAGTTTGGTGCAAGAGCCATTATATTGTCTGGCGGGCCTGAAACGGTGACAGGCGATGATGCGCCGGTTGCACCGAGTGTAGTGTTTGAGTTAGGCGTGCCAGTCTTAGGGATCTGTTACGGTATGCAAACCATGGCAGAGCAGTTGGGCGGTAAAGTGGTTAGTGCCAATGAGCATGAATACGGCTATGCCCAAGTACGTGCGCACGGTCACACTAAGTTTTTAAATGAGATTGAAGACGAAGTTACACCTGAAGGTTATGGGATGTTAGATGTTTGGATGTCGCATGGCGACCGTGTTGAACAGATGCCAGAGGGCTTTACATTAATGGCCAGTACGCCCAGTTGTCCTGTGGCAGGTATGGCGAATGAAGCGAAAAACTTTTACGGCATTCAATTTCACCCTGAAGTGACTCATACCAAGCAAGGTTTGCGTATGTTAGAGCGTTTTGTGGTGGGCATTGCGGGCTGCGAAAAATTGTGGACAACTGAGAATATTATTGAAGACAGTATTAAACGGGTTCGTGCACAAGTGGGCAGTGATCCGGTCATGTTAGGCTTGTCGGGCGGAGTTGACTCTTCTGTGGTAGCGGCACTTTTGCACAAAGCTATTGGAGACCAGTTAACCTGTGTATTTGTGGATCATGGATTGCTACGCTACAAAGAGGGCGATCAAGTGATGGCAATGTTTGCTGAAAATATGGGCATTAAAGTGATTCGTGTCGATGTGGAAGATCGTTTTATGGCGGCCTTGGCGGGTGAAGCTGATCCAGAGAAAAAACGTAAAATTATTGGGCACGAGTTTATTGAGGTGTTTGATGCGGAAGCAACAAAACTAAAAGGCGTTAAGTGGTTGGCGCAAGGCACTATTTATCCCGATGTCATTGAATCTGCTGGCTCTAAAACGGGAAAAGCGAAGGTGATTAAGTCGCACCATAATGTCGGTGGATTGCCTGAAGAGATGGAAATGTCTCTGATTGAACCCCTACGTGAACTGTTTAAAGATGAAGTACGTAAGTTAGGGGTGGCGCTAGGGTTGCCAAGCAAAATGGTCTATCGTCACCCTTTCCCTGGACCGGGATTAGGCGTACGTATTTTAGGTGAAGTGAAAAAAGAGTATGCCGATATTCTTCGATTAGCCGATCATATTTATATTGAAGAGTTAGAGAAGTGGGATTTATACGACAAAACCTCGCAAGCCTTTACCGTTTTTCTTCCGATTAAATCGGTCGGTGTGGTCGGTGATGCACGTCGTTACGATTACGTTGTGGCGTTACGTGCCGTAGAAACGATTGATTTCATGACGGCACGCTGGGCACATTTGCCGTATGATTTTTTAGAGCATGTGTCAGGTCGAATTATTAATGAGATCCCACGTATTTCACGTGTGACTTACGATATTTCGAGCAAACCGCCCGCAACGATTGAGTGGGAATAGTATTTAAAGAGGCTTTCATAATGAAAGCCTTTTTTGTTTTGAAAGAGAGATTAAGTCGTAAAAGATGGAACAGATAAAAATTTCCCCCCCCCTTGGATTAACACCACTCGAAATAGATGTGTTTTGGATGCAGCACGCCTATATGTTAGCCAACAGAGCGGCACAGCAAGGAGAGGTACCTGTGGGAGCGGTGTTGGTAGTGGATAATCAACTGATCGCAGAAGGCTGGAACCGCTCCATTCAAAACCATGACCCTACCGCACATGCTGAAATGATGGTGTTAAAGAGAGGGGGGGAGAAAATTAAAAATTATCGTCTTGTTGATACGACCTTGTATGTCACCTTAGAACCTTGCCCAATGTGTGCGGGCGCTATGGTACATGCTCGGGTAAAGCGATTGGTGTATGGAGCGTTTGACTTTAAAACCGGCGCGGTGGGTTCCGTGTTTAATTTAGTAGAAGATTCTAGGTTGAATCATCGAGTGCAAGTGGAAGCGGGTATTCTTGAGCACGAGTGCAGTCAGCAAATTAGTGCTTTTTTTAAAGCACGTCGCAAAGCGCATAAAACAAATAAGGCGTTGGCAAAGAAAAAATCATGAAAATGAGTCTTGCCACCAGTTTGAAACAATGCGAATATAGCCTAGTCTATTTTAAGCTTTTTAAAGGATAAATGACTTAATTATGCAAATAAGCGTAGACCCTGCTGAAGGTATCACCACGATAAAAATTTTGCCGGGTGAGTTTTATGTTTCACAAAAAGATGAACGTATTGAGACCGTATTAGGCTCTTGTATTTCAGCATGTGTGAGAGATCCCGTTGCAGGAGTGGGTGGTATGAATCACTTTATGCTGCCGGTCAATAAGAACAGTCAGGATGCTTCTGAGCTCTCTGATGCAAATCGGTATGGTAATTTTGCAATGGAGAACCTTGTAAACGCTTTGTTGGCAAATGGAGCCAAAAGAGAGCGTTTGGAATTTAAACTATTTGGTGGCGGGCGTATTATGAGCTCCATGACCAATATTGGTTGGTACAATATTGGTTTTGCATTTGATTATATTTACACCGAAGGCTTTAAAATCATATCGCAAGATATTGGAAATATTTATCCGCGTAAGGTGTTGTATTACCCTTTAAGCGGACGAGTACGCGTCAGGCGTTTAAATGCAATGCACAATGAGTCACTTGCCGCAGAAGAAAATCGTTACATTAATACTATTGAATCAAAGCCTGTTGGCGGCGATGTCGAACTTTTTTAAGGATGAATGCTATGGATATGATGGAAACCTTTCGCCAAACTTACCTTGAAGAGAGTTTTGAAGGCCTTGATGTAATGGAAGCAGGCTTGCTCAACCTTCCTCCTGGCGTACCCGATAATGAGAAAATCAATGAAATTTTCCGTGCGGCACACTCCATTAAAGGCGGTAGTGGTACCTTTGGTTTTAGTGAGATCGCAGGGTTTACCCATGTACTAGAGACCTTACTCGATGAGATGCGAGATGGTCGTCGAGAAGTGACGCAAGAGTCCGTGGATGCAATGCTGGCGGCAGTCGATATTTTACGAGATATGCTGACAAAATTGCAAAATCATGAACCAATTGATGAAGTGCGTGCCACTGAAGTACAACAACGAATGGAAGTGATTTTGGGCGGGGGCGAGTCCAAAGAGAGCGGTGGAGAAGCTGTTGTAGCGGCGGTTTCAACAGGTGGAGAGTGGAAGATTTCCATTCTTCCTGAAAAAGAGTTATTACAAACTGGAAACGAACCCATTCGTATTTTTCGTGAGTTAGAGACCTTGGGCGATTTGACGGTTGAAGCAAACTTAGATGATCTGCCTGAGTTAGCGGTTTTTCAACCCGAATCGTTGTACCTAAAGTGGGAGTTAACCCTCTCTGGTGATGATGTCAATGAAGAGGCGATTAAAGAGGTCTTTGAGTGGATTGATGGCGATGGCGCTGAAGTTATTATTACGGCACCCGTATCTGATCTGGTTGAAGAAAAAGTAGCAGAAAAGCCTGCCGAGCCTGTCGTTGCACCTGTTGCAGAAAAACCAGTTGAAAAACCTAAAAAAGAGGTGAAAAAACCTAAGAAAGCGGCCGCGCCTGCGGCAAAATCAGCGCCTAAGCAAGAAGGTTCCATCCGTGTTGACCTGAGTAAAATTGATCAAATGGTCAACTTGGTCGGGGAGTTGGTGATTACCCAGTCGATGTTGAGCCAGTTTGGAGAGTACGCGGAAGAGGCGAGCGCAGAAGGAACGGGCGCAAATTTTGATTGGGTCGATAAACTGAAAGAGGGGTTAACGCACTTAGAGCGTCATACTAGAGAGTTGCAAGAGAGTGTGATGAATATTCGAATGTTGCCCGTAAGCTTTGCGTTTAATCGTATGCCACGAATCGTGCACGATGTTAGTCAAAAACTAGGTAAAGAGATTGATTTGGTGATGGAGGGTGAAGGCACCGAGCTGGATAAAACCATGCTGGAGCAGTTAACTGACCCACTCGTGCACATTGTTCGAAACTCTATTGATCATGGGATTGAAACCCCTGATGTTCGTATTGCATCTGGCAAGCCTGCCATGGGAACCGTTAAAATGGCGGCATTTCATCAGGGGGGGAACATCATGATTCAAATAACCGACGATGGTGCAGGAATTAATCATGAAGTGATTGAAGCAAAAGCCATTGAAAAAGGCGTGATTGAAGAGGACCATAATTTATCGCAAGATGAAATTATTAATTTAATTTTTCATGCCGGCTTTTCAACCGCGGATGTCGTGAGTGATATTTCAGGACGTGGTGTTGGAATGGATGTGGTACGCCGTAATATTAAAAGTTTAGGCGGCTCGGTAGATGTGAAAACCAAGTTAGGCGAAGGCAGTGTCTTTACCATTAGTCTACCATTAACCCTCGCCATTTTGGATGGCCAATTATGTACGGTGGGCAGTCAAACCTTTGTGTTCCCATTGTTGTCGATTATAGAGTCCATTCAAGTTGATAAATCGTTGGTGAAAGGGATTGCGGGCGAAAAAGAGTTGTATAAGTTACGAGATAGCTACATTCCTGTTATTCGACTGCATGAAAAACTGGGTGTGGACGATGCCAAAAAAGACTTATCGGATGGCTTGTTGGTGGTCGTAGAAGCATCCGGTCAACGAGCAGGCATTTTTGTGGATGATTTGTTAGGTCAGCAGCAAGTGGTAATTAAAAGTTTAGAGAATAACTTCATGAAAATCGCAGGTGTGGCAGGCGCGACCATCTTAGGAGATGGCTCTGTATCGCTTATTTTAGATGTTATGGAAGCGGTTTCGAGCCATAAGGATGCCACACCTGCCTTAAATGTCGCATAACCGGTTTGTTTGTAACAGAAATAGTCATAAGGAGACCTTTGCACGAAAGGATGCACAGATAAAAAAGGCTGAAATATGCCTGATTTTTGTTGAAAATCTTGCGAATACCTAGGTATTCCCTGCAATTTTCGCCTCAATCAGCCACATTTCATCTCTTTTTTCTCTTGCGCCCCTCTCGTGCAAAGGTCTCATAAGATTAAAATAGGATAAAAAATGGCCAGTCATGAATTAGCGTTAGGGGCTCAAGAAGTTCAAGAAACGATCTTGATGTTAAACTTATCGGTTGCTCAGATAGAGTTATCCATTTCTGATGGAGATAATTCGGTCAATACCTTGATTGATTCGTTTGCATTTATGTCACAGCATATTCAACAAATTCAAGCCAGCAGTCAGCACATTGCCGACTTGGCAAATGATGAGAGTGAAGGGGGCATTAATGAACAGCAGTCTTTATTGATAAATGAGGCCTCGGAGCTTTCAGCAAAAATGCAACAAGCAGTCATTGCATTTCAATTTTATGATAAGTTGAGCCAGCGTCTAGAGCATGTATCTCGTGGTTTATCTGGGTTAGCCGAGATTGTGTCTCATGAGATGCACGTGAAAGACGAAGCGCAATGGGAGCGTTTTAAAGCAACCGTTCGTAAAGGTACGACGATGCGAGAGGAGGAGGAGTTGTTTGAGCTGATTTTTGATATGAAAATGCCCGTTAATGAAGCGATTGCAATCATGAAAGAGCGGATGCGAGAACGGATGAATGAGGAGGAGAGTGCCGAGGACGATATTGATTTTTTCTAGCCCTTAATCTCTTATTTTTACCTAAACAAAAAAAGCACAGAGTTTTCTGTGCTTTTTTTGTTTAGAGCGCTTGAAAAATAAAATCCCGTCCTTATAAACTAGGCAAACATCTATTAACCAACACTATATGGAGAGTTCCTGATGAGTACAACAGAAACCCATGCGTTTCAAACCGAAGTGAATCAACTATTAAAATTAATGATTCATGCGTTATATTCTAATAAAGAGATTTTTTTACGTGAGTTAGTTTCTAATGCGTCGGATGCATTAGATAAATTACGTTTTGAAGCCGTCTCAAATGATGCGTTAACGGAAGGGGAGGAAGAGCTTTATATTCAGGTTGAAGTGGATAAGGAAGCGGGCACCATTACCATTACTGATAACGGTATTGGGATGACACGTGATGAGGTGATTGCCAATATTGGAACCATTGCGAACTCAGGAACCAAAAAGTTTTTAGAGAATATGACAGGCGATCAAGCCAAAGACTCCCACTTAATTGGTCAGTTCGGCGTTGGTTTTTACTCTTCTTTTATTGTGGCCGATAATGTAACGTTAATCACTCGAAAAGCCGGAACACCTGTAAACGAAGGGACTAAATGGATCTCACAAGGTGAGGGCGAGTTTACATTGGAGAGTGTTGAGAAACCTCAAAAAGGGACTGAAATTACGCTGCATCTTAAAGAAGATATGAGTGAGTTCCTAGAAGAGTCGCGTTTAAAAACGATTATTACCACCTATTCGGATCATATTAACTTCCCAATTAAAATGCCTGCCTATGAGTGGGATGAAGAGGCGAAAGAGCAAAAGCCAACTGGCAAGTTTGAGCAGGTGAATAAAGCAACTGCACTTTGGACTCAGCCTAAATCAGAGTTAACGGAAGAGGAGTACAAGAACTTCTACCAAACGTTAACGCATGATTTTGAAGAGCCTTTGCGCTACTTGCATAATAAGGTTGAAGGTACGCTAGAATATACCTCTTTATTGTATATCCCTAAAAAAGCTCCGTTTGATCTGTATGAGCGTGATCGTCGTTACGGTCTGAAACTGTATGTGAAGCGTGTCTTTATTATGGATGATGCAGAGCAGTTGATGCCCTCTTATTTGCGTTTTATTAAGGGGGTTATTGATTCAGCGGACTTACCTTTGAACGTATCGCGTGAAATTTTACAAAGTAACAAAGTGGTCGATAAAATTCGCGCCGCCTCTGTTAAGCGAATTTTAACAGAGCTGGCTAAGATGGCAAAAGCGGATGATCAGACGGATTATAATTTGTTCTGGGATCAATTCGGCCAAGTGATGAAAGAGGGAGTGGTTGAGGATTTTGCCAATAAAGACAAGATTGCTAAGCTAATTCGCTTTGCTTCAACGCATGATGAAAATAGCGATGCGCAACGTATCTCCTTTGAGCAGTATGTCGATCGAATGAAGCCAGAGCAAGAAGCGATCTATTACATTGTCGCCGATACCCATGCGGCCGCAAAAGGCAGTCCGCATCTTGAGATGTTCCGTAAAAAAGGCATTGAAGTGATCTTGTTGTCGGATCGAATTGATGAATGGTTGGTCTCTCATTTAACTGAGTTTGATGGCAAACCACTTAAATCGATTACCTCGGCTGACTTAAAAGAGTTTGAGGACGAAGCTGAAAAAGACCTGTCTGAAGAGGAGAAAAAAACACGTGAAGAGTTGGTTGATCGCATTAAGTCAGCCATTGAAGATTCCGTTTCGGATGTGCGTATGACCACTCGTTTAACGGATTCACCTGCTTGTGTGGTCAGTGCGGAAGGCGAGATGTCAGCACACATGGTTCGCATGATGGAGCAGATGGGACAGTCGGTTCCACAGAAAAAACCGGTGCTAGAGCTTAATCCCGACCATGCATTAGTGAAAAAGCTGGAAGGAATTAGCGATGACGAAAAACTGAAAGAGTGGGCGTTGTTCTTATTAGAACAGGCGCAGTTGGCCGAAGGCGATACGCTGGAAAATCCTGCTGACTTTATTAAGCGAATGAATGCTTTATTAAGTGAGTCACTTTGATTAAGTTGCCTATTTAACCGTGTGCTAACACGTTTTTTTAAGCCAAAAACCCCAGATAATCATTCGGTATTATCTGGGGTTTTTTAGTTTTAGAACAAAGATTTACTGCCTTTTTATCTTTAAATTATGGCACAATAGCGCCCATTCACTCTTTCAGAGACCTTTACTCCTTTTGGTGTAAAGGTCTCTTTCAATAATTCTAGTAGGAACCTATTTTGATTTCAACCGCAAACATTACCATGCAGTTTGGTGAAAAACCCCTTTTTGAGAACATCTCCGTTAAATTTGGCGAAGGCAAACGTTACGGTCTAATTGGCGCCAATGGGTGTGGAAAATCAACCTTTATGAAGATACTTGGAGGCGATTTAGAGCCAACAACAGGTGTGGTGAGCATTGGAGAAAATGAACGTGTTGGAAAGCTAAAGCAAGATCAGTTTGCTTACGAAGAATATAGCGTGATTGATACCGTTATTATGGGGCAAGCTGAATTGTGGGAAGTAAAGCGAGAGCGTGACCGTATTTACAGTTTACCTGCGATGACTGAAACCGAAGGTATGTTGGTTGCCGAGTTAGAAGTTCAGTTTGGCGAAATGGATGGTTATACGGCTGAATCAAGAGCGGGTGAGTTACTGTTGGGGTTGGAAATCCCTGTAGAACAGCACTATGGTCCGATGAGTGAAGTCGCACCAGGTTGGAAGTTGCGTGTACTGTTGGCGCAGGCACTTTTTGCCGATCCTGATATTCTATTACTCGATGAGCCAACCAACAACTTGGATATTAATACCATCCGTTGGTTAGAAGCCGTTTTAAATGAACGCAAAAGTACCATGATTATTATTTCGCATGATCGACACTTTTTAAACAGTGTGTGCACACATATGGCGGATTTAGATTATGGTGAGTTACGTATTTTTCCTGGAAACTACGATCAATACATGACTGCCGCCGCGATGATTCAAGATCAAATACACTCAGATAATGCTAAGAAGCAGACCCAAATTAATGAGCTGAAAAGTTTTGTTAGTCGTTTTTCGGCCAATGCCTCTAAAGCAAAGCAAGCCACTTCTCGTGCGAAATTACTGGATAAAATTGAGTTAACCGAAGTAAAAGCCTCGAGTCGAGTTAATCCTTTTATACGTTTTGAACAAGACAAAAAACTCTTTCGCACCGCATTAGAAATTGAAAAGCTAGGCAAAACCTACTCCGATAATGAGGGGGAGGATAATACGGTTCTAAAAGGTCTAAACATCATGTTGGAAGTGGGGGAGCGTTTGGCCGTTATAGGGCCAAACGGTGCGGGTAAAACGACGCTGCTTAAGTGTCTAATGGGCGATACAGCGTTAACGTCTGGTACCATTAAATGGTCTGAAAATGTAAAGCTAGGTTATTACGCACAAGATCACGCTTCGGATTTTGAAGAGGATATGACCTTAATTGACTGGATGGGGCAGTGGAAACAAGAAGGCGATGATGAGCAAGCACTGCGTGCGGTACTTGGGCGTTTACTGTTCTCGCAAAAAGACATTGATAAGTCGGTTAAAGTTCTCTCTGGGGGCGAGCAAGGACGCATGTTGTTTGGTAAGCTGATGTTACAAAAACCGAATGTACTGATTATGGATGAGCCAACCAACCATTTAGATATGGAGTCCATCGAATCACTTAACCAAGCGATGGTCGACTTCCCTGGAACCATCGTATTTGTCTCACACGATCGAGAGTTCGTTTCATCGCTTGCAACCCGTTTATTGGTGTTAAGTGATACGGGTCACCTTGATTTCAGAGGCGATTATGAGTCGTATTTGTCAACCTTGACGAATTAAGAAATAATTACATTGTTTGTACGATGTGTGAAGGCGGGGGGGAAGAATTTTTTAAATTTAAAAAATCTTCCCCCCCGCCCCCTCTTTTTTTGTCTTAATGCGGTGAAAATAGATACGGGAAGAGCTGTTGTTTCTCTTGTTCGGTTAAGTTAGCAACCCGTTGAATATTATTTTCAGGAATGGATTCTGGACTAGGGTAGTGCTTCAATACACGCTCTAAGCTGGCTTCTCGTATCAGATGTAAGATTGGATAGGGCGCTCGATTGGTCAGGTTTTCAGTATCACAAGGTTGCGTGCCACCAAACTGATAGTTTGGATGAAAACTGGCGATTTGAAAGGTTCCTTGAAAGTTGAGCTGTTCGATCAGCGCATCGACGAGGTTTAAAAACTGATTGTAGTCATCAAAGCTGTCCAGCATATTTGGAATGATCAGTAGGGTCGTTTCAATTTCACTGGGTTCTTTTTGCTCCAGTAAGATTAATTCAGCTGCGAGCTCGGTCAGTAAACACGACGCCTCTTGGCAGGGGGTGGTGACAAAGCGAATCTGTTGCGCTTGATAGGGTTTGGCGGCAAATGGGCAAAGATTTAACCCAATGACAACCTGTTCTAACCATTGGCGAACTTGAGATTCAATGGAGTGTTTGTCAGTGATTGGATTCATCATGTTTTCATACAATCGTTTGGTGTAGTATCGAGCTATTATGGAGTGTTTTTTGCACGCCTTTCGCATGATTTAACACCGCTTCAGAATGATTTTTGGTCGCATTGTAGACATAAAAAAACAGCTCATCCCCCGGTTGTAAAAAGGTTTTTTCACCAAACTCGGTATAGGTCGTTGCCCCTAAACTAATCATCATTTGCGCTGGGTAACCCGCCGTTTTAATGTGCGCCTGCAGATTCTCTAAAGGGCCAAAATCCGTTTGTGTATTGAGCTGCTCAATCATCCAGTCGGTTAATGTTGTATGAAAATAAGAGTAGGTTAATACCGAACTGTCATTGCCATAAGCGTAGAACTGGTTGTCCCGTTTTAGAAATGAGGCGATATGAAACTCATCTAACTCCCCGCCTTTTTCAAAGGTTGTGCAGGTAATAAATTGCTTTGCAATGCCTTTGGTATCTGCCCCCCAGTTTTTCTTTTCACTGATTTTTTTGGCATTCGGTTTGCGAATAGAGCAGTCATTAAAGGCGGCAAAGGCAACGGGCGTGAGTTTGGTGATTAAATTATTTTGATAGGTCACATCGAACAGTACACAGACCTCTGGTTCGGCTTGTAAGTGCGCGTTGTTTGCTAGAAAATCTGGGTACTTTATTTGGGAAATTGAAAGCGGGTTTTGTCCAAGCTGTGCAGGGTGGTTGGGCACATAATAAGGAAACAGCCCTTTGGGGGCGGTGGCACTTTGGGTTTGAACGTGAACAAAGTCAGGGGTTTCGCCCGCTTGCTCTAAATGCCCCGCAAAGTTACCTGCAACGCCTAAGCATAGGACATGGTTGAAATCATAATTCGAGTGCTTGTTCATAAGTCGTGCCTAATTTAATAAACTTTGGAAGGTTCGACGGTACTTGGTCACTAACTCTGGTTGAGAAGCCGAAAGCATATCAAACGCTTGCAAAATACTTTTTTGTGGTAACCCATTTTGGTAGGTTCGGTCAATGCTAAACAGTTGTAAGAGCGTTTGAAAGGCGGGTTCGATTTGGCTATTTAGAATTAAATAGGTACTGAGATAAAAAAGTGCTTCGCTGTCTTTTGGATTCTCAGCAAGCCTAGCTTGTATTTCTGTAATTTCAGGAGCCTTTTTCATCTGTTCAGTAAAGTATAAAACCCCTTGAATATAGCGACCATGTGGCTCTTTTTGTGCGGATTCTGGCAACTCTGAAAACAGTGCTTTGGCTTCTTCCATTTGGTCGGTATGCAGATAGAGTTGAACCAAGTCTAAGTGGATCTTAATATTATTTGGATTCTCCTTAGCAGCCTCACTAAGGTGTTGTAGTGCAGCATCAAACTCACCCTGAGCAAATGCTTGTGCCGCTTGTTTTCTAAGCACTTCAGAAGGCTCATCAACAATATGCTCTTTTAGCATGGCGCGATAGGTCGTTTCAGATTGTAGTCCACCTGCTTCGGTCACAATATCGGCGTCTTTAATCAGCTTGTAAAAAGGTGCCGTTGGGTTTGAAAACTTTTCAGCAATCTCATGTTGTTGATCAATATTGATTTTAGCCAGTATAAATTCGCCAGCCATCTCCTGAGCTAAGCCTTCGAGTAGTGTATTAGCTTGCTGGCTATCATTATTGGTGGGTGACCAAAAGTGAATTAAAACGGGTCGTTGTTTCGAGTTTTGAATGACCATCTCTTGAATGTTATTAAGGGTCACGTTGGTAATCATTGCATCAGGCATGGAAAGGTCTCATATCGGTTTTTTAAGGAGTTATTTTAGCTTAAATAGTTATGAAATATCTTTGTAAAATAGGGCTCTTAATCTTTTCTTTTACTTTTGCAGTTTGTCTTGTTTTTTTACGTATTTATTTTGGTGTTAAATTGATTTACTTTAGATGGTGATTGGAAGGGGGTCCTGTATGGAGGAATCGTTTGTTAGTCAATCACAAATGTACGCTCTTTTGTTCTCGTGTTTGTTCTCGTGCGAAAGTCTTCCATCTGTTTTTTCTTATCCGGCAAAAGTCTTAATTAAGAGTTATTGAGTTTATGGTTATTACGACTTCCACAGAGCTTAAGCAGCTTAAACGTAGCATGACGATTCGTTATGTTATTGCGATTACATTAATAGCTCTTTTTTCCGTTGCTGCATTTTTGAGCATGGATGTTGTGGTAAAAGGGATGGATAAAAATGCCTATCTGGTGAACATTTCAGGTAAGCAACGTCTGTTAAGCCAGTATATTGCTCTGGATGCCTATCGTGTTTATTCGGCGGATCAGATTGGTCTAAGTGAAGAGGCGTTGCAGTTTATTAAAAAGCGCTTAACAAAAAACTTGAATAAGATGGCGGAAGTGAATGAAATGCTCTCAAGAGGCGAGTTGAGCAAGGGAGAGATCGTGAATTTATCTCCTGAGATCAATGAGATCTATTTTGGTGAGGTGAATCTTAAATTTAGAGTGCAGCAATATCTCGCGCTCGTACGGTTGGTGCTTGATTTGCCTGATTATGAGCAAAAAAAGATTATTCTTTTAGATATCGAGCGTTTTTCGGAGGGGCTGTTAGCCGATCTTGATAAGGTGGTTTTGCAGTTTCAAGAGGAGGGTGAGGCACGTTTACAGAAAATTAAAGACACAAAGTTTGCATTATTACTGTTAACTCTGTTTGTTTTAGGGTTAGAGGTACTGTTTATTTTTAGACCGATGGTCAATCAAATTATTGCTTTGAGTAAGCAACGAGAAGAAGCATTAGAGCACTTAGAGCGTCAAGTGATGTTACGGACATTGCACTTAGAGAAGATGAATCAAAAGCTGAACCGTTTGGCACATCATGATGCGTTAACGGGATTAAGAAATCGTTTAGATTTAGAGGCAAATATTGAAGAGGTGATTGAGGCTTCTAGAGAGCATGGCACTGAGTATGCTGTATTAATGTTGGATATTGATTGGTTTAAGAGTGTCAATGATCAGTACGGGCACGATATGGGAGACTATGTTTTAAGGGAGTTAGCGCAAATATTAACGAAATCTGTTCGAGAGGGCGATCATGTTTATCGAGCCGGTGGTGAGGAGTTTGTTGTACTGTTAAATCGTATCTCCTATCTAGATGCGAAGCATAAGGCGGAGCAAATTCGTCAAGCGGTTGCGAGTCATGTTTTTGCGAGCAATGGGGTTAAATTATATAAAACATTAAGTGGTGGTTTATACCACTCCTCTTTAGTTCAGGTTTCGAGCGTGAAGGAGCTATTAAAAATAACAGACAGTGCGCTATATGCCGCCAAACATGCGGGTCGTAATTGTATTATGGAAGTTGAGAAAACGTCTGTTACTTGATAAGCGCTTGCAGTTCATACAGCGAATTAAGTGCCATTTTTGGTGTCATCTCATCCAGTTGAAGGGTGTTTAGTGCTTGCTGTAGTTGTTCTAGTTTAGGATCAACCGGCGCAGCAAACAGATCAAACTGTTGTTTAACGGGTTCGTGTAGCGTGTTTTTGGGTGTGTTTTTATGTTGAACGGACTGGCTCTCTAAACGATATAACACCTCTTTCGCCTGTTGAATCACCGTTTGCGGAATCCCTGCTAAGGCGGCCACTTGCAGGCCATAACTTTGCGAAGCTGCGCCCTCTTGTACTTGATGCAAAAAGACAATGCTGTCTTGATGTTCAATCGCATCTAAATGTACGTTAATGGTGTTGTTAAACTGTTCTGCCAGCGTGGTCAGTTCAAAATAGTGGGTGGCAAACAGACATAACCCTTTGGTTTTTAAGGCGATGTGTTCGGCAATTGCCCAAGCCAAAGAGAGTCCATCAAAGGTAGAGGTTCCTCGTCCTACCTCATCCATTAAGATCAGCGATTTTTCCGTGGCATGATGCAGTATATTGGCGGTTTCGGTCATCTCTACCATAAAGGTGGAGCGGCCAGACGTTAAATCATCGGATGCGCCAATACGCGTAAAGATTCGGTCAATCGGTCCAATGGTCGCGGACTCCGCTGGTACAAAACTGCCAATAAAGGCCATTAAAGTAATCAGAGCCGTTTGGCGCATGTAGGTGGATTTCCCCCCCATGTTTGGCCCCGTAATAATTTGTAATTGACGTTCTGCGGTAAACAGCGTGTCGTTGGGAATAAACGGTTCTGAGGAGAGGGCTTCCACCGTTAGATGGCGACCTTGCACAATGTGAATGCCCGTTTGTTCCGTTAATATGGGGCGCGTCAAATTCAGTGCATTGGCTTGCAACGCTAAATTGACGAGCACATCCAACTCCGCCAGTGCCGCCGCACAAGTTTGTAATGGTTGCAGCGATTGATTCAGTGTTTCCAGCAGTTGTTGGTAGAGCCACTTTTCACGGGTCAGGGCTTTTTCGCCGGCGCTTAACACCTTGTCTTCAAAGGTTTTAAGTTCGGGAATAATGTAACGCTCTTGTGCTTTCAGTGTTTGACGGCGAATATACTCAGGCGGTACTTGCGCGGTATGAATTTTACTGATTTCAATGTAATAACCGTGTACCCGATTGTAGCCCACTTTTAAGGTATTAATGCCGGTGCGTTCTCGTTCACGCTGTTCAAGGTCTAATAAATATCCCCCTGCTTCATTCTTTAAATTTCTAAACTCGTCTAGCTCGGCATCATAGCCTTCGGCAATCACGCCTCCATCTCGAATCAATACCGGCGGGTTGTCAATAATGGCGCGATCCAGCAGTTGGGCGAGATCTGGAAAGGTGCTGATCTGTTGAGCGAGTGTTTGAAATTTTGGTACGGCGTGTTGTGCTAATAGGGTTTGTAATTCGGGTAAAGCATTCAGTGAACGACCTAAATGGAGTAAGTCTCTAGGGCGAGCAGACAGCAGGGCGACTCGGCTTAAAATACGCTCTAAGTCACCAATTTGTTTGAGAGATTGTCGAAAGGATTCATCGCTCTGTTGTTCTAAAATCGTGCTGATCGCATCCAGTCGCCCATTAATTACGGCTTGATTACGCAAGGGCTGGTTTAACCAGCGTTTGAGCAGTCGTCCACCCATTGCGGTAGCGGTTTGGTCGAGTATCGCCGCCAGCGTATTGCTGTTGCCGCCACTTAAATTGGTGTCGATCTCTAAATTACGGCGGCTAATGGCGTCTAAGACCAAGCTCTCTTCGGTGGAGTAGGTCTGTAAGGTATGAATGTGCCCTAAGCTATTTTGCAACATGGCTTGAGCGTAGTGCAAAATACTGCCCGCCGCACTGATGGCAGCGGTTTTTTGATTACAGCCAAAGGCGATTAAATCTTTGGTGCCAAAATGGTCGGTCAGTCGTTTAAAGCAACTTTTGGGCTCAAAGTGCCAGCTTGGATAACGCACCACGCCAGCACGATTTAATAGTGATTCGTCCAGTGACTCTCTAAAGTGATCGTCATCGGGTAGCAGTAACTCCGAAGGCTTAATGCGCTCAATTTCAGCATAGAGGTGGGTAAGCGAGTCGAGTTCAGCCGTTTCAAAACGACCGCTGGCGACATCCAAATACGCGAAGCCATAATGGTGGTTGTGTTCTGAAATCGCCGCCAGCAGGTTTTCAGATCTGTCCTCTAATAATGCCTCTTCTACTAAGGTGCCAGGGGTGATAACACGAACCACTTTACGTTCTACGGGCCCTTTGCTGGTCGCGGGATCGCCCACTTGCTCACAAATCGCGACGGATACTCCAAGCTTAACCAACTTGGCTAAATACCCCTCTGCCGAATGATGTGGAATGCCCGCCATTGGAATCGCATTGCCCCCTGATTTGCCACGAGCAGTGAGCGTTATTTCTAATAGCTCAGAGGCTTTTTTGGCATCGTCATGAAACAACTCATAAAAATCGCCCATGCGATAAAACAGTAAATGTTCAGGGTGTTCGGCTTTGATGGCAAGATATTGCTGCATCATGGGGGTATGTTGCGTGGTTTTTGGTTTCATGTGATTTTGTGAGCAGTTATAAAAAAGTGACCAATTATAGCGTTTATTACGTGTTTTGTTGAGCTGAAAAAGTTTTAGTGGGTGGTTATGTTTTTTATGGTTTAGAATGGAGCCTATTTGATAAAATCCTTTATTTAGACAAGGAGTTACAAGATGATCTTTGAATCACTCGTTGCCCAAGTGGGACAAACCTTAGTTAAACATCAGTCAATGGTGGTGACGGCTGAGTCGTGCACGGGCGGCATGATTGCCGAAGCACTCACTTCGATTGGGGGAAGCACGGCATGGTTTGATCGCGCTTACATTACTTACAGTTATGAGTCTAAAAAAGAGATGCTGGGGGTCAGTGAGATGACCATCCAAAAGAAAGGTGCGGTCAGCCAGCAGTGTGTTGAGGAGATGGCGCTTGGCGCACTACAGCAATCACATGCCAAAGTGAGCGTGTCATGCAGTGGCATTGCAGGGCCAACGGGAGCATCACCCGATAAGCCAATTGGAACGGTTTGGTTAGCGTGGGCGATTCAAGGACAGGATGCGGTGATATCAGAACGTTTTTTATTCTTAGGTGATCGTCAAGCAGTACGAGAGCAAACCACCGAAGCGGCACTCAAGGGTATTTTGAAATTATTAAAGTCCTAGGTAGGATTTAAATCAAAATTATGGGATAATTTCGCACTTGTGGAATTATCTACTAAAAAATTAGATAACCCTTTGTTTTCGTCGATTTTATTGTGTTGGCGTAACAAGGGGTTTTTATTGGGCGGGTTAAAGGTTAGCGTGCCCACTCAAATATTAAGGAAACGCATTGATGGATGATAATAAGAAAAAAGCACTGGCGGCTGCCTTAGGCCAAATTGAGAAGCAATTTGGTAAAGGTTCTATCATGCGTATGGGTGACAGCAGTGTTTCTCGTGATATTGAAGCCGTCTCAACGGGATCGTTAGGGTTGGATTTGGCGCTCGGCATTGGTGGGTTGCCAAAAGGACGAGTGATTGAAATTTATGGTCCAGAGTCATCGGGTAAAACGACCTTAACGTTGCATGTGATTGCCGAGATGCAAAAGCTAGGCGGAACCGCCGCGTTTATTGATGCCGAGCACGCGTTGGATCCTCTGTATGCCGAGAAATTAGGGGTTGATGTTGATAACCTATTAGTTTCTCAGCCCGATACCGGTGAGCAAGCGTTGGAAATTACCGACTCTTTGGTGCGCTCAGGTGCCGTGGATATTGTGGTTATTGATTCGGTTGCGGCCTTAACGCCTAAAGCCGAAATTGAGGGCGATATGGGTGATTCGCATATGGGGCTTCAAGCACGATTGATGTCACAAGCATTGCGTAAATTAACCTCCAACATTAAACGCACCAATACTTTGGTGATTTTTATCAATCAGTTGCGAATGAAAATTGGCGTGATGTTTGGTAACCCAGAAACCACTACGGGCGGAAATGCCTTAAAATTTTATGCGTCCGTGCGTTTGGACATTCGTCGTATTGGTGCGATTAAGAAAGGTGATGAAATTTTAGGCAATGAAACCCGTGTAAAAGTGGTGAAAAATAAAGTTTCTCCCCCCTTCAAGCAAGTGCAGTTTGATATTTTGTATGGTCAAGGCATTTCACGAGAAGGTGAAATTATTGATTTAGGGGTGAAGGAGGGCTTTATTGAAAAATCGGGTTCTTGGTACGCTTATGGCGGCAGTAAAATTGGGCAAGGGAAAGACAATGTTCGTCAATACCTACTTGATAATCCTGCGATTGCCGAAGAGATTATGGATAAAATTAAAGCTGTTTTAATGCCGAACAAGGCAGAAAAAGCCAGTGATGAACTTGCTACAGAAATGTCAAAAAAGACGAAGTAAAGAGCCGTCTTAAACAGTGAAACAGGCTGAGGACTTTTTAAAAGAGATTGGGTTTTCTATCCCTGATGAGCTGGAAAATTTCCCCCCCCCCTTGCAAGAAGGGGGGGGGAGAAAATTTGAATTACCTCAACAAGACTTACATAAGCAAATTGAATCGCGCGCGGTCTACTTATTAGGCATTCGAGAGCATGGTGCGAAAGAGCTAAAGTCCAAATTGTTGAGTAAGTTTCCGGAAACGCCTGAACTGCTGGCTGAATATCAAGCAGTACCAGGGGTTGTTGCCACGGTTGTGGATGAAGTTTTACTGCGCTGCCAAGCAAATAACTGGCAAAGTGATGAACGTTACATTGAGCAATCGGTGCGCAACTGGGCGGCAAAAGGCTGTGGCCCCATTAAAATTCGCCAAAAGTTAACCATGGCATCTGACCGAAGCGATCTGATCAGTGCTTATTTAGACTGGGACGATAGTGAATGGTTAGAGCTTGCACTTGCGGCATTGCTTAAGAAATACGGTAATATCGATTTACCCAGTGAGCGAAAAGAGCAAGCAAAACGAATGCGGTTTTTACAGAGTCGAGGGTTCTCTTCAGAAATTATCTGGAAGGCCTTTCGGAAATAAACTATTTTAAGGTTTTAACATTATGACGAGTTCAGAACTCAGACAAGCGTTTCTTGATTTTTACATTCAAAAAAACCATACCGTGGTGCACTCCAGCCCCGTTGTGCCAGCCAATGACCCAACACTGTTATTTACCAATGCGGGAATGGTGCCGTTTAAAGAGGCTTTTTTGGGTCAAGAAACACGTTCCTATACCCGTGCAACCAGTGTTCAGCGCTGTATTCGTGCGGGTGGTAAACATAATGATTTAGAAAACGTCGGCTATACCGCGCGTCATCACACCTTTTTTGAGATGTTAGGGAACTTTAGTTTTGGCGACTACTTTAAAAAAGAAGCCATTCAATTTGCGTGGGAGTTTTTAACCAAAACCTTAAAACTGCCTGAAGAGAAGCTCTGGATTACCGTTTTTGAAGAGGACGATGAAGCGGCGGACATCTGGTTGAAAGAGATGAATGTCAGTGCTGAGCGTTTCTCACGTTGTGGTGCCAAAGATAATTTTTGGTCGATGGGTGATACAGGACCCTGTGGACCCTGTTCTGAAATCTTTTATGACCACGGTGAAGATGTTGCGGGCGGGCCGCCAGGCACGCCTGAAGAAGATGGCGATCGTTATATTGAAATCTGGAACTTGGTGTTTATGCAGTTTGACCGTTCCAGCGACGGCACATTAACCCCTTTACCCAAACCGTCTGTGGATACTGGCATGGGGCTAGAGCGTTTAGCGGCCGTCATGCAAGGCGTGCACAATAATTACGATATTGACCTGTTTCAAGCCTTAATTAAAAAAGCCGCCAGCCTAACGGGTGAGCAAGATTTGAGCAATAACTCTTTGCGCGTGATTTCAGATCACATTCGTTCTTGTGCCTTTATTGTCACCGATGGCGTTTTGCCCTCGAATGAAGGGCGGGGTTATGTGTTGCGTCGTATTATTCGTCGCGCCATTCGCCACGGCTATAAGCTCGGGCAAACGCAACCGTTCTTTTATGCCTTAGTAGGCACGTTGGTTGAGCAGATGGGAGAAGCCTATCCTGAGCTGAAAGCAGAACAAAGTAATGTCGAGCGAGTGCTGAAACTCGAAGAGGAGCGTTTTGCCGAGACTTTAGAAAACGGCATGAAGCTGTTAGAAGAGTACATCGCCACTATGGACGGAAAAGTAGTGAATGGTGACGTGGCCTTTAAATTGTACGATACCTACGGTTTTCCATTGGACTTGACCGCCGATGTGGCGCGTGAAAAAGGCTTGTCGATTGATGAAGCAGGTTTTGCACAAGCGATGGAAGCACAGCGAGAGCGTGCGCGATCTGCGAGTAACTTTGGTTCAAACAGCAACGTTCGTATTGCGTTTGATGCCGAAACACCATTTGTCGGTTACGATCATGATGATATTGATACTAAAATATTAGCTATTTTTGTGGACGGTGCTTCGGTGCAATCGGTTGAACAAGGCAAAGAAGCGACCATTATTTTAGATCGCACGCCTTTCTATGCTGAGTCGGGTGGGCAAGCGGGCGACAGTGGTAGCCTAACCGAAGGGATGAACAGTTTTCATGTCAACGACACTCAAAAACAGGGCGCGTTGTTTTTACATCAAGGGGTGGTCTCTGCGGGTGCAATGACCGTTAATCAAGTATTACACGCTAAAATTAACGTTGAAAATCGTCGAGCGTGTGAACGAAATCACTCCGCCACGCATCTGCTACACGCGGCACTGCGCCATCTATTGGGCAGTCATGTTGGGCAAAAAGGCTCTCTGGTGAAAGCCGACCGTTTACGTTTTGATTTTTCACACTTTGAGCCGATTAGTGCAGAACAGTTGCGTGAAGTTGAGCGACTCGTCAATCAAAATATTCTCGCCAATGCCAAAGTCGGTATGAACGAGATGGACATTGAATCGGCAAAAGCTAAGGGTGCGATGGCGCTGTTTGGTGAAAAATATGGCGATACCGTTCGCGTGGTGGACATGGGCGACTTCTCCATTGAGTTATGTGGTGGAACCCACGTTAATGCACTGGGCGAAATTGGCCCGTTCCGTATACTTTCTGAAAGTGGCATCGCATCCGGTGTTCGCCGAATTGAAGCGGTTACTGGATTGGATGCGTGGGACGCTATTTATCAAGATGACGATACCTTAGCATTAGTAGCGCAAACCATTAAAACCGATAAAAACCAAGTGGGTTCTAAAATCACGCAAGTGATGAGTGACTACAAAGCGTTGGAAAAAGAGTTGAAGCAGTTACAGTCCAAGCTCGCCACCGCACAAGGCAGTGATATTGCCAGTCAAGCGGTGAAAATAGGCGATGTGAATGTACTGGCCACCCAAATGGAAGGCGCGAACAGTGGTGTATTGCGTGATACTATGGATAAACTCAAAGACAAGCTTGAACCTGCGGTGATTGTTTTATCCGCCGTAGAGGGTGATAAAGTGAGTATTGTCGCGGGTGTGAGTAAATCGGCAACCAAACAGTATAAAGCAGGCGAATTGGTCAATCATGTCGCAATGCAGGTCGGTGGAAAAGGGGGCGGTCGTCCCGATTTAGCACAGGCCGGCGGTAGCGATGCCAGCAAGTTGCCAGAAGCGTTGAGCTCTGTCATTGCTTGGGTTGAATCAAAACAGTAGGTCGTCGAGTAGGGGCTGAATCCATTTCTGCCCTCTCTCTTTTTAATATAAAATTTAAAAAAAAGTACAAAATAACCATGGCATTAATTGTTCAAAAATATGGCGGAACCTCGGTAGGTAGTGTCGAGCGTATCCAGAATGTCGCTGATAAAGTGGCTAAATTTGTTGATGACGGGCATCAAGTCGTGGTTGCCGTCTCAGCGATGAGTGGTGAAACCAATCGTCTTACCGCCATGGCAACGGAGATGCAGTCCACCCCTTGTAAGCGAGAGATGGATGTTCTATTGACCACGGGAGAGCAAGTCACCATTGCGCTGTTAAGCATGG
>Ga0256839_1001973_pt1 | contig 23792 bp, 15 predicted proteins | sample 354166metaG_FD_185968 | JGI IMG/M metagenome (GOLD analysis project Ga0256839, IMG submission 185968) | Hydrothermal vent microbial communities from Mid Atlantic Ridge, Atlantic Ocean - 354-166 | ecosystem: Environmental > Aquatic > Marine > Hydrothermal vents | place: Atlantic Ocean: Mid... | reverse complement strand
TGTATCGGCCGTGGCACTGTTGACCAAAATATAATACCAGTCGTTTTGAGTCAAAACACCGGTAGTGATGCCGGCATCGCCTGTTCCGCTGGCCGATGAGCAGCTTATCTCATTGTCATTGTTGTCAAAGAGGGCTACTTCCACATTGCGGATACTGCCTTCGGCTCCCCCGGTTTTAACCGTAATACTGGCACCGGAATAAAGGGCCTGAAATTTAAACCATACACCATGGCTGCTGCTTCCCGAAAAACAGGATCCGCTTTGTACATCGGCCGTGGCATAGGCATTGGTGAATGCGGCAAACGCACTTTGGTCTTCATATAAGTCAGTGAGCCAATGGGCATTGCTTTTCAGATCATTGGCAGGAGGGGTTGTTCCGGCTGCGGCAAAAGTGCGCTCTGAGTTGCCGATTTGGGTATAAAGCCAGAACATAAGAGCCAGAATCGTAAAAATGCCCAGCGTTCCTGCGAAGATGCGTAAAAGCCGGACTTTGATGCCGGCTTGTGTTTTTAGTCTGTTCTTTAGGTTCATACCTTTTCTCATTTGCTTGTATCGCAGGGGATATTTTTATGTTCAATAAATACGATACCCCTGTGATAAGGTTGCACTTATTCCTTCAAAGCGACAAAGATTCCCGATGAAACTTACATGCCGGTCGATAAATGAAAAAATGGTGTTGTATTTCCGGAAGGAAGACGGAGGAAGAACAACTTGCTCAGTTGACCGCTTTCAGCAGGTCTTCAAGAGCCGGAGTGAGCCGTTCAAAATGAAAATCGAATCCGCTTTTTCGTATTTTTTCGGAGCTCACCCGGTTGCTCATCAGGAGCACTTCAGACATTTCGCCCAGCAAGAGGCGAAGTGCTAAGGGGGGAAGGCCAAAGCTTAAGGCCCGCTTGCCGGTGACTTTTTTCAGCGTCTGCATATATTCCTTATTGCGTACCGCCTCCCCGCCCGTCATATTGAATGCACCGCTCAGCTCCTCATTTTGAAGCAAATGGATAAATCCGCGGCAGACATCATCAATGTGCACCCAGGAATAAAATTGACGACCGCTGCCGAAATAAGGCGCCAGACCCGCTCTGAGCGGCAACCATGTTTTCGGGAGCATTCCTGCTTCCCTCGCCAAAACTATTCCGATGCGAAGTTTGGCCACACGCGTTCCCAATTGGGCGAAGCGATCGGCCGCATCTTCCCATTTTTGACAAACCTCACTCAAAAAACCACTGCCTGCCGGCTGCTCTTCCGTCACCGGGGCCTCGCCCGTGTCGCCATATATTCCAATGGCTGAAGCCGAAATAAAGGAAAGGGGACTTATCTGCCATTCCCGGCAGTAATCAAACAATGCATTGGCCGAGTGTACGCGGCTTTTCAAGATTTCCTCCTTGCGGTCGCGGCTCCAACGCTCATCGGCAATGCCGGCTCCGGCCAGATGAATAATATGTGCGCTTCGCTCAAGTGCAGCATGCTCAATGACACCTTCGTCCGTATTCCAGTGATAAGAATAAGGGGGCTTTGAGGGCCCGCGGCTTAGAATAAGCGCCTGATAACCTGCATCTTCCAGCAACTGTCTTAATCTCGAGCCGAGCAGCCCGCTCCCACCGGTTATCAGAACCGTTCTTTTACGTTGCTTATCCATGCTTCTCTCTCTTACCTCAAATTGTAATAACTTTCTGAATCTTTCGAACCAAGCGATTCTTCACATGCTAAAAATTCGCATAAATTTAATTGCTTTGATTGCGCTGTGGGCAACAATGTATCTAAACGGCTGCAAAAAGTACCCTAAACTGACAAATACACCACATAAGCTGTCAATCTGGGAGATCGATGATCCCCCCGGATTGAACCCTTTGCTCACTTTTGATGCCACCTCTACCGAAATCAGGCCGCTGCTTTTTCAGTCCCTGCTCAACTTCAGCTATGACGATTACTCCCTCATCCCGGTTTTGGCCCGGTCGAGGCCCGTGATAGAGACGCTGGGCGATACGGCCATGGTGCTCCATTACAAAATCAGGCCCGAAGCCCGGTGGGACAACGGCCGCCACGTGACCGCCCGTGACGTGCTCTTCAGCTACAAGGCCATTGCTTCTCCCGTGATTGCTGCCGATTACCTGAAGCCTTATCTTCAAATGGTCGATCGCATAGAAATTGATCATTCCGACTCTCTCAGCCTGCGCATTTATACACGCGAAATCCACATGCGTGCAGAAGCTTCTACGGGTTTTGAGATTCCTATTTTGCCCGAATACTTTTATGACCCCGGTCATGTACTCCGCGCATACTCCTTCCGGGAGCTTTATGACATGCAACATCCCGGGGATCAAGCCCTGATAAAATGGGGAGAACGTTTTTCCTCTCCCGAATTTGCCCGCCTGGGCGACAGCATGAGCGGCTCGGGAGCTTATCGCCTGCAACGCTGGGACCAAGGTGAACGCATTGTGCTGGAGAAAAAAGAAAACTGGTGGGGCGGGGAAATCAGGGACACGGGCAACATGTACTTCGAAGCCCATCCGGAAAAGATTATCTACCAGATCATCAACGACCAGACGGCCGCCCTTACAGCACTGAAAGGAGGGCAAATAGATGTGATGCGCAGCGTCAAAGCCCGGGATTTTAAATCTCTGCTCGAAAACCCCGGCTACCGCGAGCGGTTGAAACTCTTTACTCCGCCCATGCTGGCCTTCTCGGCACTGGGCATCAACATGAAGAGCCCCCTCTTTGAAGATCGCAGCACACGCCAGGCCATTGCTTTCCTCATCGACTACGACCGCCTCATGAAAGATGTCATGTATGGTTTTGCCGAGCGCTGCATCGGGCCGGTATATCCTTCTCTGAAGAAATATTACAACGACAGCATCACTCCCTACCGGCTCAACCCCGATAAAGCCCGCAAATTGCTACAGATGAGCGGCTGGGCCGACCATGACGGGGACGGATGGCTCGACCGGACGCTAAACGGGGAAAAAACAGATTTTGAATTTGACTTTATCACCAACAAAGGACAGGAAGAACGCGAAAAGGTAGCCCTGATCGTACAGGAAAACCTGCGCAAAGCCGGCATCCGGATGAATATCGTTTCACTGGAGTGGGGGCTGGTTCTCGAGCATTTGTTCAATCATGATTTCGACATGATGTACATCTCGATGGTGGGCGACCCGGCTCCCGAAGACTACAGCCAGCTCTGGAGCCGTGCCAGCCGCAACGGAGGATACAATTTTGTGAATTTCGGCAATGCCTACAGCGATTCGCTCATCGCCAAAATCAATCGCACCCTGGACGAGGACGAACGGGCCGGATATATTCGCGAACTACAGGTCCTGATCCATCGCGAGGTGCCTTATGTCTTTCTCTGGACACCCGAAAACCGCATTGCCATCCGTCATTCGTTCAGGAATATGCACATTTCGGCCTACCGTCCCGGCTTCTGGCCCGGGGGTTTTATTCTGGAAGCGGATTGAATTAACTTCATGCTATGCTGAAGTATCTGGCCCGAAGGCTTCTTTACATGATTCCCACGCTTGTGGCTATTACGCTGCTGACATTCGTCATCAGCCTGCATACCCCGGGCGATCCGGCCATGCTGAAGCTGAGGAACAGCGAAGCATCAGGCCCCGGAGGAGCCCGAGAGTTCTGGCCTGCATATGCCCGCGAAAGAGCAAAACTCAATCTCGACATGCCCGTATTTTATTTTTCCCTTTCCCGGCTGGCCCTGCCCGACACTTTCTACCGCATCGCCATTCCGGCCCATCGAAAAATGCTGGACAATCTCTGCTGGGAATATGGCAACTGGCCCCAAATTTCAAAGTATTATCAGAGATTGAAACAGGCCTGGTTGCATCCCGGGGAGGAGCGGGACGAAATGCAGGATGCCGCACTCTATCACCTGCTGGTGGCAAGCAATGCACGCGAACGGGTTCAATGGATAAAAAAATTGGACCGAAGACGTTTCGGGCCCGTTCTGGAAGCCTGGGCTGAGCTCCAAAGCAAGGCCCGGCCCTGGAAAAACTATATTCCGTCAATTCATTGGCACGGGAGAAAAAATCAGTATCACTATTGGCTTTTCGGTGACGGCAGGGAAAACAAAGGCCTCCTGCGCGGAGACCTGGGCCGCTCTTTCAGAAGCCACCGGAAAGTGAACGAAATATTGTCTTCTGCCATACTCGTCACCCTGCAGATCAGCATTTTCGCATTGCTTTTCGCTTTTCTTCTGAGTGTCCCCAGCGGCTTGTTTCTGGCAGGCAGGGCCGGCAGTTTCCTTGACCGCAGTCTTTCTTCCCTCCTCTTCGCACTCTATTCCACCCCGGCTTTCTGGTTGGGCACCCTTCTTATTGTTTTTCTCGGAGGGGGCGATTTTTTAAACTTATTCCCTCCTTTCGGACTGGGTGATATCAGCCAGAGGGGCTTTTTCGATGCCCTTCTTTTTCGTTTCTGGCATCTTATCCTACCGGTCTTTTGTCTCTTTTATCCGGCCTATACCTATTTGACACGCCAAATGAGGAACTCGGCCCTTGAGGAAATGCAGAAGCCGTATGTGAGGGCACTGAGAGCCCGCGGAATTCCTTTGTCAAGAATCCGGAGAAAAGACATTTTCATCAACGCCAGCCTGCCGCACATCACCCTGCTTGGCAGCTTTATCCCCCTGATCATCAGCGGATCGGTAATGATTGAAGTTGTTTTCTCCCTCCCCGGCATGGGAAAAACCACCCTCGATGCCCTCTATGCCCGCGATTACCCGGTGGTTTTCGGAGCCGTACTCATCACCTCTGCCTTTACCGTGCTGGGCTTTCTGCTTTCCGACATTTTGTATCACCTGGCCGATCCCCGAATACAGGTAAAAAAGGAGAAAGCATGAAGTGCAAAAGAGACTTAAAAAGCATCATGCGCAGGCATTGGCCACTTCTGCTTCTGGGGTTCTATCTGCTGACGGCCCTTCTGGCCCCTCTGCTGGCCAACAGCCGCGGATGGATCGCCATGGATCAAGAGGGGCAAATTACCTTCCCTCTCTTTCAGCAGGCCCCGGGCGGGCATCCCGAGACAGATTACCGCTGGGTGATCGGGCCGCCCGTACCCTATCTTCCCGCAGATCAGGATGCAAGTGAAGTCCGAAAGGCACCCTTTCAATCGGGGAAACACCTTCTGGGCACCGATGAACTCGGGCGGGACGTCCTTTCGATGATCATCCACGCCACCCGCAAAGACATGAGTGTGGCTTTCTTTGCCACACTGCTGGCCGGCTTCATCGGCATCTTTGCCGGTATGATTGCTACGGCCGGAGGGTCCGGATTCCGGCAATTTAAGCGGATCGAAATTATTTTTATCCTGCTTTTTTCCCTGCCTTCCTTCTTTTATTCCTTTATGATCCTGCCCCGACTCATGAAGGAGTTTCTGCCATTTCCTCTGCTGCAGGCATTTCTTGCACCGGCCGCTTTCATAGGCGGCATTCTGATACCGGCTCGCCTTCTGGGCCGCTTATTCAGGCGGGGCGCACTGGCCCGGAAAGTTTCCCTCTCACCCGATCCCCTCATCAACCGGCTCATTGAAATCACGGTCAGTATTCCCGTCATCTATCTCATCATCATGCTCGTGGGCAGCCTGGGCGGGCAATCCACCCTTGTTCTTATTCTGGCCATCGGGCTGACCGGATGGACGGGCATCGCCCGGCTGACAAGGGCCGAAATGCTGCGAATCAGAGAGCAGGACTACTATCGTGCAGCCGGAGCCCTCGGGCTCAAACGATGGCAGATGATTCTACGACATGCCGTACCCAATGCCCTCGGGCCCGTACTGACGGCACTGGCGTTCGGAATGGCCAATGCCATACTCATCGAATCCTTTCTTTCATTTATTGGTCTGGGATTCCCTCCTGACAGCGCTACCTGGGGCAGCCTGCTGAATGCCGGGCGGCAAGACCTGTCCTCCTGGTGGCTTTCGCTTTTCCCGGGGCTGGCCATTTTCTTCATTGTGCTCGCTCTTAATGTGAGCGGTGAAAGATGGCGCTTTCGCCACCGGAAAGAAAAAATATAAATGTCTTTGCGCAAATGAAATTATACCCGTCAAACGTTCCTCCTCTTAAGACAGAATATCTTAATTTGCCACTGTGAGAAAACTTTACTTTTTCATTCTGCTCTTCAGTCACTGTGCACTCAACGGCCTGGCCCAGGAGATTACCGTGAGCCCGGTCATAGAATCGGTCAGGCGCAATGAAGCCGTGGAGATACTGGGGGCTTATAAGGAAAACATATACAGCCACCTCTACGACAACAACGATCATCGCCTGATGGCTCACAATGCCGGGCTGAGAATGATGTGGCGCAGAGAGCTGCCCCTGGACCGCAGAAATTTCCGTTTTGAAAAACTGCTGTATGACCGGGGCCGTTTTCAGCTCATTTACTCAAAAAGGTCGCGGCAAAGCCAGATCATCTACGGCCTGCCGATGAATGCCGATGGCATACCGGATACGGCTCATGCCGTTGTTCTGGATACCATGCAAAAAAAGATCGGTGAGAATTTTTTCGATATTTCCTTTGCCGAATCGGATGACAAAAAGCATGTAGTGGCCTACTGGATCGATCCCAATAACTTTGACAAGAATGAGTTGTACTATGTCATTTTCGATCGCCAGTTTCAATCGATCAAAAAGGGCCGTGTGAAGCTTCCCTTTGTAGAAAAACGAGCGGCCTTTCACTCACTGCTGATCGGCAACCGCGGCAGGCTTTATGTGGTAATAGCCGAATACAAATCGCAACAAAAGGAAAATGCCGTCCGCTTCTGGATCATGACATCAGGAAACAATTTCCGCGACTATGAGCACATGGAAATAAAAACAGAATCCAATCTCTATCTGAACAATGTCCGGTTTAAGATTGATAATCTTAATGAATATATCAATGTGGTCGGCTTTTATACCGAGGGAAGCACGAGCAACCGGGCGGCCGAGGGCATCTATTTCGCCCGCATCCCCTTCCATTCCTCCCGGGCCGAAGTCAGTTACTACGAGGCCTTCTCACCGGAGTTCATTGCCCGGATCAAGGGCAACAGAAAAAGCAGCAAGAACAGCAAGCTCTACTCATTTATTATTGACAAAGTGATACTTCGAAAAGACGGAGGCCTCCTTTTTGTTGCCGAATCTTTTTACAAGACCTATCGAACGACCAACTACCTCTATGATATCTACGGATTTCCCTCTTACAACGAATCCACCGTTATCTACCACTTTGACGAGCTCATTGTGGTTTCATTGCACCCCAACGGCAAAATCCACTGGAAAAATATCATCGTGAAAAACCAAAGCAGCAATGGCGACTACGGCCGCTATTCGAGCTACCAGATGATGAACAGCGGAGCCTTTCTGAAAATATTTTTTAATGAAAAAATCAGTTCGCGCAGCAATCTCATTGAATACACCATAGACGTAAACGGCAAGATGAGCCGGGAGGTACTGTTCAACAGCAGGTCCTACAATGTGTACCTGATGCCACAGTATGGCCGGCAGGTTTCTGTGGACGAGATCGTCTTCCCGAGCATGAAAAAGAGCGAATTGCGCCTGCTCAAATTAAATTATCACCTCAATTAAGTACTTCACAATTATCTTTAGGGGGTGTTATCCCTGTTTCAAACCAATCGGCTCTACGGCTACCTCTGGGTGCTTCTTTTTTTTGCCCTGTTGAGTCTCCCTGCCTGGATTCAGCCCCCCGTCCGGCTGCTTGTCCCCTCCTATGACGAGCCTCTTTTCTCCTTTGTCTTTCATTTTATTCTGAGTCGTCCGCTCCTTTCTCTCACCACCGGCTCATTGATTGTTTTAGGCAATGCCGTAGTGATCAATCAGCTGTACAATCTTTTCGGCCTGGGCAAAAGGCAGCATTTTCTGACAGCACTTTTTTTCCTATTGACGGCCTGTCTGAAGCCCGAGCTGCTCTACTTTAATCCGGTAGCTCCCGCGACTCTTCTTCTAACTATGGCCCTTCGCCAGGCTTTCCGCCTCTACAATGCCGTCAAAGAAGATGAAGCCTTGTTTAACATGGGTGCCTTTATTGGCCTGGCTGTCCTGTTTTATCCTCCCTTTGCGCTCCTCATCATTTGGTCGCTGGCGGCCGTCAATCAGTCAAAAAGAATGAGCCTGAGGGAATGGCTGCTTTATCTTTTCGGAATGCTGACTCCGTGGTGGATATCCTTTGGCCTGCTCTACCTGATTGACCGGCAATCCCTGCTCCTGAATGCATTCCGTTTTTTCCGGTCTTTTTCGCTACCCGAAACCGGGCCTGTGACCTGGGCCGATGGGGCGGTTTACATTTTGCTGGCAATTCTGCTTATGCTCTCCCTTGCTTCTCAGCTTTTGAACCAGGGAAGCCGGGTGATGCAGACGAGAAAATATCACCTGCTTCTCATGCTGCTCTATCCCTTCCTTCTTTTTTCCGTTTTTTTTGCCTCCTCTCCCGGCCTGCTGCCCTTCTATCCGCTGGCCCTGCCCGTCAGCATCACGCTGGCAAATTACTATGAAAAAAATGCAGGCAACGCCTATCTGTCAGCGCTCTGCTATCTTCTGATCCTGCTCATTATAAGCAAGCAATACCTTAATTTTGACCTCATAAATTATATCATTCCATGAAGTTCGGAGTTGTCGTATTCCCGGGTTCCAATTGCGACCGGGATATTATTCATGTATTGGATCAGGTATTGAAGCAGGAAGTGGAGACCCTCTGGCACAAAGAGGAAAGCCTGCCCGGATACGGCCCGGAAGATTGCATTGTCTTGCCGGGAGGTTTTTCCTATGGCGATTATTTGCGATCCGGTGCCATCGCCCGCTTTTCACCCATAATGAATGCAGTCATTGAACATGCCGAAAAAGGGGGGAAAGTGATTGGTATCTGCAACGGATTTCAGATCCTTTGCGAAGCCGGCCTGCTGCCCGGAGCGCTGCTGCGCAACAAGGATCAGCGCTTCATCTGCAAAAACATACATATCAAAGCAGGCAACAATGCCCGTGCACTGACGCGGCATGCCCCGGCTCAAAGCGCCCTTAAAATACCCGTAGCCCATGCCGAGGGACGCTACTATGCCGATCAGGAAACCATTGAGCGCCTCTTCCAAAACGGGCAGGTTCTTTTTCAGTATTGCGATGAAAACGGAGAAATCACCGGGGAGGCAAACTTCAACGGCAGCGTGATGAACATTGCCGGCATCAGCAACCGCGAAGGAAATGTAATGGGAATGATGCCTCACCCCGAGCGGGCAGCCGAAGAAGCACTGCACAACCGGGACGGGCTTTCCATTCTAAAAGGTCTGACGGATACTTTGAACTGAAAAAATGCAAGCACGGTTTTCCCTTATATTCTCAAATCTACCTATGCGAAGCGGCAGTCTTTTCCTTTTCATTCTCCTTTCTTCCGTTCTGATCAAAGCACAGGATTTAAATCCGGTATCATGGACGTTTTCTCTTGAAAAATCAGGAGACAGCCTTTACCTCGTTCATGCAGATGCCCGCATTGAGCCTCACTGGAAACTTTACTCCCATTTTATCGAAGAAGGCGGGCCGATTCCTACGGATCTTTATATTGACAGCCTCCCGGGTTTACGGCAAATGGCGGACATTGAGGAAGAAGGAAAAAGACACGGACCAGACAAAGACCCCATTTTCGGAATTGATGTAAGCTATTACATGAATAAAGTACGTTTCACAAGAAAGGTTTATGTGGCAGCGCACCCGGCAATAATAAAAGGATATGTACTGTTTATGGTTTGCAACGATGAGCAATGCCTGCCACCGCGCACCATACCCTTCGAGTTAACTCCATAAAACTAATGAGATGAAGACAGCGGGCAGACTATTATTCCTGACACTTTCCTTTCTCCTGATTTCCTCAGGGCTCCAATCCCAGATACTGGCCCCGGTTAAGTGGTCTCAAAGCCTGGAAAAAACAGGAGACAAGAGCTATACGCTCATATTCACTGCGGATATAGATGACGGATGGAAGATATATGCCAATGACATTGAAGAGGGCGGCCCGATACCCACCGGATTCACTTTCGACACCTTGCTCCACCTGACGCCCATAGGCCCGCTGCAGCAGCTCGGACGCAAAAAAGAAAAAGAAGACCATTTCTTTGACATGCAGCTGAAATGGTTTGAAAACCGGGCGGTTTTTCGCCAGGAATTTGAGTTGGAAGGGGATGAAGGAGAGCTCAAGGGCTATCTGACCTTTATGACCTGCGATGCAACCCAGTGTCTGCCACCGGAAGATGTGCCCTTTCACTATCAAATCATCCGGGGTGAGATCACTTCTTTAATCGATACGGAAACATCGTCAGTACCTGAGGAAGAAGTAGGCACAGGCGAGGCCGCAATACAGACGACAGGCGGAGCAGAAGAAGAAGTAGGAGATGGCAGCAAGAAGAAAAGGAAGAGCTTATGGGGATTTCTGCTGGCCGGCTTTGGCAGCGGTCTGCTGGCCCTGCTCACTCCCTGCGTATTTCCCATGATACCACTCACGGTGAGCTTCTTTACAAAAAGCTCCAAAGACCGGAAAAAAGGCATTGCCAATGCCCTTATCTATGCCTTGTCGATCATAGGCATATTTCTGATTCTCGGATTTTTGATCACACTCACGCTGGGACCCGGTGCGCTCAATGCCATGGCCAGCAACAAGTACTTCAACCTCATGTTCTTTGTGGTGTTTGTCATATTTGCCATCTCCTTCTTCGGTGCATTTGAGATTACCCTTCCCAGTAGTTTTATCAACCGGGCCGATGCCATGTCTGACAAGGGAGGCATCATAGGCATATTCTTCATGGCCTTTACGCTGGTCCTTGTTTCCTTCTCCTGCACCGCTCCCATTGTAGGCAGTATGCTGGTGCTGATTGCCGACAGCGGAGAATTCTGGGCTCCGATGATGGGGCTAATGGGTTTTGCCCTGGCACTGGCCATCCCCTTTGCCCTGTTTGCGGCATTTCCCGGCTGGCTCAACTCCCTTCCGAAATCAGGGGGTTGGCTCAATACCGTAAAAGTGACCCTCGGCTTTGCCGAACTGGCTCTGGCCATGAAATTTCTCTCCGTGGCTGATCTCAGCTATCACTGGAATTTCTTAACCCGTGATATCTTTCTCTCTGTCTGGATTGTCATTGCCTTTCTCCTGGGCACCTACCTTCTCGGAAAATTGCAGTTTAAAGGCGAGCCGGCTCCCAAGCTGACGGTGACGCGGCTCTTTTTTGCCATCTTTTCCTTTGCTTTTGCCGTTTACCTTCTGCCCGGTCTTTGGGGAGCCCCGGTCAAGTTGATGAGTGGCATCGCACCTCCCCAGCATTATCAGGAATTCCAACTGGATAATCTGAAGTATAAACTTAAAAACATTGAAAGCCACCTGGAAAAACTGGAGGGAAAAGCCGCACCGGGTGAAAGCCCGGAAAACGAGGCCCTTTGGATTCCCGAAGACATCGTCAATGTAGGGCACTGCCCCCATGAGCTGAATTGCTATTTCGACCTGGACCGGGGCCTGGCTGCCGCCAGGAGGGAAAACAAGCCCATATTGCTCGACTTTACAGGCTGGTCCTGTGTCAATTGCCGAAAAATGGAAGATTTCGTGTGGTCGGATCCGCGTGTGTGGGAAGTAATCAACAATGACTACATCCTGGTCTCACTTTATGTAGATGACAAAACCCCGCTTCCTAAAGAATTCAGGGTTTCAAAATATACCGGCAATAAGGTATCCACGGTGGGCAAACTTTGGAGTGACTTTCAGCGTGACCGTTATCAGGTGAACTCCCAGCCATATTATGTGCTGCTCGATCATCAACTGAATAAACTGGCTGAGCCCATTGGTTACACGCCCGATAAAGATCGCTATCTGCAATACCTCAAAGACGGTCTGAAAGCTTTCAGGAAATAAAGCGCTTTCCGAAGGCCATCATTATACCGACTTCAGCAATCTTTTCAGCCCGATAAAGATGGCTTCTTCTTCCGCATCCATCGGATGATCGATTTCAAGCATCTTCCGAAAATCGCTGATGATGCGTTCCAGTGCATTTTCGTCCTTGCAATATCTTCGTTTGAACTCCACAATGACATCGATGCGCTCCACGTCATTCAATTCCTCAAAGAGCGCCAAAACCTTTTCGTACTCCGACCGGCCCACCCTCGATTCCATGTACTTTTTTTCCTTTTCATTGATGTTCAGATCGGCATTTGCCGCATAAAGCAGTAAAAATGCCAGATAATCCTCGTATTTCCAGTCTTGCAGCTCTATTCCCATGATGCTGATTTTTTAGTGCGAATTTGTAGACGCTTCAGATATTATTTCCTGTAAGTTAATACGCATTTTCGTTTTTCATGAATTAAGATGCCCTCCGGATGGAGCAGTTCGAAATCAATAATGTAAATGCCTTCCCTCAATTTCTGCAACTCATCATCAAGGCCGTCCCAGCGAAATTCACTCTCAGCTGACAACAATTCATTGTCGCAGAGGGTTCTGACCGGGTAGCCTCTCGAATCAAAAATCCGGATACGACAACTATAGCCCGGGATTTCCGTTTGGATGCGTATTGTCAGCAGATCCTTATATCCGTCCAGGTCTGGGCTAAAAACCTCCGGACTGACGTCAATGCTCCCCTGAAAGGAAGGCGGAGCATAAAGCTGTGAGTTGGAGTCGGTGGGTGTGCCGTAGCCTCTCAGAGAAGAGGCTGAAAACCAGTTGACAGGATCATTGGCCGGGCCTTCGGGGTCTATTCGCTCCAGACTTACACCGTTTCTGTCTGCAAGCAGTTCATAATGCCAGTCTTCAAAATAGTGTACTGAATCAATTGTCATTCCGCTCGAATCACGCAGCAAGACCACCCCCTCGTCATCCGGATAATTGGGCATGCCGGGAAGCTGAATCATCTTGCGGGGGTATTTGACAAAATACCGGCTCGCGACCTCTTGCGTATCGGACGTAAACACGTAGATATCATCCGGCATCAGAAAGACAAACTTTTGAGCGGCTGAAGCCATATCTGAAAGCATCATGGCTGAGGGGTCCCGCTCGGCTATCTGAAGCCCGGCCATTGCAATGATCTTTTGACTGCGGTTGAGTATTTCTACATAATCCACTCCTCCGCTGCGAGGGTTGAATAGTATTTCATTAATCACCAGATCATTCCTTTCAAGCGGAAAGGCATCAATAAAGCCGGCATCAACGGAGCCCTGGTTTCCCGCACAATCGCTGAGCGAATCCAGAAGAATTGTATAAAGCACACCTCTTTGAAGGCTGTCGGCAAAATGAATAAGAAGAAAAGGGATTCCGTTTTGAAGCCCTGATTCCATGCTGTCGATTGCGGGAGCTCCATTTGGGGAAACATGCCCGGGCAGCCCCGCCAGCCGCTCGTTCCATATCAGCTTTACCGCATATGGACTTACAATATCAGCCGACAGAAGCACCGGAGCACTGCTGTCCCATCTCATTCCGGCTACCGAATTTATTGAGCCGGGAGTTCCTCCCCGCAGATCTGTGGAGGCATGCCAGTTGCTTTTGCCCGTGCACAGAGGATCGACTTCAATCCGCTCAAGGGTCCAGCCGCCATCTCTCTTGTCTTCCTCCTGATACCATGAGGAATTATAAGATACACGGTCGAGCAGATCGCCACGGGAAGTATAGAGCGACAGATCATCGCCCGAATTATTTAAAGAGGGAAAACCTTGCATTCCATACACCCTGCCATATTTTGAAAATAAAGCCGTATCGGCTATATCGCAGAGAATCAGATATTCTCCTGCCTCGATGCTTGTATTTGCAAAGCGGGTGGAAGCGGTCGCATCGGAAAGGACAAAATCATTAAGAGAGATACTCAGTTCCGTTGCATTATAAATTTCAATAAATTCGGCTTCGGGCAACTGACGGGGTGGCGAAGGGTCGGGGAAGATTTCATTGATCACTATATCGTGATACGCAGGAAAGAAGTGTACAAAGTCAATGATTTGGGTATCCATTTGGTTGCCATTGAGATCACGGATTGACCAGGCCCGCAATTGATACGCTTCGCGATTGACCAGGGCGGGATTGAGATACAACTTCCATATTTGATGCTCCTGACTGTCTCTTCCGACCTTTTGAATGAGAGGCTGTCCTTTACCGGTGAGGGAATAATTGCCGATGGTCGATGCGCTGCTGCTGTCCGGTTCTTCGTTAAAAGTAAGCTGCAATACAGTGTCGCTCAGAACCTGCAAATCTGAAATATACGGTGCCTCATGATCTTCGTACAAGGGGCCAATCCTGAAGTCATCAAAGTAGAATTTATCGCTCCTGCTCGCAGTATGCGTACACTCGAGGCCGAAAAAAGTAGTTATCGGAAGGGGATAACCATTGCCTTTCCCCTGAAACAGGTAATTTCCATCTCCCGAAGTGTCGATTTCAAGCAACCATTCCCCATTTTTAACTGCCACATGTATCCAGGTTGCAAGAGCACGGGCCGCCAGGCTGTCGGTACCACGTAGAACAAGCTCCTCCTGTCCGTTCAAAGTACGATATAATTCGAGCGCATCCGCATTTCCTGCCTCGCCAACCCTTAAAAAAAAGCCCTCAAACTGAGTGCTGCCGGGTATTCCGTTTCCTGCTAAAAATACCTTTAAATAGTTGCTGCTGCTGGGGCTAAAATCCAGACGAAAATAAAAATACCAGTCCGCACTGTCCTGCAAAGCGACCTTAGTGTAAATAACAGCCTTATCTGTAATGGGACTGTTGCTTAATTGCAACTGCGTATCAGCGTTAACTCTGAATTTTGAAGTATCACCCAACCAAACAGGATTTTCCGTGACATTCCCGTCAGAGAAGTCTTCCGTAAAAAACACCTGAGCTCCGGAAAGCAAAGGCACCAATAAAAAAATGAAGTAAGACAATATCTTTCTCATTGCTTTAGCTATATTAAGAATTTGAGCGCAGAAAATTTAGAGAGACGCAAGTCAATACCCTATTTTTACAAAAACACTGGAATGATGAAGTTAGCGCTTGTCGGAGCCACAGGGCTGGTTGGAAAAACAGCACTAACCATACTGTCCCGCTTGCCCGTGACCGAATTGATTCCTGTGGCCTCCGAAAGGTCCTATGGTAAGTCGATTTCATTCAATGATAAAGATATCCGTATTCAATCCATCGAACGGGCCCTTGAGATGAAACCCGATATCGCCATATTCTCGGCAGGCTCGGAACTGTCCAAAGAATATGCCCCCCTTTTCAGCAGCAAGGGATGCTACGTAATCGACAATTCCTCAGCCTGGCGAATGGACAAAGATGTCCCGCTTGTCGTGCCTGAAATCAACGGGGATCAGCTCACACGCGATCATTATCTCATTGCAAACCCAAACTGCTCTACCATTCAAATGGTGATGGTATTATTCCCAATTGCCCGCATCTATGGTCTGAAGAAGGTAATAGTAAGCACCTACCAATCTGTGACAGGAAGCGGTTATCAGGGGCTGGCTCAGCTAATTTCAGAACGCGAAGAACGAAAAGTGGATAAGCCGGCCTATCCCTATCCGATTGATTTGAATTGCATTCCCCACTGCGATCGCTTTCTGGAAAATGATTACACACGCGAAGAGATGAAACTGGTTTATGAAAGCAGAAAAATAATGGATATGCCTCATTTGCCGGTGCATGCTACCGCTGTAAGGGTGCCCGTAATCGGAGGCCACAGTGAAAGCGTATATATCGAACTCGAAAAGCCCTTTGAAATACAGGAAATACGCACGCTGCTCGCCAGAAGTCCCGGTATTAAAGTCTTGGATGACCCAGCAACAGGTCAATACCCCATGCCGGCCATTGCACATAAAAAAGATGAAGTCTTCGTTGGCAGAATCAGAAAAGATATTGACAACGAAAAAGCACTCGGCTTATGGATTGTGGCAGATAATCTAAGAAAAGGAGCTGCCGGCAATGCCATACAGATAGCCGGAATAATCCATCAAAGATTTATTTCCGATGCCCCGGCTTAAAAATATTTCATTGGCCGAATTAGCCCTTCGAAATGGCCAGGATCATGATGAAGTATGGGTTGCCTACAAGGGATTGGTTTACGATCTCAGCCAAAGCAGAAAATGGAAGAACGGATTGCACTATTCGCACTGGGCCGGTCAGGACTTAAGTGCCGAATTGAAAGATGCTCCTCATTCCGAACAGGAAATTTTAAAATTTCCCGTGCTTGGAAAATTATTGAACAAATAGTGTAACCAATACACCTTATTTCCGTATGCCAAAGAAAAAACAGCATGCGTACTCTACTTTTTTCAATCCTTTTGCTCCCCATTTCTTTATTCGCAGGAAATCCATCCTCTATCAATCTGAGCTATTCCATCCAGGGTGAAGACATTATAATGACCTGGACTTCACAAATAGGGGTGGAAATGTATGAAGTTTATACGGCAACCAGCATCAACGAGAACGGAACCCTGAATTACCGTTTGATCACAAATATTCCGGTTGACGGAAGCTTTCAGCTTCAATATACGGATAGGAGTCAAAAGCAGTCCGTGCTGAGTTATTACAAAATTGTAGGTGTGGACCACAATCACAATGTGATCAGTGAATCGGTGTTTACCGCGAACTTGATAAACAAAGATGTTTACACGGTAAACATCATGCCCAACTTCTTTTCTGATTTACTTGAATTTGAAATGAATACAAAAGTAACCGGTGAAGCACGTATAACGGTAGAAGATATCATCAACAATTTCAAGAAAACTCAGACCATAGCTCTTGGAAGCGGATACAACACCTTTGCAATCAATCTCGATTCACATGAGTCGGAGAGATATGTTGTCAAAATTGATTTTGCCGGCAAAAGCACCTATCGCCTGGTAGAAATGGAAAACAGCCATGAAAGAATCCTCACTTCTGATGAATAAGCAGGAATGCATTTAGAAATAAAAAAGGGAGTCAATTGACTCCCTTTTTTATTTGCTCCCCCTCTTGGACTCGAACCAAGGACCTACTGATTAACAGTCAGCCGCTCTAACCAGCTGAGCTAAGGGGGAATTGTGTGAGCACAAAATTAGGCTTTCACAAATAAATATCAAATATTTGCAGCAAATTAAAATCCCATGAAAATACTGGTTGTAGGTACTCTTGCATTTGACAATATCGAAACTCCTTTTGGCAAGGCCGAACGCATTGTCGGGGGTGCTGCGAATTACATTGCTCTATCCGCTTCTTATTTCACCAATTGCATTGATATTGTTTCAATCATTGGAAACGACTTTCCCGAAGACTATCTTAATTTTCTTGATAAACGGGGGATTAATACCCGTGGAATTGAAAAAGTAAAAAATAAGAAGTCTTTTTCATGGACCGGCAGGTACCATCTCGATATGAATACCAGAGATACGCTTGCCACTGATCTTAATGTACTTGAGGATTTTAACCCAAAAATTCCAAATAATGCGGATACTCCAGACATACTCATGCTGGGCAATCTGACACCATCTGTCCAGCTTTCCGTCTTAAATCAAATGAAGGAAAGGCCGCAGTTGGTTGTACTGGATACCATGAACTTTTGGATGGACACCCAGTTAGAGACATTACTTGAAGTATTGAAGGGAGTTGACGTATTGACAATTAATGATGAAGAAGCAAGGCAACTTTCCGGTGAATATTCACTTAAAAAAGCATCTAAAAGAATTCTTGATATGGGGCCAAAATATCTTATAATTAAAAAAGGTGAAAACGGAGCCCTGCTATTCAATGAAAATATGATCTTCTTTGCTCCTGCACTTCCATTAGAGGACGTTTTTGATCCGACAGGTGCAGGAGACACCTTTGCCGGTGGCTTCATCGGACATCTCGCAAAGTCTGAAACATTTAGCTTTGATAATTTTAAAACCGCTTTGATTCACGGTTCGGTGATGGCCAGTTTTTGTGTGGAAGATTTTGGCCCAAAGCGTTTAATTAAACTGAAGCCCACCGAAATCAATAATCGTTTACAACAATTCATTGATATCGTCCAATTCACTCACTCCTAATTTAGGATTGTTGTTCTTTTGATTTAAAGAGTACAAAATATTTAACTCATTATACTCTGTGCCAAAATAAAAAAGGGCTGTGCATTAGCACAGCCCTTTTTTATTCACATTATGATCCAACTTATTTGGTAATAACAAATTTCTTGGTAATTAAAGTACCATCAATGTCAAAGCGAATCATGTATTGTCCAGAGGCCCAATCTTTCACATCGATCGTATGTTGATAGGCTTTATCAACTGCTCCATGTATTTCATATACTTTTCTTCCAAGCATATCAAATACAGTCATATTCATATCAGCCAATCTCTGATCCAATTCAATGTTAATATTCATAACATCACTGGTCGGGTTCGGATAGAGCCTTACCCTGCTTGAGAGATCATTCTCATCTATACCAAGACCGAAGTCGGCTTCCACAGTGAAAGTAAAGGTCTCTGTACAACCAAGCGCATCGGTTACAACGAGAGTATAAGTATCCGGTCTGAGGTTGTTAATATCCTCCGATTCAGCACCGTTTGACCAGTTATACAAGTACGGAGCAACACCTCCGGTAATTGTAACATCAATCGATCCATTATTATATACAGGAGTAGTAGCATTTATGACTACCGCGGTAGCGCTGATCACACCGGATTGAACACCGACCGTAAAGCTGGCAGTACTTGCACAACCTTTGGCATCCGTAACAGTGAAACTATATGTACCGGCTGTGATTTCGTCGACATCTTCACTGACTTCACCATTAGACCAGTCATATCTGTAGGGAGGTGCTCCACCTTCCACCTGAACATCAATTTTACCATTACTGTAACCGGAGCAGGTCACATCACTTACTGATCCGGAAACAACAGGAAGTTCATTCACTTTGATGGTTGTAAATCCGGTATTGAAACAACCATTGGCATCCGTCACTTCATAGGTAATCGTATGTGTACCGGCACCTGCAGTAGCCGGATCAAAAGTTCCAGCCGTACTATTCACAATACCAGGACCAGTCCAAGTACCACCAGGAGTAGCCGCTTGCAGGTTAACTGCCGGCTCATCCGCACAGAATGGTCCAACCTGAACTATATCCGTATTCGGACTGGCATTCACAGTAACCTGTCCTGTACTAATAGTAACACAGCCATCCTGTCCTGTAACCGTGTAGGTTATCGTATGGGTACCGGGTCCGGCTACAGCCGGGCTGAATTCACCATTTAAAGGATTCACAATACCGGGTCCTGACCAATAACCACCACCCACGGAAGCGGTCATTAAGGAAGTATTCTCTTCCTGACAGAAAGGACCTGCCTGATTAATCGTCAGGTTAGCAATACCTTCTACCACAATGGTCAGATCGGCACTTACGGTACATCCGATTGGATCTACATAGGTATAAGTGATTACATGAGTACCCACACCCGCTACTGAGGGATCAAAGGTTCCGGCATTGGCATCAGTGATGCCCGTTCCACTCCATGTACCACCTGCCGGTGTAGCTGAGAGATTAACAGGATCATCGCTCTGACAGAATGGACCTGCCGGCAGTATTGAAATCTCAGGAGCCTCCGATACCGATACCATAGCAGTATCAAATCCAGTACATCCAATGGAATCCGTGTAAGCGTATATAACCATGTGCGATCCGAGTCCGGCAGCTACCGGATCAAACTCACCCGTATTGCTATTCACAATTCCGGCACCTGACCATGTGCCTCCGGCCGGAGTGGCAGTCAATGTAACCACACCCTGATTGAGGCAATAAGCGTTTGGTCCGGCAATGCTTGGTTCTGGCAGAGGTACTACCGTGATATCCAAGGTAGAGGATGCCGTACAACCAAATTCCGTAGTATTTGTATAAGTAATCGTATGGGTTCCCACACCGGCAACAGAAGGATCAAATGTGCCGGCAGCAGTATCCGTTATTCCAGTTCCACTCCAGATTCCACCCGTGCTTGCTGCGGTAAGTGTAATTGAATTATCATTTACACACAACGGGCCGGCAGCATTGATGGTGACATCCGGAAGAGGTCTTACGATTACACGCATCAGACTATCATCCGAACATCCGTTGGCATCTGTTACTGTCAGTGTGTATGCCGTAGTAACTGTAGGCGATGCAGTCGGGTTGGCCACAGTTGGATCACTTAATCCGGTTACCGGCAGCCAACTGTAAGTGTAAGGGCCTACACCACCTGTTGCGGCAGGCGTACCACCAATGACCACATCATCGCCTTCGCAGATTTCAAGATCTCCTCCGGCATTTGCCATCGGCAGATCGTTCACAGAAATAACGACTTCGTCTGAATAGGTACATCCGGTTTCATCGGTTACAAATACCGTATAGGTAGTATTAATCAGAGGATCTGCAGTAGGATTGGCAGAGAACGGATCATCCAATCTGTCGAACGGCTGCCATTCATATGTCAATACCCCTTGTCCTCCGGAAGCTGTGGGAGTACCACCCAGGACAGTACTTTCTCCTTTACACAATACCCTGTCGTCTCCTGCAAATACCACAACTTCAGGATTAACTACCAGGTTGAATGTATCGGAACCCACACAACCGTTTTGATCAATTACATCCACCGTAATCATTTCTGATTGCGTAGCATTGAAGCAAACAGTATCGTTGCCCGATGTAGAGTTGCTCCATACATATGTCAGTCCGGTGCTGTCCTGCAATTGAATAAATGCAGTAGCCAGAACTTGTTGATCTGTCAACGCACGGTTATAAACCCTGAATTCATCCAAGAGCATACCGTTAGACAATCCGTTGAGCGTACCGTATCCGCCAACTTTAAACGGACCATTTCCAATTAATTGTAAAGGAACCAGATTATAGGTAACCGTGGTCACACGCTGTCCGTCAAGATAACCTCTAACTTCTCCGGAAGCTGAATCGTGCACATAAGTAACAACTGAAGGTCCATAGGATACATTCGGAACCACGACATCCGGGAAGGGCCCTCGGAGCACCATGCTACCAGGCGAGCCCGCATTGAAGCTACCCACTTCACAACGGAAGTCTTTTGCACTCGGATCACCGAAGACATGCCATGGTGATGACAGGTTACCGGCCACGTTCCAAGGAACTTTATGTGTCCAGAAGGAAATTGTCCAGCTGCCGTCTCCAAGGTCAGTAGCCCAACCGCTGTTTACAAAATTGCTTGCCGAAGATCCACCTACACCCTGAAGTGCAGAGCCGAATTGTCCTGTACCGGTTTGTTGCAATCCTCCAACGATTGGTGCCGGATTGTTGCCCACCGGTGAGCTTGCCAGGTTGTCCACTGATGATTGACCTGATTGATCAAATTTATAGTAGATGAGTTCAGGAACCGGAGCATCCTCCCCAACACCATCCACATCAGCCCAGAGGCATACCAGTTCGTTATAACATACGGTGTCACCACCTGTTACATTCTTAAGATTAACGACAGGAGGTTGCCAAATTACGACCTGTACCGAGTCAGACGTACTACATCCACGGGCATCTGTTACAAATACCGTGTAAGTAGTTGTAGAGTCTGGAGTAGCAACAACTACCGCTCCCATCGTGGTATCCAAACCATCCGAAGGCATCCAAAGGTATTCATAGGGTCCCGGAGTACCGGATGCCGTAGCTGTAAGTGTAACAGGCTCCCCTCTACAAACTGTCGTATCCTGTTCTACTACCAAGTCTGCAAGTGGGTAAACCGTTATTTCTATAGAATCACTAGCAGTACAACCATTTCCATCTGTAAATGTGTATACAATCCAATGCGTACCCACTCCTGCAGAATCAGGCCAGAAGAGGACCGTTTGTTGTGCAGGAGTACATGTTTGGAAGACCAAACTAAAATCGTTCAGAGCACCAAAGTCACCTCCGGCATCATCATATATTTCAAGCGTCCACGTTCCATTGGCAGGGCTACCTGCAAGTACAGAATTTAAATCACCACCTTCTGCCCGGTACGATCCGGTAATAGGAAATCCTGATGTTACAGATGCGATACTACTTGAAGCATTGTCCGTAATAGTAACATCGAATCCATCCGAAGAGCCCCCTACATCAGTCCACAATTCAATCTGGGCACCATTCGGTGCGGTAAGGTAAACATCCAGATCAGAGTTCCAGGTATGCGAAATATTCAGTATTACCTGATCCAGCTGAACATCCGCACCTATAACCTGCCCAATATTTCCTGCTACTCCGCTAACGTTTAAGTTTCTCGTTGTAGGAGGTGTTCCAAACCCACCAGTTCCAGTTGGCGGCACCGGCACTGGTAACCCGGAATCATCAAATTGCGGATTATTGCAATTGAAGTCCTGTGTGATAACTGCACCTTTACAGTAGTTTAATTCTAGCTCTAGAAAATCACCGCCACAAAAGACACCTACACCGGTGGTAGCCTGTGCTCTGAAGGTTATGATACCATCAGCAGCCCAATTCTGCAAGTCTGCCAAATTCAGAGTAATAGTACTTCCAATGGTGCCACACTGCGGACTTTGCTGTCCGATCAAGCCTAGATAATTTCCATTCTCATCATAAATATTTATGTATTCGAAGGAAGCATCCAAGTCTCCCCGTGCAGTCATTACCAACTCACCGTCCGCAGTAGGAGCCGGAACTCCGGTAAAATTGTAGAACCAGGTTCCGCCTGAAATTATAGACTGACTTTGAGCATCACTATAAGGGTCAGTACATTGTGTAACCGTAAGTGGAGGAGCGATATTGCCTCCTTGAGCAGAAGGAGTACAAACATCATAATATACAGATCCATTCCAGACCCGAGGTTGGAAAGTAGAACCAAACGGGTAGGATTTGCCGCATCCCTGTAAAATTTGGATATTGGCATCCTGTACATAGACCGCTCCTGTAGAGTTTCCATTTGTATAATTCATCGTTGTTGAGGTTACAACCGTCACATAGAATGCTTGCCTGTCACCGGCATTGATAGGAATTGCAAGGCTAAGGTTCAAAGGTGTCGGTTGATTCGTACCAGCACTTGAAGCAGTAGTTGTTGCAACCAAAGTCCATGCTGAAGCATTGGTTTCAAAGCCCTGCCATGTTCCTGTCTTAGTATACACCTCTATTGTGTATGTTCCAGGAGCAATATTGACATCAAAACTTTGAATTTGAACATCATTTATTGCAACAATATCAAACATGTTACCGGATTGACCATTGTTTGAGAAAAAGGTAGTTGTAAGCGGGCCAGCCGGTGAACACGTTGGGCCGGAACCTCCGCCTCCACCCGGGCCGAGAACAACCACCCCGGGTCCGCTAAATATTCCTCCTTCCGGTGTACCTATCAATGTATCGGGTAAATCATTGATACAGTAAGCGGTGTCTACACCGGAAATAGAAACAACAGGAACCGTATCCACACGGATATTTACAGCATCAGTGGCTTCACATCCCTGGCCGTCAACCACCGTCAAAACATAGCTGTAATTTCCAGATCCAGGTTGCGTAAAGACAGGATTGGCAACAGTAGGATCATCAATATTGGTAGCCGGTGTCCAAGTGTAGGTATAGCTTCCTTCACTTCCGCTGGCTGTTGGGTTACCGCCCAGTACCACGGTCTCACCGGGGTAAGCGCATATACTGGCATCCGTGCCTGCATCAACCACCAACGGAGTAAGTACCGTTACCGTTTGTGAATCCACATTCGAGCAACCATTTCCATCTACATAAGTATAGTAAATGGTATGAGTACCTGGACCTGCCAACGGAGCACTGAATGTGTACATCAAGCCACAGCCCGAGGTGTTTGAAGTAGTTGAGAAAAGATTGCCCGTTGGGATATTCGGCCCGGCAGAGAAAACAATGTTTCCGTTGGGATCTTTCAG
>Ga0256839_1001972_pt1 | contig 23803 bp, 18 predicted proteins | sample 354166metaG_FD_185968 | JGI IMG/M metagenome (GOLD analysis project Ga0256839, IMG submission 185968) | Hydrothermal vent microbial communities from Mid Atlantic Ridge, Atlantic Ocean - 354-166 | ecosystem: Environmental > Aquatic > Marine > Hydrothermal vents | place: Atlantic Ocean: Mid... | reverse complement strand
CTGCGGGTCCTCGCCCACCTGTCCCGGGACCCGGGCCTGGTCGCCGTGTTCTCCCGGGAGGACGCCGACGTCCACACCGCGACGGCGTCCCGCATCTTCGGGGTCCCCGAAGACCAGGTCAGCAGGGAGATGCGTCGTCGGGCGAAGGTCATCAACTTCGGCCTGCTCTACGGGATGGAGGCCTACGGCGTCGCCCAGCGGCTGGGGATCGACCGCGATGAGGCCCAGGCGCACATCGACGCCTATTTCGACCAGTTCCCCAAGGTGAGGGAGTTCATGGACCAGGTCGTGGCGGACGCTCGGCGGCTCGGCTACACGGCCACGCTGTTCGGTCGGCGCCGATACCTGCCCGAACTCAAGAGCGACAACCATCGCCTCCGGCAGATGGGTGAGCGGATGGCCCTCAACGCGCCGGTGCAGGGGACGGCGGCCGACATCATCAAGCTGGCGATGATCGAGCTCGACCGGAGGCTGCGAGCCGACTTCGAGGCACGTCAGCTCCTCCAGATCCACGATGAGCTGGTGTTGGAGGCTCCGCCGGACGAGGTGGCGGCGGTGACGGCGGTCACCAGGGAGACGATGGAGGGGGTGGCGGAGTTGGCGGTGCCGCTGCGGGTCGAGGTGGCGACCGGCGCCAATCTGGCGGAGTGCAAGGTCTGAGACCCTCCCCCGGCGGGTCGAGATGTGGTAGCGTAGGAGGGCCTTCGCGCCCTTCCCATGGAAGCACGCGCGAAGAGCCTGCATCCCGGAGGTATCCAAACCACTCATGTCCACCGAACACGACGCCGCGCCCGTGACCGACGAAGCCGTCGAGGCCACGGACGCGACCCAGACCGACGCCCTGGGTGACGCCCCGGCCGAGGTCGCCACGCCGGTCGCCGAGACCGACACCCCTGAACCCGCCGCCGTCACGGCCGCCGAGGTCGCCGACCCCGAGCCTGACGCCGCCGCCGAAGCACCGTCGGAGGAGGCCCCGGTGCCCGTCTCCGAGAAGGTCTACCGTGACGGTCCCAGCGCCATCGTCGCGCCCAGCATCGCCGACCTCCCCGACGAGATCGCCGAGGACTTCGAGGCGGCGATCGCCCACACCGTCCTCGAGTTCAAGGAGGGCGACATCGTCGAGGGGACCGTCGTCAACGTGGACGCCGAGGGTGCGATGCTCGACATCGGCTACAAATCCGAGGGGCTCATCCCCGCCGACGAGCTCTCGATCCGCAAGAACGTCGACCCGCGCACCGTCGTCTCGGTCGGCGACCGGGTCGAGGCCCTGGTCCTCAACAAGGAGGACGAGGAGGGTCGCCTCATCCTGTCGAAGAAGCGCGCCCAGTACGAGCGGGCATGGGGTCGTATCCAGCGGCTCACCGACGAGGGCAAGACGGTGAAGGGGACCGTCATCGAGGTCGTGAAGGGGGGTCTGATCGTCGACATCGGCCTCCGGGGCTTCCTCCCCGCGTCCCTCGTCGACCTGCGTCGGGTCCGGGATCTGGAGCCGTTCATCGGCCAGGAGATCGAGGCCAAGGTCATCGAGTTGGACCGGAACCGCAACAACGTCGTGCTCTCCCGGAGGGCGTTCCTCGAGGAGGAGCAGGCGGAGCAGCGCCAGGCCTTCCTCGACGAGCTCCAGGAGGGGGAGATCCGAGAAGGGGTCGTCTCGTCGGTGGTCGCCTTCGGCGCGTTCGTCGACCTCGGCGGGATGGACGGCCTCGTCCACGTCTCCGAGCTCTCCTGGCAGCACGTCAACCATCCCTCCGAGGTCGTCAAGGTCGGCGACAAGGTGCAGGTCAAGGTCCTCGAGGTCGACCGGGAACGCGAGCGGATCTCCCTCTCGATCCGCCAGACGCTGGAGGATCCCTGGGTGGTGTTCGCCCGTGACCATCAGGTCGGGGACGTGGTCGAGGGGACCGTGATCAAGACCGTCCCCTTCGGGGCCTTCGTCTCGGTGGGCGAAGGAGTGGAGGGTCTCGTGCACGTCTCCGAGATCGCCATCCACCGGGTGGAGTCTCCGGAGCTGGAGCTGACCATCGGCCAGAAGGTTCGCGCCAAGATCACCGAACTGGACGACGAACGTCGCCGGGTGAGCCTCTCCATCAAGCAGGCGCTGCCCGAGTGGAGCGAACGGAAGGAGGCCCGTCCCTCCCGGCGTCCGCCCCGACGTGAGTTCGAGCGGGAGTTCGGCCCGGCCGAGACCGAGGAGGAGCGTCCGCCCGTGGCGGTCGACGCCTCCCTCGAAGCGATCCTCCAGGAGCTCAAGGAACGCGGGATCGGGCGGCGCTGAGGTTGCTTGACCGCTGGGGGACCCTGTGCGAATCTGACCGGAGTTTCTCTCAAGTCACCCCGCGCGCCCTCCGAAAGAATGCTGGCACGGCACGCGTGCCAGGGTGGGTCGTCCCCCGGGGCGGACCCGCCGAGACCGGACGGCCGGACTCTCCTGGGGCGTGCGGGTCGAAACCCAAAGACGATGGCTCGGAACATTAAGGAGCACTGATGGGTAGGAGAGCTTTGGTTCTGGTGGTGGCGCTGTTGTTGGCGGGTGTCGCCGCCTTCGCCATCTTCCAGTACCTCACGGGGGTCGAAGAGGACATCCTCGCCGGTCAGCAGCAGGTACCGGTGTTCCGTGCCGTGCAGCCGATCGCCGAGGGGACGTCGGGCAACATCGTTCTTTCGTCCCCGGGCCAGCTCTACCAGGAGAGCCTCGAGCAGCAGGAGGACCTCCCCGCCGACGCGATCACCACCCAGGAGCAGCTCCAGAGCGTCCTCCAGAACCGGGTCGCTGCCGGACCGATCTCCCAGAACGCGATCCTCACCCAGTCTCAATGGGTCGAGGAGACCGTCGAGGTGACGCCTCTGCGGGAGCTGATCGGTGAAGGTCTGCAGGCGATCACCATCGATCCGGGCCTCATCCAGGGCGTCAACGGCTTCGTCGAGCCCGGCGACCGCGTCAACGTGATCGTCTCGGTGGACATCGAGGCCCGTCTGATCCCCTCGGAGGCGCCTCCCGATTTCGGGATCCCCACCGAGGGTGAACCGATCGGCCCCGAAGGCACGCCAGAAGAACAGACCGTCACGGTGCCCTACACTCGGTTCGTCCTCCAGGGCGTCCCGGTCCTGGCCGTCGGACGGGATACGCGGCCGCTCGAGGACCAGCCGGTCGAGGTGACGGTGCCGGCGGCGGCCGGTGCCGCGGAGGGCGAGGAGGTGCCACAGCTCGTGTCGGTCTACACGCTCGAGGTCACACCGGAGCAGGCGGAACGCCTCGTGTTCGCCCTCGACAACGGGTCCATCTATCTGACGTTGGTCCCAGAGGACTTCGTGGAGATCACGACCAAGGGGATCACGATCGAGTCGCTCTTCGAGGGTGATCTGGTCGAGAACATCTTCAGCAACTGATGAAGGGATCGGGGCGGTGTCGCTGACCGAGAACAATCTGCTGGTCGTCGACGAGAACGACGAGTTCATCGACGAGGCCAAGCGCCTCTTCGACGGGAGGCTGCCCACCGCCCGCACGATCAACGACGCCTTGGCGGCCATCGAGAGCGGGCAGCTCAGGATGGTCATCCTGGGGCCCAGCTTCGCCCGGGAGGACGCCCTCGGCGGGGTGAAACAGCTCCGTCTGCAGGATCCGACGTTGATCAGCCTGATCGTCGCCGAGTCCGTCACCGCCAACCTCCTGCGAGCCGCCATGCGGGCGGGCGTCTCCGACGTGATCGAGGCGCCTCTGACCGAAGAGAAGATCGAGCAGGCGATCACCCAGTTCTCGAGCGACATGCTGAAGCTGCGGAGTGCGGCCGAGGCTCGATCCGATGCATCCCCGGACCGGGGACGGGTGATCACGGTGATGTCCGCCAAGGGGGGGAGCGGGAAGACCGTCACCGCCACCAACCTGGGGGTGCTCCTCGCCCGCGAGCCCGGGACCAAGGTGTGCCTCGTCGACGCCGACCTGCAGTTCGGCGACGTCTGCCTGGTGCTCCAGCTCGAACCCAAGTTCACGGTCGTCAACGCCGCGGCGGAGCTGCACCGCCTCGACGAGCAGCTCATCGACTCCATCCTCACCCCCCACCCGAGCGGCCTGAAGGTCCTGGCGGCGCCTCTGGAACCTGCCTTCGCCGACGACATCACCACCGCCGGCCTCCTCCAGATCGTCGAGGTGCTCAGGGGAATGTTCGACTACGTGATCATCGACACCGCGTCGATGCTCGACGAGCTGCTCCTCTCCCTGCTGGAGACCTCCGACCAGATTCTCATGGTCGTGGACATGGACCTTCCGTCGGTCAAGAACGCCAAGCTGGCGTTGGAGACCCTTCGCCTCCTCAAGTTCCCGACCAACAAGGTCTCCCTCGTGCTCAACCGGTCGAACGCCAAGGCCCGCCTCGACGACCGCGAGATCGAGGGTGCGTTGAAGTCGGAGATCCAGGCGAGGATCCCTTCCGACGGGTCGGTGGCGGCGTCGGTGAACGAGGGGCGACCGGTGGCCGAGTCGGCACCGAAGTCGAAGGTGGCGAAGGGTTTCGAACAGGTCGCCGAGGTCGTGCTCGGCCGGCCCCTGGAGACCACTTCAGGACGATCCAGGATCCGCCGAAAGTGAGTGGGAACCACCCAAGGTAAGAGAGGGGAAGCGATCATGCCATCGCTGTCCGAACGAGTCGCAGCCGCCAAGGCCGCCGAAGCCTCCAACTTCGGCGGTGCCAGGGCCGAAGCCCTCACCGAGCTGAGGGGGCGTCTCCACTTCAAGGTGGTCGAAGAGCTGGGTCCGACCCTCTACGACCGTCAGATGTCCGACGCCGAGTTGCGGCTGCGGGTCATCGAGATGCTGGAATGGGCGCTGGACCAGGAGCAGGGGCTGCCCCTCACCGCCAGCGACCAGAAGCAGCTCCTCAACGAGATCGCCTCCGATGTCCTCGGCTACGGTCCCATCGACCCGCTCCTCAACGACCCCGAGGTCACCGAGGTGATGGTGAACGGTCCGTACGACGTCTACATCGAACGGAACGGCAAGATCGAGAAGACCGACATCCGCTTCGTCGACCAGGTCCATCTGCGACGCATCATCGACAAGATCGTCGGCCAGGTCGGCCGCCGGGTGGACGAGGCGACGCCGATGGTGGACGCCCGGCTCCCCGACGGGTCCCGGGTGAACGCGGTGATCGCGCCCCTGGCGATCGGGGGCCCCTTCCTCACCATCCGGAAGTTCTCGGTCGACCCCCTGACGGAGGCCGACCTCGTCCGGTTCGGCACCCTCACCCAGCGCGTGGCCGACTTCCTCCGGGCCTGCGTCGTCGGGCGGCTCAACATCATCATCTCGGGCGGTACCGGCTCCGGGAAGACGACCACCCTCAACGTGCTCTCCGGGTATCTGCCGCCCGACGAGCGCATCGTGACGGTCGAGGACGCGGCAGAGCTCCAGCTCCACCAGGACCACGTCCTCAGCTTGGAGGCACGACCGGCCAACATCGAGGGGAAGGGTCAGATCAGCATCCGTGACCTCGTCCGCAACACCCTGCGGATGCGCCCCGACCGGATCGTGGTCGGCGAGGTGCGGGGCGGCGAGGCCCTCGACATGCTCCAGGCGATGAACACCGGCCATGACGGCTCCCTCACCACGTTGCACTCCAACAGCCCCCGCGACACCCTTTCGCGTCTCGAGACGATGGTGCTGATGGCAGGCTACGACCTGCCGGTGCGCGCCATCCGGGAGCAGATCGCCTCGGCGGTCGACCTCATCGTGCATGTGAGCCGCCTCCGGGACGGCACCAGGAGGATCACCCACATCACCGAGGTCGAGGGGATGGAGGGGGACATCATCACCCTGCAGGACCTGTTCCTCTTCGACTTCGGGATGGGTGTGGACGAGCATGGGAAGTTCCTCGGCCGTCTCAAGGCCACCGGCATCCGTCCCACGTTCTCGGAGAAGCTGGCGGACTTCGGGATCAAACTGCCACCCGACCTGTTCGACCCCGAGCCGTTCGCACGGCGCTCCGACCAGTTCTCTCTCTCACGGTGAAACGGATCACACGTCTCGTCCTGGCCGTCGCGCTGGTCGGCCTGCTGCCGGGGGTCGCCGAGGCCCAGACGGTGCCCGAGGTGGAGATCGTCAACGTCAACACCGCCCGCTATTCGGAGGGCGGACGGGTGACGATGGTGGTGGAGTTCCGCAATCTCTCGGCGCCCATCGATCCGTCCGAGCTGGTCGTCACCGAGAACGGCGCCCCGGTGGAGAACGTCGAGATCACACCGATCCGTTCGTCCCGAGTCCCCGTCGGGGTCGTGTTGGTCATCGACGTCTCGGGCAGCATGCAGGGCGAGCCGCTGGAAGCAGCCAAGGCCGCGGCGAAGACCTTCGTCTCCCAGAAGCGTCCCGAGGATTTCGTGGCGTTGGTCACGTTCAACGACGAGGTGACGGTGGTGTCCTCGTTCACGACCTCCGCCGGCACGCTCAACGAGCGGATCGACGCCCTCGAGGCGTCGAACTCGACCGCCCTGTACGACGCGGTCGTCCGGGCCGCGGAGCTGTACGCAGGCTCGACGTCGGCGCTGCGACGCAACATGATCGTCCTCTCCGACGGCTCCGACCAGGCGAGTACGGCGACGAAGGACGACGCCATCGCCAGCCTCCAGGCCTTCGACGTCCGGGCCTTCGGTGTCGGGCTGGAATCACCCGAGTTCGATCCCGATCCGCTGCGGGAGATCGTCGAGGCCGCCGACGGGATCTTCCTCTCGACCCCCGATCCCCAGGAGCTCTCGAGCCTCTACGGACAGATCCAACGTGAGCTCGACAACACCCTGGTGCTCCGGTTCTCCGCCACCGAGAACCGTCCCACCGAGGTCGAGTTCGGAGTGAGCTACGCCGGCGGGCTCGCCGACGCCGCCACCGTCGAGGTCGAAGGGTATGTGACGACGACCACGGCGGGTCCGACCACGACCACCACCTTCGCCATGGCCCAGCCGTCGGTGGTGCAGTCGAGACTCCCCGTCGACCGGGACACCCTGGTGCTGGGGGCGGCGGCGGCCATCGGGATCACCACCGCGTTGTTCCTGTACATCCTGCTCGGCGGGGGTCGGGAGGACGGCGAGAGCGCCTTCGCCCGCAGGTTGGCGGCCTATGGTCGGCGCACCGGCACCCAGGAGGAGAAGAAGCCGTTCCTCCAGCGGATCCCGCTGCTCAGCCGGTTCACCCAGCGTGCCGAGGAGGAGGCCAGGCGTCGGGGCCTGCTCCACGGGATCAACTCGGCGCTGGAGCAGGGGAACATCCCTCTGGCCGCCGGTGAGGCGGTGGCGGCCGCCATCGGCATCAGCGCGGTGGTCGGCCTGCTCGTCGGCGTGGCGACGGTCAACCTCGTCGCCGGGGCGGTGGGCTTCGGGGTGATGATCCTGGCGATGTTCGCCCTCATCAACTGGGCGGGGAGTCGGGAGAAGAAACGGTTCGAGGATCAACTCCCCGACACCCTCACCCTCATCTCCACCTCCCTCCGTGCCGGATACTCGTTGCTGCAGGCGGTGGAGGCGGTGGCAGCCGAAGCCCCCAACCCCACCGCTCGGGAGTTCGGGCGGGCGCTCGCCGAGGCACGGCTGGGACGCCCGGTCACCGAGGCGCTCGCCGGGATCAGCGAACGGGTCCAGTCCGAGGACTTCGAGTGGGCGGTGATGGCGATCGAGATCCAGCGGGAGGTCGGTGGGAACCTGGCCGAGGTCCTCCAGACGGTGGCCGACACGATGCTGGCGAGGAACCGTCTCCGTGGTGAGATCAAAGCCCTCACCGCGGAAGGGCGGATCTCGGCCTGGGTACTCGGCGCCCTCCCCTTCGTCATGGCCGCCTTCCTGTGGGTCACCAACCGCTCCTATCTGCAGCCGCTGTTCGAGAGCACCTTCGGTCTCGTCTCCATCGGTGTCGGGTTGGGGTTGATGGCGGCCGGGATCCTGTGGCTCCGCAAGATCGTGAACATCGAGGTCTGACATGTTGGACGGAAAACTCTTCCCGGTGGCCGCGGTCTTCGTGGCGGTGAGCGCCCTCGTCATCTGGATCGGCAACGGCGTCGTCCGAGCGCAGCGAGCGGCCGTGGACCGGCTCGCTGTCTACGGCAAGAACACGACGCGTGAAGACACTTTGGCGAAGCCGCTCACCGAGCGGGCCATCGCCCCGCTCGTGCTCGCCTTCGGGCGTTTCCTGGGGCGGTTCACGCCTGCGGGCTATCTGACCAAGGTCCAGCGCAAGCTCGTGCTGGCCGGGAGTCCGGGCGGCCTCGACGCCAGCGCGTTCGTCGTCATCAAGGTGATCCTCGCCGCCCTGATGCTGGTGGCCTGGTTCTTCCTCGCCCCCGGCCTGGAGACCCAGCAGCAGCTCCTGGCGTTGATCCTCCTCGTCGCCCTCGGCTTCTTCGGTCCCGACGCCTGGCTCTCCCGCAAGATCGACGAACGGCGCAACGCGATGCTGCGGGCGCTGCCGGACGTGTTGGACCTGCTGGTGATCTCGGTCGAGGCGGGTCTCGGGTTCGACTCGGCCCTGGCTCGGGTGGTCTCGACGGTTCCGGGGCCCCTCTCCGAGGAGTTCTTCCGGATGCTCCAGGAGACGAGGGTCGGGGTGAGCCGCCGCGACGCGATGCGCCACCTCATGGACCGCACCGACCTCGACGAGCTCCGATCCTTCCTCCTGGCGATGCTCCAGGCCGAGGCCTTCGGCGTCGCCATCGCCCGGGTCCTGCGGGTCCAGGCGGACGAGATGCGGGTGAAGCGGCGGCAGCGAGCCCAGGAGAAGGCCTTCGCCGCCCCGGTGAAGATCGTGTTCCCGCTGGTGTTCTGCATCTTCCCGGCGCTCTTCGTCGTGCTGCTGGGCCCGGCAGCCATCCAGATCGCCGACGCCTTCAGCGGGCTGTAGGCATCCGGGTATGGCTGGAGCCGCGGTCGGCTCGGAGGGCGCGTCGGTGTCACGACGGCCCTGGTTCTCGGTCTGGCACCTGTTGGTGCTGGCGCCCTGGGTCGTGGTGGGGATCGCCGCCCGTTCACCGATCCGGGACAACTCGTTCCTCTGGCACGTGCGGGCGGGGACGGCCCAGATGGAGCGGGGAGCGGTGCTCACCGCCGATCCCTTCAGCTTCACGGCCCTCGGACGTCCGTGGCGGACCCAGTCGTGGCTGGCAGAGCTGGGATACGGATGGCTGGAGGGTCGCTTCGGCCTCGGTTTCGTCGCTCCGATGGTGATGGCGGTCGGTGCCGTCTTCTTCCTGGCGCTCGGCACCGTCGCCTACCGGCGGCTCCGGAGGGTGACCCCCCTCGCCGTCTACCTGGTCCTCACCGCGGTGATGGCGGCAGGCTTCCTGAACCCCCGTCCCGTCATCTTCTCCTACGCGCTGTTCGCCCTCGTGGTCCTCGCCGACGAGGATCGGCGACTCCGGTGGACCCTCCCTCTCCTGTTCTGGGCCTGGGCGTCGGTCCACGGCAGCTTCGTCGTCGGCGGGGCATACCTGCTGTTCCAGGCGATCCGCCGCCGGGAGTGGGGACGCTGGCGGGAAGGCCTGGTCATCGCCCTGGCCGTCTCGGTGACGGCGCACGGACTCGGTGTCTGGCAGATGCTGTGGGCTTTCCTGGGGGGCAGGGAGGCGTTGGCGAACATCACCGAATGGGCGACGCCCAGCCTCATCTCGGTGCCGCTGGCGCCGCTGTTCCTCGGGATCGTCGGGTTGATCGTCGCCGGGATGCGGGGGCGCCTCGAAGCTCGTGACCTCTGGGTGATCGTCCCGTTCCTCGCCCTCGCGCTGTCCTCGAACCGGTCGGTGATCCCGGCCTGGATCGCCCTGGCTCCGTTCGTGGTCCGTTCCCTGGAGGATCTCCGGATCCCCACTCGCACGTTGGATCGCCGCCAGGCTCGGGTGAACGCCGCCGCCGCACTGATCCTCGTGAGCCTGCCGTTCCTGGTGCCCCTCGACGGCGGCCTCTCCGACGAGGTGTTCCCGGTGGAGGCCGTGACCCGGTTGGAAGGTGAGCGGCTCTTCCACGACGACGGAACCGGTGGATACCTGATCTTCTCCCAGTGGCCGGACCGGCTGGTCTACATCGACGACCGGGCGGAGCTGTTCCACTCCGAGCTGCCCGAGTTCGTCGAGGCCCGGGGGGGCCGGGCGGTGTGGCGTGAGGTGTTCGAGCGCTACGGGATCGACGAGGTTCTGCTGCGGGAGCAGGATCCGCTGCTCGAGACCCTGCGGCTGGCGGGATGGGTCGAGGTGTACCGGGACGACACCTTCGTGCTCATGCGGCCTGCCTGATCCGGCGGCGACCACCGGGTGTGCATGAAGAAAGGGCCCGCCTTGGCGGGCCCTTCCCTGCCCGGCATGTCAAGCCGGGCTCGACGATCCGAAGATCACGGATTCGACAGGCTGTTGGCGATGGTGCTGAACGTGTTCGACACCTGGTTGCCGGCCAGCCGGATCGCCACGAGGGCGATGATGGCGATGAGCACCACGAGGAGGGCGTACTCGACCATGCTGGCGCCCTTGTCCTCGTCGGCGGCCCAGTCCATCAGCTTCGTCCACAGAGCAAGCATCGGACCTCCTTGCAACGTCGTACTTGCCGCCCATCAAGGTACCGGGGGGGTGGCGGATGGCGATAGGTCGCTAGACCCATTCTCCCCGGGCGCGAGTCGAGGGCCCGACGGGCCCTCGACGTTCCCTGACTCCCCCCGATCCCCTCTGGCTCAGGGGTCGCGAGCTCGGATATCCGGGGGAGATGCCCTCCCCGGGTCGGAGCTTCTTCTGACCAGGCTCCCTCGATGATCAGCCGGCGGCGTTGGTGACGCTGTCGGCGATCGTGCTGTACAGGGTGGAGAGCTGATTCCCCGCGAGCTGGACCGCCACGAAGGCGATGATGGCGATCAGGACGATCAGGAGGGCGTACTCGACCATCGACGCGCCCCGCTCGTCTCGTCGTAGCCGGGCTCCGATCCTTCCGAACAGCGTTCCCATCTCGACTCCATGGGCGCGGACACTCCGCCCAACACGCTAGGAGAACCCGACCCCGGCCCATATGGGCCGGGTGACCCATTTCCCGGATCTTCACGGGCGGCGGGCCAGCCCGAGACGGATCGCCTCGACGGCCGCCTGCGTCCGATCGGAGACCGACAGCTTCTGGAAGATGGAGGCGAGGTGGTTCTTCACCGTCTTCTGGGAGATGAACAGGCGTTCGGCGAGCTCCTCGGTGCTGGAGACCCCCCGGGCCAACATGGAGAGGATCTCGATCTCCCGCTCGGTGAGGGAGGCGGCACCGGGGTCGAGCTGCGGGCGGTCGTGGGCGGCGAGCACCTCCTCGAGCTGGTCGTCGTCGAGGTCGATGAGGGTGACGCCGGCGGCGACGGCCCGGATGGCGGCGGCGAGGCGATGGAGACTGGCCGATTTGGAGAAGAAACCGACCGCCCCGGCGGCTCGGGCCGCCGAGAGGGTGTCGTCGCTCACGTGCATGGAGACGACGAGAGCAGGGATGTCTCCGGCGAGTGACCGGAGGGCTTCGATCCCTCCGATGCCGGGCATCTCCAGGTCGACGAGGATGACGTCGGCGGGCTGGGTCTCGAGGCGGGTCAACAGCTCACCCCCGTCGGCGGCGACTCCCACCACGCGGAGGTCGGGCTGGGAGTCGAGGGCGTCACGTAACCCCTCGGCGAAGAGCTGGTGGTCGTCGGCGATCATGACTCTGATCATGTCATTCACCCCATGAGATCGAGACCCGTGTTCCTTCGGCGCCGGAGGAGATGGTGAGGGCGAGGCCCGCCTTGGCGGCGCGTTCCCGCATCCCCATGACGCCGAAATGTCCGGCCGGGACGGCCTCCGGCGAGAAGCCGTCGCCGTCGTCCTCGACGACCACATGGCCACGGTCGTAGTCGGTCCAGCCGTGGACGCGGATGGTCGTCCCTCCCGAATGCCGGTGGGCGTTGCGGATGGCCTCGCCGAGGATGGCGGCGATCTCGTCGGCGGCGGAGGGTCGGGGTGGACGGCGTTCGTCGAGGTCGACGACCAGCTTGGGACGGTCGCCGAGGGTGGCGGCCAGGGATTCGAGGTGGCTCCGCAGGCTTCCGCTGCGTCCGGTGCGGAGGTCGGCGACCGTGGCCCGGACCTCGTCGACGAGGCGTCCCACGTTGCCGCGGAGTTGACGGAGGTGTTCGCTCAGCGCCGGCTCGCCGGGGCTCTGCACCATGGCGACGTCGAGGGCGAGGCCGAGGGACGCCAGGGAAGGTCCGATCTCGTCGTGGAGCTCACGCGCCAGTCGGAGGCGCTCCTCTTCGATCGCCCGGCGGGCGATGTCCTGGAGGAGGAGCACGTTGGCGAAGGCCAGGGCGACCGGCCGGAGGGTGGTCTCGATCCCTTCGAGGTCGTCCTCGCCCAGGGGTTCGGTGGTGGTGAGGACCACGTCGCCGACTTCCCGGTCGCCCACCGTGAGGGGGATGCGCGTCGTGTGCCGACCGGCGTGTCGCTCCCCGTAGGCGGCGACGATGACCGGACCCTCCTCGCCGACGATCGTGGCGGTTCCGGCGGATCCGGGATAGCGGCTCTCGAGCTCCTCCAGGGCGGTGCGTCCGATCGCCGTGGCGGAGATGTCCCGGTTGGCGGTGTGGGCGAGACGTGTGAGGAGCCCGTGCGCGGCCTCCAGGTCCTCGAGGCGCCGTCGGGCCTCCCGTGAGCTGGCCTCGAGCTGGGCGGTGCGTTCGGACATGTCCTGGAGGATGCGCTGAGCCTGGGCGACGGTGGCGGCGACGACCAGGTAGAGCCCGGCGAAGCCGAGGCTCCCGGCGATCGACGTCTGGTGCTGGGCGAGGGAGACCATCATGAGCAGCGACCCCGACAGGAGGGCCGAGGCGATGCCGACCCGGAGTCCCCCGAGGACCGTGGCCATGATGGAGGGGGTGAGGGACAGCAACACGAAGGGACTCTCGGTCGCTCCGGTGAGGGTGACGGCGGCCATCGTGAGGGCAGCACCGACGAGGGTGACCGTCTCGAGGACGAAGCGGCGCGCCAGGTGGCGGAGGGGGAGGGCCGTGGAGACGGCGACGTAGATCCCGGCCACGCCGGACGCCACCAGCGAGGCCATCGACGCGTTCGACGAGAAGACGGCGGCGATGATCCCGATCGCCAGAGCGATCCACTGGGCGATCGTGACGATTCGTACGAGTCGCCGTTGCCAGGGGGCGGGGGGCGCCATCGGCATCAGGGTACAGTCTCGGCCATGCCGGCCAAGGGACTTCGCCTCGTCGTCACCGGGGGGATCGGCTCGGGAAAGAGCACGGTGACGGAGCTGCTCCGGCGGCGGGGTTTCCGGGTCGTGGACGCCGACCTCCTCGCCCGGGAGGCGCTGGAGCCGGGCGGGAGCGCCTTCGGCTCCGTCGCCCGTCGGTGGCCGGAGGTGGTGAAGGGCGGAAGGATCGACCGGGCCGCCCTGGCAGAGATCGTCTTCGGTGACCCCGAGGAGCTCGAGGTCCTGGAGGGAATGGTCCATCCCCACGTCCGGCGGCGGCTCGTCGAGTCGGACGCCGAGGCCGGGCAGGAGCCGATGGCGGTGGAGGTCTCGGTGCCGAAGGTGCTTCCCGAGGGCTGGCCCGTGGTGGTGGTGGAGGCTCCGAGCGAGCTGCGGCTCGCCCGGGTCGTCGCCCGGGGGGCGGACCGAGAGGACGCACGACGGCGCCTCGCCGTGCAGCCGTCCGACGAGGAGTGGCGGTCGATGGCGACCTTCGTGCTGCGGAACGACGCCTCCGTCGAGGAGCTGGAGGCGCGGCTCGACGAGCTCCTCGAGGCTCTGGATCCGTCGGTTCGGTGACCACCGAACTTGTCGGATGGTGCTCGTACACTCGTCGCGATGCCTCGCTTCGTCGTCCACTCCGAGTTCGAACCGTCCGGTGATCAACCGAAGGCGATCGACCAGCTCGCTGCCGGATTGGAGGCGGGCCACCGGTTCCAGACGTTGCTGGGGATCACGGGCTCCGGGAAGTCGGCGACGATCGCCTGGCTCATCGAACGGGTGCAACGGCCCACCCTCGTCCTGGCGCCGAACAAGGCGTTGGCGGCCCAGCTCGCCAACGAGTTCCGACAGTTCTTCCCCGAGAATCGGGTCGAGTACTTCGTCTCGTACTACGACTACTACCAACCCGAGGCCTACATCCCTCAGACCGACACCTACATCGAGAAGGACGCCACGATCAACGACGAGATCGATCGGCTCCGCCACGCGGCCACGTCGGCGCTCCTGGTGCGGGACGACGTCATCATCGTGGCGTCGGTCTCGGCCATCTACGGGTTGGGGTCCCCCGAGCAGTACGCCGGGCAGCTTCTCCGTCTGGTCCGGGGAGTGGAGTACCCGATGGACGCCGCCCTCCGGCGCCTCGTCGACATCCAGTACGAGCGGAACGAGGTGAACCTGGTGCGGGGACGGTTCCGGGTGCGGGGCGACACGCTGGAGGTGTTCCCGTCCTACGGGGAGACGATCCTGCGCGTCGAGTTCTTCGGGGACGAGGTGGAGCGGATCCTCCGGATGAACCCGGTGACCGGCGAGGTGCTGGAAGAGCTGTCCGAGGCGATCGTCTTCCCGGCCACCCACTACGTCACCGAACGGGAACGGATGGAGCGGGCGATCGCCGCCATCGAGGCGGAGCTCGACGAACGGCTGGCGGAGCTCGAGGCGCGGGGAAAGCTGCTCGAGGCGCAACGGCTGCGGATGCGCACCAACTACGACCTCGAGATGCTGCGGGAAGTCGGTTTCTGCACCGGGATCGAGAACTACTCGCGGCACCTCGACGGTCGGGCGCCGGGTGAGCCCCCGTACACCCTCCTCGACTATTTTCCCGACGACTTCCTCACCGTCGTGGACGAGTCCCACGTCACCGTTCCCCAGATCGGGGGACAGTACGAGGGAGACCGGAGTCGCAAGGAAGTACTGGTAGAGCACGGGTTCCGTCTCCCCTCGGCTCTCGACAACCGGCCGCTGCGGTTCGACGAGTGGCTCGAGAAGACCGGTCAGGTCGTGTTCATGTCGGCGACCCCCGGGCCCTTCGAACTGGAGCACTCGAGCCAGGTGGTGGAGCAGATCGTCCGGCCGACCGGCCTCGTCGACCCGGAGGTGATCGTGCGCCCGACGAAGGGTCAGATCGACGACCTCCTGGACGAGGTCCGCCTCCGGGCGGCCGCCGACCAGCGGGTGCTGGTCACGACCTTGACGAAGAAGATGGCGGAGGATCTCACCGACTACCTGCTGGAGATGGGGGTCCGGGCCCGATATCTCCATTCCGAGATCGACACCTTGGAGCGGGTGCAGATCCTCCGTGACCTGCGGCTCGGCCACTTCGACGTGCTCGTCGGGATCAACCTGTTGCGGGAGGGCCTCGACCTCCCCGAGGTGTCCCTCGTGGCGATCCTCGACGCCGACAAGGAGGGGTTCCTGCGGTCGGAGACGTCCCTCATCCAGATCATCGGACGGGCGGCCCGCAACGTCGACGGGCAGGTCGTCATGTACGCCGATCAGGTCACCGACTCGATGCAACGGGCGATCTCGGAGACGAACCGACGTCGTCGTCTCCAGATCCGGTACAACGAGGAGCATGGGATCGACCCCCACACCATCCGGAAACGGGTCACCGACATCCTGGAACTGGTCCAGTCCGAGGCCCCGGCGGTGGACCGGAGGCGGCGTGAAGAACGGCCCCGACGGCTGGAGCTGGAGGGTGACGACCTCGCCCGGCTCATCCTGGGGCTGGAGGAGGAGATGCACGAGGCGGCGAAGGAGCTGCGTTTCGAGTACGCGGCGAGGCTTCGAGACGAGATCGCCGAGCTGAAACGAGAGCTGAAAGAAGCCGCCGAAGCGGGCCGCTGAGCCGCGGACGTTCCCGGTCTGTCACCCCTCGGGCACTCGACGGACATCCCGGGCCCCCTCGAGCACCCAGAGCACCGGCAGGAACCCGGCGATCCGCAGGAGGTTGACGACGTCGTCCACGCTCTCCGGGGGGAGCGTGAGGATGAGCAAGCCGCCGAGGACCCACCCCCAACGTCGAGGACCGCGGTGGCGGCGGACCCCGAGGACGATCGTTCCCGTGGCGGCGACCGCCACCGTCGCGGCGACGACCAGGTCGGGCAGGGGAGTGGTCCCGGTCGCCTCTACGTACCCCACGAGGGGCAGGCGGAAGGTGAACCCGGGGTCGGCGGGGAACACGCTCCTGGCCCAGGTCCCGACGATGGCGGCGACGGCGATCGTTCCCAGGAACGCCGGCCATGGTCGCCGTGCCGCCAGGGTCGCGGGAGCGAAGCTGGGACGGACGCCACCGAGGAGGGCTCCCGCCGCGAAGGCGACCAGAGGGGAGACGGCGAGGGCGGCGACCAGAAGCAGGGCGAGGCCGACGGGTTCGGTGGAGTCCCCGACGTAGCCGATCAACACCGCGGGGTTGGCGAGGAGCCACCAGGCACGGCGATCGTGGAGGGCGATCGTGGCGGTCATCGCGCCGTAGGTCGCCAATCCGACCGAGCCCACCACGAAGGCGGCCACCGGCAGCCAGGCGATCCGTCCGATGGCGACGAGGCGGAGGAGCGTGGAGAATCCGAGCCTGGCGACTCGCAGCCGTGGGGAGCGGAGCCGATGGGCGGCACCGTCCAGGTCCAGGTCGGTGGCGAGGGTCAGATAGGTGGCCCCGTCCCCTCGGGTCCACATGAGGAAGAAGGGAGCGTCCCCGTACCAGTCGGGGAGGTCGATCCCGCTCACCTCCTCGAACCGGGCGAGGTCGGCGGGCCCGAGGTCGGAGGCCGTCGTCACCGCGAACCGGAGTCCGAGGCCGACGGCGAGGGCGACGAGGGCTCCAAAGAGCATCGTTCTCGGAGTGGATGCTCGTACCCTGATCACGATGTCCTCTCCGGCACCGAGTCGATGAACGAGCGAACCGCTCCCGGCGCGGCGGTGATGGGCCTCGTGGGAGCGGGGATCGGGCTCGTGCTCATGGCCCAGGCCCTCGCCGCGGTCGGCTGGGATGCGTCCGTCTTCCTCAACATCGGGGAGTCCTCCCCGGAGGTCCGGGCGTTGGCGGAGCGGTATCTCGGGTCGGTCGTGCTCTTGCCACAACTCGGCCATGATGGTCGGTTCTTCTTCGTTCAGGCGATCGACCCGTGGATCGAGGACCCCGGCTCGTATCGGGCGATGCTGGACTTTCCCGCCTACCGGGCCCGCCGTCTCGCCTATCCGGCGCTCGTCGGAGTCTTCGGTCTCCTTCCGGTGAAGGCGATCCCCTGGATGATGGCGCTGGTGAACGTGGCGGGTCTCGGTCTCGGGTCCTGGGCCACGTCGCGGCTCGCGCTCCGGCTCGGGTGCCCGGCCTGGTTGGGGCTCGCCTTCGTCGCCAACCCGGGGATGTTCAACGAGTTCTTCGTCTCGGGAGCGGGGATCGTGGCTCTGGCGCTGGCGCTCTGGGGGATCGACGCCGTCGATCGGGGACGGTGGTGGGTGGCAGGGAGTGTGCTGACGGGAGCGGTGTTGGCTCGGGAGGTGATGCTGCTGACGGTCGTGGGGCTCGCGGTCAATGCCTGGCGGGCCCGCCGCCGTGGCTGGTGGAGGGTGGCTGCCCTTCCGGTGATCGTGTGGGGTGGATGGGCGGCGTGGGTCTGGGCGAGGCTCGGCGTCGACACGTCGGGGGCGCGTGCGGCGCTGGGCTGGCCTTTCATCGGGATCGCCGCCGCGGTCCGAGGCTGGGCGAGCGCTCCTGGGATCGAGATCGGGATGGCGTCGGTGCTCGCGGCGGCGTCGGTGGTCGTGGTGGTGTCGGCGGTCCGAACTCGGAATCTCGTGGCCTGGGGTACGGTCGGCTTCGCCCTGCTCGCGCCGTTCCTCTCCCGGCTGGTCTGGCAGCAATCCTTCGACATGTCTCGGGCCCTGGCTCCGGTCTTCACGGCGGCGGTGCTCCTCGTCGGGTCGTGGGCATCGACGAATCGGGCCCCGAAGCGGCGACCGACTCAAGATCGGCCGGGGCCGGTCGAAGATATGGCGTAGCCTGTCGTCGGTGAGGTGCCATGCCCTCGGGTGAATTCAAGAAGCTGTCGGTCCTGATGCCCGTCTACAACGAGGCGCGCACACTCCGCACGATCGTGCGCAGGGTGCTCGACTCGCCCATCGAGCTCGATCTCGAGTTGGTGTGTATCGACGATGCGAGCACGGATCGGTCCTACGACATCCTCACCGAGCTCGCCGCCGACGACGACCGGATCAACGTGTTTCGGCACGCCAGGAACCGGGGGAAAGGAGCGGCGATCAGGACCGCGATCGAGCACATGACCGGCGACGTGGCGATCGTCCAGGACTCGGACCTCGAGTACGACCCCGCCGAGTACCCGGCGATCCTCAAGCCGATCCTCGACGGACGCGCCGATGCGGTGTTCGGCTCGAGGTTCGCCGCCAGCCCGGAGCGGCGGGTCCTGATGTATTGGCACAGCCTCGGCAACAAGGCGCTCACATGGCTGGCGAACGTGCTCAACGACATCAACCTCACCGACATGGAGACCTGCTACAAGGCCGTGCGGGCGGATGTCCTGCGGGACCTGCGGCTGCGGAGCGAGCGGTTCGGCATCGAGCCGGAGATCACCACTCGTCTCGCCCAGTGGGGTGCCCGGATCTACGAGGTGCCGATCTCCTATCACGGTCGGTCCTACGCCGAGGGAAAGAACATCGGCTGGAAGGACGGCGTGCAGGCCGTCTGGCTCCTGTTCAAGTATCGGTTCTTCGACACCCGCTTCAGCCGTCGAACCGGCCAGGCGGATCTGGAGAGCCTCAGCCACGCTCCGAGGCTCAACGACTGGATCATCGAGCAGTTCCACGGCGCGATCGGGTCGAGGGTCCTCGAGGCCGGATGTGGGATCGGGAACCTGACCAGCCGGCTGCTCGGCGTCGAACGGCTCGTCGCGGTGGACCTCGACCCCGTGTTCGTCTCCCACGTGGAGCGGAACTACGGGCACCTGGAGAACGTCGCCGTTCGCCAGATGGACCTGGAAGACGAGACCGGATACCGCCCGCTCCTCGCCGAGGAGCTCGACACGGTCGTGTCGGTGAACGTGCTGGAGCACCTGCGGGACGACGCCGCCGCCGTCCGGGGGTTCTTCGAGGTGCTGGTTCCGGGGGGCAGGGCATGCATCCTGGTGCCGGCCGGGCCGGAGCTGTTCTCCCCGGCCGACGAGGCCATGGGGCACCATCGACGGTACGACGCCGACGGTCTCCGACGGCTGCTGAGCGACGCGGGTTTCGTCGTCGAATCGGTTCGTCCCTTCAACCGGCTCGGAGTGTGGGGCTGGCGGATCAATCGTCGCCTCGGCCGTTCGGGGATCGGACGTCTCCAGGCGAGGGTGTTCTCCCTGCTCGTACCCATCGCCCGGTTGGTGGACCGTTGGGGATGGGGTACGGGGCTCAGCCTCGTCGCGGTGGCTCGCAAGCCGGGATGACCGCGGTCGTCGCCTCGGCCCGGGTCTCGCCGCGGGCGGTGGGCTGGGTCGGAGTGGGGATCGGCTGTCTCCTCGCCGTACGTCTGTTGATCCCCGCCGGGTGGGACGCCTCGGTGTTCCTGGCGTTGGGAGACGAGTCGGTGACCCAGACCGAGTTCGCGCGCGCCCGGCTCGGGGAGGTGGTGACCCGCGATCTGCAGGGGCACGACGGGAAGTTCTTCTTCATCCAGGCGCTCGACCCCCTCTACCTCGAGCCCGACGAGTACGCCGTCTTCCTCGACCGCCCCCGATATCGGGCCCAGCGGATGCTCTTCCCCTTCGTGGCCGGACTCGGAGGTCTGGTGCCCGCCGGGTTCGTTCCGTGGGCGATGGCCCTGACGTCGGTGGTCGCCCTCGGTGTCGGTACCTGGGCCACCGCCGAGATCTCGCGTCGTCTCGGTGGGTCGGCCTGGCTCGGTCTCGCGTTCGCCCTGAACCTCGGGGTCGTCTCCGAGCTCTTCATCGGGGGTGCGGGCATCCTCGCCTTCGCCCTCGCCCCGGTGTCGGTCGTCGAGCTGGAACGAGACAGGCTGGGCCGGGCCGCGGCGGCCTTGACGGCGGCGGCGCTCACCCGGGAGGTGATGCTCCTCTTCGCCTTCGGCGTGGGGATCGCCCTGTGGCGGCGCTTCGGGGCTCGCCGGGCGGTCCCCGTCGTGGTCGCCCCGCTGGTGGCCGTGGGGGCATGGTGGCTCTATCTGGCGGTACGCCTCGGAGGGATGGCGGCGACTCCGGCGATCCAGGAGATCGACCTTCGGTTCCCCTTCGCGGGGATGGTGGAGGCGGCCGGGCGGTGGAGCGACGCGCCCCTGGACCTCGTCTTCGGAACCGTGATGGTGATGGTGCTCGCGTGGTTCGTGGTGCGTGCGTTCCGACGTGAAACCTACCTCGGGTGGGGGGCTCTGGGGTTCGTGGCGTTGGGGGCGTTGCTGAGCGCCCAGGTGTGGGGCCGGTATTTCGATATCAGTCGGGCCTTGGCGCCGGTGCTCACCGCCTACGTGGTGCTGTTGTTCGTTCCGGCGGCCGGTGAACCCTGAACGAGGGAGTCACCGAACACGTGTTCGCGTCCCTGGTGAACTACACTGCCGTGATCTCTCGCGCGGTGTGGAGTTCGTGGCGACCGAAACGATCCTCATCCGGGGGGCCCGTGAGCACAACCTCAAGAACCTCACGCTGGAGCTCCCCCGCAACAAGCTGATCGTCTTCACCGGCCTGTCTGGGTCGGGGAAGTCGAGCCTCGCCTTCGACACGATCTACGCCGAGGGTCAGCGTCGCTACGTCGAATCGCTCTCGGCCTACGCTCGGCAGTTCCTCGGGCAGATGGACAAGCCCGACGTCGACTTCATCGAGGGGCTCTCCCCGGCGATCTCGATCGACCAGAAGACCGCCAGCCGGAACCCGCGATCCACGGTCGGCACCGTCACCGAGATCTGGGACTACCTCCGACTTCTCTACGCCCGGATCGGGGTTCCCCACTGTCCCAACGACGGCACGCCGGTCGCCCGTCAGACGCCGCAGCAGATCGTCGACCGGATTCTCGAGCTGGAGGAGGGGACCCGGTTCCAGGTGCTGGCGCCGGTCGTGAGGGGGCGGAAGGGAGAGTACGAGACCCTCCTCAAGGATCTCGCCGCCCAGGGCTTCAGCCGGGCGCGGGTCGACGGGGAGGTGCGGGATCTCACCGAGGAGATCCGGCTCGACCGGTATTTCCAGCACACGATCGAGGTGGTCGTGGACCGTCTCGTGCGCAAGGAGGGGATCGCCCAACGACTCACCCAGTCGCTGGAGACGGCGTTGAAACTCGCCGACGGCGTCGCCGTCATCGACGTGATCGACGGTCCCACGCTCACCTTCAGCCAGCATCTGGCGTGTCCGACCTGTGGGTTGAGCTTCGAGGAGCTGCAGCCCCGCAACTTCTCCTTCAACAGCCCATACGGCGCCTGCCCGGCCTGTTCGGGGATCGGCACCCGCTATCAGGTGGATCCGGATCTCGTCGTCCCCGATCCCGACCGGTCGATCGCCGACGGAGCGATCCCCATGTGGGCGGGGGCGAAGGGCCGCTACCACCAGCGGGTCCTGGAAGGAGTCGCCGACGAGCTGGGTTTCGACCTGCACACTCCCTGGCGCGAGCTTCCCGACGACGTACGTCACGCGGTGCTGTACGGGACGGGGGACCGGCGGATCACGGTGAGCTACACCAACCGCTTCGGCCGTCGGCGGCGTTGGGACACCACCTATGAGGGGGCGATCCCCTACCTTGCTCGTCGGCACGAGTCGGCCGAGACCGACGGTGCCCGCGAATACTTCCAGGAGTTCATGCGGGAGGTCCCCTGCGATGCCTGTGGCGGTGGGCGCCTCAACCCGATCGCGCTGGCGGTGAAGGTGGCGGGCCGCAGCATCCACGAGGTGGCCGAGCTTCCCCTCGGTGAGCTCCGAACCTTCTTCGACGAACTGGAGCTGGGCGAGCGCGACCACACCATCGCCGACCGGATACTCCGCGAGATTCGGGCTCGGGTCTCGTTCCTGCTCGACGTCGGACTGGACTACCTCACCCTCTCCCGCTCCGCCGCCTCCCTGGCGGGCGGTGAGGCACAGCGGATCCGGCTCGCCACCCAGATCGGTTCGGGCCTCGTCGGGGTGCTCTACATCCTGGACGAGCCGTCCATCGGGCTCCATCAGCGCGACAACAAGCGGCTCATCGAGACGCTGGTCCGACTCCGCGACCTGGGCAACACGCTGATCGTGGTCGAGCACGACGAGGACACGATCCGCACTGCCGACCACATCGTCGACATCGGCCCCGGGGCAGGAGAACACGGTGGCTACGTCGTCGTGCAGGGGACGTTGGAGGACGTCGTCGCCGAGCCCACGTCGATCACCGGCGACTACCTGGCCGGGCGGCGCCGGATCCCGGTACCCGAGCGCCGTCGGAGACCCCGGGGGGAGGTGATCCGGATCGTGGGGGCGGCCGAACACAACCTGGCCGAGATCGACGTGGAGATCCCCCTCGGCGTGTTCGTGGCCGTCACCGGGGTGTCGGGCTCGGGGAAGTCGACCCTGGTCGAGGAGATCCTGTCGAAGGCGCTCCGGGCCGAACTGTACCGGGCGCGGGTCGTTCCGGGACGCCACAAGCGGGTGGAGGGCATCGAGCACATCGACAAGCTGATCGACATCGACCAGTCACCGATCGGGCGAACCCCCCGCTCGAACCCGGCCACGTACACGAAGGTGTTCGACCACATTCGGGCCCTCTTCGCCACCACCCCCGAAGCTCGGGCCCGCGGCTACAAGCCCGGCCGGTTCTCCTTCAACGTCCCCGGAGGCCGGTGCGAGGTCTGCAAGGGCGACGGGACCATCAAGATCGAGATGCATTTCCTCCCCGACGTCTACGTGCCGTGCGAGGAGTGTCGAGGGAGCCGATACAACCGAGAGACCCTGGAGATCCTGTGGAGGGGGCACAGCATCGCCGACGTGTTGGAGATGCCGGTCGAGACCGCCTTGGAGTTCTTCGCCAACCAGCCGAAGATCGCCCGGGTGCTGCAGACCCTCGACGACGTGGGCCTGGGCTACATCCGTCTCGGCCAGCCCGCCACGACACTGTCGGGAGGCGAGGCGCAGCGGATCAAGCTGGCGTCGGAGCTGGGGAAACGCTCGACGGGTCGGACGCTCTACATCCTCGACGAACCGACCACCGGGCTGCACTTCGAGGACATCCGACGCCTGCTCCAGGTCCTGCAACGGCTGGTCGACGCCGGGAACACCGTGCTCGTCATCGAGCACAACCTCGACGTGGTGAAGTCGGTGGATCACGTCATCGATCTGGGCCCCGAGGGCGGCGTCGGGGGTGGCCGCGTCGTCGCCACCGGGACGCCCGAGGAGGTGGCCGCGGTCCCGGAGAGCTACACGGGCAAGTTCCTGCGGGACGTGTTGGGGGCGGGCTCCCGATGAAGGCGGACCCCTCGATCGACGCCGGGAGCTGCTCGTGGGGACGATGGATGGCGTCGAAGGGGAAGCCGCAGGCCGTACCTCGATGACACCGCCCGGTCGGTTCGCGTCCCCGGGGGTCCGTCCGCCCGGGGTCGTTTCATGTCGAGGCTCGAGACGACGGTATCGGGCGGGCGACGGACCCGGGGGGCGTCCGAGCGATCGCCCACAGGGTGACGGCGAGGAGGAGCGGGTAGGCGGGATGGAGGATGGTCGTGAACCGTTCGGCCTGCCACGAGGCGATGTCGGGGCCGTACAGGGCGACGACGTGGAGGAGCACGGCGGCGGTGAGGAGGGACCGTCGCGGCACCCGATCCCACAGGAGCGCACCTGCCACGGCGAGCAGCAGCCAGTCGTAGACGACC
>Ga0256839_1001971_pt1 | contig 23812 bp, 30 predicted proteins | sample 354166metaG_FD_185968 | JGI IMG/M metagenome (GOLD analysis project Ga0256839, IMG submission 185968) | Hydrothermal vent microbial communities from Mid Atlantic Ridge, Atlantic Ocean - 354-166 | ecosystem: Environmental > Aquatic > Marine > Hydrothermal vents | place: Atlantic Ocean: Mid... | reverse complement strand
CAGTTGGTTGGTTTCGCCGGGAGAACAAGAGCAATATTTCAAAGGATGCACGCTGATTGAAAGCATGGGTCGAATGCTGGTTCCTTCTGGGCGGTTATTTGATACCACCAAATTCAATGCGTCGTTTGGTGGTTTTGAATTTGTCATCAGCATGGACGGTAAAACTACCGATGAACCTTGGAAAGCGGCAACGCGGGGCCGGATATTCAATGTAGTTCGCGCTGACCATTTAAGGTTTTTACCAGCGCATGAACCGGGTGAAATCATTTTAGATGAGTTCAGGCGGAGGGGCGTGAACACATACAAACCAGCAATCATAAATATGCGCGAGGGTGACCCGGCACGGTTTATTGGTCACTTGAGGACTATTTTACCAGATGAACGCGACGTTAAAATTTTACTTTCGTTTCTGGCGCATTGCGTCCAAAAACCCGGCGTGAAAGTCCCTTGGGCACCGCTCATTCAGTCGGTTCCGGGCGCTGGCAAAGGGGTCGTTAAACTGTGTATGACCCATGCGCTTGGGTCGGTTTATATTCACTCGCCAAATGCTAAAGAATTGACCGATGGGGGTGGAAAATTCAACGCATGGATGCGCTCAAAACTTTTGATCATTTGTGACGAAATTCGGGTTGGTGAAAAGCGCGACATGCTCGAAGTGCTTAAACCGATGATTTCTGAAGAAAGAATTGAAATTCAAGGAAAAGGCGCGGATCAGGAACAAGAGGACAACCCAGCGAACTGGATATTTTTTACCAACTACAAAGATGCGATTCCAATTGATCGCAACGAAAGACGCTATTCAATTATTTATTCAACTATGCAGTCAGTTGATGATTTAATTCGAGCCGGGTTGGATGGTCACTATTTCAGTTCGCTTTACGACTGGATTAAATTTGAGGGTGGTAAAGAGATTGTTGCGCATTTTCTGAACAATTACACAATTGAACCGGAATTTGACCCAAGCGGAACAGCACAACGAGCACCGATGACCAGTTCGTGGGCCGAAGCGCTTGTTCAATCACGTGGACGGGTTGAACAAATCATAGCTGAAGCTGTTGATTCAGGTGAATCAGGGTTCAGAAACGGTTGGATTTCATCGGTCAAGGTCAACCGTTTAATGAAAGATGAACACATTCGAATTGGAACACATGCGCTGAAGCGCGCATACATAAACCTAGGTTACAGTCCAATAGGCCGCGCTCAGCGCGCGTTTTTACAAGAAGAAACCAAACAACCGCATTTGTGGTCTAAAAATCCCAACGCAAACATTGAAGATTACCCAAAGGATCAAGGCTATGAAGTCTAATAAAAAACTTCGCAAGCATGTGAAGAAATCAACAGGACACACAGGGATTGTTTGGGGTGAAAGAGGGTGGCAACCGTTGTTTTACGGGTTTTGTCCAAATAAAAAATCATGGGACAAACACATGAAGTTTTTAGGGCTTGAAAACGAACCGTATCCTGAAACCAACGGTCACATGATCGAATTGTCAGAAGATAAAAAAACTGTGTGTATCGCAACCGTTGGAGATGTCGGGTCGCGTTCACGGGCTGAAATTATCGGGGTGATTGTGCATGAAGCCGTTCACGTCTGGCAGTCGGTTCAAGAACATATTGGTGAAACTTCGCCAGGTCGCGAAATGGAAGCATGTGCAATCCAAGCAATTACTCAGCACTTGATTGAAGCGTTTGAAGTAACAAGAGGGTTTCCGAAATGACTAACAAAAAAATTACAAATACAATTGAACTAACTGCTTGCGCTAAAAATCCCCGGACCCGTCCGCGATTTAATGCGGTTCAAATCAAAATTATTGAAATGATGGTGTTCGCTTATGACAATCAATCCGGTGTTTTTATGGTCGATTTGATCGCTTGTATTTTTGGCGAAGGCAATCCGGCATTTCGGATGGTTAAAAGGCGGGTCTTGATGAAACAAATTGAATTGATGAACGCGCGGAAAGAAGGTTGGTCTATTGGTCACTATCGCGGGTCAACTCAATTGTTTTTGAATTTCTCGAAAGGGTGATTGTTGACATGATTGTTTGAATGTGTTTTTATATTCTTGTTGAAACATAAACAGGAATCGAAACAATGACCGTAAACAGAATTAAAATGATGGTGTTGGTCGTCGCCTCGACTTTATCTTCTCTATGGTTGTTGTGGGTTTTAATGCTCATCGCATGGGCGGTGTGACATGAAATCACCAGTCATTGACAACTCTGATGCGCTTTATCGAAACGCTATCAGAAAGATTAAACATGCACGGAGATCGACACGGCGGGGTCATGTGCCGGTTGCCAGACTGTCCCCGAAAGAATTTGGTGTGATCAAAAACAAATTCGGTGATGATCAGTTTTTTATGAATTGCAAATTGGAGATTGACTATGAAAAATGAAACCGACATTCGAACCGTTACAGTCAATGCCGCGACCTTCAACAGAGTTTGCAATTCTCTGAGCGTGGTGAGACGGTTTGAAGGTGACATATGGGTCCAGATCAGTGATATTCTGCACCCCGGCAGAAAGATTAAACTGAAATCAATCAATGGAACTTATGAACTCACGGTCAAATCATGGAAGCGCACCGGCCGGGACATTGTCAGTCACGACCAAGCACTGGTTCATGTGGAGTTAATAAAATGACCAACCCGCCAGATGAAGCGGTTGTTCAAACGCTGCCCCGGACAGGAGAGAGAGGGATGAACGTTCTTTCACTATTCGACGGAATGTCTTGTGGCCAAATTGCACTTGGCCGGGCTGGCATTAGCGTTGACAAATATTTCGCGTCTGAAATTGACAAGTACGCAATTAAGGTCACTCAGGCAAATTACCCAGACACCATTCAACTTGGTGATGTGACCGAATGGGAGACGTGGGACTTGCCAAAAATTGATCTTTTGATCGGCGGAAGTCCATGTCAGGGCTTTTCGTTTGCTGGCAAACAACTTGCATTTAACGATCCTAGATCGGCCTTGTTTTTCAAATATGTTGATGTTCTGGCTAAATTACGTGTATCAAATCCTGAAATTAAGTTCATGCTCGAAAATGTAAGGATGAAGCAAGAGCATCTGGATGTGATAAGTGAATTGCTTGGTGTTCAGCCTGTAAAAATCAACTCGGCGCTTGTATCAGCGCAGAACCGTGTTCGGTATTATTGGACGAATATTGGCGCTCTTGAGCAACCAGAAGATCGATGTATTGTTTTGAGTGATGTTGTTGATAAAGACGAGCAAAAGGAATGTTTTAGTTTTCTTCTCGGATGTGGCAACAATCCCGGCGGAATCCTCGCAAAGGATGGTAAAATTGGGTCTGTCACATCTAGTTCATGGAAACATAACAACTTCTTAATCAAGACTGACAAAAAGGGAAACCCTAAGCGAGATTCATCAAAGGCATCTTGTCTGACCGGAGGGGCGCATAGTGGCGGAAATCATTCTGACATGGACTTGATCCTGATGAACGGAAAGTATCGCCGATACACCCCAATCGAATGCGAACGCCTTCAAACCGTTCCAGATAATTACACAAACCACGTTTCCAACACTCAGCGCTATAAAATGCTCGGCAATGGGTGGACGGTCGATGTAATTGCGCACATATTCAAAGGACTGGTTGAATGAGCCGGGATCGGTTCAAATCTATCCGCTAGCGGCATTGCGAAGGATTTCAAACTCTGATTGAAATTTTCAATATAAACAACTTGAGCCGGATGATTTAAAAGATCATCCGGTTTTATTTTATGTAATTTTATGTAATTTTATGTAATTTTATGTAATTTTATGTAATTTTATGTAATTTATAATGAGAACAAAATGGCAACATCCAACTGTAACATCTGTGACCTGAAAAAAGTCAATGATTTCAATCAGTTTTTTAATTTTATTCAATGCTTTCAATGACTTCCGCAACCCAACTGCAACCTAACCGCGACCTGAAAAAGGTCAACAATTTCAAAGGGTTAACTTTTTTATTCAATGATTTCAATAACTACCATGACATTCATATGTCATGGTTTGCTAATATACAAAGTTAAGTTGTTGATTGTATTGGACAAATTTCGTCTAAATTGATATATGTCAACCGTCTAACCGCAATAACCATGACATCCCCTAACCCTCACTCACCCCACCACACCCACAATTACACAATTACACAATTACACCATCTATATATTATTTCTCACTCTAGCATTAGAATGTTATGGTTATTACGGTTCTGTAACTTTTTTATGATAAATTGTTCAACAAAAACAAAAAGTTAAGTCTTTATATTAGAAAACCATGATATATAAATCCTATGGCTAACTCACGGTTAAGTCATGGTTAATCGTTGTTTTTGTTGAACAATTTTGCAATGTCATGGAAGTTGTTGATTTTATTAGATAAAAAAGTTAAATCATTGAAATTGTTAAATAAAATTAAAATTAGTCCAAAAAATTACCGTTCGAAATTGTTCAACAAAATCAACAGCTTAAAATTAAAAAATAATAACCCATTGATTTTGTTGAACAAATCGCTTGCATGCGTATGCAAAAAACCTAGTTTCTAGGTTGATTTTTTGCTCGGTCTGCGACCCGGCGATGCTCGATTGCGTGTTTGGGTGTGCCAGACCATTTGTTACACGACTTTCGAATAGTGACGACCCTTTCACGGGCTTTGACGGACACTTGCGTTGAGGGTTGGGTTTGAATTATGATGGGTTGATCAAAATTTATTGAAGGCCGTATAAATGCCCCAGAAAAAGAGACCATTCAACAAATCACAACTTCCCTACAATCACATTGGCGATGTCACGTTGAAAAAAATACGCAGTGAACCCAAGATTCCTGAAATGAAATCAGCTTATAAACAGTTGAAGGCTTTGGAGCGGCAAGCGGTGGATTGCATGGTTGAAACCGATAGTTGGTTTGAAATGACAGCTTTGATGTTTCCGACGCTTGATCCCAAAATGGCGTCAAAAAAAGGGATGGAATTTATACAGCGCCCGCTGGTCCAAGCGGCTATTGCTGAGCGTACGCAAGAAGATATTGATCGATATTATGTAACAAACAAGCGAATTGTTGATGAACTATCGAAAATTGCGTTCGGGTCAATCGGAAATTATTTTCGGATTGGAGACAATGGCGAACCGGTTATTGATTTGAGCAATTGCACGAAAGCTGAAATCAGTGCTTTGTCAGAAATGACTGTTGAAGATTATGTTGAAGGGCGCGGGAAAAACGCGCGGGACGTTCGCAGAATAAAAATCAAAATGCACGACAAATTGGCGTCAATTGATAAGTTGATGAAACACCTTCAAATGTTTGCGCCAGAGCGCTTTGAAATCAGCGGAAAAGATGGTAAGCCCATCCAGCAGGTGATTGAATGCAAAATGTCGGATGCGGATGCGGCGGCAGCTTATGCCCTCACACTGGAAAATGTAAATTATACAACGAAAGGTGAATAAAATGGTTGTTTGGTTGGTTGCGAGTTTCATCGGCGGCATGCTGGCGGGAATGGTCGGAGTAATCGGGTTGCTTGTTTGGGTTACAGTTGACGATCATTTGGAAAGCATTGAAGATGATTGTTTAGATTTTTAATCGCTGACATTAAATGTTTCACAACCCGAAAATTGATTTGTTCGCTCAACCATTGCGGTTGAACAGGATTGAACCTGTTCAACCGATACGACCGTTCGTTCACAATCATAAAAACTGGCCGCCGGACTATAAGTCGGTTTACGCTTGGCGAGTTCGTCAAATTGGTTTGTTTCAATCAAACTCAGACATGATTAAAGGTGCGATTGAATATTACAAAAACCGACCGCTTGAATTTATAAATGATTGGGTCGACACATATGATCCGCGAAAACGCGGTAATCAATCAAAATGGATGCCATTCATTTTATTCGAACGACAAGCGCAATATCTGAAATTTTTAGATCAGTGCTATGACCAAGAAGAACACGGACTTGTTGAAAAATGTAGGGACGGCGGGTTGACATGGTTGTCGGCGGCTTGGTCAATTCATAAATTCTTATTTCAGCCGGACATTGCGATTGGTTGGGGTTCTCGCGTTCAGGATTTGGTTGACAAGTTGGGTGACAATTCAAGTATTTTTGAAAAAATGCGCTCAATTTTGCGTCGGCTACCCAAATGTTTTTTGCCTTCCGGCTGGAACCCGACTGATCACATGCTTTACATGCGGTTGATAAACCCCTCCAATGGATCAACAATTATCGGCGAAACTGGCGACAATATCGGACGTGGCGGGCGAACATCAATTTATTTCAAAGATGAAGCGGCTCATTTCCAGCGCCCGGAATTGGTGCAGGCGGCGCTTGATGACAACACGAAAGTTCAAATTGATATTTCATCGGTCAACGGCTTGGGCAATGTTTTTCATCGCAAACGTGAAGCTGGAGTTGATTGGGTTCCGGGAAAATCAATTGAGCCAGGTTATACGCGGATTTTTGTTTTTGACTGGTCAGATCATCCCGAAAAAACGCAAAACTGGTATGATCAGCGACGCGCAAAAGCTGAACGGGAAGGGATGTTGACCAAATTTGCTCAAGAAGTTGATAGGGATTATGCGGCTTCGGTTTCAAACACACTGATCCCGATGGAATGGATTGAAGCGGCGGTTGACGCTCATGTGAAGCTGGGGTTTGATGATAGCGGTGCATGGGGTGGCGGTCTGGATATAGGTGACAGTGAAGATGGTGATCGCAACGGTCAGGTGATTAAAAAAGGCGTTGTTTTACGATATGCTGACGAATGGGTTGCCCGCGATCCAGGTGTCACGGCGCGTCGGTCAATTTCAGACGCGAAACGTTTTCCGGGAATTGAAGTGCAGTATGATTGCATTGGAATCGGAACAAACGTTAAATCGGAATACAACCGATTGATTGAAGATGGTTTGATTGCTTCCACTGATGTTGTTTTTATTCCGTGGGGTGCGTCGGCGGCAACGCTTCATCCTTTGGATAATGTGGTTGAAGATGACCCGAACAGTCCGTTGAACAAGGATTTTTTTCAAAATCTTAAAGCACAAGCCTGGTGGTCATTGCGATTGAGATTTTTGAAAACGTGGCAAATAATCAATGACCCGACAATTAAACATGACCCTTCAGAACTGATAAGTCTGGACAGCACAATCCCGCTTATTCGCCAAATCAAAAAAGAACTCGCACAGGTACAAAGCAAACAAAGCGGGTCACTGAAAATGATGATTGATAAAAAACCGGAAGGCACTAAATCACCAAACCTTGCGGATGCAATCGTTATGGCTTATCATCCTGTTGAAACTGACCTTTCTTTTGCACAATTTGGGACTTTCAGCGATGCCTGAACTTAAACGAAATTTCAGCCTGTTTGACGGAGCCGGAAACCCTTCATATTCAACAATTGATGAATTGAATGCTCTGGGTGACCGGACTGCGGATGCTGAATTCATGTTGACTTACTGGGATCGTGTGAATGACATTATATTGGGTGGCGGTGCTATCCGGGCAAAAGGTCAGCAATATTTGCCCAAATTATTGCATGAAACTCAATCGGATTATGATTTTCGTTTGCAAACGTCAAAATTCACAAATGTTTATCGTGACATTGTGGAAGGGTTGGCGGCACGTCCGTTTGAGCAACCGATTACACTTGCGGCTGACACGTTACCGGAAATCATGGATTTCGTTGACGATGTGGATGGCGCCGGAAACAACTTGACGGTTTTTGCACACGATGTGTTTTTCAACGGTGTAAATTCCGGCGTTGACTGGATTTTTGTTGACTACACAAACACGGCTGAAATTGGAGCCGAACCAACTTTGGCTGAGGAAAAAGCGCTTGGGGTCCGCCCGTTTTTTTCAAGGATTGCGGCGGCGAACGTTCTTGAAGTTCGTTTTGAAGTGATTGCCGGGGCTGAAAAAATCACGCTAATGCGCATTGTTGAACAAAAAAATGGTTCAAATTTTGTCAGGGTGTTCTTTGATAACGGTTCGGGCAATGTCTTTTGGGAACTTTATCAGGAAATTGAACAAAAAACCAAACAGGATGCGAAATACATGTTTGTTTCGTCCGGTCCGATAACAATTGATGTTATTCCGATGGTGCCGTTTGTGACGGGTCGCCGGGTTGGAAGGGCTTACAAATATCACATGCCATTGAGTGATGCCGCCGAATTGCAGATCGAACTTTATCAGCAGGAAAGTGGGTTGAAGAACCTCAAGACTGTCGGTGCATTCGGCATTTTGGCAGGACAGGGGGTCAACCCGGCAACCGATAAAAACGGTGATCCGGTTACTGCCACGGTCGGACCCAAATCTGTTTTGTATGCACCGCCAGTCACCAAAGGAACATCTGTTGTGACTGGGCGATGGGAATGGATTGTGCCAGATGCTTCAATTTTTAATTTTCTTGGTGGTGACGTGAAAGACACAATCAATCAATTGAGGGAACTGGGGAAACAACCGCTTACTGCGCAATCTGGCAATGTGACGGTTATTTCGTCAACGGTTGCTGCTCGAAAAGGTAATTCCGCTGTTCAGATTTGGGCATTTGCGCTTAAAAACGCTTTGGAAAATGCGCTCTTGCTAGTGGCAAAATGGAAAAACTTAAACGATTATGAACCGAATGTTGATGTGTTCACAGATTTTGGCGCGACCGATAGCGCGACCGAAGCTTCAATGACGTTGTTGGAAATGCGTAAAAACGGGGATTTGTCGCAAGAGACCCTTTGGGAAGAAAACAAACGAATTGGCGTTTTGTCTGATGACTTTGACGCCGATGCCGAACGGGAAAAGTTGTTGAAAGAATTTCCCGGCGATGAAATTTAAGGCGCTTGTCCAGCGTTTTGATATTGCCGCAATTTTGCGGTGCTAATGCAACCGGATGGTTGGAAAGGGACTGAAGATGAATAAATCGAATTTGTTGAGAAGTGTTGTTTTTTTTGATGGCGGCGATGCCGGATGGAAAAAAGATGAAAACGGCGCGCTGGTTGTCGGCGCGGATGGAAACCCCATCTATGTTCAAACCGACGGTGCTGAAAAAGCGGTTGATTTCAGCGCCATCGCCCGGCTGAATAATGAAGCACGTATCAACAGGGAGCGCGCTGAACGCGCTGAAGCGGCTTACAAGCCATTTGAAGGGTTGGACCCGGAAAAAGCACGGGCTGCACTTGTGGCGGTTGAGAATATCGATCAGGATAAACTGGTTGCGAGCGAACAACTTGAAAAGTTGCGCGGCGAAATTACAGCCAGTTTTCAGGATCAATTGAAAGAACGTGACGCAACGATTGAAAGCCAACGCGGCGCAATCGTTGATATGCGCCTGGGCGCGGCGTTTTCCGGGTCTAAATTTATCGCTGACAAACTGGCAATCCCGGTTGATTTGGCGCGCTCGCATTTCGGAAAGCATTTTACCGTTGATGATGATGGCAAAATCACTGCAAAATCATCAACCGGCGCTGAATTGTATGATCCGAACAACCCCGGAATTGCCGCTACATTTGAACAGGCCATTGAACAAATCATTGACGCGTATCCTCAGCGCGACACGATCTTAAAGGGCGATGGTCATTCTGGCGGCGGTGGCAAGGGCGCTTCCGATGATGCCGGGGCTGGTGGTAAACGGGCTTTCAATCGTTCGGATTTTGACAAAATGACGCCGGTCAAACAGGCCGAAGTTGCTGGACAAATCAAAGAAGGAAAAGCGGTTTTGACTGATTAAGATTTGGTTTCGCCAGACTGAAGCACCTTTCCGGTCGGGCGATGGGGCGACGGGGTGTTGGTCTCTTGCCAACCAACACCCCGTTTTTTTTTGAATCATCTGAACAGCCGGGTGCACATGAGACGCCGTTTCAGATCATGTCAACAATTGTTCAAAAATAATTTCAATTGATTTAATTCAAAAAATCCATTGAACCGGGCGCACATTGGTGTTTTACCGCGATAATAAAGAATCTGGGTTGTCTTTGCGCCCGTGTTTCGGTTAGTCAGATAATCAATTCGCTTGATTTTTAAGATGTTGAACATGAGTATTAAACCTTTCTGCACCTTCAAACATCGTGTGATCATAAACAGATGATTGTGGTTTGAACCATTGAGTCGGGTTGCCGAATAGCCCTAAGATTTTAGGAATGACACAGCAAAACCGTGTTGGATGCTTTCGACTGATGTTTTGGTATAGCATCAACCCGTCAATGTGATGTGTTTGAACAATTGCCGCGCGCGTTGAGCAATCCCAAATCACGAAATCCCATTCTGAACCGTTATAAACCAGCATTAAACCGTGCCACACCTTCAAACAAGGTCAATTGCGAAAAACTACGCCAATTGTAAATTGTGACGGTGTTGTCATCAAAAGCATAAATCAATTGTTCCGGCCCGCGTTTGAAAAGCGGGTCTTTGTGTGATTTGATGATTTTTTCACGAGTTGGGGCTTGAGTGGTCACTTCATTTGTTGCGGTGTTCCAGATCAAATAAGTTGTCATTCAGCACCCCTTCCATTGCACGAATACCCATTGTGTCATTTGGTCCACCATTCATTGGTCATTATATCATGCAATTGAATTGAATGATTTTGAGCACTCAAATAATTCAATGCGGTTTCTGCAACATATTTTTCAGCGTTAAGTGCTTTGACCAATTTGGAGTTGAATGTTTCAAACATCAACTCACCATCGGATTTGCGAATTATAAACCAACTTCCGGCCATCATTCTGACAACAACTCCATCAATTCGTCTGTGCTAAATGTTTCAATAACATTGTTGTAAATCATTCAATTGGTGTGGTCAATGTATTTTTCCGAAAAATGAAAAAATATGAATGTGTGTTGACGTTAATTAACAAACAGGTTTATAAGTCATACTGATTTTGCCGTTTTTCATTTGTTGGAACATACGGTGCTTGAAGCTGGATGGCTTCACAATCGTTAATTTTTTTCAACAAATGAAAGGTTTCACAAAATGAAACACTGGAATTTTGGACACAAAATTGTGTCACCTTACACTGGCGCGGAAATTCATCTTTCGCGGTCATCGGCAATGGGTGGTGGTTATTACGGCAACACGCTAACTGGGCTGATCCCCGACATGTTTGATGCAATGGACGTTGTATCGCGTGAACTGGTTGGTTACATTCCGGGTGTCATGCGCAATACCGGGGCCGAACGTGCGGCGGTTGGTCAAAACGTGACTTATCATGTGGCACCAAGCGCAAACATCGCCGACATCACCCCAGCGATGACAGTTCCGAACCCGACAGACCAAACCATTGGGGCTGGTTCGCTTGTTATTACCGCGTCAAAAGCGGCTGAATTTGGGTTTGTTGGTGAAGAACAGCGCGGCTTGAACAGCGGACCTGGTGCACTTTCAGTTCAGGGTGATATGATTGCCCAAGCGTTGCGCGGGCTGGCAAATCTGATTGAAACCAGTGTTGCCGGTGTTGCTCATCTCGGAGCATCGCGTGCGTTGGCACCAACTGGATCGGCTGTTTTGTTTGACACAAACGTTGGCGATGCCGCCCAAGGTCGCAAAATCCTTGATGACAACGGCACTCCATTGTCTGATCGTTCATTGGTGATTGACACAAGCGCCGGGGCATCGTTGCGCACGCTCATGCAATTGACAAAAGTCAATGAGGCGGGAACGTCTATGACACTGCGTGACGGTCAATTGCTTGATCTTCACGGTATGTCAATTCGTGAAAGCGCTCAAGCGGTTCAGTTTACAAAAGGAACCGCCGCGAGTTCAACGACCGACAACGCCGGTTATGCGGTTGGTGCAACAGTCATCACTCTGGCGTCGGCTGGTACTGGTGCAATTAAAGCTGGCGATGTCATTGCTTTTGCTGGTGACAGCAATCTTTATGTTGTCGCAAGCGGTGACGCGGATGTTTCGGGCGGCGGTACGATCACACTGGCGGCACCTGGCTTGAGACAGGCTCTTGCGGCGAGTGCCACGGCAATTACGGTGTCGGCTGATTATTCAGCTAACGTTGCATTTGCTCGCTCGGCAATTCAACTTGTGACCCGCGCACCAGCACTGCCAGATGAAGGGGATGTCGCGATGGAACGGTTCATTTTGACTGACCCGCGTTCCGGTCTCACCTTTGAAGTTTCGGTTTACGGTGGTTATCGCAAAGTGCGCTATGAAGTCGCGATTGCGTGGGGTCAAAAAGTTGTGAAACCCGAACATATCGCACTTTTGATGAACCAAACCTAATCCTGGTGAAAACTGAGGATGTTGACGGGGCGAGTTTTGAAATACTCGCCCCCTTTTTTTTATACGGGGTGAAATTATGGGTGAATTGACGGGTTTAGCGCTGCTTTATGTCAAATGCGGTGGCGCGGCAATCGGGTCAAGCATTGCGGTTGTATTCGCTGAAAAACCAGCAGAGAATGAACCGGTTTATAAACATTTGTTACGGTTGTTGAATCGGTTTGTCATCGGTTTGATTTTTGGTGTTATCACCGCCCCCATCATTTTGGATTTTTTCAAATGGGAGCGGACTTTTGACTTTTGGCTGGCGGCGTCGGCAATTGGCGGATTATCCGGGTTCATGTTGCTTCAATTGTTTTTCAGTAAAACCACGAAGGATCGTTTCAAAAAGATTATAGGTGGAAAAGATGGTTCAAACTGAAATCGTCCGGCTCATCATCATTGTTTTGGACATCAGCGCCGGGTGCGCGCTTTTAATGTCAATGGTTTTGTTCGCACAAATTCGGGAAATGAATGTGTTTTGGCGACTTGCAATTTGGACAGGGGCAGTCGGTTTGTTGGCTTCAGCACAATTACAAATCGCTGTTCTGAATGACGCATCGGTCCAGTCGGTTGTGTTTCTGGGTTTGCCTGTTTGGGTGTTCAAAGATGTTGGCTATTGGTTGTTTGCCGCTGGTTTATACTATTTTGAAATCCGGCGGCGCACAAAACCGGTTTGACGGGTTGCAGATTTTTGTGTTAAACGGAATTTGCAATTCAATCACAATCGAAAGGTGAGCACATGCGCAATCCAACAATTTTTGTTAAGACTGAAAACGGTCCGGTTTTGATCAACGAAAGTGATTTTGATCCAGACAATCATGTTTTGTGCGACGCTGAAGGCACTGAGACACCATCTATTGATGAGCCAGTCGCCACGGAGCCAGTGCAAAAATTTGTCATGCCTGTCGGCGATAAATTTTATATTACAGATCAAACCGGTGAAAAGAAACTTGTCCGTAAAAGTTTCAAAACTGAAGCCGAAGCGATGGATCACATTAAGGCAATGTGATTTTTTTTTTTTGATTTGAGAAGGTTTGCCCGATGGCTGAAAGCTATGGAACAGAAGCGGCGGCTGACATATATCATTCAGATCGTGGCAACACAAACTGGGCTGGTTTTACATCAGCACAGAAACTCGAAGGATTGCTTGTTGCTTCAGAATATATTGATCAGCAATACCGAAGTTCTTTTCCCGGCTGGAAGGTTGGGGATCGGTCGCAAGTTCGTGAATGGCCGCGGTTCGATGCTTACGATCAGTCAAATGATTTGATACCGTCCAATGCGGTGCCTGTTGAAGTTGAGCGCGCCGTTTACGAAGCGGCGCTTATTCATCTGGATGGCACGGCGCTGTTGACTGATTTCACGGCTGGAACTGATATTCGTGAAGTTTCGGTTGACGGCGCTGTTTCTGTTAAATTTGCGGGGTCAAACAACCCGGATGATGCTCAAACCCATTTTGCGAATGTCGCGGCGGCAATCGCGGCGGTTTTGAAATTAGGAACGGGTGGTTCGAACTTCGGACGGTTCGAACCGGGTTGATAAAAACAACCCGGTTCGCTTCCCTTTCATTCAAATCGCAATTGCTTGCGCCAGATGTTTGAAGAATGGAACAATCGGCGCATTTGCGAAATCCAAGCGGGTCAGCATTGATTTGATTTGTTGCTGTTCGTTGGTGTTTGCATTTTTGATTGCGTCAATCACGGCTGACAGGGGCATGATGTTGGAACCCGAAGCACCTTCAACAGTGATGATCTGGTCGGTGTTAATTTCTTTTTCGGAAATCAGCGCTTCAATCCATTTTGAAAAAGTGTTGGTCATTTTTTAATTCCTGTCTGTGTTTCAATGAAAACATAAAACCATATTCAAACAATCATGTCAACAGTTATTTCAATAAAAAAAACACAGGGTTGTTAAACCCCGTGTTTCTATGGTCCGCCGAAAATTTCAATCGGTTAAGTCAGGCAAGACGCCAGACGCGACAGGTCGCACCGTCCGGGTCTTTTACCGGGTCAACATCCATTGCCTTGAAAACAGCGCCGGGAACGGTATTTGCGGTTTTGCTTACAACTTTCCCAGTTTTGTCTTTGACTTCGGTATAAACAGGTTTGCCTTCTTTCATTTCCGGTTTGCGGTTGCGCTTGTTGGCGCTGGAGATGGTTGACGCCATTTGATTGGCAGTGCGGTTTTTAATGCCGAAACTACCGCCAACTTTCAGCGTGTCAAAGGGATAAGTTGACTTTCCGCCCCGTCCGCTCTTTGGAAATTCGGGAACCGGAACTTTGGTTGTGTTTTCAAAAATTACAGGCTTGACTTTAGCCATTCTGTCACCTTTCGTTGTGATTAAAATTTTCAGGCGCTGCGACAATAGAGCGATGATTGTTTTTAGTCAACAGAAAAATTGTTTCAAAATGCTTTCCGATAAAAACCCGATCAAAATCACGGTTCAGAATGAGAATGATTGCCAATTCGTCTTTATCAAACCCATCTGATTTGTGATCGTTTACATATTTCACTACGGTTGGAATGTTCAACAGTTTCACCTTTACGTTGTTTTGAGGCAGTGCTAGAACTAGACCAAACAAGTTAAAAGGTGGTTAAAATGGTTCAATTTGACTACGGGTCCGTGCAAAAAATAGCAACCGACATTCTGACTGATTTCAATCAGGGTGTCATTGAACTGATAAAAATTACACCCGGTGCCGGACCTCCTGAAAGACCCGGCACACCAACGGAAGTAACTCACACCATGAAAGGCACCGTGCAAGGTGTTTCAAAAAAATATGTTGATGGTGGTTTGGCAAAAGCAACAGATTTTCAAGTTACACTGGCGGTGAACACCGCCGCAACGCCTGAAATTTCAGATTTATTGATTATCAACGGACAACGACACAACATTGTGCAAATCATGTCAAAACCACCATCAGGAACCGTTGTTGCGCACGTCCTGATTGTTCGGCGTTGATAAAATGACACAACTGGATCGTGATCTTGAGGCTATTGCAAAAACGTTCATTCCAAAAGTGCGCGATGCGTTTCTGCAAAACATCAAGAACATTCGTGATAGCGTGGTTTTACGCGAGTTTGTGGACGCTCTGGAAGTCGGCGACATAAACACTGCCATGAAGTTGCTCGGACTGTCCCCGGCGGCTCTCAGGGACGTGACAGCGGCAATTGAAACCGCCTATGAACTCGGCGGAGTGACAGTTACTAAAACTTTTCCAAAATTGCCAAATGCAACCGTATTCTTGTTTGACGTGCGCAATTCGCAGTCTGAACGATTTTTACGTGAACAATCATCTGAATTGATCACGTCAATTGCTGATGACACTCGGAACATCATTCGCGACCGGTTATCGCTTGGGATGTTGGAAGGGCGAAACCCTAAAAATGTTGGTCTGGATTTGATCGGGCGAATGGACAATATGAGCAGATCACGGGTTGGTGGTGTCATCGGCTTAAATCGACCTCAAGAAAAATTCGTTAGACTGGCGCGGCTGGAATTGCAAAATCTTGATGAGAATTATTTTAATCGGGTCAGACGTGATGCCAGATTTGACAACACTGTTCGCAAAGCAATTGTGAGCGGCAAACCTTTGAGCGTGAATGATGTGAACAGGATCGTAGGGCGGTATTCTGACCGTCTGTTACAATTGCGCGCCGAAACCATCGGGCGCGATCAAATGTTAACCTCATTAAACCGGGCAGAATTTGATGCATATCACCAAGTGCTCGAAACTGGTGAAATAAAGCCGGATGCGGTGAAACGAATCTGGGATAGCGTCGGACCGGATGGGCGAACCCGTGACAGTCATTTAGCGATGGAAGGTCAATCGCGTGAAGCTGATGAGCCGTTTACAACACCAGCAGGACATTCGTTGATGTTTCCGGGTGACACGTCACTGGGCGCTCCCCCGGCTGAAACAATTCAATGCAGGTGTAAAGTGCGCACAAAAGTTGACTGGTTTAGCGGTGTGGACTAAAATCAATCGGCAAACCATCTGGTTTAATCAAATCAAAAACAACTTCACATTGTTCATTGAGCAGTGCGTTTAGATCAATGTCGTCTTGATTGTGCGCATTTATATTTTTGATATAAAACACACCGGGTTCGGGTTGATGGTCATCATTAAAAGCCGGTGATGAATAGCCCATGCCACTCCAACGATTTCTTAAAAATTCTTGTGTCGCCATGCAGGCGAATTTCAAACGTCTCAATGTTGATGGGTGACCTAAAACAAAAGCGGCATCGTTCAGGTTCAAACGTTCGCCCGCTGATTTGATTTTGACAATAAAATCAGCCATATGTTTTTTTCTCGAACTGTCATGTGCGTTTTGATTGACGCCGATCAGTTCACACGAATAACCTTGCATTTCCAGTTGATCAACGATTGTTCCAATGACATTGGCGCGGACAATTAGTTTTTTTGCGTCAACACCGCCAGTTTGTCCCAATTCAACAAAAAGTGTAATAACTTTTTTTGAAGGTGATTTGATGCGGCGGGTCATGTGTTTGGGATTGCCAGTCAACATTTTGCCAACATTTACCCGCCCACCAGCACAGTTATATTTGCGAGTTTTGCGTGTTGGTGATTGTGTTTCAAAAAATTCGGTCATCAATTTAATTCGCTCCAAACCTTCAGGCCAGCCGTTTTTAACCAGATCAACCGCGTGATCCATGCTTTTTGTCTGGGTGAAGTTGATTGCAATGTGATCGGTCTCCCATGCCGCATTGCGTCTGTTTTTGTGTTCATTTGCAATTTCTGGTGAGATGTTTTTAACAAATTCAATCAGCTCCCCAGTGCTGGAAAACCCAAACCGAACTTGCGGATTTGACAACGCAAAACTGGTTTGGTGTTCAACATATGACCCGATCTGTTTCATTATTCCGGCCAATCTCTGGGTCGGTAGCCTTCGAGGTATGCATCGATGAGCCGGTTAGCCCGCGGAGGTGGTGTTCGTGATGTGCTGGCACTTGACGGCATCTCCATTCGCCGCACCGACTGGGCATCGGTGTCCAGCATGGCCGCAAGTTGCTTTTGTGTAAGACCCAGCTTTTGCCGGGCCTGTTTGAGCTTGTTCACAACCAGTCTCTAATTGAGATTGTGACGCCGATCCTCTCCAGATAATCGAGTGAATTCTCATCATCCCTCTGGAAATTATCGGCTCTCCCCCATTGTATTGCAACCCAGTCAATAAAATCGTCATAATCGGATTGCTCAATGAAATAAGCATGGTTCCTCTGGTCAAAGCTGACTATAACCAAATGGCCGCAATCCGGGGCCATTTGCCCGTCTCTCCAAGACCCTGTAAAGCAATGTGAAAATCCAGACATCTTATATTTCCTTTCAAGTGGGACGTCATGTCCCTTTAACGTGCTCATTATAGGGGCCTTCGCCCCTGTTGTCAAGTGTCAGCACTTGACAATCATTCCACTCTTTCGCGGTCGTTTTTACTCATCCCCTTGAACAAGTACAAATTGCAGACGGTTCTGAGATCAATACCATTTTCCAGCGCTTTTGAACCCATCGCCACGGCTCTGGTCGAAACAACATGGCGAATTTTCAAACGTTCAACATTTGAACGAACTTCACGGACATATTCAAGCCATTCAATGTTTGAATTGCACACATTCATTTCAATTACAGGGTCATAGTCAACATCAACAGTTGCAAAACGATCCAGACTGGCGGCGTCCAGTTCATTACGCCCAACATAAAGCCTGTCCGCGCCGGAACCGAATGTGTTTGCAGTTCCGATCATTCTGAAATTAACATGACGAACGACGGGTTTAGGGCAATCTGGAAAAGTTGCAAAACCGTTTGCCAGCGCACTATTTGCGGCGAGCAGGGCGGCGGCGTCCCACGCGTCAATTTCATCAGCAATCCAAACGCCGCCATTTTCGAACGCTTGACGAAAAGCGGTTGAATGATACTGCCCGTGTCCGTCAACAAATCCAAGCAATTCGTGCGTGTCAAAAATTGTTGACGTGATGAAAAACGGCAGGTTGAGATCGCTGGCAACTTGTTCGCCGATAGTGGTTTTACCACACCCGGCAGGGCCGACAAGCAAAACAGGGTGTTTCATTCCCACAATTTGAGTGACCAATTTGGTCACGGCATGTTTAATCATCTCACCCTTGTTGCGCTTTTCGATTTCAGCTTGTATAAGTGAAACAATCAAATCAACCGGCGCGCCCGAATTGTTTCGTGCAATTTCAAAAGTGATTTCAGCGTTGCAAATTTGTTTTTGTGTGGGGTTCAACATTTTATCTCACTTGCCAATTTGATTCATTCTTAAACGACATGTTGGACATGTCAATGGATTATTTAGCAAATGGTCAAAAAATCTGCAACATTGGTGATTGATGAATGGGTTCGCAAGTCTGAAAAACGAATGGTTGCGGTTTTGCAAACATCAACTGAAGAACTAATTTCTCAAGCAAATTTACCTGTTGCAAAAGGCGGACGCATGCGGGTTGATACGGGGTTTTTGAGATCATCGGGTCGGTTGTCGCGTTCAGGAATGCCGACCGGTCCAATGAGACCAGACCGCGGTGCTCAATATCAGAAAGATGGTGTTGATCAAGCTACAATTGTAATGTTGGTTCAGACACAATTGGGTGATCGGTTGTTTTATGGGTGGACCGCAAGTTACGCTAGCATCCGCGAATATCACGATGGTTTTTTGCAACAGGCGGTGAAAAACTGGAATAACATCGTCAAGGCAGCAATTCGAAAAGGGAAAGTACAAATCCGATGACAATTCAAACGGACATTGAACAAGCGCTGATTGATCGGGTCAAGTCAATCACACCTTTTACGCCAGCATTACCCATCAATTTTGAAAACATTGATTTTTCACCACCAACCGACAACGGACGGTATTTGGAACTCAAACATTTTCAGAATCAGCCGGTGAATTACGCTTGGAGAACGGGCACATTTTACACTGGAATGTTCAGGATCGCGGTTATTGATCCGCTTCAACGCGGAACACTTGAAGTTTTGGAAATTTGTGACGCAATTATTGACCATTTCGCGGATGCTGTTAAACTGACAAGCGGTGATGCTGTTGTCCTGATAAATGGTCAACCTTCGGTTCAGCCGATGTTGTTTGATATTGATCGACAAGTTGCGATTTTTCCGGTAACAATCAATTACCATTGCAATGGATGAAAGGGACTAAATCATGGTTAAATCACATAAGGGCGCGAAGTTCTTTATTGCCACAGTCGCACAGTCGACAGACCTTGCTGACGCCGCGGCTTACGCCGCGTTGACTTGGACGCAGGTCAACGGTGTAGGCGAGCACGGTGAAACCGGTCTGGACACCAATATCCTGTCATATGACGGCTGGGACACGAGTGTTCGTCAAAAATCAAAAGGTACGAGTGATGCGGGCGACCCGACTGTTGAAGTTGCACGTGATGCAAGTGACGCAGGTCAAGATGCTCTGAGAGCGGCTGCAGCAACGGAAAGCTATTATGCTTTCAAAATCGAACTAAATGACAGTGGCGTCACGAATCCGACTACATTTTTCAATCGCGGTTTGGTTACCGGCCCGAAACACGGTCACGGACGCAATGAAGATTTCGATCTTGAAGTGTTCACGCTTGGTTTGGTTCAGGCGGAAATTGTGCTTGACGCGGCCTGAAATCGTTTTGATGAATACATCGTGCGGATCAGGTTGACCCGCACGTTTTTTTTTTTTTGTTATGAAAGGTGAAAGAAATGACTAAAAACAAGCAGGTTGAAGGTTTTGATTTTGCGAATATCAAAAGCAAAAGCGCTGAATTGAAAATCATGCATCCTGGGACAGGTGATTTTACAGGGCTGGTTTTGACGGTGATCGGAACCGGTTCCGATCCCATGAAAAAAGTGATTGCAGAAATCGACAAGCAGCGTCAAAAATTGCTGATGCGACGTAAACAGTTCACAACTGAACAAGTCGATGAAAATCAAATGCGACTCTATATTGCCTCGGTCATTGACTGGAACTGGGGGTTTGATGATGAAGGAAATCAATCGCATTTCCGACATGAACAACCGGAGTTTAGCAAGAAAGCATTCAGAGAGTTGCTAGTTGAGGCACCATTCATCAAAACACAACTTGACGAAATGTTGTCGGTGGATGGGAATTTTTTTCCCGGTTAACCAGCGGATTTAATTTTGCTGGTTTGGATGAAATCATTGATCCACTTTGTGAATTTTTAGAGTTTCGAGCGCGTTATGAAACAGTTGATCATCATGGTGAAACTAGACTTGAGCGAAACGAACGGTTTGGACACAAAACCGATATTGTCGAACCGCCTGAAGTCGGGTTTTATTTGCTCGAACTTTATGATGAAATTTGCAAAGGCGTAAACAAGGTTGTTGAAGGTCAACCTATGCGGATCACATGGGTTGACCTTATGAGTTGGTCAACCCTCACAAATCGTGTTATCACTCATTTTGAGTGTGTCGCAATTTTGAAAATGCACAATGCGTGGTGCATTTCAAAAGGAAATGAGTTAAACGACATTCGAGTCAGAATGTCGGACGAAGCGGAGCAGCGTGCAAAGGCTAAATAGTCATGGCGGAAATTGCAGAAATCGGATTTCGAGTTGATAGCGAGCAGTTGAAACGCGGAACTACACGGCTGGATCGTTTCAAGGGTGCAACCGCTCGCGCCGACCGGCAAAGCGGAAAATTTACACGCACAATTGCAAGAAATGGTACGGCGCTAACCGCCACAAATGGTGCGGTCAATCGCCTTGCGGGTGGTATGTCGCGGCTTGCTGGGGTGATGGCAGCAACATTCGGTGGAACTGCAATTGTGCGCACTCTGGCGGGTTTTGAGGGTGGCATGTCGCAGGTGGCGGCGATCACCCGCGCCTCAAGTTCAGAACTTGAGGCGATGAATGAAATTTCTAAAAAATTAGGCGGTACAACCGAATTTTCAGCCGCGCAAGCGGCAAGCGGTTTGAAATTTCTTGGAATGGCAGGCTTTACAGCGGCACAATCCATCGAAGCGATCCCGCAAGTGCTGGATTTGGCCACGGCGGCAGCGATGGATTTGGGGCGGGCGGCTGATATTACGTCAAACATCATGTCAGCCTTCGGGATTGATACAGTCGACACGGCGCGGGTAACTGATGTTTTGGCGGCGGCGTCCAGCCGGGCAAACACAGACGTTTCCCAGCTTGGTGATGCAATAAAATTTGTCGGCCCAATTGCTTCAGCGGCTGGAATAGGAGTTGGTGAAACAGCGGCGGCAATCGGTGCGTTATCTGATGCTGGTTTGCAAGGAACATTGGCTGGCACTGGCTTGCGTAAAATTATTGCCAGTTTAATCAGCCCGACAAAAGAAGCCAGTGAGACAATTGCCGGAATGGGTCTGACTCTTGAAGAATTAAATCCTGAAACAAATTCGTTTGTTGAAATAGTCAACAGATTGGCCGATGCTGGTTTGGGGGTTACTGAAGCGTTTGAAATTTTTGGGATTAAAGGCGCACCAGCTATTCAAGCACTTATTGGAAATCGCGGAAAATTAGCGGAATTAACCGGAACTTTGAGCGATGTGTCTGGCGAAGCAACCCGCATGGCAACAATCATGCGTGACAATTTGCAAGGCGATTTGCGCAACGTTGCGTCAGCATCCGAAGCGGTGGTTTTATCACTCGGTGAAGCCGGTTTAACCGACACACTAAGGGTGGTGACACAAGGAATCACCGGATTTTTAAGGGCGATAGCAGAGCACGGAGACATTGCGTTGGGTTTGATTTCGGCAATTGCCGCTGCGCTGGGGGTTTACGCGACGGCGGCGCTTTCAGCCAGCGCGGCAACAGGGGCGCTTGCGGCGGCAATTGCAGTTATTACAGGACCGATTGGTTTGTTGGCGCTCGGGGTCGGTGCGGTTGCCGGTGCTTTTGTGTTTTATAAAACCCGATCCGATGACGCGGGGCGATCAACGATTGGTTTGGCAAATGCACAAGAAACTCTGAACCGATTAAATGAGACCGTCACAAATTCAACGAATGCTGTTTCACAAAGTTTTGTAACCGAAGCGGCGGCGGCGCTTCAGGCAACTGATAAAGTATTGGAGTTGGCACAAGCACAATTGACGCTGGCGCAGGCGAAAGCAACGGCAAATCGCGTTTCAATGTCACCTGAAGAACTCGCTTTAAGGCGTGGCGCATTACCATCTTTTGATGGCGCTGAAAACATGTTTCTTGATGACACAATGAATTTGTCAACCTCATTGCAAAATCAGATTGATGCAATTCTTATCAGTCGTCGCGAGTTGCAACAAAATCTTTTCACGGCGGCAGATTTGCAATCAATGAACAGTTTGAACGATGTTGTTGTTGTGGCGACTGATAACATCAACACATTCACTGCAACACTGCCTAGCGCGGCTGGTGGCATTGACCAAATGACGATTGCCAATGATAATTTCAACAGTTCACTAACTGAAACCAACGAACTTTATGACACTGCCCGAACAGGATTTGCCGCATTTTTTGAAGATATGCGAACCGGGTTGCGGGATGGCAAGTCGTTGGTGGATAGTTTGTCGGGGGCGTTCACCAACTATCTTGATAAGATCGCGTCAAAAGCGCTGGAAATGGCGGCAAATGGTATCTGGGATATGATTTTCGGTGCCATTGGTGCCGGAATCGGCGGAGGGCTGGGGTCATATTCAACAGGCAATTCAATTGCAGGATTGGTCAGTTCGTTGATTCCAAATGCAAAAGGCGGCGTATATGCTAGCACGGGGTTAAGCGCACATGCAAACACGGTTGTTTCAAGTCCGACGGTTTTCCCATTTGCAAAAGGCGGAACATTTGGTTTGATGGGTGAAGCCGGACCCGAAGCGATCATACCATTGTCTCGGAATTCTTCAGGGGAACTCGGTGTGAAAATGCAAAACGGTTCTGGCGGTGGCGGTTTTGTCTATGAGGACAAACGCACATTCAATTTGTCAGGCTCAAATCTTACACAAAACGATCTGGTTCAAGCTCTTAAAAAACACGATGAGGGGTTCAATCAGCGTTTGGCTCAATATAAAAATGACCCGCGTGTCAGGAGGGTGAGCGGCTATGGCTGATTTTCCGGGTTTTCCGTATGCAATTCCTGATTTCATGGATATGATTGAACCAAAACTAACTGAATTGTCTGGCTTCGGTTTGGAACGGTTCGACTTGTTTGATATGATGGGAACAGGTCATTCACTGGTGAGCGTCATGGCTTCGCCTAAATGGAAGGGTCGGTTTAATTTTCATCAACTCAATGATGCTGAAGAACGGTTGATTTCGTCAAGGGTTCGAAAACTTCAAGGGTCATTGCAAAAATTCTTTATTTATGACCCTCGGCGTAAATATCCGTTGCTGGACCCAACAGGCTCAATCGTTGGGTCAAATACTGTTCAAATCAAAGCGGTTGGAGCGGGCAACAACGAAATTCAGTTGAAGGGTTTGCCAGCGGCGTATGAAATCAGCGTTGGTGATCGCGGCCAAATTGCGTTCGGAACAGATAGTAACTGGTATTTTGAATTTGGGAATAACAGAACAGCCGATGGCATTGGTGACACGGGC
>Ga0256839_1001970_pt1 | contig 23824 bp, 17 predicted proteins | sample 354166metaG_FD_185968 | JGI IMG/M metagenome (GOLD analysis project Ga0256839, IMG submission 185968) | Hydrothermal vent microbial communities from Mid Atlantic Ridge, Atlantic Ocean - 354-166 | ecosystem: Environmental > Aquatic > Marine > Hydrothermal vents | place: Atlantic Ocean: Mid... | reverse complement strand
CCCTAAAATCCGATGGCTCCGGACTCTACACCCTGACTACCGACATGAGTATCTTCATGAGTAAAGAGATGAAAGACCTCATGAAAGACCAAGAAGAAGAGGGCGCAGGAGCAGAAGAAGAACCCATAGAAGTGGATTCCATGCTGCTGCTCAGCGAGCTTTATCCCGAAAAATTTGCCGCGCTGGAACATCCCGAAATTTTGGCGAAAGCCTACATGCACCTCCTCATGAGTGATTCCCAGGAAAAAATGATCATCACCTACGGCCTACCCTTTCAAAAAATCGAAGACATCAACTACTTTCTCAAAGAGTTGGGCAAGTTTCAAACAACCGAAGAAGACCTGCTGGGAGGCATGGGTGAGCTGGGCATGCCCAACACATCTATAACCACAGAACTATTTTCCATGAAGGGCAAAAAGACCCTCATTCGCCATCCTCAGGAGTCCGGCACGAAAGAAGAACTGAGCGAGGAGGAGTTGTCCTCCATGGAAATGATGTATGAAGGCGGCACCTACAAAACCATCTATCACTTTCCGGGCAAGATCAAAAAAACCACCATACCCCAGGCCCGGATCGAAGGCAACACCTTGACCGTGGAAGCACCCTTGCTGGATATGCTGAAAGGCGAAATACAACTGGATGGCTTGATCAAGTTTAAACGCCGATAAACCGACCCTCGTTCGGATGAAGTTTTAACAGGGGCTTCATCCGAACAAAACACCAAAACACAAGCCCTATGGAGATGGAATACAGAAAACTGGGACGCTCAGGACTACAAATCAGCGCCTTATCGCTGGGTTCCTGGCTCACCTTCGGCAAACAGATCGATGATCGCACAGCCGAAAAGCTCATGGCCAAGGCCTACGAGGCCGGCGTGAACTTTTTCGACAATGCGGAAATTTACGCCCGCGGAGAATCCGAGCGCGTCATGGGGCGCATTCTAAAAAAAATGAACTGGCCGCGCTCCTCCTACCTGGTGTCCAGCAAGGCCTTTTTCGGCTCGGAAGACGATAAGCCCAACCAACGAGGCCTGAGCCGCAAGCACTTGTTTGAAGCCTGTGATGCCGCTTTGCAACGCCTGCAAGTCGATTATCTCGACCTCTACTTCTGCCATCGCCCCGACCCCGACACCCCCATCGAGGAAACCGTCTGGGCCATGAACGACTTGCTGCGCCAGGGCAAAATCCTCTACTGGGGCACCTCCGAATGGTCGGCCCAGGAAATCACGGAAGCCCACTTGGTTGCCCGTCAATATCACCTCATCGGCCCCGTGATGGAACAACCCCAGTACAATCTCTTTCACAGAAAAAGAGTCGAAGAAGAGTACAAACGCATTTACGAAGACCTGGGCTTGGGGCTGACCATTTGGTCGCCTCTGGCTTCCGGCACCCTCACCCCCAAATACCTCAAAGGTCTGCCCCAAAACACCCGCCTCTTCATGGATGGCATGGACTGGCTGCGCGAGCTGGTTCTCAGAGAAGAGCGCATCCGAAAAGCTCAAAAGCTGGCAGAACTGGCCAAAAAACTCGGCATCTCCTTGCCTCAACTGGCCATCGCCTGGTGCCTGAAAAATCCCAGAGTCAGCACCGTCATCCTCGGCGCTTCCAAAGTCGAACAGCTGGAAGAAAACCTCAAGGCACCGGAAGCCCTGCCGCTGCTAAACGAAGAGGTCATCCAAAGCATAGAAAACATCCTCAACGAAAGTTGATAGATTCGAACCGAAGTGGTCTGGGATATTTACGGCTTAACAGAATACAAAAAAAAGGGCCACCCTCTCGGTGGCCACCTTTCCAATGATCTCATGAAAAAAGCGAATCTTTACCGGAAGCTCCGGCTATATCTTGCTGTGACCCGCTTAGCGGGTGCACGGAGTTTACTGCGTACTTGGAGAAAAAGCAAGGTGGCATTTTTTTCATGCCACCCCGGCTCTCCCTTCTAAAAATCCGTTTACCGGATCAAGCTTTATTTTATTCTTTGCCACGAACTTTTCCATGACTTTCCCCTGCTACATGCACAACACCTCGTCTATCAAATAACTTTGCAATAACCGTGCCAAAAATGAAAAATCGCCTGCTTCACACCCAAAAATTTTTCATTCTCGGATTTTTTGCCCTCTGCTTTGCCTGCTCGCCCGCCCGGCCGGAAGAAGACGCCCCACTCCCCTCTCCTCAAGCCGTGAAAACTGCGCTGGCCGACAGCGCCATGATTGTTTCGGCCCACCCGCTGGCCACGCAGGCAGGGCTGGAAATCCTTCGCCAGGGCGGAAACGGAGTAGATGCAGCTGTTGCCGTGCAATTTGCTCTGGCGGTAGTCTATCCGCGGGCGGGCAATCTGGCCGGCGGAGGCTTCCTGCTTGTGCGCACACCCCAAGGCCAGGTCAAAGCCCTGGACTACAGGGAAAAGGCGCCCCTGGCAGCCAGTCGCGACATGTATTTAGACGAAGAAGGCAATCCCATCCCGGGCCTGAGTCAAAACAGCCTGCTGGCCGTGGGCGTACCTGGCACCGTCATGGGCCTGTACGAAGCCTGGAAAACCTACGGCCAAATGCCCCGCTTTGCCGATTTGCTACAACCCGCCATAGAGCTGGCCGAAAGGGGCTTTCTCATCACCCAAACCGAAGCCGACCGCCTCAACCGCTTCGATTCCGTCTTCGCGAAGCGCAACCCTTACCCCATGCCCTTTCTCAAAAAAGGCGGTTGGAAAGCAGGTGATGTGCTCCGGCAAAAAGAACTGGCCCAAACCCTACGGCGCATAGCCAAAGAAGGGCACGAGGATTTTTATCGCGGCAAAACAGCGCAAATCCTCAGTCAATTCATGCGAGAAAACGGCGGCCTCATCACTGAAAAAGACCTGGCCGAATACCGCAGCATTTGGCGAAAGCCGGTGCAAACCAGCTTCAAAGCATTTACGCTCTATTCCATGCCACCACCTTCCAGCGGAGGTATAGCCCTGGCCCAAATGTTGGAAATGTTAGAGCCTTTTCCCATGGAGTCGCATCCCTGGCTCTCCACCTACAACACCCACCTCTGCATAGAAGCCATGCGCCGGGCCTTTGCCGACAGAGCCTATTACTTGGGCGACAGCGATTTTTATCCCGTACCGGTGGACAGCCTGCTCGACAGCCTCTACCTGCGCAAACGCATGAGCGACTTCACCGCCGAGCGGGCCGGTCAGTCCGAAACCATACGAGAGGGTCACTTTCAGCTCGCACTCGAATCCTTTGAAACCACACACACCTCTGTCGTCGGCCCACAGGGTTATGCCGTTTCCATCACCACGACCCTCAACTCCAACTACGGCTGCAAGATTTGGGTGCCCCGGCTGGGTTTTTTTCTCAACAACGAAATGGACGATTTCAGCATCAAACCCGGTGTGCCCAACCAATTCGGATTGGTCGGAGCCGAAGCCAATGCCATAGCTCCCGGCAAACGCATGCTCAGCTCGATGTCGCCCTCCATCGTGGAAAAAGACGGACAACTGTTTCTCGTCATAGGCTCTCCGGGTGGCCCCGCCATCATCACCTCCGTCCTGGAAGTCATCCTCCAAGTCAGCCGTTTTGGCGAAAGCCTGGAAAAAGCCATCGCCACAGCGCGCTATCACCAGCAATGGCTGCCACCGCAAACCTGGTACGAAGAGGGCTTTCCTCCGGCCTTGCTCGACAGCCTTCGGGCCATGGGACATGAGCTACGCCCCAAAAAGCGCATCGGCCTGGTCAAGGCCATACAGCGCCTACCTTCCGGCCAATGGAAGGGCGCCGGCGACCCCCGACAGCCCGACGACCACGCCCGGGGATACTGAGTGAAGTTTCAGCAAATCGGCTTTTTGCTCTCGCAAAAAATGCCTTTCTTTGTGCCATAAGCCAAAAAGAAGAACAGCTGCCCACATCAGCTGCATTTGCTCAAAACGGGCTTCGGGCAGCCCGGCTGCTCAAGCCACGATGCCACCAGCACCTGAATATGGATTTAACCCTGCGAGAATATGACCAGGCACTCGAAAAATGCCGCGAATTGTTTGTCAAAAAAACGCGCGACTACGGCACGGCCTGGTGCATTTTGCGCCCCTCTTCTTTCACCGACCAGCTCTACATCAAGGCCAAGCGCATACGCAGCATAGAAGAAGGCAAGGAGCAAAAAATCCGAGATTCGGTAGAAGAAGAATACATCGGCCTGGTCAACTACAGCCTCATGGCCCTCATCCGGCTTTCGCCAAATGGCAGCCGCTGCGAAGCAGAAGGGCTCAGCCCTGAAGAAGCCATCCGGTTGTACGACAGAGAAGCTGCACACACCCGCGAACTGATGCAAGCCAAAAACCACGACTACGGTGAAGCCTGGCGCCACATGCGCCTCAGCTCCCTGACCGACCTGATTCTCATGAAAATTCTCAGACTCAAACAAATCGAAGATAACCGGGGAGAAACCCTGGTGTCCGAAGGCCCCGAAGGCAGTTATCGGGACATCGCCAACTACGCCCTCTTTGCGCTGATTAAACTCCACGAACGACAAAACACCCACGCATCATGAGCTTAATGACCATCACCCTATACGTAGCCCTGGCAGCCGCCCTGTTAACGGCTTTTTTCCACTTCGCCCTGCGCCGCGTAGAACGACCGGCCATCAGCTTCTTGCAAAATTTCTCCGGTCTGCTCTTCCTCTTCTCCGGCTTCGTGAAAGTCGTTGACCCCTTGGGAACGGCTTACAAAATGGAGGAGTACTTTGCCGAATTCACCAGCCTGTTTGAAGGCACCTGGTTTTCCTTCCTGGCTCCCATTTTCCCCTGGATGGAAGCCCATGCTTTGGGATTTGCCGTTTTTATCATCGTTTTTGAAATGGTGCTCGGCCTCATGCTCGTCTTGGGTGCCGCCCCGCGCTTCACCTCAAGGGCCTTTTTCCTACTGGTCTTGTTTTTTACAGCGCTCACCGGTTTTACGTACCTGACCGGTTACGTGCCCGAGGGGGTGAATTTCTTTGAGTTCGGCAAGTGGGGAAGCTTTGCAGAATCCAACATGAAAGTTACAGACTGTGGCTGCTTCGGCGATTTCATCAAGCTCACGCCCAAGACCAGCTTCTTCAAGGACGTCTTTTTGCTCATTCCCGCACTCATTTTTCTCTTTGGCTTTCGCCAAATGCATCAAATTTTCAACAGCGCAGCCCGAGCAGCCATCGTGGGAGTTTCCACCTTGGTTTTCTTTCTCTATGGTCTGAGCAATTACAAGTGGAACCTGCCCGACTTCGACTTCCGCCCTTTCAAAAAAGGCGTGGACATCGCCGCCCAAAAAGCCCTGGAAGCAGAGGCTCAAGCCAATGTGCGAATCCTGGCCTATCGCATGACCAACAAGGAAACCGGTCAAGTCGTCGAGCTCCCTTACGAGCAGTACATGAAGGAATTCAAAAAGTACCCCAAAGAGGCGTGGACCCTGGAGCAAATCCGCTCCGAGCCCGAAATCCCGCACTCCAAAATCAGCGATTTCGAAATCAACGACCTCGACGGCAACGACATCACCGATGAAATCCTCGGCACCGAGGGCACCCACTACCTCGTCATCGCCGTCAAGCTGCCCTACACTACCGAAACCCAAACCATCAGTCGCCAGGATACGCTCTTCATCCTGGATACCCTCCAATTCAACTCCGACTCCGTCGAGTTGGTAAAACGCGTAGGGGAAATACAAACCATAGAAGAACAGCACACCACTTATCGCTTCAAGCCGGACTACCTGCAGCGATATGAAAAGCTGCTGGCCTTTCTCAACAAAGAAAACAAGCCTGTCCACTTCATCACGGCCTACAACAGCCCTGAAGTGCTTGAAGCCTTTCACCAAGCCCTCGAAATCGACCAGCCGATTTACGTCGCTGACGACATCCTGCTCAAAACCATCATCCGCTCCAACCCGGGCCTGGTGGAAATGCAGGGCGGTACCATCACCAACAAGTGGCACTGGCGAAAAATCAAGTAAACAACCGGCAGCGGCAGCAACTGTAGCCGGCCGCTGCCTAAACCGCATCTGCATGTCCGATTTACCCGTTCTCGGAGAAACTCAGCTGAACCTGCCCGAACTGGAGTCTTTCTATCGGGGGAAAGTCAGGGAGGTGTACAAATTGAAAAACGGCCGCCTCATTGTCGTCGTAACCGACCGCATCTCGGCTTTCGACCACATTCTGCCCCGTCTGATTCCCTTCAAAGGACAGGTGCTAAACCTGCTGGCAGCTCACTTCCTGCGCGCCACCCGCGACATCTGCCCCAACTGGCTGGAAGAGATACCTCATGCCAATGTTTCCATCGGAAAATACTGCCAGCCTTTTCGAATCGAAATGGTCATTCGCGGGCACCTGAGCGGTCATGCCTGGCGAGTCTATCAAAGTGGGCAGCGCCAACTCTGTGGACAACATTTGCCGGAAGGCATGAAAGAGCACGACCCCTTCCCCCAGCCCATCATCACCCCCGCCACCAAGGCCGAAGAAGGCCACGACGAAGACATCAGCCCCGAAGAAATCATCCGGCGAAAGCTGGCCAGCACCGAAGAGTACGAACAGCTCGCCGAATACACCCGCCGGCTCTTTGAACGCGGCCAACAAATGGCTCGCGAGCGCGGCCTCATCCTGGTCGATGCCAAATACGAATTCGGCTTCATCGACGGCAAAATCCACCTCATCGACGAATTGCATACCCCCGACAGCGCCCGCTATTTCTATGCCGAAGGCTTTGAAAAACGCCAGGCCAAGGGCTTGCCCCAAAAACAACTCTCCAAAGAATTCGTCAGAGAGTGGCTCATGGCCAACGGCTTCCAGGGGCTGGAAGGACAACTCATGCCGGAAATGCCCAACAGCCTGGTCCAGGAAATTTCTCAGCGCTACATTGAACTATACGAACAACTCACCGGCAAAACCTTCCAGCCGGAGCTAAACCTCGACCTCAGCCAACTGAGATGTTGAAAGGTTGAAGCAGAGCAAATCAGAGCTGCTTGTGCGTGCCATCGCAGTAAGGCGGCTTAGCCGTATGCTTACACCCGCAAAGAGCTACGCGCTTGCGTTCCTCCAGCTCAAAGACCACAGGCCTAAATGAAGTACCCTTGTGCGAACCGTCGCAAAAGGGTTGTTTCTCGCTCCTGCCACAAGAACACCAGGCATAGCGCCCGGGCTCCAGCTCCAAAACATAGGGCGCCTTTTGGGCAACAAAGGGTTGTTCTTTCATGCTCTATCGTTTTTATGTTTTATGCCATTCTATACCCAAACCAAAATGGTTTGGGACATTTACAACTCACAAACCAGCAAAAGATAAGGAGTTTGGGAGGCTGACGCCTCCCAAATCACTTCGCCTTGAGTATATATTGGCTTTTCTCAGGCAAAATAGCTGCGCAGTTCTTCTTCAAAATACGCCAGCGCATTGCGCACAGGCAGGGGCATGCCACCGCCCAGAGCACAAAGCGAGCCTCGCTCCAGCGTGTCCAACAAGTCCTCAAAGAGGTCGGGGTCTATTTTGTAATCCTCCTGCTGTGCCTTTTGCAGAAGCTCCCGCCCCCGCACGGAACCCAGGCGGCAGGGAAAGCACTTTCCACAACTCTCCTTAGCCGTAAAGTCGAACAAGTGCTCCAGGTATTTCACCAGAGGCATGCTCTCGGGTAAACAGAGCACCGAGGCGTGCCCCAACAGAAAACCCTGCTCCTTGAAAGATTCAAAATCCACGCTCAGCTCAGGGATTTTCGAAACCGGCACCAACCCGCCCAGAGGGCCGCCGATGTGCAGCGCTTTGACCTTGCCGGCAAATCCACCACCCAACTCATACACCACCTTTTGCAGGGCCGTGCCCATGGGTACTTCATAAACTCCAGGCCGAGCAAAACCACTGTCCAGAGAAAGCAATTTGGTGCCCGTAGAGTCAGCCGTTCCTATTTGCCGAAAGGCAGCCCCTCCCTCCAGAGCGATGTAGGGCAAATTGGCTAAAGTTTCCACATTGTTCACCACTGTGGGCTGGAGAAAAAGCCCTTGCTCTACCGGATAAGGCGGTCGTGTGCGCACCACGGGGCGTTGCCCCTCAATGGAAGCCAACAAAGCGGTTTCCTCTCCACAGATATAGGCTCCCTGAGCCTTGATGACCTTAAAGTGAAAGTCGAAATCCGTATCCAAAATACCCGTACCCGCACAACCGGCCCGCTCCAAATCGGAAACAGCCTGCTCTATGGCCAAAACGGACTCCGGGTATTCTCCCCGAATGTACACTACTCCACGAGATGCTCCTGCAGCATAGCCTGCCAACACCATGCCCAACAGCACCCTGTGTGGACGCTCTTCCAACAAAAAGCGATCGGTAAAAGCTGCCGGATCACCTTCATCGGCATTGCAAACGATGTAGCGCTGCAGGCCTTCGGCCTTTCGGCAAGCTTCCAGTTTGATACCTATGGGAAAACCGGCTCCACCCCGCCCCCGCAAAGCCGAGTGCTTCACCTCCTCGGTCCAAGCTTCGGGGCTTAAAGCCAGGGCCTTGCGCAGGGCAGCCTTCCACTCCTCAGGCCCTCCATCTGCCGCAGTCAGTACATCGGGGCCCAGGCTTTCCACCAGATATTGCCCGGTGAGTGGCTCGCCTGCCTCAGCAGTAAAAAGGCCATGTATTTCCTCCTCCGTCATGCCGGAATAGTTTTTTCCCTTGTACTGAAAGGCTGCATTTTCGTGGCAACGCCCCAAGCAAGTCATGTGGCCGATTTGCTCCTCGGCAAAGTGCTTGCGCAGGGCAGCTTCTACGGCCGGTTGGGTACCGGCACAAAGGCAGGAACTGCCATCGCAAACATAGACTTCTTTGCCTCGATTTTCCGGTTTGAGAAAATCGTAAAAAGTAGCCGTCCCGTACAAAGCAGCTTCGCCAATGAGAAATTCTTCCGCCAAGCTCCGCAGGGCTTCTCGCGAAGGCGTGCCCCCCTGTTCTTCTGCCAGGCGGGCAATGCGTTCAAAAAGGTTGTTGTCTAAGCCCCTACGGGCCGAAAGCTTTGATTGGTTTTCAGACATGAGACTATCTTTTGCAGCTGGATAAGCTATATCAGCAGCTCAAAAATAGTTATTTTTTTTCTAAAAAATTTGGCTCGTTTTTAAAAAGATCTTAAATTGCCTTTTGAAACCAATCTTCTCTGAATCACTTCAAAAATAGAAGGCATTATGAACATCACATTCAACCGCTTGCGCGAAATCAAGCACCAATTGCCCACCGGCAGCGTAAAACGCATAGCCGAAGAACTGGGCATCAGCGAACAAACCGTGCGCAACTATTTCGGAGCTAAAAAATACAACGACCAAGGCGAAATTATCGGAAAACACATCGAACCCGGCCCCGATGGCGGCATCGTCCGTCTCGAAGATAGCACCATCTTCGACCTGGCACTCAAGATCATTGATGAGGCATCATCCCAAGTAGAAGAAGCCTGAATCACAAAAAAACGGGAAAGGGACAATTTACTCTTTCCCGTTTTTTTAGTTCTTGACGAAAATGCGACTGCTGCCATCGCTCAAGTGCAGCAGATAGCTGCCTTTCGGCAAATGCTCCAACGAGATGTATTGCACACCTTCACTTGCGCTATCTATCTCCCCCTGAAGCCATACTCTTCCCAAAAAATCCTGAATAGACCAAGACAAATCTGCCGATGAAAGGCGCCGGTAAGCCAATTCTACATAGTTACTCGCCGGATTGGGGTATAAGTTCCATGTCACTTCGGGCTGCTGGGGTTCATAAACCCCGGTAACATCGGTCCAACGAGCTTCAAACTCCTGCCGGAAGAGGTTGGCTATGCGCTGGCTGTGCAGGATAAGGGTGTTCTCGTCATTGATGGCATCGGCTGAATTTGTCCAGTTGTGCGAACCGGTTACGACCAGAGGGTCCGAGTTCGCCACCCCCTCATCCACGATGGCGTACTTGTGGTGCAACAAACCGCTTTCCAAATGCTCGTAAACCGGCAAACCGGCATCCGACAGGAAGTAAAACTCCGTACCCCACTCGTCCACGTTTTCTATCAAACCCCGCACCGATTTGCCCCCCTGGTAAGCAGCGACCAAGGCCTCGGCCAAGTCGTCTTTGGTAAAGAGCAAAAGCGCAAAATCCACGCGTTCATCGGTGCTCTGCAAAGCCTTTAAAATGGCCGCAGACGTGCCGTCCGAAGGTGAAAAATACAACTCAACCAGCACCTCTCCAATCTTGAAAAGATGCGGCGTATTGTCCGTCTTCTCTGCTCCGAAACGCGCCAGAGAGGGGTTCGGGTTGCTGCCCTGCCCGCCCCACATCTCGTCGAATTCCACCTGATAAGCTCTCGCCAAGCTCTGATCCTGGATGACAAGCGTGTTGTTGTAGTCGTTGATGACATTGGAAAAAGTCATGTTCATAGAGCCCGTAATGACGTACGCTCCCTGAGGGTCGTCGGGGTCTATGACCAGGGTTTTGTCGTGCATGATGCCCTCGGCAGGACTGCCGTACAAGACTGCAAAAGGCGGCGGAGGTTGCAAAGCGCTGTTGGTGGTTTCACTGTCAGCGATGTAACGCACCAACACGCCCCGCTGCTGGGCATCAACCAAAGCATCCACAAAGGCATCTCGGCTGGTGTTGTACATACAAACGCTGATGGAGGTCTGCGCCGCATTGATGCGCTCTATGATGGCGGCTTCGACTTCTTCGTAGCTGTTGCCTGCCGGATAGCTTCCGTCTGAAAAAGACGCATCGGTCCAGTGGTTGAAATACAGCTCGATTTCACCGGAAGAAAGCGAGGCCGTGGCGTATAGCTGTACCGGCGAGGAAATTTCCACGCCTTGGTCACTTACCGCCTGCACCCGCACGTAATAGAAAGTAGCCGGCTCCAAATCATCCAAGGAGAGAAGGTGTTCGGTAGCAACTTGGGTTTCAGCCACAAACTGGTCCAGAGCATCGGGCTGGGTGCCGTAGAAGATACCTCCCTGAGCCGGAGCGCTGGTCGTCCAGCGAAACTCCAGAGCATTCGTTTGAATGTCGGTGAGCTGTGGCTGCCCGACAAAAAACAGGCAATTCGCAGCTTCCTGTAAGTCGTTGACATCTCTGGGCAGCAATTGGTACTGTCCGTTGTATTCCGAGACTATGCCTTGGAGGTCGGTAGCTTCGGCAGGAATAGGCATGCCTATCAAGGCACTGCTGCTCGAGAGATAAACAGTTGCTGTTGAGCCTTGCGGCAAATGGAAATCATAGCTTCCGGAAGAAAAAGAGCCCGACGAAGTGAACTGACCACAGGGCAAAACGACCAATTGACCTTCCAGTTCTTCGCTCAAAGCGCCTTGCGGCAAAACCTCGGGCTGGGGCAAAGCCACACCGCTAGCCAGGACGACGAAATCCGTAATGGGATTCAACTCCAGCAAGCCGTTGTATTCCGTCAAAATGCCCGTTATCAAAATGGAGTCAGCCCGTTGCACACTGCCAAAGCCACTAACCGAACCTGTACCCGGATAAGCGGCCAGACCGGCCGTGGCATCTTGGATAAAGCGAATGCTACCCATTTCGCTACCATTCAGCACCACGCCCCGAATGCTTACCTCGGTTCCCTGAGGCAAAGCTCTGGCATCTGCAATGCTGATTTGAGCTGTTGCGCAAATCGCCCCCAAAAACAAAAGAGCAAAAGGCGGCAGAGCCAAAAGCCACCGCCTTTTGCTCACATCAGTGAATATCCACATTGTCTATGCGATAAGAAGTGGTACCGTTGACCGGATCGCCCAGATAACGAAAGCCGATGTAGCCCTTGCCGGAAAAGCCCGACAAGTCAACATCGCCCGAAGGCACCCACTCGTGATAAGCATTGTTCTCTCCGGCCAGGGTGCAGGAAAGCTCTGTCCAGGTAGCGTTGTCAAAGTTCACTCCGTCGAAATCCGTGGAAATCCAAACCGACAGACCGTCGTGGTTCCAATAAGCCTGGGCCGACTCAAAACTCAGGGTTCGGGGTTCGCTGAGGTCTATGGCCGGCGTAATGAGCCAGCTTTCGTTTTCGGTATCCGAAGAATTGTAGGCCGTAGCCTGGGCATAGACGTTGCCGTTAAACTCTTTGGCCTGCCAGCGGCGGGAGCCTTTAACGGCCAGATTCAGCCAACCTTCGAAGTCAATGTCTTGGTTGTTCACCCCTGTTTGAAAATCCTCCTGCAAGCTGCTCAGGCCCGGGCCGGAACCGGGGCCGCAGCGATCGCCGTCCATGCTCAATTCCTGTGGGTCTCGAACCAAAAACTGAAATTCATCGCCGTAAACGCTCAACACCCCGATGAAGGTACCACTGCCCTCCGGCGTCTTTTGGCCGGCAAAATCCGAATAGCCGCTGGTGCGAACCAAGACGGTATGTTGGCTATTGCAATCTTCCAACACGCGATTGACAGCCTGTAAATTGACCGGATCGGCAAAGGGTTGCCCGGCATCGGCCAAATCGAACTGCACCTCATTCAGTTGAAGGAGCATGCTGACCATGTCCATGCTCAAATCAGCCATGTTCACCACAGTGGGCTGAATGTCCTTGCCACCGTCGCCCCGGCAGATGAAATCGTCCAAAACGGGGCCTTCGATGGTACCCAACTGGATCAGGCCGTTGTAATCGCTGAGTTCGAGATTTTTGCAACGCACCCATATTTCGCGACCAATGGGAAAGTTGTTGTACAAATCCGTGATGCCGAAGCGCAGCTGTATGCCGGCCGTTTCGTCCTGAATTTCAATGGAGCGATACCAGTTTCCGCTGCGATCATCAGCCACCACCACCCCGTGGATCACGATGTCATCGGTAATCAGCTCGGTCTGGCCAAGCGTATGCATGGCCTTCAATTCCGCAATGGTGTTGGTAGCATCCAAGGTACAAACATCCGCTGCGGGAGGCTGGTCAAACTGCAAATCCACACAGGAAGATGCAGCCAATGCCAAAAAAACCAGCAAGAAGAGAAGGGCTTTTGTCTGAGAGAGGTTCATTATGCGATAAAATTTCGTGTTTGTGTCAAAAAATTCACGAACCTAAAAACGCCTACATCCGAAAACTCAGGTTGAGGAAATAGGTACGTCCGTAGTAGTAGTAATAGCGGTTGGGAAACCGCTGTGGGTCTTGCGTTTGGAAGTCAAAGCGCAGCTGTTCATAGCCACCGGTGATGAAGTTCCGGTTGTCCAGAATGTTGCTGACGCCCAAGTTGATGTAAAAGAAGTACTGCCCGAATTTAAAGGACTTCCCCCCGAAGAAATCCAGGGTCATGGCCGGAGCACCTTGCTCCTGCGCCAGGATGTCGTTCCAGGCATCGCTTCCCGGACGCAGCGTGCGCACGGCTTCGGCGGTTCGGCGGTTGGGGTTCACATCCAGCCAGACTCCATCAAAGTAGTTGATGTTGAAGGTGGCAAACCAATACTTGCGGCTGTTGTAGCGCAGGCCCAGGGTGTAGGCCGATTGCGGCATGCCCGGCAAGTAGTAATTTTCCAGATAAACCGTGCGATCGCTGACAAAAACCGAGGGGTTGTTGTCGGTAACAATGGTGGCCGAGGGCCTGGTGTCGTAAATGTACTGCCCAATGGCAGCCACGGCATCGACTTCCAGGAAGGAAGTGGGATGCCACTCCAGAGCCAGTTCAGCACCCATGTGGCGCTTGCCGATACCCGTTAGGGCGTAATTGACAAAGCCCAGCGAGATGGTTTCATCTCCGCTTTCTCCGGCAATTTCCTCATCGTTGAAGAAACTCATCACCCGTGTTCCGTTGCGGAACTTGGCGTAAAAACCGGTGGCCCGCAACTTCAAGACCGGAGAGCGATAAATATAGCTCAGCTCTCCGGAAGTAATTTCCTCACTGCTCAGGCCATCCACCAATTGGTCGCGGGTGCGGGGCGACAGGTAGGCATTGCGGAAATAAGGCGCGCGGGTGAGGTAGGCTCCGTAAGAGCTGATGTAATTTCGGTTGTTGATTTTCAAAAGCAAACCACCTTTCAAACCGTAGTTGAAAAAGGATTGCACGGCCGACTTGCCCAGAGAGTTATCCGGAAATAAACCGTTCTGTACATCGCCTTGGCGCCAAAAGCGGGTGTTGGAGACCTCAGCTCCCAGAGATAAATCCAGGTGCGCTAAATGGTAAGTTCCTTGCACCCAGCCATAGGCTTTGTGGATGTTGGGGTCGTAATCGTAACCAAAGCGATCGCCTTCTTTCAAGATGCGGTTGGGCGTTTGCAAATCGTTTTGAGCTGCATTCGGATTGTCGGGAAAATCGCGTTCGGCAAAGCGGTTGATGTCCACGTAAAACTCTCCGCCCAGCAGGTCGTTCACCAGTTTGTAGTTGTCTCCCTGATACACCCGATACCCTATGGCCGAGGAAAAGTCCAGGCGTTTGCCGAAAGGCAACTGAAGCAAGGACTGGAAATTGAACTCTTTGCTGTCGTAGCGGCGCTCTTCCAGGATGTACTTGGAGCGACGCCCACTGACGGTTTCACCCGTGCCGTTGGCGTTTTCCACCTCCTCATAACTTTCGTAATTGACGCGATACATAGCATCCCAGTCGAGTTGCCGGACGTTTTCGTCGGTTTGCCAGGCCTCCGTAACCAGTTCTTTCATCACGCCTTCTTCCAGGAAAGAGGGCAAATAGCGGTAGTAGTTGGGCCGGGGATCCCGAGCATCGTACCAATCCAGGGCTGTGCTGCCGTTGCGCCCCATCTGAGCCGAAAGGGCTGTAGTCAGCAAGCCACTTTCTCCCAATTTCCAATCGTGCCGCAGGATAGCGATGGGCTGGTGGATGGTGGAAACGCGAGCATTGCGCTTTTTGCCGTTTTGGTACCCCCAATAGGAATTGTAGTAGTGGCTACCTGTCAATTCGTACAATTCCGCAATAGCTGCCGTTGAACGCCCTCTTTTCACCGGAGCACCCAGTACGGTCAGGTTTAGTCGCTGGCTTTCGCCAAATTTTTTATCGACGGAGAGAAAATACGACCAGGCATCGTAGAAAGTACCTGCAATATACCCCTCCTCTGCCCAGCGTCGGGAGCCGGAAAGCGATATGCCCCAGCCGTTTTTCAAAGGCCCGCTGGACCAGGTCAGCATGAGGCGATTTCTGTAGCTTCGATTGGAAGAGGAATAAGAAGCCCTCAGCTGTTTACGCTGGGAAAGTGCTCGCGTATCAATGCGCGTAGCCCCCCCAATGCCACCAAAGCTGTAATCCATGGGAGCCAGGCCAACCTGGGTGTGGCGATTGCGGGTAACGTCGTTAAGCCCGCCCCAGGCACTCCAGTAGGGCCGGCCATTCTCCAGACGATTGACCGGCACACCGTTGAGGAAGATGGTGGTATTCTCCGAATCAAGGCCTCGAATGCGGAAGCGGGCCGAGCCGAAAGTATAAGCAGCTGCCGAAACAAAGATGTCTCTGGAAGCCGTTAGCAAGCCGGATACTTCCTGTGAACTCTCCTCCTGGGCTTCCAGGTCTTCCAGGGTAATGGTTCCCAACTCCAAGCGGGATTCGCTTTCCGTCTGTGAGGCCGGTTTCAACAGCAAGTCGCCCAAGTCAATGACCTCAAATTCTTTGACGAAAACGACTTTTTCCAGGCGCTCGTAATCCGGATGAAAGATGCTGAGCTGAATTTCCCTCAGGTCGGCAGCCAGCTCTAAGGCAAATTTCCCCTCTGCATCAGTATAGGTGTCAGCCAGGCGGGCATCGACATGAGCTTGTGCAATGGGTTTGTTCGTTTCGGCATCCAGTACCGTACCCTGCACCAGCAACAACTGGGCCTGCATACTCAAGCTGCATGCGAGCAAAGCTGTAGCAACCAAAAGGCTTATCAATCTGTTCATCGTACGTGTTTGCGTGTTTGCTGTAGAGCACAAAGATAAAAGAATATGCCGGCTTAAAAAGGGTTAAGGACTTTCCTGCCAAGTTCCCGACCGAACCATGCCACCACGACCTCTATACCCAAACCAAAACGGTTGGGATACTTACGACTCGCAAAGGAGCAAAAGGCAGGGAGCTTGGGAAACATCAGCCTCCCAAGCCAGTTCGCCATTGAGCATATGCAAAAAAGCTGAAGCAGACGCATTGCCCAAAGTTTACTACATTAGCCCCTTCTAAAGCCCCGGGCTCCGGAGTGCAAGCGATGGAGCCTGATGCAAAAATCACAAGGTGACGAAATCAAAAAGACTGCGGAATATGGAATCCTTTGAGATAGAAAACATCACCCGGGAAGTACAGAGCGCCGGCAGCTTTGTCAATCAGTTGTTGAGCGAAACCGGTAAGACCATTGTCGGGCAGGAGCAAATGATGCAACGCCTGCTCATCGGCCTGCTGGCAGAAGGGCACATCTTGCTGGAGGGCTTGCCCGGCCTGGCCAAGACGCTGGCCATCAAAACCCTGTCCAAAGCCGTACAAGCCCAATATCACCGCATTCAATTCACGCCCGATTTGCTGCCGGCCGACATCATCGGCACCATGATTTACAACCAGCAGAAAGGAGAGTTTACCATCAGTAAGGGGCCCATTTTTGCCCACTTCATCCTGGCCGATGAAATCAACCGCGCTCCGGCCAAAGTACAAGCCGCCCTGTTGGAAGCCATGCAAGAACGACAGGTTACCATCGGCGGCCACACCTACAAGCTGGAAGAACCCTTTTTGGTACTGGCCACCCAAAACCCCATCGAACAGGAAGGCACCTATCCCCTGCCCGAAGCCCAGGTCGATCGCTTCATGCTCAAAGTCATCGTCAGCTATCCACAACCGGAAGACGAAATCGAAATCATGCGACGCAACCTCTACCAAAAGAACTTCGGCCAGGTGGAACCCGTCATCAACACCAACGACATCCTCAAGGCCAGAGAAACCGTAAAGAAAATTTACATCGACCCCAAAATAGAACAGTACATCCTCGATTTGGTGCTGGCTACCCGCAAACCGGGCCGCTTTGGCCTGGAACGCCTGAACAACCTGATTGCTTACGGCGCATCACCTCGGGCCGGCATCTTTCTCGGCAAAGCCGCCAGGGCACTGGCCTTCCTCGAAGGACGGGGCTATGTCTTGCCCGATGACATCCGCGAACTGGGCCTGGATGTGTTGCGCCACCGCATCGGGCTGACCTACGAGGCCGAAGCCGAAGAAATTACCCGGGAAAACATCATAGAAGAACTCTTCAACACGGTAGAAGTGCCCTAAACAGCCACATGGATATCTTTGAAAACATCCGGCCCTGGCTGGAAAAAAACAACATAGACCTACAGGTAAACACCAAAGAAGCCGAACAGCTGCCCCAAAAGCAGCCTGTAGCTTTGGTGATGAACAAGGTGCTTCCGGGCTTCGATGCCCTCGTCCTCAACGAATTGCTGCGCCAACTGAAACAGCCCTACATCTTGCTCGAAGCTCCGCCCTGGAACGACAAACCCCAAAAAGAACACGCCCTGGGGCTCATCGTCGATTTTCCCCACAGCCGAATCAAAAAAATGCGGCTCAATCGCCAGCTCAACAAAACTTTCGGCCAGCTGCGAAAACTGGAAATCCCCATCATACCACTGCGCTTGCACGTCCCTGAATTGGAAAAGTTTCCACAGGCCATGCGCACCTTTACCTTTTATCGCACACAGCGCCCCCCACTGCAAGCGCAAATTCGCATTGGGAAAGCCATCCCGCCCGACGAACAAAAAAAACTGGGGAAAAACAGCCGCTTTCGACTCTATCTGCAATCCAAACTCTTCGCCTTAGGTACCGGCCTCCAGGTGCAGCCCTTCTTCTTTGGTACACATTTGGCGAAAGCCCCAAAAAACAAGGAAAAATCCATTGCTCCCGCCATTCCCACCGAACACATCAGACGGGAAATAGAACAACTCACTTTCAACAACCTGATTGCCTCACAAGGCAAATACGACATTTTTGTCGCAAGAGCAGAACAAATCCCCAACAGCTTGCTCGAAATAGGTCGCTTACGAGAAATCAGTTTCCGACAGGTGGGTGAAGGCACCGGCAAAGAACGCGACATCGACGAGCACGACCTCTACTACCTCCAGCTCATCATCTGGGATCGGGAAGCCGGGCAAATCGTCGGTGGATACCGCATGGGCCCCGGAGATGAAATCTTTTCCCGTTACGGCGTACAAGGCTTTTACATCCACAGCCTCTTTCACATCAAAACCGGATTCTACCCCTTCCTGCAACAATCGGTAGAACTGGGACGCTCCTACATCGTCCCCTCTTACCAAAAACAAAGACTTCCCCTTTTCCTCCTCTGGAAAGGTATCCTCTATTTCTTGCTAAAAAACCCACAATACAAAAGCCTGTACGGCCCCGTAAGCATCAGCAAACACTACACAAACATTTCAAAAAGCCTCATCGTTGCCTACATCAAAAAATACTATTTCGACGACAAACTATCTCAATACCTGAGACCTCGACGTCCTTTCCGCTTCCAAGTCAATCGCGAAGTGGATTTGGACATCTTGCTCGAAAATCTGCAAGCCGATACCCAAAGCCTGGATCAACTCATCCGAGACATCGAACCGGAGCACTTCCGGCTGCCCGTGCTCATCAGGCAATACATGAAACTCAATGCTCGCTTCATCAGTTTTAATGTGGACCCCAATTTTTCCGATGTCCTTGACGGCTTTCTCATGCTCGACCTCAAAGACGTTCCGCTTTCCATGATTGAAGCCCTGAAAAAAGATCAGCTGAAATGAGTTTTTTAAGAGCTTTGTGGCGCGCCCTGTACTTCGTCTTTTGCAGCACAAAATCCCTGAGCATCATCATAGCTCACCGATTGTGGAAAGGCCCCAACCTAAACTATGCCTTGCACATGCGCCGGCTTTGTTTGAAGCGCCTGCTGCCCGCCTTGGGCATAGAAATACAGCTCCACGGAACGCTGCCAAACGATCAAAAAGGACCTTGTCTTCTCGTCGGTAACCACCGTTCCTACCTCGACCCCATCATCGTACTGGCCGACATCAAAGCCCTGCCCGTATCCAAAGCCGAAGTAGCTCAGTGGCCACTCATCGGCTTTGCCGCAAAGCAAACCGGCATCCTCTTCGTCAAACGAGAAAAAAAAAGCAGCAGAAAAAAGACCCTGCAGGCCATGAAAGACATGCTGCAAAAAGGCTATTCAATTCTCCTCTTCCCGGAAGCCACCACCTCTGCCGTAGGCTCGAAAACCCTGCCTCTTAAACCCGGAGCTTTCCGCCTAGCCACTGAATTGAATATCCCTATCATTCCCTTTGCCATAGAATACGAGTATCCCCAAGATGCTTGGATCGGAGACGATACTTTTGTGCCTCACTTCTTTCGCTGCTTCGGCAAAAAAACAACGCCTATTCAAATACAGTACGGCCCCGCTCTCAATGGAACTGACCCCCAAGAACTCGGGGAAAAAGCGCGCCGCTGGATCGATGCTCGCCTGGATGAATGGAAGTAAGACTGCACGAGCTGAAAACACCCCGCCTTCCAATTCACAAAACCGAGTACAACTGGTACAAACCCAAAAAGAAAAAAATCCAACCGACAATCGTATGCGTTCGACGAACGAACTGGCCGGCATGCAAAAAAATCCAGCAGCCCATGCGGGCGTAGAGAAAAAAAACAGCATAAGCACCGACCATAACACCCAAAGCAAAATCTACAACCGACCAGGTATCTAAAGCCAGCCAACCCTTTTCGTGCAAAAACAATCCGTAAAAAAGCCAATAGGGAAAAACCATAAAATTGAGTGCGCTCACAGCTATCCCCTTGAAAAAAGGCTTCTTTCCCGCTGAAGTCGAATGAGAAGAATCTACAAAATCAATCGGCTTAGCCCAAAAGAAATAATACAAAGCTAAAACAAAAAACAAAACCAAGGCAAAATAGTGAAAAACTCTTTCGACAAAAGGAGCCTCAACAAAAACATGAAAAAATCGAATAACGACGAAGGCCTGAATCCACTCCACCACAACCGCTCCCAAAGCTACCATCAAAGCCGTTTTAAGGTTTTGCCTAATGGCCGTCTCCGCCACCGTAACATTGATTAACCCAAGAGGCAAAGAGCCGATGAAGCTGAGCACAAAACCGAGAAAAAAGTACAAAATCCAATTCACCGCTTATCTTTTTTGATGAGGCGCATGTAGCGCACATAATACCGCAGGGTACGCCAGGTTTCACCCCAGCTCGCCGGAGATACGCCCAAGCGCTTTTGCGCCTTGTACAAGTCGTAAATGACTTTCCAATGTCGGTAAAAATCCCGATAAGCTTTCCACATCGGTCGATGGGGATCGTACACATGGGCAGGCTCTCCGGCTATGCCGTTGAACTCCAAAATCGCAAAGTTTTTCCCCGCCTTCAAATCCTCCAGGCTGTTGCACTTCAAATCAAAGCGGCCGTAGTGAATGCCCCTCATCTGGCGGGCCACCTCATCAAAAACCCGCTCGAGTCGCTCGTCAATCAGCGCGTTGCCGTCCAAGAAAGTCGTTCCCTTGCAGTGATTACCCACATACTCCAACACCAATTGCTCCCCCCGAGCCGGCCGATAAGCCAACAGCTCGGGCCGCTCTTTGCGAAAGCGCGAAAGTTGTAAGGCCGCTCGCAAATCGGCTCGCATCAACTCCTCTACCCTTCGCTGACCATCGCCCTTTACAGTCAAGGGTTTTTTCAGGCAAAGCGAGGTGATTTTCCCACGCTCTGCGCCCGGAAAGCGGTAGTACAAGACGCTGACTTCTTCCGGATAAGTGATGTATTCCTGCAAAATGACATCAATGGGATGGGCGCGAAAATATCGCAAGAGCTGTTCTTCATTTTTTATTTTCTCCACCAACAAACCTCGTTCCCCCACATCGGGCTTGGCCATGAGGGGAAATTGCAAGGGGCTTTCGCCAAATAAGCGAAGCAGCTCAACCTCTTTTGTGCCCGATTTGACGAAAAGCATCTTCGGCACATAAGCAGCCGGAATGCGCTTTAAAATGCCGTATTTGCTTTCACCCAAAACCCCACCGGTTTCTATAGCCGGATTGACCGCTGTAAAAAACAACAACTTCCTGGCCCTCAGGGCAAACCACAGCCAAAACAAGACCACCGGAATATTGGCCAGCCAGGCCGGCCAATATTCCCAATGGGCCCACTTGCGAACAGATGCCGGAAGAGGCGAAAAAAATCCGCGCATAACACATCGCTTTAAGCCAAACCCCGCCTGCCTCCGCTGCAAGTCGGGGCGCAAAACTTCTTCCGGCAAAGGTACGTTCTTATGTCATCCTTATTTCATCGCGACTTATTCCACCAGCAGCAAGGGCAAACTGAGTCTGTTTCCCTTTGCCGTTAGCAGCTGAAGAAAATAAGAACCCGCAGGCAAGTGCATATCCGGAAAGGAAAAAAGCTGCTGCCCGCCCTTAAAAGAGCGCGAGCCGAGGGAACGAACGAGCCTCCCCTCTGCATCGCGAAGCTCGAGTTTGAATGTGGCCTTTTCCCCACCGGAAAGCTCAAGGGCAAAAGCTCCCTTTGAGGGGTTGGGAAGCAGCTGAGCTTTCAAGGGGAAATCGAGGCGGTCTTGCAGCCCTACGCCGTAATCCGACCCGTGTTGCAGGCCATTGCCAAAGCTGCACACCCAGAGGTCGTGCTCGTCATAGGGATTGAAAAACACCCGCTCGGGATGGTGAAAGGGGTAGGCTGATACCAATTCCCAATCCGGTAAGGCAGCACTCTTGTTGTGGGTAACCCACAAGCCCTGCTCTTCGGTAGTTAGGTACATGGTTTCGGAATCCTTGGGATCCAGGCTCACGGAGCTGACGCGGTGGAAGGCGTAATCCGCTGTGATTTTTTCCCAATTGAGGCCGCGATCCGTGCTGCGGAAAAGCCCGCCCAGGTCGTTGGCAGGGCCTCCCCAGCCGCTCCACACACAGGCATACCAGGTGTTTTGCTGTGGGTCAGAGGGGTCTATCAGCAGATCTTTGGTCCAGTAATTCATGTCCGGATGATTGCGCCGCTCCCAGCTTTGCCCGCCATCTAAGCTGACAAAGACTCCGCTGCTATCACTAAAGGTGCTGCTGTTATCGGCTTTGCGAGCCGCCCAGGTAGAAACCAACATGCCATCATCCAAAACGTGGATGTTGAAAATACGGCCGTTGTTGGCCGGCGGATTGGGTAACTTCGTCCAAACGGCTGTAGCCGGAGAAGAAATGCCATCCGCCCGCCAAATTCCACCCACGGCAGGATCCGTAGAAATTACTCCGGCATACAAACGCTCCGCATCGTTGGGGTCTGTGGCCACCCAAATGACGGGATTTTCAAAATCACGCATCAAAGACCAAGTTTGACCCATATCTTGGGTGTACAACACCTGACCCGCTTTGAAAGAAGGCTGTAGGCGTTCATCGGTAACGTAAGGCGTCTGGTAAATGTCGTGCACCGACGAAGTGGCAGCGTACCAAATGGACTGGGTGTTGTGTTTGACTATGCGGTACATGGTATTCAAGTCGTGCCCCGTGTAGTCGAAGCTCCAAAACGTCCCTCCGTCTTCCGAGCGAATGCCGCTGATGTCGGTAAAACAAGCAAACAAATGGTCTTCGTCAAACCAATAAACCTGCCAGACAGTGGTTTGCTCCAAGCCTATGCCGCGGTAAAATTTGCCGGAAGGCGTGGGCTGCCCTGCCGGATTTTCATCTTCGGGATTCAAATAAGCCTGATGCCAACTCATGGCCCCGTCCGTCGTTCGATGCACAAAGCCGAAATCGGTAATCAGCGCCTCCTGGGCGTTCAGGGGATTGACGGTGAAACCCAGCGGATTGCCTCCCCAATAATAAGACAGATCTCCGCCTTCTCCCTCATAGCCCGTGTAAATGTTTTCGTTGTTGTCGCGCAAAAACACCTGCTCCCAACTGTTGCCTCCATCTTCGGTTTTCATCACAATGGCTTGCTCGTAGGGGGTACTACCCGCCAAATAACAGGTATTGATGTCGTTTTGGGCCATGGCGAGAAAGACCAGGAAATCCTCGGAAGTGTCAATGCCCGAGATCTTCAGCTGCCAAGTTCCGGCGGCATTGTCCATGGTGTAAACACCTCTGATGGTTTCCCAGTATTCATAGCCCATGTTGGTGGCCCAAATGCTGTTTTTGTCTCCGGTCAAAGCGTAAAAACGCATCAAGCCGTTTTCCTTGGCAGCCCCAAAACCCATGATGGCTTCGCCTGCAGGAATACCACTAAAATTTGCTTTCGCAAAACTCTGACCGCCGTCGGAAGAATACAAAATGCCATAGTTGGTGCCCAGCCAGATGTCTTGGCCATCGAAGAAAGCTCCGCTCAACAAGATACCCGTGCCAAAATCTTCCGAAACCCAGGCCAGTGAAGAAGTCTGCCCGCCGTCATCTGAAAAGTAAAGCTGATTGTAAGCCGTCCAAACCAGGCGATCGGGCTGGTCGTAATCGGCAAAAATGAAAAGCTTGTCTTCATACATCTCAGTATCCCCCGAGAGAAAGTCCCAGCTCTCTCCTCCATCTGTACTTTTAGCCGGTCTTCTGGCGTAGTGCTCGGCATCCCACAAAAGCGCATAACGCAGCTGAGGATTTTGCGTAAAACATACCTTCGTAAAAACACCTCCCACAGCTTCGGTAAAGTGAACCAGGCCATAAGAAAAAGCCCCATCGGTAGTGTGATACAAGCCACCCAAGTCGCTGGCCAAATAAAACTCCTGCCCGTCAGCAGGATTGATGGCCGGACTAAACAAGGCTCCTCCTCCGCCTATACCCCGTGAAAAAAAGTTCGCAGGTTGGGCAAGAGCACAGAAGCTGAAAAGCAAGGCAAAGAGAATTGTTAAGGTTTCCTTTTTCATAAAGCAATCGGTTTGCACCCGTATCGGAATGATTGAAGTGACAGCAGCGCCCTTAGAGCCTCGGAGTTTTGCCAAGAGCGGCGGCTTCCCCTGGCTTTAA
>Ga0256839_1001969_pt1 | contig 23826 bp, 16 predicted proteins | sample 354166metaG_FD_185968 | JGI IMG/M metagenome (GOLD analysis project Ga0256839, IMG submission 185968) | Hydrothermal vent microbial communities from Mid Atlantic Ridge, Atlantic Ocean - 354-166 | ecosystem: Environmental > Aquatic > Marine > Hydrothermal vents | place: Atlantic Ocean: Mid... | reverse complement strand
GATGTCCTGAAAAACTTATACAAGTACATGTCTTCTATTTGATATTTGAAAGAAGAGACAAAATCTAAATCCACAATGTCTCTTCTTACAAAAAAGAAGAGATAGTAATTGGCCAAATCTCGAACGTAATTTTCAAACAATGCCTTTATTATTTCCGAATAAGAGAGCCTCTCACCTGATTGGTTGTATAGACGCACTACTTTTTCGTTTAACTCCCTTTTGTCTATAAATACAGGCAGGGGATTGGGAAGGACTCCTCGCCTTTGCAGCTCGAAAAACTGCCAGATTGCTTTGCCCTCTTGCCTGGATATTTTTCGGTTTTCCACAAAGGGCGCTGTTTGATGTGCCATGAACATCTTCTTGTCCATGGGAAACTTGCTAAGTATTTCAGATATTCCGCTTTTTTGCAAAACCTTGGATAATAAGTGTTTGTCGTGTGTTTGTTTGAAATCTGTCAATGTGGGGCCTTCGAGATAAATCCACGTCTTGAGGTCGGTGCTTTTTTTCATTTGGCGATATTCCTCTATTTCTTGGATCCAATCGAACAACTGGTTTTTGCAAAACTGTTCAAAGCGGGTGGTCCATTTTAGCTGATTATCATGCTTGGGATCAATCAGATCACGTGCTTCCTGAAAGTACTTATTGAGACCAGCTTGTATTTTGTCTAGTGACTTGTCGTTAACAACTTTCTTTTTAAACCCTATGGCAAATGGTGATGCTGTGTAGATGAATATCTTTTCCGCGGTATCCAAAGCGCGATTTTTTTGAAACAACTCACTATATTCGCTATACTGTTGTCGTTCCAGACACCAATCAAGTAATTCTGTCATTGATTCTTTTTTTCCAGCTTTGTACAGCTGCACTTCTGACTTGATCGGATTACCGGTTTCGTCTAGCTGCAATTTGATATATAGTCCTTCTTGAAGAGATTGTTTCCAAGAAAACACTTCTGCAGGCAGTAATTCAATAAATTGGACGATTTCGTTGATCATGACAAGTGGTGTTTTTGATTTTTTTTTCACGATTTCCCTTTCATTACATCGACTAGGCCCATTCCGATAGCGGAATTTTTTTCGCCGAAGCCGGCGAAGTAGCCAAGTTGGTGCAATGCGACGGGTGCGGTGAGTTCGAAGTCGAAGAGGAAGCCGCGCAGGTTGACGTTTTTAATGCGCAGGAGGCGAGAGCGCAGGCGCGATGCAGGTGTGAGAAGGCGAAACTTGAGGTTATCGGGTTGTTCAGGCCAATGATCTTTTCCCATGCCTGCGGGCACACCGGCTATGGCGCGTTGTTTTCTCAGCAGGTTGTGGATCAGGTATTGCCCAAAGAGGGGATGGTCTGGCGAGAGAAACTGGGCGTATTTATTTTCAGGTTCGTGGCGTGTGAGGCAGATAGGCGAGCGAGTGCGATAGCGCATGGTCGTTTGGAATTGGGGGGTGCGCAGCATTTCGATGCTCGATACTTCCATGTGGGCTTGGTAGGTGGAGTCGCCTATATGGAGGTGTTGTGCTTGAAAGAGGCCCATGACGAAGTGCTCGAGTGCTTTGTCGAGCCAGAAGGAGAGCACGAGGGTAGTAGGTGGTTGGGTGGCAATGAACTGGTTGGCCTTCCGGTCGATGCGAAATGCGGATGGCTGGAGTGGGCTGAACGTGAACAGCTTGTAGCTCCTCAGCCCATAGGGAAAGCCTTTTTCGTGTAGCCATTGGGCAAAGGTACTGTCGGCCTGCGATAGTATGTGATAGATCCACGATGAGATGTGGTAGGGATAGTGAAACGACAATCGCAGGTGAGGCCGATGATTTAGTGTGAGCAGTAAACGCATAGTGGTTTGTTTTTCGCCGTAAACATGAAGGATGAGGTGGGGGGCTAACTGCCCCACCCCTCATTTTTTTGGAAAAAATTTATTTGTTGAATTTGGTCGTGTAGGTGCTCTATGAGGGCATCGGGTTCGTGAATAGCTAATACGTGGGCGTGATTGCCCAAGATGAAGTTGGTGAGTCCGAGGAAGCGATGGTTAACGCGGCATTGGAAGTCGAACTGCTCAGGTTGGGCAGCGGGCTGTATCCAGGCACGCGTCAGGGGGAACTGTTCGGTGAGCAGGTTGTACCCGCCTGTGGTGAGCGTCAAGTGCACTTGTACTTGTTTGGGATCAGCTACTCGGAAGGGATCGGTAGCCAGCACCTGGTGATAGGTCTCGTATCGCCAGGGCTGGTCGCTTATTCGGACGCGTTCGCAGCGGGAAAGGCGAAACACGCGTACTTCCTTTCGGCAAATGTCGAATGCTTGAATGAGATCGGCACCGGGGTCTATATGAAAGGCTTCTACTAAGCGATCTCGGGTGCGGTTGGAGTTGAGCGACTTGTAGCGCTCAAGCACTACGCATTGGCGTTGGGCCATTCCTTGTTGTATCATTTTTACCTTGGAGATGTAGGGCTTGCGTAGGATGAGCTTGCCCAATTGCCCTACCGTAAACAGCACGTCGAGTTTTTGGCGTAGCCGCCGTCCTACGGCGCTTTCCTTGCTCACGTGTTGTATGGTGTCGAGCAACAGGGCGCGTTCTTCTTCGGAGAATAGGGTGAGCTGCTTGAGTTTTTTACCCGTTTGGTCTAAGCTGATGGCATATCGGTACTTGTCGTCGTGAAAGACCACGAGCCCTGCATCGCGCAGTGCATTGATGTCGTGCTTGATGCTGTCGGCACTGACGCCAAACTGAGTGGCCAGTTGTTTGCGTGTATATCGGTGGGGAGCATCGAGTAGTAGCAGGAGGAGGCGGAGCACACGGGTTTTGTAGGTATATGGATGTGGTTGCGTCATATGTTATAGGGTTCTTTTTAAAGCATGTAGATAAAGCGCAATATATAGATAGAGTTTTTACTTAACAATTCTATGTCGATTTTTTCTGTTGGTCAGTAGGTAGAGGTAGTGTGCCATGTTTTGGGCTTCAATTGTGCCATCTATGCAAGGGGGAGTAAAGCCTTTTAGTTGCTTTGCGTGTGTAAAGGCAATGAGGGGGTTGTGTATATTGCAGTGGTATTTGCCGAAAGGCAGTAAATGCCCGACTTGTTAATTAAAATTGTTTGTTATGAAAAACCTACTTTACCTTTTACCTGTGCTGCTGTGGGCATGCAGCGACGACGCTGAATCTGCTGCTTCTCAGCCAAAGGAGTCCGAATCGCCTGTGACTGCTATTAGTGAGTCGGCGCCTAATACGCTTACGGAAGCAGAAAGGGCGGCGGGTTGGCATCTGTTGTTTGATGGGGTCAATACGGGTCTATGGCGCGGGTATTTGCAGGATTCATTTCCCGAAAGGGGATGGGTTGTGGAAGATGGTATCTTAAAGGTCATTCCGGTGGCACAGGGGCAGATGGCTGGTGGTGATATCATCACGCGCCAGTCGTTTGGCAATTTCGAGCTGCAGCTGGAGTTTGCTGTGACGGATTCGGCCAATAGTGGCATTTTCTATTTGGTACAGGAAGTGGAGGGCGAGCCTATCTGGCACAATGCACCGGAGTATCAGATTCTGGACAACAAAACGTACTTAGTCATATACGGAAAAGAAGAGATGCGCACACATATGGCTTGTAACAATTACGATTTGCAGGCAGCACCTGACGACTACACCAAGCCCGTTGGTGAATGGAATGTAGCGCGCATTGTACATCGCGATGGTCATGTGGAGCATTGGCTTAATGGGCAACTGTGTGTCGAATATCAAATTGGTTCGCCCGAATGGGAGAAGATGGTGGCCCGTAGCAAGTTTAAGGACTATCCGCGTTATGGTCGAGCCAAGCAGGGGCCCATTGGCCTACAAGATCACGGTCATGAGGTGTGGTTTCGCAATATCAAGATTCGTTCTTTGGACTGAACCCTGGCTTGCCGAAAGGCTGGTGGAGGTAGGAGGTGAAGCCTTCAAAACGAGGTGAATGATAGAGTCGCTTTTCAAAGGGCCATACAAATAGCAAGACAAAGGCGATGAAAGGAAAAATACGCATGGGCATGATCGGCGGTGGCGTGGGAGCCTTTATCGGCAACGTGCACCGCATGGCTGCCCGCCTTGATGGCGAGATAGAGTTGGTATGTGGTGTGTTCAGCTCAGACCCTGAAAAGTCCAAACGTTCGGGGATTGCGTTGGGATTGGACCCAGAGCGCGTCTATGGCAGCTATGTGGAAATGATCGAAAGGGAGCGTGCGTTGCCAGAAGGACAACGCATGCAGTTCGTCAGCATCGTTACGCCCAATCACGTGCATTATGCGCCGGCGCGCATGGCTTTGGAGCAGGGCTTTCACGTAGTGTGTGACAAGCCCTTGGCATTCAACCTAGAGGAGGCGCGTCATTTGGTTCAGTTGGTCGAGCAAACGGGGCTGCTCTTTGCACTGACGCACAACTACACGGGTTATCCGATGGTGAAGCAGGCGCGAGCCATGGTACGCAGTGGTGCGCTAGGCACTATTCGCAAGGTAGTTGTGGAGTATCTGCAGGGCTGGTTGTCGGTTCCGCTCGAGCAGACAGGGCAGAAGCAAGCCAGTTGGCGTACGGACCCGAACCGCTCAGGGATGGCTGGTGCCATGGGTGATATTGGCACGCATGCTGAAAACCTGGCTGAATACATCACGGGTTTGCGTATTGAGGAGCTTTGTGCCGATCTGAGCACTTTTGTCGAAGGGCGCTTACTGGACGACGATGGCAGTGTGTTACTGCGTTTTGAAAATGGTGTTAAAGGCATTTTGCATGCTAGCCAGATCTGTGCGGGCGAGGAAAACGATCTCAACATCAGGGTGTACGGTACAAAAGGGGGGCTGCAATGGCGGCAGCAATATCCGAACAGCTTAGTAGTCAAGTGGTTGGATAAACCCATGGAAGTGCTGCGTGCCGGTGGCAGCTCGTTGGCACCAGAGGCCATAGCACATACACGTTTGCCAGCAGGCCATCCTGAAGGCTACATTGAGGCTTTTGCCAACATTTACCGAAACTTTGCCCGGTGTCTTCGGGCTCGCCTGGTGGGTGAGGAGCCCGAGCCGTTATTCACCGATTACCCCACAGTACACGATGGCTTGCGCGGCATGCTATTTATCGATCGGGTGGTAGCTTCTAGCCGGTCAGGGGCTACTTGGGTGCGTATGATGGAGGAATAAATCGCTTTTCTTTACTTACATCTATTACAAAAAAACTAATCGGCCAACCCGTGATATGGTTGAGGGTTGGCCGATTAGTTTGATGGTTGTAGAAAAGCGCCTTTGAGTTTATTGCACAACGATGCGTTTAGTCAATACCCCACGTGTAGATTGAATTACGAGGTTATAAATGCCAGCAGGCAGGTTGTCTATGGGGATGCTAATCGTAGTATTGCCAGTGGGAAAATGTTGTTCAGCTTGACGCCAAGCGCTTTGCCCAGTTAGCGACACTAGGCTGAGATAGGCGTCGAAGGGAGATGAGGCGGTAATTGATAGGCGAACAAACGACTGACCATTAGTGGGGTTGGGCACTACGGCCCATTCCTTTACGGCTTCGATTTCGCGTACGGCTACGACATTGCCCGTATAGAAGCTTTCGGGTGCCGAGAAGTCCGTACAAGTATAGTACTCGTTGAAGGGACGCACGCGCCAATAGTACTTTTTGTTGGGTTGTAGCTCATCGATGAGCAAGGAGTTAGTACTTGTGATAAAGCGCTGTGGCAGTACGGTGAAGGTTTGAAAGCGGTCGATTTCGACTAAGTACATGTCTGCACCGGGAACGGGATCCCATTCCAGGATGATATTGGTGTATCCAGGTACTTCTTCGTTGTCGATGGGGGCGATCAGTACGGGAGCGTCAGTAATTTCCGTAGTATTGGGCACGTAGTTGGGGCGCACGTAGTTGCGCGTGCTGCTAAAAAGCGAGTTTTGGATATTGGCTTTTTGTTCGTCGCTGAAGTAGTAACTATCACATCCGAAGTGGTAGTTCATGTATAGTTGCGGATCGGGCGAGATGGGTTGGCCCGAGGGATCCATTGCATTAGCGCTGTAGGTGCAGTTGTTGGATGGGTGCAGATAGTCTGCAGGCGTGTCGCAAATGCCGTCGCCGGCAGTTTGGCAGTTGCTACCGTCAGCGTATTCGTTAAGCGTTTGCCCATCGGGTGCGTATAGTCCTACAGGATTGCCGTGAATGTTGGGATCCCATGCCTCGCTCTCCCAGCCGTGGAAAGGATGGGGGATACTGAAGAAGTGTCCTAGTTCGTGAGTCAGTACGCGTATGTCGCCCAGATAGGATTTAGCGCACACGATCCAGTCGTTGCTATTGAAGGTGTTGCCAGCAGGGCCTTGCCAATAGGCGGCTGCACCATCTCCTGCATCGTTAGTGATGAAAATGTTGATGGCATTATAGATCATCAAGTCTTTAATAGCAGCAGCACCGGCAAACGATCCAGGGTTTTCATATACAGAGGTGTTGTGTACGTCTTTGATCTCCTTGAGATAGAATTGGATGTTTTGGTCTGCGTAGTTTTGGTTGAGGGTGCACAGGGCATCTAACACTATGCGCTCAGATATTTTTCCAGTACCATCTGACTTGCCTACGCGCCAGAATCGGATGGGTACATAAGTCACACTGCGTGGAAACACCATGTCGTGCATGGCTTCGCGATTGGCCAACATTTGTGCTTTGATGGCTCGTAGATCTGTGATGGAGGTGCCACATTGGAAAGGTGCTTGAGTATAGCCGATTTGTACACTCCACACCATGGCTATGGCGATACCCAACGCGATGGAATAAATGCTTCGCATATTCATTTTGAATGATTTTTTGTATCTCATCCTGACAAAGATAAAGGTAAAGGCTACTAAAAGGATGAAAAAGTATGCTATAAATAATCCCTTTGTCGGGGCCTTGCTTGGAAAATTTCTACTTTTGCCGCGCATCTTTCCGAAGTGGTTTACCCAAGGAATAGCGGCCAAGACGTGTGGGTAAAGTGTTGGCCGATCACGTGATGAGCTTGCGCAAAAAATAAACCATTAGCATAACCAACCCTACCAAGTCATGAAAAAGGTAACTGTTATTGGTGCGGGCAATGTGGGCGCTACTTGCGCCAATGTGTTGGCACACAAGGACATTGTAAAAGAAGTAGTGTTACTCGACATTCAAGGCGATCTGGCTCGTGGCAAGGCGCTCGATACCTGGCAGCAGGCGGCTATCGACGGGTACAGCACTTATGTGTATGGTACAGATGACTATAAGGATACTGTGGGATCTGATGTGGTGGTCATTACAGCGGGTGTGCCGCGCAAACCGGGCATGAGTCGGGATGATCTCATCTCCACCAATGCCAAGATCGTCACATCGGTGACGCGCTCGATTATGGAGCACTCAGATAACCCCATTATTATCGTAGTGTCTAATCCACTCGACGTGATGACGCTGGCAGCGTGGAAAGTGTCGGGTATGCCCGATACGCGCGTGTTTGGCATGGCTGGCATTTTGGATACGGCTCGCTATCGCGCCTTCTTGGCTAGCGAAATTGGCGTATCGCCTAAAGATATTCAGGCCATGCTCTTGGGCGGGCACGGCGATACGATGGTGCCCTTGCCGCGTTACACGACGGTGTCGGGTATTCCCGTCACGGAGCTGGTGGCAGCTGATAAGCTCGAGGGTATTGTCGAGCGCACGCGTTTTGGCGGTGGCGAATTGGTCAAACTGATGGGTACGAGTGCATGGTATGCACCAGGTGCTGCAGCAGCTCAGATGGTTGAAAGCATTGTGAAAGATGAACACCGCATCTTCCCCGTCTGTGCGCACCTTACGGGGCAATATGGCGAAGATGATATTTTCCTAGGTGTGCCTGTAAAGCTGGGCGCCAATGGCATTGAGCAGATCATTGAGTTGCAACTCAATAGGGAGGAGATGAAGCTATTGAAAGACTCTGCCCAGCACGTGCGTCAGGTGGCGCAAGTGTTTTACGGCATGGGGCTGGTATAATTGGTGGGCCGATGCTGTTAGCTCATTAGTTAGACTTGAGAAACAATTGCGCGCATAGGATTGCTGTCCGTGTGCGCAATTTTTCTTTTGCTTAAGAGCCGTGGAGGGCTATTTGCGTTTACCTTTATTGCGCTTGTAATCCATAAATACGAAGGAGCCTAGCCCATCTAGCCCCGAGTAAAAGGCCTTTCCGCGGTTGGCCCGGGTAAACTGATCGACAAAGCGCACCAGCCATGGGTCACGTGCAATCATGAACGTAGTGATCGGTATGCCCAATTTGCGGCAGCGCACAGCTAGGCTCATCGTGCGGTTGAGGATCTTTCGATCAAGGCCAAAGCTGTTTTGGTAGTAGCGCTTGCCTATTTTAATGCAAGTGGGTTTGCCATCTGTGATCATGAAAATTTGTTTATTGGGGTTGCGGCGTCGGCGCAACAAGTCGATAGCCAGTTCTAAGCCAGCTACTGTATTGGTATGGTAGGGGCCCACTTCTAAGTAGGGCAAGTCTTTGATGGTTACTGACCAGGCGTCATTGCCAAAGACGATAATATCGAGCGTGTCTTTTGGGTAGCGTGTGGTGATGAGTTCGGCCAGCGCCAGGGCCACTTTTTTTGCGGGTGTAATGCGATCTTCTCCATACAGAATCATAGAGTGTGAAATGTCGATCATCAGCACAGTGCTACTCTGCGTATTGTAAAAAGTTTCGCGTACTTCCAAGTCGTCAGGGGTGAGCTGGAATTCGTCAATGCCGTGATTGATTTGTGCATTGCGCAGCGACTCCGACACTGCGAGATGCTCGAGGCTGTCGCCAAACTGCCATGGGCGCAGTTCACTGGTAAACTCGTCGCCATATCCGCTTTTATGGGTAGTGTGCTGGCCTCTTTTAGCCTTTTTCAGATCTGTAAAGATGTCTTCCAGCGCACTGCGGCGCAAGGACAGCTCCAGTTTGGCAGAAGGTACATAGCCGCTTTTGCCAGCTTGCTCATCGAGGTAGCCGCGTTGCTTGAGCTCTTCGATGAAGTCGGCAATACCATAGTCGTCGGGGGTGAGGTGGTATTGCTTGTCCAGTTCAGTGAGCCAAGCAAGTGCTTCAGCCACGTCGCCAGCTGTGTGCAGCAACAACTCTTGAAATAGCTTAAATAAATCGTCGAAGGGCGTACGACCCTGTTGTGGTTCGAATTTGCGAAAGCGCCATCCAAGCATATATTGCCGGTTTGTGTGCTAATGGAACAGGGGCATTATTCCTTATTGGCCAACTGACCGCAAGCGGCATCGATATCTTTGCCACGGCTACGCCTTACAGTGACCATAATGCCGCGTTGGCGTAGCTGGCGTGCAAAGGCATCTATTTGGGTTTCTGGCGACTTGTGAAAAGGCACACCTGCTACGGGATTGTATTCGATAATATTGACGCGTACGGGAAAACGCCCACACAGTCGGGCCAGCTTGCAGGCATCTTCGAGGCTGTCGTTAAATCCGGCAAAGGCGATGTATTCATAGCTGATGCGGTTGCGCGTTTTGCGCCAGAAATATTCCAGCGCGTCGAGCAAGATGGATAGGTTGTTTTGCTCGTTGATGGGCATAATTTGATTGCGCTTGGCATCATCGGCAGCGTGCAGCGACAAGGCCAGATTGAAGCGAGCACCATCGTCGGCCAATTGGCGAATCATTTTGGCAATGCCAGCTGTACTTACCGTAATGCGTCGTGGTGAAAAATTGAGGCCTCGCGGATCAGTGATGTGGGCAATGCTTTGCCATACGTTGCGGTAGGCCAACAGCGGTTCACCCATACCCATATACACTATGTTGGTTAACGGGTGGCCATAGTGCGCAATGCATTGTTGATTGACCAACCAGAACTGATCGAAGATTTCGCCAGGGTCCAGGTTGCGCACACGCTTCATGCGCCCCGTGGCACAAAAAGTGCACGAAAGGCTACAGCCCACCTGAGATGATACGCATACTGTGTAGCGTCGTTCTTCCGGCACGGGAATGAGTACCGATTCAATGAAGTGACCGTCGTGTAGGCGGAAGCGCGTCTTAATGGTACCGTCGGCGCTGTATTGTACTTTGTCCGTTTGGATGGGGCGTAGTACGGCATAACTAGCCAATTGGCTGCGCAGAGTTTTGGGCAAGTTCGTCATCTGCTCGAAGCTGTGAGCTCCTTTGACCCATAGCCATTGCCATATTTGCTGCGCCCGGAAGTGGGGTTGTCCTAGCTGCTCCATCCACGCAGTAAGCGCTTTGAGACTCATGCGCCGAATGTCGCGTATATCCGTTTTTGTCGCCATAATGCAAAGATAAGGGACGCTGAGCTGCTCTGCCCTACAGCCTCCAATAACAGCATTTCCTGAATGCTCGACTATATACGGGCATGCCAATTTTTTCTACCTTGCGCCCGCAATTTATCTTCGTCCTTTTCAAACCCCTTACGTACCATTAAAGTTGTGGCACCCTTATGAAGTGTGCAGGCACGGCATCAGGGTGGCCGGCAGATACCTTAAGTCATATATTATTTTTATTTATCACTCACATTTTGCGCTCATGGGCAATAAAATAAGAGCTGCGATTACTGGTGTACATGGCTACGTGCCCGAGCACGTACTGACCAATGCTGATCTGGAACAAATGGTGGATACCAATGATGAGTGGATCCGAACGCGCACAGGCATACAAGAGCGCCGCATTCTGAAAGAACCTGGCACGGCCTCGTCCGATTTGGGAGCACGTGCTGTGCAAGGATTACTCGAAAAAACGGGTACTTCGCCCGATGAGGTGGATTTCATTATTTGTGCAACGGCTACACCTGATATGATGTTCCCCGACACGGCCAACATCATTGCCGATAAGGTGGGCATCAAGAATGCCTTTGCCTTCGAGGTCAATGCTGCTTGTTCGGGCTTTCTCACTGCTTTACTCACGGCAGCCAAATACGTCGAGGCTGGCATGTACAAAAAGGTGGTCGTAGTAGGTGCCGATAAAATGTCAGCTATTACGGACTATACCGATCGATCTACCTGTATCTTGTTTGGCGATGCTTCGGCTGCCGTATTGCTCGAGCCGACTGCCCAAGAGCTAGGAGTGATGGATGCCGTCATGCATAGTGATGGCTCGGGCCGCGAATATCTCTATCTCAAAGGTGGAGGGTCGTTGCATCCAGCCTCGCATGAAACGGTAGACAAAAAATGGCACTACATCTATCAGGATGGCCGGCCTGTATTTAAAGCAGCCGTGCAAGGTATGGCCGATGCAGTGCGTGAAGTGATGAGCCGCAATGGCCTCCAACCCGCTGATATCGATTGGGTGGTGCCACACCAAGCCAACCGCCGTATCATTGAGGCAGTAGCCAATATGATGGATTTTCCCCTTGAGCGCGTCATGATCAACATCCACAAATACGGCAATACGACTACAGCTACTATTCCCCTTTGCCTGTGGGAGTGGGAAAATCAGCTTAAAAAAGGCGACAACCTCATGCTCACCGCTTTTGGTGGGGGCTTCACTTGGGGTGCTATTTGGGTCAGGTGGGCCTATGATGTGCAAGCCGGTTAAGCTGTTGCCATAGCCAATTGACGATAATGGGCTATTTTTGCGGCGCCTTTCGGCAAATGGTGTCTGAAAGGCAATAGGTTTTGTCGATTAAAACACAATAAATCAATGGCGACAACTTCCGATATTCGAAATGGCATGTGCATTGAACTCAATGGCGACATTTATCAGATCGTTGAGTTCCAGCACGTCAAACCAGGTAAGGGCAATGCCTTTGTACGTACTAAGCTCAAAAGTGTGACTACTGGGCGTGTGTTAGACCATACCATCCCTGCAGGGCATAAAGTCAATGAGGTGCGCGTGGAGCGCCGCAAGTACCAGTTCCTCTACAAAGATGACATGGGCTATCACTTTATGAATACCGAAACCTATGAACAAATTAGCCTGCAGGAAGCCATGATCGATCGTCCAGACCTACTTAAAGAGGGCGAAATGATCAACATCCTGTTTCATGCTGCTGAAGAATTACCTTTGGCAGTAGAAATGCCCCAGCATGTAGTGCTAGAAGTTACCTACACAGAGCCAGGCGTAAAAGGAGATACTGCTACCAACACGCTCAAGCCAGCTACTGTAGAAACGGGAGCTGAAGTGCGTGTGCCTCTGTTTATCAACATAGGAGATAAAATACGCGTGGATACACGTACGGGGGCCTATCTGGAGCGCGTCAAGTCTTGAGTAGTAGCATGTTTGTGTACTTAATGCGTAGTACATATAGATGCTCGTGCCCTTTGTTGCTTTGCTGCGCAGTGCTGAGCTGTTTGCTCAACCCCGATAGGCAAGCGTATATCCGGATCGGATACGCTACCTTTGATGGGCCGGGCCCGGAGCTGTGCTACCATGCATTATTTATGCTTTTCATTGAGGTCATGATTGAAAAACCACACACTTGTCGCTTATGACTTTTAAGGAAATCCAAGAACTTATTAAGCAATTGAATCGCAGCAAGCTAGCCGAGTTCCGATTGAAAGACGGCGAGTTTGAGCTGACCATTCGCACGGAACACTATTACAAGTACAAGGCAAAAGGCGCATCGGCTCCCTCACCCATGCCTGCTGCATCACCAGCTGTCATGCCGGTGCCTGCACCTGTAGTGCCTGCATCGACTCCGGCTCCTGCTGCACCGCCTGCCACCAATGAGGACAAGCAAGCTACTTCCTCGGTCGAGCAGCCCGCTGAAGAAGATTCCAGCCGTTATGTAGCCATACGTTCACCGATGGTGGGTACCTTCTATCGTGCCCCAGCTCCCGACAAGCCGCCATTTGTCAAGGTAGGTGATCGCATCGAAGTAGGGCAAGTAGTGTGTATCATTGAAGCTATGAAGCTGTTCAATGAAATCGAATCAGAAGTGGCAGGTACCATTGTCAAAGTTTGTGTAGAAGATGCCTCTCCAGTAGAATACGATCAGGTGTTGTTTCTCGTCGATCCTGCGTAGGATACATCTGCTGCTTGCACGTCGGCATATCGCCTGCTTTGGCCGGGCAGGTGATATGAGGGTGTCGCCATTGCGTGGAGTGCAACTATGGCGTGAAGCACTTTATAGATCAACCCGGTTCAAACAAAGCAAATCTTTATGTTCGACAAAATACTCATAGCTAATAGGGGGGAAATCGCGTTGCGTATCATTCGCACTTGCCGAGAGATGGGCATCAAAACCGTAGCAGTGTTTTCCACTGCAGATAGAGAGAGCTTACATGTGCGCTTTGCCGACGAAGCGGTATGTATTGGCCCGCCGGCTTCATCAGAGTCGTACTTGAGCATCCCACGTATCATGGCTGCGGCCGAGATTACTAATGCCGATGCTATTCATCCTGGCTATGGCTTTCTTGCCGAAAATGCAGACTTTGCCGAGGTGTGTCAGCAGTATGGCATTAAGTTTATCGGGCCTACTCCTGATCAGATCCGAAAAATGGGCGACAAGGTTACGGCCAAAGAGACCATGGCCAAAGCAGGAGTGCCTGTAGTGCCCGGCTCGGGTGGGTTGGTTAAGAGCTTGAAAGAAGGGCTAAAAGTGGCCGACAAAGTGGGCTATCCCGTTATATTGAAAGCCACAGCAGGTGGTGGAGGAAAAGGCATGCGCATCGTTTGGGAGCAAAAAGATTTTGAACGGCAGTGGGAAATGGCTCGCCAAGAGGCCAAGGCTGCTTTCGGAAACGACGGTATCTACATAGAAAAATTTATCGAAGAACCTCGCCATATCGAAATACAAATTGCAGGCGACCAATTTGGCACAGTATGCCATCTTTCCGAACGCGAGTGCTCTATTCAACGCCGCCATCAGAAATTGGTCGAAGAAAGCCCTTCACCGTTTATGACTGATGAGCTGCGTGAAGCCATGGGGCAAGCCGCTATTAAAGCAGGGCAAGCCATCAACTATGAAGGTGTGGGTACGGTAGAATTTTTGGTGGACAAACACCGAAATTTCTACTTCATGGAGATGAATACTCGTATCCAGGTAGAACACCCCGTGACGGAAGAAGTAATCGAACATGATTTGATCAAAGAGCAAATCAAAATCGCAGCAGGTGTGGCCATCTCGGGCAAGAATTATTACCCCATAATGCATGCTATCGAATGCCGCATCAATGCCGAAGATCCTTTCAACGACTTTCGGCCCAGCCCGGGCAAAATAACCTCATTCCATAGCCCCAAAGGGCATGGAGTGCGCGTAGATACGCATGTCTATGCCGGATATGTAATTCCGCCTTATTATGATTCACTGATCGCTAAACTCATTTGTCGAGCACAAACTCGAGAAGAATGCATCACTAAAATGGAGCGCGCCCTGGACGAGTTTATCGTCGAAGGTATTCACACCACGATCCCTTTCCACAAAAAACTGATGCGCGATGAGCGCTTCCGAAAGGGTGATTTTCACACGGGGTTTTTGGAAAACTTTGAGCTGGGTCAACCTGATGATGTAGTATAGTGCGCAAGCATACGAGTATGCGAAGAGGAGAACTGCAGCTTGTCCTCGTCAAATTTTAAAACAAGCCATGCGCCGACTGTTTCGCTTGCTGGGCCATCTCAAGAAGTACCGTTGGCTGGTGCTGGCACATGTAACTTCCAACATCTTGGTGGTAGTGTTTTCTGTGGTGAGTATCCCGGCACTTATCCCCTTCATGAATATCTTGCTCGACCAGCAACCTTTGGTACTTCAGCCCCCGCCATTAGCGCTCAACACTACTAACTTTATTGAGTGGTTCAACTACTACCTCAGCCAAGTAATCCTTTTACATGGCAAAGAGCGGGCACTCCTCTATTTGTGCGCAGGGCTATCAGGCATCTATTTTTTCAAAAACCTGTTTCGCTATTTGGCCATGTTTTTCATCGCACCTGTGCGCAACGGCATTGTGCGTGACTTTCGCCAGCGCATGTTTGACAAGTTGCTACAATTGCAGCTATCGTTCTTTAGCGAAGAACGAAAAGGAGATCTGATGTCGAGACTCACGGCCGATGTACAAGAAATTGAATGGAGCATCCTCAACGTGCTAGAAGCACTGGTGCGGGAACCCCTTATGATAGCTGGCGCCTTGGCCTTTATGCTTTATACTAGCCCGCGTCTCACGTTGTTTGTGTTTGCATTGCTGTTGGTCACTGCACTACTAATTGGGGGTATTAGCAAGACGCTCAAAAAACAGTCAGCACGCGTGCAACACATGCTTGGGCAATTAGTAGCTACTATAGAGGAAACATTGACCGGCCTACCTGTAATCAAGGCCTTCAATGCCGAGCGTTTTATCTCTGCGCGTTTTCGCCAAATGAATGACCACTATCGCTGGCTACTGATCAAATTGTTGTGGCGCCGCGACTTGTCCTCCCCTTTGACGGAGTTCTTGGGCGTTGCCATTGTATCCATTCTCATCTGGTACAGTTATAGCGAGGTACAAGCAGGGCACATCACGGTACCTGTATTTTTTGCCTTTATTTATGCTTTTTTCAGCATGATCGATCCGGCAAAAAAGTTTTCATCGGCCTACTATAACTTACAAAAAGGCTATGCTGCGCTCGATCGCATGGAGGCTGTGCTACAAGTGCCGGTGACCATCCGGGATGCACCAGATGCGTTACCTCTGAGCCGTTTTGATTGGGCCATCGAGTATCGGGGCGTATCATTCCGATACGGCCCTCAAGGGCCCGAGGTACTGCAAGACATTGACTTGTACATTCCCAAGGGTAGGATAGTAGCCTTGGTAGGTAGTTCAGGAGCAGGTAAGAGTACTTTAGTAGAGCTATTGCCGCGATTTTACGACGTTTCTCAAGGAGCCATTTTCTTGGATGGGCATGACATACGCCGCTATCGCTTGCGCGATTTGCGCAATCAAATTGCATTAGTAACTCAAGAACCCATTTTGTTCAACGGTACGGTATACGAAAACATCGTATTTGGCAAGGAGGGGGTCAAGAAACAGGAAGTAGAACGAGCTGCCCGCATGGCGCATGCACACGACTTTATCATGGCGATGGAAAAGGGGTATGATACCCCCATTGGTGACCGCGGCAACAAACTCAGTGGTGGACAGCGCCAGCGCTTGGCCATCGCACGTGCCATCCTAAAAGATGCACCTATTCTCATACTCGATGAAGCCACTTCTGCACTAGACTCTGAGTCGGAGCGGCTCGTACAAAATGCCTTAGAAAAGCTCATGCAGGGGCGTACGGCCATTGTCATTGCCCATCGGTTAGCTACAGTACGCCATGCACATCAGATCGTCGTGCTCGATCAAGGCCGCATTGTGGAATGTGGCAACCATCAGCAGCTTATGATGCGTAAGGGCATATATGCGCGCTTGGTCTCGCTGCAAGCCTTAGAATAGTATCAGATACTTTACGAAGCAGGTACAGATATGTGTGTAATCAATATGTTATATCGAATAAGCCCATTTTTTTGGTTTATCTTTAAGTCGTCATTCTCAAGCCCCATGACCAATGAAAAAATGAGCTTATGAAGTCATTGTTACCCTGTTGGCTATTGGTTGTACTCACTATTCAAGCCCTTTGGGGGCAGCCCACCATTACCAGTGCCGTGTTTCCTCAAGTGGGCGATACAATAATATACCATGTTTATGCCCCTGCCACTGGTATTACCATCAGTGCACCGGGTGGCAATCAAGTGTGGGATTTCTCTTCATTGGGTAGTGACTTTGTTCAGGTTATTCCCTTTTTGCCAGCCAATCAGGGAAGTCAATATGACGTAGTACCTACGGCTACGCTCTTCTCACCTATTGCTCAGAACCAGGAACTGTATTATCGCGTTTCGTCTGAGCAATTAGCGTTGCTCGGCATTTTGGGTCAAGATCCTGCGAATCTGGGATTGACACTTTTTTCGCGTTTTGATCCACCATTGCCAGAGATCCAAACGCCGCTCAACTTCTTCGATCAACACTTTACAGGATCTGATTTGTCGTTGCCCTTTGCCGCCGATGATGTGCCAGGTGGCTTTCTCGATAGTTTGCCCATTACTCCTGATTCACTGCGCTTAAGGATGCACTTCGAGCGCATTGAGCTGGCAGATGCATGGGGAGTGCTCACCTTGCCTAATGGCGCGGCGCACGATGTGCTACGCCTTAGACGCGTTGAAACGCGTGAAACCCGTCTAGATGTGAAAGTGGGCCCACTTCCGTGGCAAGACATTACGGATCTGTTGCCATTTTCTGACTTTCTCGGCGTCGATACTACGGTGTATTACATTTTCTACTCCAATGATATACGTATGCCTGTAGCCAGCTTGACTGCTGATCCGGGTAGTGATGTGGCTAGCTCAATTCAATATCAGGGCGATGCGATGCTTACTTCCATAAACACCATAGGTATAGACGCACATCCAGGAGTATATGTATGGCCCAATCCTGTGGTAAGCCAGGCTCGATTTCGTTTTGTACATATCTCACCTGGCAAGTACACGCTGCGCATCTATAATGTGTTGGGGATACCTGTGTGGGAAAGAGACCTCCAGTTGGCAGGCGATCGCATACTTGAGGCTGACTTGGGCTATTTGCGCAAAGGTGCGTATTTGTACAGCTTAATAGATAGCCAAGGGCGGACCCTGCTGACCAAGCGACTGGTTGTAGTCAGACCTTGAGGGGGGATGGCTACTTTAAAAATTGTAGTTCAACCCAAAGCGAATGTCCCAGGGGATGCGAAAATGCGTAGCACTGTCGAGCAAGTTGTACTGCAGCGATATTTCGTAGCCCCATACACTACCGCGGCTTTGGTATCCAAGCCCTACGTACAAGTAGGGCTGTACGGTATAATCAGTCAGGATCTTACCTTCCTCAATAATGAGTTGTGGATTGCCAAAGTTATCGGTAGGTAGATGTTCAAAACGCGTCAGCTCGTACTCAGCATGTAGAAACAAAACGGGGATCACGCGATAGCGCGCTATCGGGCCTATTGACAAATCGAGGGTTTGGTAGCTACTCACCCCTGGAAGCCCGCGCAGCCGTTGATATGAGTAAGAAAATTTGGTGATCAATCCTGCTGAGAGCTTGTCAGTAAATTTGTAAGCTGCCATTGGTGAGGCTGCTACAGCAAACTGACTGTTGATGAAAGTAATCTGCCCTATTTGTGCACCATACCACATGTGGACCCATAGGTTATCCCTTTCATCGAAATATTCATCTATCTGAGTAGTCGAGGGCTTTTTTCTCTTTTTTCTCTTTTTACTTTGCGCCATCCCTTGTTGAGGTACACATGCGGCAATAAGGCACGTAAGTACAGTCAGCAAGAACAACTTTTTCATGTGCTAATTTTTGAGTGCTACCACAAAAGTGCGACTTTTTCGTTGTCCTTAGGTAAAACTTGGTTTCTGTTGTGGGCTATTCCTTAGCCATACCTGAGAAGGAGTGCTGCGTGCCCCGATAGGGTTGGGCTAGATTTCGCTCGACGAGGAACTTTTGCCATGCACGAGCTCGATTGAATGGCGTATGCACGTAGAATGTCTGATTTTCATTGAGCTTTTCATGAAATCCCAGGCGTGTGCGAAAGTGCAGCTCCAGTACCTTGATCACGCCATAAGTGAAGTAGTCCCGGAATGTACCGCCTCTGTCGGCAAAGGGCAATACAATTTCAAACTGTAGTACCTCATAGATCTTTTGAAAGTCCAACAACCCCTGTGGAGTGAAAATATCCACGCCAAAATCATTTAGGTAAGCTAAATATACTGCTTTGCGTGGCATGGTCTGTAGGCGGTGTAATAGTTGGCTTTGCACCATGTGGTCGTGGAGCTGAAAGATAGGTAGCCCAAAATCTTTATTGAGCAAGTTGTAATGGCGCAGAGCTACCAAGCTGTCGAAGAGTGGCACTAGGGAGGGTAAGTCTTCGTATTGCACGCGTGCCAACAACTCTTCTTGCAATTTGGCCAATACTGACGTGTTGAGCGGCAAATGAATGCTGCGCTCGATTTTTTGCATAAGTGGCATGTCTAATAAGTCGAGCAAGGCCAAATTGCGCATTGTAGTAGTTTCCTCAAACTCAGTAATAAACGGCGTGTGAGCGAGCCAGTTGCGTAGCACTTGCCGAATGGTGTCGGCATGAGCTGTGGCCAGTCGGTCTGCAATGGTGTAATCGGCAAACCAGCGCTGGCGGAAGAGGTTGTTGAAAAATGTAGCTCGGTCACTCAGAGAAAAAGACCGAGAAGCTGTGAGGAGAAAGTCGATCAAGCGATTCACTGGCCCCGACAAGTCAAATAGTGCAGGCAAATCGTCGAGCGTGCGGTGCGTCCATGGTAAAGAAGTAAACCATTTCAGGTCTGTCTCAAGCTCAAGACGGGGCTGTGGGCGCAACCGACGAAGCTGTAACTGATTCACTTTGGGCAAGGCTTCCAACCATAAAGTTTTGTCACTAGGGCGGTACCATGGGGAGTGAATCATTTGTGCAAGCCACTGGATGTCGAGCTGAGGGGTTGTGCGTATGATTTGGCATAAACGTTCGTAAAGCAAAGCCCCCCAGGCTTCGTAGTTGTCGTCATGAGTAGCCCACCAATCAAGCCAACCTTCAGTGCCATTGGGCATTCTATAGTGGTAGATAGCTGCGAGCACTTGTTGGCCTTCCTTCTCAAAAGTGCCACGCTGCATGGCCTGAAGCACCAAAGGTACCCATTCGTATCGCGGATGCGTAATCATGTAGTAGAACAGCTTTTTGAGGATATGGGGCTCATAGGTGGTATACAACAATCGCATGATAGACTGTACGCCAATGCCATCAGGCTCGGGCAGCTTTTTGATAGCTTTTTGGGAAAAGGCATCTGGATGAGCAAAGAATGCCTCGAGCGAGTCATGAGCAGTTACAGGAGCATCGTGGAGTAGCAGGCCTATTGCACGTTTGATCATACTGTCATATTCTACACTGAGTAGCTCGCGCAAGCGAGGCTCAAGGTCAGGCATTGCCAGGTGGCATTTTTCCAAATAAGACTGACAAAGGCCCATAGCCTTGAGTTCCTTAAATGCCATGGCTTTTTTCAGATACAGGCGAAGCAACAGCTGATCGGATTCGATAGTGCTCCAATGGCGTGCATACAGCCGATCCAATATGCGGCCAATGGAAAGATTAAGTGCCTTGGCCCTTGGGTGAAGGCTACACCAGTATTCCAATGCAGTAGCATCATAGGCATCAAGCTGGTTAATTAGTTGGTTCTCAAAGTGGTATCGTTGGCGTGGATCCTCAATGCTGTGCAGCTGTTGAAGGGCATTTTGCAAGCTGCTGTCAGGCTTCCATCTCAGTTTATGTTTGCGGCAAAAATCTATGAGTTGTACCCATTGTTCCAGGTAGCCTTCTTGTATGGGAGGTACTGCGGGATTGACTTGCCGAAAGAGCCCTTTGTACTTGTTGAGCAAGGCGATTACCTCTATGGGATCTCCTTCCGACAGTTGGACCCATGCGTGCAAGGCCACTGAGTCATTGCGCGAGTTGAGACGTCGCAAAAATTGCTCGTAATTTTCCTTTTGCGCCAACGCGAGCTTTTTATGAACGAAGAACCCACGAAGCTCATCCCATTCAAACTCATGGTAGTGTGTAGCCCACCAACTGACATAGCGCACCAGCGCTTTGCGATCTTTGCTCCACTCGTGATAGATGCGCCATGTACCATCGCTACCTTCCACATATACGCGTACGTGTGTGAGCTTTTCTAGTAATTGGATCCAATTGGCACCTTCGTATAATGCATTGAGTTGCTGTCGGTATTTAAATAGTTGGGCAGCTATGTAAAAGAGCGCACGCGGGTGATGTGTGCGCACTAAATCCTGAATGGCATTGAAACGCACGTAAGGGAAGCGAGATGCCAGACCCAGAATGCGTCCGTAATAATCTACATCATCTTGAAAGTGCTCTTTGCGAAAGTCGAATAGTTGTTGGTAGCCCGTTTCACGCATGGCGCTCAATGAACCCAGTGTATCGTACATGCTGGCATAGTGTCGTGCTGTAAGTGATAGATTGGGCAAGTGGGCCAGCGAGATATTCGTCAGCTGCTCTAGAGCCGGCAATATGAGGTAAGAGGGTAGCTGTTGGCGATGTGCTAAGCGCAACAAAGCATCAAGCGATTGCTCATGGGACCAGTGGCTGATCGCATCAGCTGCCAAGCTAAGGGCATTGCGCTTATTGGGTAGGGCTGAGCGCTCGATGGCTTGTTCGTTGAGCAATTGTATTAGTAGGCGGTACCCTGCTGGTAAATTGGATTGTACGATGTAGCGTATCCATTTTTCAAAACCTTGCTGATCACCTTCCGAGAGCGTTTGTCTAATCTTTTGCCCTTGCTGGGCAAATTGAAACTTTGCTGCATCGAGTAAGGAGTCGGGGATCCATTCCAAACGAGCATTTACTTGCCTGTGCTCTAATGGAGTAAGATAGAATGCCATTAATAGGGGAGAAAAACGAAGCACTTCTTGGTGCTCGTAAAAAAAATTGAGCATCTGCTTGCGGTCACATATGTCTACATCAGAAATCTCTTGAGGCAAAAACAAGGTATATTCTCGAATAATGTGGCAGATACGCTGGTGGTAAGGCTCTTGGTCGAGTAAGGTGGCTAAGTCGCGCAATGCACGTCTGTTGCCACTTTGCACTTGGCGTTCCAACTCCTCGATCAACAATTGCACATCACCTGGTGGTACGTGCATATTGTGCTGGGACAGTATCGTCTCAGTACATATTAGCGTTAACCCTATAGCCCATACCAGCTGTTTGCTAAAAAGGCTAGTGCACAGTCTTACACCTATGCCTAAGCTGGATAATTGCACAATAGCCCTTTTTCGTCGATGTCTCATCGGCACTGCGGCGCTGGGTGGAAAATGTGGAGTAGTTCAGCTTTCTTCTTATAGTGCGTGCCTGTTGCTTGAGCAGTCCTAACCTCAAGGTTGCAATCGTATTTTGGCATACAAAACAAGTGATTTTTTTGTCTCTTTTTTGATGATTTGTTGTTTTGCATGCATCATTAGAGGCAGCGTTTTTGCTAAAAAACCATTCCCCTTCAGTGCATGCCGGTAGGCAAACACTCAAACAAACACCCTGGCAAAATAAATCTATTTTTTAAAAAAAGTGCCTAAGAGCATACAGGGTGTTGTCTATGCCATTTTGAATGGCGTACTTTTTGTCATTTTTTGTCTGTTTTGCTCTCTATTGAAGAAGCTAAAGAAGTTAATGTTTTATATTTGGGGCTCTCTAGGTACGAAAAGATGGCTTTGGGTGGCATTATCTCCTTTAATCGATGGTGGCATTATCTCTTTTAGTTTTTGCTCAAGACATTATTTTTAGCTGAGAGGCTTTGCAGGTGTGTGATGTCTATTGCATTTGCTGATTTGCAGAGTAGGGTATTGTCTCTCAACTGCGTAGTTATATTGTGCCAATATCTGTTTTTGGCGGCTAACTTCCGTGGTTGATTGTGTTAGAAAGGCTAGGGGATAGGTAATCTCCCAACTCCGTTGATACTCAGCCTTTTACTCGTCAGTGATAATTTTTTTGAAGTAAAAAAATTGATGAGATGAACATCCGGACATCGTTTACTCTGGTGGGAGTAGTTTTTACCTTTTCGATACTTCACACTATACACGGGATAGCACAGCATTTTGAGGGAGTAGCACAGCCCAAAATAGCTTTACCTCAATTAGATGCCCAGTTTACTTCCTATGAAGTGTACCGGTTAGGCGTCAAGGAACTATCCTCCTTTTTGCAGGCGCAACGAGATGGAAGTGCTATGCTTACCTTGTCGTTTGGTACACACCATTGGACGTTGGCTTTGTCGACGAGTAATCTCATTAGCTCCAACTACGTACGGAGCGTGGCTAAGGAAGGTGGTCGCATTGAGCGGGCATCTTGGTCGCTTGGGCCTATTGCCTGGAAGGGGTGGATGACGTCGGCAGAAGGGCGAGAAGTAGCGCTCACTGTGACCGACGAGATGGTGTATGGCTATATCAGTTTTGGAGGAGAGAATTGGTTTATCGAACCTCTTTGGTATTTTGATTCCCGAGTATCTCGAGATTTGATTGTGCTGTATCCTCAATCAGCGGTGCGCCCAAGTCAAGGCACTTGTGCAGCAATGGAGGTAGCCAAATACCGGCGATCTATCATCGAAACACCGATTAACAAGCCCGGATCAGGACAGCCCGAAGCTCTTACTAATAATTGTTATGAAGTGGAACTCGCTATTGCTTCTGATTGGTTGATGTACCAAAAGTACGGCTCTGTGGCTGCCGTAGAAAGCCACAATGTAGGGGTGATGAACAACGTGGCGACTAATTACGACAATGAGTTCGCTGATGAGATTCAGTTCGTCATTGTCGAACAGTTTGTGAGCAACTGTAGTACTTGTGATCCATGGACTAGCTCGACTGATCCTGGTCTTTTGCTCGACGATTTTACCGAGTGGGGGCCCACAGGGTTTGTAGCTAACCACGACTTAGGACAATTGTGGACTGACCGTGACTTTGACGGTAGCACCGTAGGGCTTGCATGGTTGGGAGCGGTTTGCTCCCCTTTTCGCTATCACGTCTTACAAGACTTTTCATCCAATGCCGATTTTTTGCGCGTGTTGACCGCTCATGAGATTGGCCATAACTTTGATGCCATCCACAATGACCCAGCCTGTGGTTGTATCATGGATCCTTCTGTGAACAATACCAATACTTGGTCTAGCCAATCAGTGAATGCGATCGACTCTTATGTGGCCTCGTTGGTAAGCCAGGGGGGATGCCTTTCTCCTTGTGCCACTTCTACCACTCCTCCAGTAGCTAACTTTGAGGGCAATCCCACATATGGGTGTGCACCTCTTACGGTGGATTTTACAGATTTGTCTACTAATAATCCTACCTCATGGTATTGGGAGTTTCCGGGAGGAACGCCTTCGTCTT
>Ga0256839_1001968_pt1 | contig 23834 bp, 17 predicted proteins | sample 354166metaG_FD_185968 | JGI IMG/M metagenome (GOLD analysis project Ga0256839, IMG submission 185968) | Hydrothermal vent microbial communities from Mid Atlantic Ridge, Atlantic Ocean - 354-166 | ecosystem: Environmental > Aquatic > Marine > Hydrothermal vents | place: Atlantic Ocean: Mid... | reverse complement strand
GGCCGGTAATCCATCGGGCGTTTGTGATGTGATATTGGAATCAGCGCTGACGGCCATCATGGATTGCGAGGATTCGGTGGCGGCCGTGGATGCCGAGGATAAAGTCAATGTCTACCGCAATTGGCTGGGATTGATGAAGGGTGACTTGAGCATCAATTTCACCAAGGAAAATAAGCAGGTCAAGCGCAGCCTGAATCCAGACCGTATTTACACAGATAAAACAGGGAAAGAATTCAGCCTTTCCGGCCGCAGCCTGATGCTGGTGCGCAATGTGGGACATCTGATGACCACAGACACGGTTCTGGACGGCGGCGGCGCGGAAATTCCAGAAGGAATTTTAGATGCGTTGATCACAAGTCTGGCCGCCCTCCATGATCTGAAGGGCAAAGGCTCATATGGTAATAGTAGGGCGGGCAGTATTTATATCGTCAAACCGAAAATGCACGGCCCCGATGAGGCCGCCTTTACCAATGATATTTTTAATCGGGTGGAGGATATTTTAAAACTGCCCCGCCATACCATAAAAATTGGCGTCATGGACGAAGAACGCCGCACGACGTTAAATCTTAAAGAAACTATTCGGGCCGTTAAGGACAGAATATTCTTTATAAATACAGGGTTCCTTGACCGTACCGGTGATGAAATTCACACGGATATGGAGGCAGGGCCCATGGTGCGCAAGAATGCCATGAAGAATGAAATATGGATTGAGGCGTATGAGCGCTGGAACGTGGATACGGGCCTTGCGGCCGGAATGCACGGCAAGGCGCAAATTGGCAAAGGCATGTGGGCCATGCCCTCCGAAATGCGCCAGATGCTGGATACAAAGGGGGCGCAGCTTTTGGCGGGCGCGAGCTGCGCTTGGGTGCCGTCCCCGACGGCCGCGACGTTACATGCTATTCATTATCACGAGAATGATGTGTCAAAAATTCAAGAAGAACTCATATCTCGCGCGCCGGCTTCTTTGGATGACCTGCTCACTATTCCCGTGCTTCATGATTTGCCTGTTGCGGCAGAAGATATCAAAAACGAGCTTGATAATAATGCCCAGGGGCTGCTCGGTTATGTGGTGCGCTGGATAGATCAGGGCGTTGGCTGTTCCAAAGTGCCGGATATCAATGATGTGGGCCTGATGGAAGACCGGGCCACATTACGCATTTCCAGCCAGCATATGGCCAATTGGCTCCATCACGGTATTTGTACGAAAGAGGATATCATGGAAACCCTGAAACATATGGCGGCCTTGGTTGATGCGCAAAATGCCGATGATCCAGATTACCGCCCGATGGCCCCTGATTTTAACGGTGTGGCCTTTCGGGCGGCCTGCGACCTTATTTTAAAAGGGCGACAGCAGCCGAATGGTTATACGGAACCCATTTTACATGCACGGCGGCGTGAGGCCAAGGCGAATAAATGAGCGATAATATCATAAAGTCAGCGGTAAAAGGTCAGGTGCAATCCCTGTCCCGCGCCTTTGCCCTTTTAGAAGCTGTCGCAGAATCTGATACTGGTTTCGGCCTTAGTCAGCTCGCGAACCGCATGGGGCTAGCCCCGTCAACCGTACACAGGCTTTTGAATGCCATGCGACAAATGGGCTATGTGGAATGTGATCAAAATACCGGCGGGTGGTCTGTGGGCCTGAAGGCCTTCAATGTGGGTAATGCCTATCTGCGCAAGCGTGACTTTGCCTTGCAGGCACGGCCCTTCATGAAAAAACTGGTCGCGGAGCTGGGTGAAACAGTCAATATGGCCATATTGGACCGGACGAATGTCGTTTTCATTGCGCAGGTGGAATGTGCTGAAGTGATGCGTATCGCGGTGCCCATAGGAACGCGCGGCCCGCTTCATGCCTCGGCTGTTGGCAAGGTTCTTTTATCAGCCCTGCCGGACGATGAAATTTTTGAAATTCTTGGAGATAGGAGTTTGGCGGCTTTAACAGAAAAAACCCATGTGACGGTTGACGGGCTGATGAGGGAATTAGGCGAGGTCCGCAAAACAGGCTACGCCATTGATGAACAAGAGCAAAGTTTGGGCATGCGGTGCATTGCCGCCGCCATATATGATGAATATAACGAGGCGATAGCGGCAATTTCCATATCTGGCCCAACGGTTCGCTTGATGCAGAAAGATATCGCCCGTATCGGACAGGATGTTCGCCGTATGGCAGATGAAATAACCCGGTCTATCGGCGGTATAAGAAAAAAGAAAATTGAGGACTAACCATGGAATTAGACATTACAAGTTGGCTGAGTATGGCCCTGCGCTGGCTTCACCTTACCGCAGGGATCGCGTGGATTGGGTCATCTTTTTATTTTATCTGGCTGGATAATCACTTACGCAAGCCAAAGATATCTGCCGATAGTGAAAAAGGCGTATCCGGGGAGGTATGGTCTGTGCATGGCGGCGGCTTTTATCATAAACAGAAATACAGCGTCGCGCCGGCAGAAATGCCCGGTGAATTACATTGGTTCAAATGGGAAGCCTATTTTACCTGGATCAGCGGGTTTTTGCTGCTGGCTCTGATGTATTATTACGGCGCGTCTGTTTTCCTTGTGGATAAGGCAAAATATGACATGTCGCCGGCCATGGCTGTGGCTATCGGGCTTTTATTCATTGCCGCTGGCTGGATATGTTATGATCTTCTGTGCCGGTCTTCCCTTGGTCAAAAAAATACAGCTTTTGGGTTTGTCTGGTTCGCCCTGCTTACCTTGTCCGCCTGGGCTTTGGCGCAGATATTCAATGATCGGGGGGCCTATATCCATGTGGGGGCCATGATTGGCACGGTCATGGCGGCCAATGTCTTTATGGTGATTATCCCGAACCAGAAGAAAACCGTTGCTGACCTTGTTGCAGGAAAAAAGCCGAATCCCAAATTGGGACAGGAGGCCAAACAACGCTCCTTGCATAATAATTACATGACCTTGCCGGTTTTATTTCTTATGATCAGCAATCATTATCCGCAGACTTTTGCCAATCCAAACGGCTGGTTGATCTTAAGCCTTTTGGGGGCGCTTGGCTGGCTGATCCGTCATTTCTTTAACTTAAAGCACCAAGGCCGCACCAGATATAGCCTTGCGGTATTTTCTGTGGTTGGGTTCATCGGCATTATGGTGCTTGCGGCCTATTTTAAGGATGCCGGCCGGTTGCAAGTGAGCGCGGGGGCTGAAACGGTAACTTACGCCCAAATGGAAAGCATTATGAGGGCCCATTGCACCAATTGCCATGGGGCGAAGCCAAGTCATGAATTTTTTGAAGAAGCGCCAAACGGGGTGATTTTTGACAGGAAAGATCAAATTCTTAAATACCGCGCGCAAATTATGGATCGGGTGATGGTCACGCAGGATATGCCATTGGGTAATGAAACGGGTATGAGTGATATTGAACGGGTTGAGCTTGCTTCATGGCTCAAAAGTCAGGATGAGGAATAGCATGAAAACACTTCGCGCCATTCCTCTGACCGCTGCCGATTTTGCCCCGTTCGGTGATGTGGTATCGGCGGCGTCTGCCCAAATAAAAAAACAGATTAATGCCGGTCATACGACCCGTTTTCATGATCTGGCTGATGTTGCCTCTCAGGACGGCGGCAGGCTATCGGTGAATATTTTCCGGTCGGATTATTGTGACATGCCGGTGACGATCCATCAAATGGAACGGCATCCAAAATCAAGCCAGTTTTTCATGCCGCTCGGCCCAAATCCATATTTGGTGGTTGTGAATAATTCCGGAAAATTTAATATGGATGGCCTGCGTGCTTTTATTGCCCAGCCGGATCAGGGCGTGAATTACCGCGCGGGAACATGGCACCATTATAGTTTGGCCTTGCAGGGGCAAAGTGATTTTCTTGTGGTGGATTATGTGGATTTGGGGGAAAATTGCGATATCATGGATTTGCCGCAACCTCTTCAGGTTACGGTTTAGGCGAATTTCTCCAGCAGTTGGGCAATGACGCTGATGGCAATAATCTCAGGCTCTTTACCCTTCACCGACAGTAAACCAATAGGGCAGGTCAGTTGATCACAGGCGTCTTGATTAAGGCCTTCTTCTGCCAAAAAACGTTTTAAAAAACGCGCGCGTTTGGTCTTTGATCCAATCAAGCCGCAATAGGCCCCGTCGCCGCGCGACAAGATGGCCGCCGTTACGGCATAGTCGATCTGGTGGCTATAAGTCATGACCAGAAAAATGGCCCCTGGCGGCGCGCTGGCTACAATTTCACTCGTGGAGGCTGTGAGGCAAATTTCAACATTTTCCGGCATGACATTTGGAAATTCTGTTTCTCTGCTGTCGGCCCAGATGACCCGAAAGGGCAGATTTCTCATGCGCTCTGCAATGGCCTTTCCCACATGGCCCGCGCCAAAAAGATAAAGCGGCATCCTCTTGTCGGCGAGGGGCTCGATCAACTGGTTATCCTTTATTTCGAGCTGATGGCTTGCGGGGCCGTCAAGGATTATTTTTTTGGCTGTTTCACCCGTCAGCGAAGTGATCATATGAACAGGGCCATAGCTTTTTTCGGCCTCTTTAATGGCGATGAATAACGGGGCGTGGCTTTCATCCAGTATTTCAAGCAATAATTCCACACGTCCGCCGCAGCATTGCCGGGTCTTGGGGCCAAGGGGGACATCCATATGTTTAACGAGGGGGCGGCCTGTCACAACCATTTGACGGGCTTGCCGGATGGCCAGATGTTCCAATGCCCCGCCGCCGATGGTGCCTGCTATGATATCCGGGCCCACCAGCATTTTAGTGCCGCACTCCCGCGGGATGGAGCCTTGAACGCGGCATATTGTCACCAAAGCCACCCGGCCATCTTTGCGGATCATGTCACAGGCGATGCGGGTCCAATTCTGCATCAGATCAGCTTGCTCAAAATTTCTTCGGCTGTGGCGGGCGCATTCAACGCGGGCAGATCTTTCGCATTATTGGCATTGGCAACAGCAAGGGTCAGCGCCGAATGAGCCGCAATGGCCAGCATCAGGGGCGGCTCCCCCACAGCCTTGGATTTATGGATGGTATCTTCTTTATTCACGCCGTTCCAAAGATTGATTGTCATTTGGGCGGGCCGGTCGGCACTGGTGGGAATTTTATAGGTGGACGGGGCATGGCTGCGCAGAATTCCCTTGTCATCAAAGACCAGTTCCTCGGTGGTGAGCCATCCCGCGCCCTGAATGAAACCGCCTTCGATCTGGCCCCGGTCAATGGCCGGATTAAGTGATTTACCCACATCATGGAGGATGTCCACACGCAGAATCTTATTTTCCCCCGTCAAGAGATCTATGATGACTTCGGCTATGGCCGCGCCATATGAAAAATAGAAAAACGGGCGGCCTTTATGAATTTTTCGATCATAATGAATTTTCGGGGTTTTGTAAAAGCCGGTGGATGACAGGGATACACGTCCCAGATAAGCTTGATGAACCAATTGGTTAAAGCTGATTTCCTGATCGTCCAGATAAACATGATTATTGCGAAAGACAATGTGATCAATGGCGCAGTCATAATGATGTGCCGCAAATTCGGTCAAGCGGTTCTTTAGGGTGCGCGCCGCCGCCAATGCGGCCATCCCATTTAAATCTGATCCAGAAGAGGCCGCCGTGGGAGAGCTGTTGGGGACTTTGTCGGTCGTGGTGGCGGATATTTTGATGCGGTCAATGTCAATCTGTAATTCATTGGCCACCACTTGCGCCACCTTAATGAATAATCCCTGCCCCATTTCTGTACCGCCGTGGTTAAGATGAACGCTGCCATCGGAATAGATATGGATCAGAGCGCCCGCCTGATTAAGATGCAATGCGGTGAAAGATATGCCGAATTTAACCGGGGTGAGGGCGATGGCTTTTTTGAGATATACATTGACCTGATTGAAGGCCGTGATTTCCCTGCGGCGATTTTTATAGTCGGCGGTTTTGGCAAGTTCAGCAATCAGTTCGGGCGCGATATTATCTTCAACCATCATGCCGTAGGGCGTGATGTTGCGATCCGTCTTGCCGTATAGATTGATCATGCGTACATCCAGAGGGTCTTTGGATAGATCATGGGCGATCACATCCATTATTCTTTCGATGGCGATCATGCCCTGAGGGCCGCCAAAGCCCCGAAATGCGGTGTTGGAAACCGTATTGGTGCGGCAGCGGTAAGAATTTATGGTGACATGCTCAAGGAAATAGCAATTGTCCGAATGAAACATGGCCCGGTCATTGATGGCGGGGGATAAATCAACCGAATAGCCGCAGCGCGAGGCGAGTTTCAAATCGAGGCCCAATAGGCGGCCTTCGGAATCAAAACCCACATCATAATCAATGCGGAAATCATGACGTTTTCCGGTCATGATCATGTCATCATCCCGATCAACGCGGCATTTTGCGGTGCGGCCTGTTTTGCGGGCCACCAAAGCCGCGGCCGCCGCGAATAATGACGGATGGGTTTCCTTGCCCCCAAAACCGCCGCCCATACGGCGGACCTCGACGGTCACACCATTGTCGGGAATATTCAGGACTTTTGCCACCAGATGCTGGACTTCGGTCGGATTTTGGGTGGAAGACCAGACATGGACATCGCCGTCTTCTTTTGGTTCGGCCATGGCAATCTGGCCTTCCAGATAAAAATGATCCTGCCCGCCGACGCGAAAGCATCCCGTCCGCCGGATGGGGGCCTTTTTCAATGCGGCGGCAGAATCGCCTTGTTTCATGCATTGCGGGGCTTCGATATAGGATTTTGCTGTCATGGCGTCATCAATGGTCAGGATGGCCGGATAATCCTCATAATCAATTTTTGCAAGCTTTGCCGCGCGCCTTGCCTGATCACGGCTGGTCGCGGCGACCGCGAAAATTGACTGGCCGTGAAATTGTACAATATCCTCCGCAAAAAGCGGGTCGTCCCCGGCAAAAGGGCTAACATCATTTTTGCCGGGAATATCATCGGCCGTCAGCACCATAACCACGCCGGGCGCGGCGCGAACATCATCCAGATCAAGGGATTTTATCCGGGCATGGGCCCGGCTGCTCTGGCCGAGGCAGACATGAAGCAAATCACGTTTTTCCGGTATATCGTCAATATAATCCGCACTGCCGGCCACATGTTTATGGGCGCTGTCATGGCGGATATCTCTATGGATGTCGCCGTTAATAGATGGCGCATTTTCTGTCATTCTGCGGCTCCATTTCCCATCAGGCGGGTTTGGGCCCCATCGCCTGTAAGGCGGGTTTGGGAAAGAGGCGTGTCATATTCGATATAGGCTTTGAGCAATATATTCCGGGCAACTTTCAGGCGGTAGTCTGCCGTTGCCCGCATATCGCTGATGGGGCTGATATCATTTTCCAGCGCCGACATGGCGGACTGAATGGTTGTTTCATTCCACTTAGCCCCAATCAGGGTGTTTTCCGTAGCAATGGCGCGCAGGGGGGTTGCCGCCACGCCGCCATAAGCGATGCGGGCAGAAGAAATTATACCGTCATTCAGGGTAACAGAAATCGCCCCGCAGACAGATGAGATATCCTGATCAAATCTCTTGGAAATTTTGTAAGCCCTAAAATACTGATCCGCTTTGAGTATGGGGATGCGAATGGCGGCAACAAATTCACCCGCGGCCCGGTCTTGCTTTCCATAGGAGATAAAATAATCTTCCAGCGGTATGTGCCGCAGGCCACTGGCGCTTTGCAGGGTTAATTCTGTATTAAGAGCGATCAAGACGGGCATGCTGTCGCCAATGGGGGAACCATTGGCAATATTGCCGCCAATGGTGGCCCTGTTACGTATCTGGGCTGAGCCGAGACGCCGGATCACTTCGCCCAAATCCGGAAAATGCGTGCTTAAAATGGGCAGCGCGTCCGCGAAAGTAACGCCCGCGCCAATTTCTATATGGGTCTTGCTTTTGGTTATTCGCGCCAATTCCGTGATGTGGCCCAGATATATTAATCTGTCCAGACTGCGAAGCTGTTTGGTGACCCATAGCCCTACATCTGTACCCCCGGCAAGCAGGGTCGCCTCTGGATGGGCCGCGTATAATGCCGTCAGGGCTGCGGTGGTCTTGGGCGCGGAATAATGCCGTTCGTTGCCCGTATCCGGGCAGGCCCAGCTTAAGCTCAGGGTGTCAGGACTGCTCATGGCGGCTAATTGTTTTATCCATGTTTCTTCAAGTGCCGTCAGATGATCTTCAACCTGCGCCGAAATACTATGGCGAACGGCCTCAATAATCGGGCCATAGCCGGTGCAGCGGCATAAATTTCCAGCCAGCGCGTCATTAATGCTGGCAAGGTCAGCGCCGCCGCCAGAGCGAATATGGGCAAATATGGACATGACAAACCCCGGCGTGCAAAAGCCGCATTGGGAAGCCTGCAAATCCGCAATGGCGCGTTGAATGATATGTAAAGAGCCGTCTGGCTGGACAAGATCTTCGACGGTCAGCAGCAGTTTTCCGTCCAATGTTGGCAGGAAGATAATGCAGGAATTCACCGCCTCGAAATGCAGCTTCCCCTCCTTCAAGGTGCCAATAACCACGGTGCAGGCCCCGCAGTCGCCCTCGCCGCAGCCTTCTTTTGTGCCTGTGCGGGCGGCGTCATAACGCAGATAATCCAGCAATGTTCGGGTTGGGTCGAAATTGATGACTTCATGAGGTCGCCCGCCAAGCAGAAGAGTGATATTTTTTTGTGCCATATATTCGCCCTCTAGCTGCCGCGGTATGTGCTGTAGCCATAAGGCGAAATAAGAAGGGGGATATGATAATGGGCATCCGCATCATTAATGCCAAATTCAACCGGGACCACATTCAGGAATGAGATATCATCAGATGCGGTTTTGGAGCTCGCAAAATAAGGCCCGACATGGAAGTCAATCCGGTATCTGCCGGGGGTTAATTCTTTGCCGGAAAGCAGGGGGGCATCACATCGTCCATCCGCATTGGTCATGGTCTCTGTCAATATTTCATTGTCATCAGGGCGGCTTAAAATGATTTTGATACCCGCTGCGGGCTTTCCCGATGCCGTATCCAGTATATGTGTGGTGATTTTTCCCATGGGGTTGTTCCCTGAATTCCTGTTCATTTTACCGTATATTCTTGGCAGATTGCAATTTTAAAGTAAAGAATATTGTTGACAATTATGCTAATTTTTTGTCTACATTTTGGGGAGCTGGTGAAATATGGAGGCCAAAATGGCCATAAAAGATGTGCAAAATGGAGAGAGTATTTATCGTCATATCCGCGAAACCGTTCTGGAACAACGACTTTTGCCGGGGACCAAGCTGACGGAAGAGGCCTTATGCAGCATTTATGGTGCGGGGCGTGCAACCATACGCAAGGTGCTGGTTTTACTCGCAGAAGATCATATTATCACGCTGGTGCGCAATAAGGGCGCTGTCGTGTCCAGCCCCTCTGTTGATGAGGCAAGGCAGGTGTTCGAGGCCAGATTTGCGCTTGAAACAAGTCTTTTGGACTGGGCCATGGATCGGGTGACGAAGGCTGATCTGAAAATCTTATATGATCATATTGCCCATGAAAAACAGGCGTTGAGCCTCGGGGATATTGCCCTGTGGATCAGACTGTCCGGCGAATTTCATATGCTGCTGGCGGCGATCGCCCGCAATGAGCCTTTTTCAGGCTTTCTGGAAAAACTGATTTTTCGCTCATCGCTTATCATTGGCCTTTATGGCCGGACGGGCAGCGTTAATTGCTGTGTTGATGATCATACGGCGCTGATAGAGGCACTTGCCGCAAAAGACAAAGAAGGCGGCCGCAAGATTTTGTCACAACATCTGGATCATATTAGGACGCGGCTGGTTTTTACCGCTGCCCGTGAGAATGAAGATGTCTACCGCGCCCTTTCCCCGGATATGCCCCTTAAAAGAAGAGTGAATTAAGCATGCCAATTGATGAAAATTATCCAAGAGATATGGTGGGTTACGGCGCGCGTCCACCTTTCGCCGATTGGCCGAATGGCAAGCGGCTTGCCGTGCAGTTTGTCCTGAATTATGAAGAGGGAGGCGAGAAAAATATCCTGCACGGCGATGAGGGAGCGGAACAATTTCTGTCGGAAATTATTAATGCCGGCCCTGTTACGGGCGCGCGGCATATGAGCATGGAGTCCCTTTATGAATATGGCAGCCGGGTCGGGGTTTGGCGTATTTTAAAGCTTTTTGCCAAATATGATATCCCGCTGACGATCTTTGCGGTGGCTATGGCGCTTGAGCGCAATCCCGAGGCGGCAAAGGCCTTTGTAATGGCCGGTCATGAGATCTGTTCTCATGGGCTTCGCTGGATTAATTATCAGAATGTGCCGATCGAGCTGGAACGCGCCCATATGAAGCAAGCCATAGAAATTATAAAGTATTTAACGGGGGATCGCCCCCTTGGCTGGTACACGGGACGCACCAGTCCCAATACGCGGTCTCTTGTTATCGAAGAGGGAGGTTTTCTTTATAGTTCAGATGATTATAGTGATGATTTGCCATTTTGGATTAAGAAAAATGATAAAGATCATCTGGTGGTGCCTTATAGCCTTGATGTCAATGATATGCGCTTTGCCACCGCGCAAGGCTTTAATGCGGGGGATCAATTTTATAATTATCTAAAAGACAGTTTTGATGTTCTGTTAGCAGAAAGTGAAGAGACCCCGCGCATGATGTCCATTGGTCTGCATTGCCGTATCGTTGGTCGTCCGGGAAGAAGTGCCGCTTTGGAGAAATTTCTGAAATATGCGGCGTCTCATGAGGATGTCTGGTTTTGCAAAAGAATTGAAATTGCCCGGCACTGGCACGCCAAACATCCCGCAGCAGAGACATAGAAAAAATGAATCGCGAAAAATTTATTGATATTTACGGCGGCATTTATGAACATTCGCCGTGGGTTGCCGCAAAAGTCTGGCAATCGGGGGATCGGGCAAATTCTGTTGTTGACCCAAAACGTGATCTGGAATCTGAAATGAAGGCCGTTGTTGAGGCATCAGGCCGCGAGGAGAAGCTTGCCTTGTTACGCGCCCACCCGACACTTGCAGGCCGCGAGGCAGCCTCAGGCAAGCTTTCCCGGGAATCGGCAAAGGAACAGCGCGGCGCCGGACTGGGCCAATGTTCACCGGAAGAATTTCAGGAGCTTCAGGATTTAAACGCGGCCTATAGTAAAAAATTTGGTTTCCCGTTTATCATTGCTGTCGGCGGTTTGAACCGTTCTGATATATTGAGGAATTTCCGCATGAGAATTAAAAACTCGGCTGAAAATGAATTTGCAACAGCCCTGAAAGAAGTTCATAAAATAGCAAAACTGCGTCTTGCCGCCCTATCCAAGGAATAAAATTTTGACATCATTATCTGACCAACCTGATTTTTCCGGACATTTTGTTAACCTTGCGGACCCCCGCCTTGGCACCGAAGTGGTATATGCAACGGATGATTTTTTTGCCCCGAAAGAGCGGCTGATCAGCCGAAAAGACCCCATATTTATCGAGGGTAAATACGATGATCATGGTAAATGGATGGATGGTTGGGAGAGCCGCCGAAAACGCGTTTCGGGCTATGATTATTGCGTGGTAAAACTGGGAAAGTCAGGGCGGATCAAGGGCATAGAGATTGATACGCGGCATTTCACCGGAAATTTCCCGCCTGCCGCCTCCATTGATGTATGCCGCACGCAGGATCATATGCCGGATGAGGATACCCATTGGACAGAAATTTTACCGACAAAGGATTTGACGGGTGACCGCCAGCATTTTTTTGAAATTATGAACGATCAGGTCTGGAGCCATGTCCGGCTTAATATTTATCCCGATGGCGGGGTTGCGCGATTGAAAGTCTATGGGATCATTGAGGTGGATTGGCCAGAAGTCTTGAACCAGGAATCAGGCCAAAAGATTGACCTTGCTGCTATGGCGTGGGGCGGGCGGGCGATTGGTTGTAACGACGCCCATTTTGGTCTGCCCATGAATATTATATCTCCGACACAGATGGAAAATATGGGCGATGGCTGGGAAACCAGAAGGCGCCGGACGGCGGGTCATGACTGGGCTGTCTTTGCCTTGGCCACAACAGGCACCATTGATCATGCGGTTATTGAAACGACCTTTTTCAAGGGCAATTACCCGGATCGCTTCTCGCTTCAGGCAGCCTTGGTTTCGGGGTTGGATGATACAGCTTTGCTTGAACAGTCGCCTTCATGGCAGACCTTGTTGCCGGAACAGAAATTATCTGCGGACGGGCGTCATGAGTTTACTTCAGAATTGCGGAATTTGGGGTCGGTCAGTCATGTGCGGCTTAACATTTATCCTGACGGCGGCATTGCCCGTATGCGCTTGTTTGGTCGTCCTGAAGTTTAACAGGCTAAAATTTAACATATTTTATGTTTTTGGCCGGCTGTATAGGTGGCTTCAACCGCGCGGTCGTCGCCTAATGTCATTAATATAAAGAGTATTTCTTCTATATTGTTTGTGAATTCCATCCGATGACGGAGCAGGCTTGTGGCTTTTGGGTTTAAGACCACCACATCGCCTGTTTTCCCCAGATCAAAAGAACCGATGTCATGATCCAGATGTAAGGCGCGCGCCGCCCCAAGGGTGATGAGATAAAAGGCCTGATAAGCGGTCAGGGTTCCGCCTCTTAATTGCGCAACTTTATAAGCTTCGCCGAGGGTGACAAGCAGGGAGAGGGAGGTTCCGGCCCCCACATCGGTGCCGATGGCAACGGGGACCGAATTATTGGGGGATTGCGCGCGGGCCAAATCAAATAAGCCACTGCCGAGAAACAGGTTGGACGTGGGGCAATGGACCAAGGTTGTCTGCCGCTCATTAAGGCTATGCCGCTCCGCATCAGTCAAATGAATGCCGTGACCCAACAGGCTGCGCGGGCCGGTTAGCTCATAATGGTCATAAACGTCAAGATAGCCCTCATGCCCTGGATAAAGCTGTTTCACCCAGGCGATTTCGGATGGGCTTTCGGACAGATGACTTTGGACATATAGATCGGGGAATTCCTGTCTTAATGCCCGGGCAACCGTTAACTGCTCCGGCGAGCAGCTTGGGGCGAATCGGGGCGTCAGCGCATATAGATTCCGGCCTTTGCCATGCCAGTCTTTAATGAGTTTTTTGCATTGGTCATAGGCCAGTTGCGGTGTGTCGAGCAGGGTTTCGGGCGCATTCCTGTCCATCATCACCTTGCCCGCGATTATGGCCATATTGCGGCGGCTTGCGGCGTTAAATAAGGCCTCAACGGAGGCGGGGTGAACGGTGCAGAAACTTGCCGCAGTGGTGGTGCCATTCCTGAGTAATTCATCACAGAAAAATTCGGCGTTTATTTTGGCATGTTCAGGATCCGCATAGGCTTGCTCAGCCGGGTAAGTATAATCATTCAGCCAGTCGAGCAATTGCTTGCCGTAAGCCCCCATGATTTCAACCTGCGGATAATGGACATGGGCATCAATGAAGCCCGGCATGATTATGCCATCCGGGTAATGATCAATTGTGACGCCCTTGGGGACTTGAGGCATTATGTCCAGCGCTGCGCCGCAAGCGATAATTTTACCATTTTTTATCAGCAGGATACCGTCATCAATATGTTGCACAGAATCAGATGATTTTACCAGAAAAGGGTTGTTCGTAAACCATAGTAATTCACCGCGAAGCGCTGCCCAGTTTTGAATTGTCATAAAGTAATATTCTCATCAAGCTGAAATATTTTACCATATAGTAAAATATTGAATTTTCTATGTAGAATGTGTGATTTGCCATAAATTCCTAAAAAATCATGACCTAAAAGAGTGATTATACTTGTCTTATCCTGTAAAATCTCCCTAAACTGGTATCATAAGAAAAAATAATAATAGGGATTTAGTTGTGTCTGGTAATATGTTCCACCTGCTTCGTACCAAACGATTTGCGCCATTATTTATAACGCAATTTATGGGGGCGTTTAATGATAATGTGTTCAAGAATGCTTTGGTATTTTTGATTACCTATAAGATTGCCATAAATCAGGGCTGGGATAATGCGGCGGTCATTGTTCCGCTGGCCGGCGGCGTGTTTATTGCACCCTTCTTTTTATTCTCATCCCTTGCGGGGCAATTGTCTGACAAGCTTGAAAAATCCAGACTGATCCGGATTATTAAATTCTGTGAAGTTCTACTGATGACCATGGCGTCATATGGTTTTTATAAGCAGGATGTCACGATATTGATGGTGACGCTGTTCCTTATGGGCGTTCAATCTGCATTTTTTGGGCCTCTGAAATATAGCATTTTGCCCGAGCATCTGAAGAAAAAAGAATTAATTGGCGGCAATGCGCTGATTGAGATGGGGACGTTTTTATCGATTATTTTGGGGTTGGTCGTTGGGGGTATTCTCATTCTGACAGAAAGCGGTGTTTTAATTATATCGGCAACGGTTATCACGATTGCCATCATTGGTTTTATCAGCAGCTTTTCCATTCCTAAAACCATTCCGGCGGACCGCAGCCTTAAAATTAATTTTAATATTATTCAGGAAACCCTGCATATCATTGACGATTCGCGCAAAGACTGGCGAATTTTTATGTCGATTATGGGTATTTCCTGGTTCTGGTTTTTTGGAATATCTTTTCTTGCCCAGTTTCCCACCTATAGCCGGGAAGTGATTGGCGCTGATGAGGGGGTAGGCACGCTTTTCAACTGTGCCTTTTCTGTGGGGATCGGGCTGGGGTCATATTTTTGTGAACGGCTGTTAAAGGGAAAAATTCATGCGCTTTACGTGCCGGCGGCCGCGATTTTCATGACTGTCTTCAGCATAGATTTATATTTTGCCAGCCAGAATGTTGTTGGCGGCAGCGCAGACAACTTGATGAGCGCGGGACAATTTATGTCCCATTTGGCCAATATACGTATTATGATTGATTTGGTGATGATTGCGGTATTCGGCGGTATTTATATCGTGCCGTTATATGCCATTGTTCAGGACAGAAGCCCCGTGGCAAAGCGTTCCCGCATGATCGCCAGCATTAATATTTTCAATTCCCTGTTTATGACCGTATCTGCCGTTGGCAGCGCTCTGTTGATCAGCAGCGGTTTCAGCATACCGGAAGTTTTTCTGACAGTCGCCATTATGAATGCCTTTGTCGCCTTGTATATCTGCAAAATGCTGCCAGAGGAATTGATGCGTTCTATCACCCGTACGCTTTTTCGGCTTTTATACCGGGTGGAGGTGCGCGGTATGGAAAATTATGAGAATGCTGGTAAAAAGCTGGTCATCGTTGCTAATCATACATCGCTTTTGGATGGGGCCTTGCTTGGGGCTTTTCTGCCAGATAAAATGAGCTTTGCCATCAATAGCCATACCGCCAATAAATGGTGGGTAAAGCCGGCTTATGCCTTTCTCAATTTAATGTCCCTTGACCCTGCCAATCCCATGGCGGCCAAAACGATGATTGACGAGGTAAAAAAAGGCCGGCGGCTTGTGATTTTCCCGGAAGGACGATTGACCGTCACGGGGGCCTTGATGAAAATCTACGAAGGGCCGGGGACAATTGCCAATTTAGCCGGTGCGCCGATTTTGCCTGTCAAGATTGACGGGGCGCAATTTTCCATGTTCTCATTGCTTAAAAACAAGCTTAGAATTCGCCTGTTACCCAAAATTACCATTACCATATTAAAACCGGTCAGCATGGCTTTGCCACAAAATACCTCAGGTAAGGAAGGCCGCATTATTTTGGGGGAAAAACTCTATAATATAATGTCAGATATGATGTTTGAGACCAGCGAATGCCATAAAACCATTTTTCAGTCGCTGCTGGATTGTCGGGCGACCCATGGCGGCAAGCATATGGTTCTGGAGGATGTGGAGCGAAACCCCATGCATTACAACAGATTGATTCTGGGTTGTTTTGTTTTGGGGCGTCATTTGGCAAGGCGCGCGCGTGAGCGGGAAACAGTAGGTCTTATGTTGCCGAATACGAATGGTTGTGTGGTGACATTCTTTGCCCTGCAGCTTTATAACCGGGTGCCAGCCATGATTAATTTTTCGGCTGGTGTCGCCAATATCAGGTCGGCCTGTTATGTGGCCGAAATATCCAGGATATTGACGAGCAGGCGTTTTGTGGAATTGGCCGACCTTGAAGATATTATTACGGGACTTCAAGATCAGGTAGAGTTTATCTATTTGGAAGATATACGCGAAGAAATTGGCATTATTTCCAAAATTTACGGCATGATAACCAGCCGTTTTCCAGATTTTTTCTATCATAGAATGGTCAAAGAAAGAAATGCAGATGATATCGCGGTTGTTTTGTTTACGTCAGGATCAGAAGGTGTGCCAAAGGGGGTCGCGCTCAGTCATTTGAACTTGCAGTCCAACCGTTATCAAATCGCGGCGCGGGTAGATTTTAATCCGTCAGATACCTTGTTTAATGCCCTGCCGATTTTTCATTGTTTTGGTTTGACAGGGGGCTTGTTGCTGCCGTTGCTGGCAGGGGCCAAAACTTTTCTCTATCCTTCGCCATTGCATTATAAAATTGTGCCGGAACTGGTCTATGATTCCAATGCCACGATTATGTTTGGCACAGATACATTTCTTAATGGTTATGCCCGTTTTGCCAATGCTTATGACTTTTACAGCATGCGGTATATTTTTGCCGGCGCGGAGCGTCTCAAACCGGAAACAAAACTTGCCTGGGCAGAGAAATTCGGCGTTCGTGTTTTTGAAGGATATGGCGCGACAGAAACAGCACCGGTTATTGCCGTTAACACGCCAATGCATAATAAAACAGGCACTGTGGGTAAAATATTGCCTGGCATTGATTACAAACTGACCCCGGTTCCCGGCATTGATACGGGCGGAGAGCTGGTGGTGCGTGGCCCTAATGTTATGCTTGGGTATCTTCTTGCGGATCATCCGGGCGAACTGGTGCCGCCAAAAGATGGCTGGTATGATACGGGGGATATTGTTGAAATAGACGATGAGGGCTATGTCACCATCAAGGGGCGTGCCAAGAGGTTCGCCAAGATTGCCGGGGAGATGGTGTCATTGACAGCTGTAGAGGCTGTGGCCGCGTCGCTTTGGCCCGATGATTTATATGCTGCTGTGTCCGTTGCAGACCAAAGGAAAGGCGAGCAAATCATTCTGCTTACGGATAGCGAGGTGGCAGACAGGAAGCTGTTGATGAAAAAAATTAAGGCGGATGGCCATTCCGATCTGATGTTGCCGAAACGCATCATAAAGCTGGATGATATTCCTGTTCTGAGCACGGGAAAGATCAATTATGTTGAGATCAACAAGCGTGTTGAGAGCCTGATATCCTGAGTTGTGGAAAATGGATATATTATCCTGTACGAATTTCTGTCAAAAATTCGTCAACGGCGCCTTTCAAATTTGAGGCCTGCTCGGATAATTCATTTGAGGCATTAAGCACTTCGGCAGCAGAATTAACGGTTTCTTCCGACATGTTACTGACGTTTCTTGCATTTTCGCCAGCTGCTTCCGTGCCGGATGCCGCCTCCAGAGAATTGCTGCTGATTTCCTGCATGGCGCAGGCCTGTTGATCAATGGCAGCGGCAATGGAGGCTGATATTTCATCCAGTTCTCCAATGGAGACAGAAATTTCCTGAACGGCGGTAACGGTGTCGTTTGTTGTTGTCTGCATTTCGTTGATCTGCATTCTGATTTCATCTGTCGCAGTGGCGGTCTGGCTGGCAAGGCTTTTCACTTCCGAAGCAACAACGGCGAAACCCTTGCCGGCTTCTCCGGCGCGGGCGGCCTCAATGGTTGCATTCAGAGCCAGTAAATTTGTCTGCTCGGCGATATCATTGATCAACAATATTATTTTGCTGATTTTATCCGAACTGGCAGCCATCTGATTAACCCGTTCAGTTGCGTTGGTTACAGAATTCAAGGCCCCATGAGAAGCTTTGGACGCATTGTTTATCTGGCCTGAAATCTCCTTGACGGAAACGGTCATTTCTTCGGATGCACTGGCGACGAGTTGAACATTCTGGCCGGCTTGTGTGGTGGCCGTTGATGCCGATAGGGATTGATCTTTCATACTATTGGCCGAATTGCTCATGGTTTTTGACGTGCAATGCAATTGACTGATCGCATTGGTCACCGATTGTAATAGGCCGCCGACGCGATCTTCAAATCTGTGGGCCATTTCCAGCCGATCAGCTAGGCGCTGAGCTTTTGCCTCTTTTTCCTGTTGCTTTTCTTCTTCTATTTTACATGTTTCGGTGTTTTTTTCCTCATTGACTTGCCGTGTTTTGGCTTCTTCCTGAGCAAGGCGAGCTTTTTCTGATTCTTTTTCCAGCTTGACGCGTTGAATGGCATTAACTTTAAAAATCTCGACAGCCTTGGCCATAAGGCCAATCTCATCCTTTCTTTCAGTGCCTGTAACATCGACATTAAGATCATTTTTGGCCAATCTTGTCATGGCCTTTGTAATAGCCACTATTGGCCGGGCAATCAACCGTGCTGTGAAGAAACCTATGACAGCCCCCAAGATCAGTATAATGAGGGATAAAATGATATTTGTGGTAACTGCTTTGCTAACTTCTTCCATTAATTGGGGGCCAAGTGTGTCCTGTTCTGCTTTAAAGGAAAGCTTGATTTCTTCGATGGTTCTTGCGGCTTCCGGGCCAATTTTGTCCAAGGTACCTGTAATGAGATAGTTACGTTCAGAAATAATCGCATATAGTTTGTCAAGGGCCGCGATGTAGTTTTTTCTATCTGAAATAACGCCCTGAGTTAGTTGTATACGTGCCGGATTCTGAAGATTGGCGCGCATTTTATCCGTCGCTTTTTCCATGAGGGAAAATTCACTTTTTGCCCGCTCATAGGATGCAGGATCATTTTGAATTAAATATTTTTGTACATACAGGCGGGCGAGCAATAAATGTTTTTGGACAATTCCGGCAAAATAACCTGCGGTGGTATCCTTTGCCACATATGCTGTTTCCATAATTTTTGTTAAGGATTTTTCCATGCGCGGCCCAAGTATATTCAGATTATTTAATACTTGGTCATTACGTTGTTTCTGAAGAGCGACGACCTGTCCAAAAGTTTGGTCATAGACGATGATATCTTTATTTAAAGAGATCATTTTATCCTGTACAGTGGGGTCGGTAATATTTTCCGTCGTTTTTGCAACAAATTCTTTAACTTTTTCAAGGCGTTCGCGTACCACGTTGATTGAATCATCAGTGCCGTAAATAACGAAATTTTTCACCCCCAAACGCGTCGTTAACAGATTGGCCTGCACGCGGGCAATCATATTGGTATTAATGGCGATCGACCTGTAATTTGAAAATTGTTCTTTTGTTTTGTTCAGGCTGAGTGAGCTCATGATACTTGTGACTATGAGGAGCCCCAAAATCATCCCGATACCCGCTATGATTTTGGTGGATATTTTTAGGTTATTGATGAAACTTGTGAGGCGGCCCTGACGGGGTAATCGCTTATTTGTTATGGTCTGATTAATCGCATTACTCATTTTTGATATTCCCCTAAAAATACTCATTAAATATTAATCATATTTAAGAATATAAGCGGGAAACATTAATAAAATATTTATTTATTAATGAATCTTTTACAGTAAAAAGCCGTTAAATTGCTGTGAGTTATTTCACCGTGATGGTTCCGCGCATTTCAGGATGTGGGCCGCAGCGATAAGGAAAAATCCCAACCGTATCAAATTTTTGGCTGAAAGATTCGCCGGGGAAGAAATAATCCGGCTCAGGCGTGCCCGGTTGTTGGAACCAGACGCTATGATATTGACGCTTTTCCTGATTGATCCAGATCACGCTGTCGCCTTTATTGATTGTGATTTCTGCCGGGATAAATTGAAATTTGAGAATATCAACCTGCGCGGTTTGTGCCATATACCGCTTGTTTTGATGTGATGACATGTCAGCACATCCGCCAGTGAGAAAAGCAGCTAAAACCAGAAAGATATATATTTTCATACCATCATTGCCCCTTCATTGTTTTGTAGCATTCACTTCTGCGGCTTCATTGTCAAATCCAAGTTTATAGCCCAGTGACACATGGTGAAAGCGGGAATTGCTATAGTCATCATGTATGGCAAAACCAAAATTATAGGTTTGGTTCAAGGCGAGAGAAATATCACCTTTTTTATCAGAGACCAGCTTGCGCTTCATAATCAGGGACCATGTGCCTGCTTTTAAACTTGCCACGAATTCGGCACCCTGTCCGCCTGACATGGTTCTTTCTGCGAAGATATAGCCGTCTTCAATTTTACCCTTGCCGGAATCATAGCGGATGAGATCAATAAATTTCCCGCTGTCCATTTCAGCCTTCAGGGCGGCCTCATCCTTCAGCTTATCCCAGCCGCCGCGCATTTTCCCCCTGCGGCCCCGGACTTCAATTTTGGTTCTGCTTTCTTTCAGATATTTAGTGACCCCGCCGCTAAAATCCAGCCTTGAGGCAAAGGGGCTGGCAGCAAGCGTTTCCGCATTGGGGCTATGGGGCATATTATTGGCGTCATGGTGACAACTGCTCCAGCAGCCGGCGCGGTCGGCATATTCCACGTCATCAGTGGATAGCATAATTGCAAGCTTCATTGGATTTTCAGGATCCATCTTGCCGCCGTCAACATAGGGGGACGGTACATGAGGCGTGTCTTCCCAGCTAAAACGTAAATAAAGATATTCATCGTCATGGGTCGCCTGAACCATCACGGGAATGCTGCCGCGTTTGCCGGGGATGGGCTTGCTTTCTGCTTTTTCTCCGGTGACCATTTTCTGGCCCATTTCGGCTGTTTCCTTGTCATGGCATGTAACGCAGCTGTCATTGCCTTTATCAAAAGGACGTGCGCCGCCGTGGTCGCGGCCATTAAGCACCCATTCTATTGATGTTTCCCCCGGATAAAACAGGGTGATTTGGCGGCTTGACGCCTTGGACCAGTCAACGTTAATAGCGTCTTTGCTCTTTTCAGCGGTATTTTTGCCATTATTATTTGCTGCGGCATATTGGGTGAGGGCCTCTTCCACGGCTAAGGCTATTTTATTGGCCTCTCTGGCTTTTTCTGCCGCTAGTTTATCTTTTGCAACCCGGGCGTCTTCGATTTCCTGAAGGGCCAGTTTTTTCAAACCTGCGGCAAACATTGTGGGAATTTCCCGGATATATTTTGGATTTGGTTTTTCCAGCTCTTCCAGTTCTTCGTCACTGAGAAGGTGGCGTATATTATTATGGGCGATGCCCTTGTGACAGTCGATGCAGGTCTGGCCGGTTTTGAAGGCATTTAAATGCTGTACCCGGGCGCGAGGTTGCTGAAATTCCGGTGCCATGGTTTCGAAATGATGACAGTTCCGGCATTCACGTGAATCTGTTTCCTTCATGGTTTTCCAGACACGCTTCGCCATGGTCAGGCGATGAGCCGCGAATTTCTCCGGTGTATCTATGGTTCCCAGAGCCTTGTGGAGAAGCTCTTTCGACGCTTGAACCTTGCGAACTACTTTATGAACCCAGGGGTCGGGAACATGGCAGTCCGGACATCCTGCGCGAACCCCCGTGCGGTTTGCATAATGAATGGTTGGTTTGTATTCTTCATAGACGTTATCCTTCATTTCGTGACAGCTGATGCAGAATTCCATTGTATTGGTAGCTTCCATGGCCGTATTAAAACCGCCCCAGAATATAATGCCGCCGATGAAAAAGGTAAGGGCCGCAGAAATTGTTGTACCGAGAAGCAGTTTGCGGGAAAAAAAACTCTTTTTATGTGATGGTTCTTTGGTCATTATCACGATACTCCGGGCGTAATGGTTTGTTTCTGGGCCAGCGTTACCAGAAATGAATCAAGGGGTTTTGATGAAAAATAAGCGGGCAGGAAAATATTGTTCCATACCCGCTTATGATCAATATTTTATGTTACGTGGTTCGCCCGGTTATAGACATTGAATTTCCCGGTTGGTGTTGTCAGGCCTTTGATGCGCTTGATTTCTTTCAAAGTCTTGGCATCATAAACGACGATTTCACCAGTAGGATTGCCACTGTCCGTACGATTCCAGACTGAAACCCATACCTCAGTCCCGTCACTGTTGAATTCCATGTGAACAGCAACTTTACCCTTTTCTTCTGTCACGCGGATAGTTTTGACGATTTCACGGGTTTTCTTGCTGATGACCTGTATGGATTGTTGAATTTCTGGTTCAGGGTGCAGGGTTTGATCCGCCCAAACATAGTCACTTTTGGGATGCGTACGGATAAATAGACCCGGGCCATCTGTTTCAACAGTATAGCAGATTTTCCAGGCGTCTTTTTTGTGTTTCACGGGATCATTGCCCCATACTGTGACCACGCCAATTCCCAGATGGGTTGTGCCGCCTACAGGGCCACATTTTTTGTCGTTCCAGTTGGCTCCAGGGCCAGGATGCGGCTTGGATGCAACATCAATCATGGCTTCCAGTTTGCGTGCCTCGCTGTCAACAACGACCATTTTATTAGAGGCGTTGGCGGCAATTTGGAAATATCGACCTGAGGGATCAAAAAAGCCGTCATGAAGGAATTTGGCGGAATTGATCATCTCTATGCGTAAGTTATCCAAATCACTATAGTCCACCTGCCACATTTGTCCCAGCTCCTTAACGGCAACCAGAAAAGTTGGTGCATTTGGTGTGGTATAGATCGCCGCAACACGGGCCTCGTTGACATAGTCTCCGTCCACATTGACGCCGCGTGTTGAAACCACTTTCAAGGGTTCCATAGTCATGGCATCAAGGATAACAAAATGCGGGGGCCAGTAACCGCCGCCAATGACATATTTTCCGTCACCGGATACCGCAACATCACGGGCATCATAGGCCATTTGGGTTTCCGCAACCAACATTTTCTCCGGTGTTTGCCAAAGATCGATTTTGGTCATTTTACCATCACGGCCCTGAGTGTACCAGAAACGGCCAGGAACACTATTCACAGATTTTTGCGTTTTATGATGCTCTGCGGCTTTGATCACATGCACCGCATAGCCGGTATCAATATGGGTTACAATTTTATGAGTGTCCCCATCAATGATGGCGACTTTACCGGCGTCGCGTTCAATGACAACAAAGAAATTTTCCCAATTAAGGCCATGAAGCGGTTTCGTTGGATAATCCTTTGGCTCAACAAATACATTATGACGCTCTTTCATCAGAGCCAATGACATTTCTGGTGGAACAGGTGGTTCAAGCTGGATATAGGTGGATAATAAGGTGATTTCTTCTTTGCTGAAAATATCATCAAAATTATTCATCCCGCCTTCTGTCCCGAAGGTAAGAATTTTTTCCAGTCTGGCCTGACCCAGTTTTTTGGTATCTTTGGGCAACAGGCCTTTACCCGTCGCCCCTTCGCGCAATACGCCGTGGCATCCGGCACAGCGCTGGAAGTACATGGATTTTGCCTTTTCAAAGTCTGCTTCTGAAAGGCTTGGTTCGGCTGCTGCACTCATATTCAATCCGGCAGTAATCAGGCCAAGCGCTATTCCAAGAGCAGGTAGATTAAACTTAGTCATTTTCATCGGTCATTTCCTCTTTTTAATATGTGCATACTAGGTGGGTTACTAAGAATCTAATGAAGTACTTAAAATGCATGTTATGTCAGCTTGTCGGGAAAGCGCTTTGACGCATGTCAAGAATTATCGTTATATTATTGAGGTAAGTCTTTAAATATATTAAGTAATTTTTGATTTCCCCCAAAATGAAAATGATGTTTGACGAAGGTCAAGGCGCTTGGAAAAATTCAATCATAGGAATAGAGAAGAGCAGATTTCTTGCGGCCACTTGCTGGATATGCCGGCTGAATGATACTGAAAAAAACGCTCAAATAATATGATTGAAAGAAGATTAATGTTCATCAATAGAAAATTTAGAAGCCTTGAACTGCCATATGTCCATTTCCCAAATAGAGGAAGGG
>Ga0256839_1001967_pt1 | contig 23841 bp, 19 predicted proteins | sample 354166metaG_FD_185968 | JGI IMG/M metagenome (GOLD analysis project Ga0256839, IMG submission 185968) | Hydrothermal vent microbial communities from Mid Atlantic Ridge, Atlantic Ocean - 354-166 | ecosystem: Environmental > Aquatic > Marine > Hydrothermal vents | place: Atlantic Ocean: Mid... | reverse complement strand
ACCAGAGGCTTGGTAAGCCGGGTGATGTCGTCTCGCGATCTCGGGTTGGCAGCATGAATACGATCATTGGTATTGTGTAAAAAATCGGTAACCTGATGATTGATCATGCGACGAATGATTTCATGAATGGCTCGTTTTTCCGAAATGTCAGGATATGCAGACATCACCGCAGTATGGTGTACCTTAAACAAACGAACATCACACAGGCTGTTAATGTCAATAAGCCCAGCACGTAACCCGTCATCAACGTCGTGATTATTGTAGGCAATTTCATCGGAAAAATTGGTGATTTGTGCTTCCAATCCAGGTTGTTGTTTGGTCAAAAATCGCTGTCCTAGGTCGCCCAGTTTTTTTGCATTGCGAATGGAGCAATGCTTGAGAATGCCTTCACGAGTTTCAAAGGTAAGATTGAGTCCATTGAATTCGGCATATTTTTCTTCCAGCTCATCAATAATGCGCAATGATTGCAGGTTGTGTTCAAAGCCTCCATATTCCTGCATGCATTCGTTAAGGATATCCTGACCTGCGTGACCAAATGGTGTGTGTCCCAGATCATGGGCCAAGGCAATGGTCTCACTGAGGGTTTCATTGAGCCGCAGTACGCGGGCAATGGAACGGCTGATTTGCGCGACTTCAATGGAATGGGTAAGACGGGTACGAAACATGTCGCCTTCGTGGTTCACAAATACCTGTGTTTTGTATTCCAATCGTCGAAATGCTCCAGAATGAACGATGCGATCACGGTCACGTTGATATTCTGAGCGGGTATTGGGAGGAGGTTCAAAAAAACAGCGTCCGTGCGAATCAGGCTCGCGCGTGGCGTAGGGCGCGAGACCATCGGGAGTAACGGAATCAGTTGGCCGCGTGATGGAAGGCATCGAGTGTGTCTCGCAAGAACTTAGGCTCGTAATCATCGCTAACGTAACTAGAGCCAATATGGTTGAGTAATATCAGACGGATAACACCTGCCTGTACCTTTTTATCCACTGCCATGAGCTCCAAAAAGCGATGCGCATCCAATTCAACGGGTGTTTTTACAGGTAGTCTGGCAGCTTCCAGCAATGCCTGTGTTCGCTCAAACTGGGATTGGCTAAAATTATTTTGTCGGCATGACAGGTCAACAGCCATTAACAGGCCAACGCCAACCGCTTCACCATGCAACCAAGTCCCATACCCCATACCTGCTTCTATAGCGTGACCGAAGGTGTGACCAAGGTTTAGCATAGCTCGTTGCCCTGTCTCTTTTTCATCGGCAGCGACAATATCGGCCTTGGTTTGACAGGAACGCTCAATGGCATAGGTCAGTGCTTCTGCGTTGCGTTGCAGCAGCTTATTCATGTTATTTTCCAGCCAGACAAAAAATTCCTCATCCTGAATCAAACCGTATTTAATCACCTCCGCGAGCCCCGCCGAAAGTTGTTGATCATCAAGAGTGTTCAGTGTGTTAGTGTCAATCAGCACACATTGCGGCTGATGAAAGGCACCGATCATATTTTTACCCAGCGGATGGTTTACCCCGGTTTTCCCACCCACTGATGAGTCTACTTGTGCGAGTAATGTGGTGGGTATCTGAATAAAGTTAACGCCGCGCTGGTAACACGCCGCAGCAAAACCGGTAATGTCACCAACCACCCCTCCCCCTAAGGCAATGAGCGTACACTGGCGGTCAAACCGATGTCGTAGCAAAGCATCAAAAATCAAATTGGCAGTATCCAGGGTTTTGTATTTTTCACCATCAGGAAGAATGACCGTTTCACAGTGATAAGCGCTCAGGGCCGAGAGAGCTTTTTCAAGATACAGCGGCGCTACGGTTTCATTGCTGACCAACAAAACCTGATTGCCATGAATATGGGGGGTCAGCAACTTATCCTGGCCAAGCAGACATTGGCCAATATGAATGGGGTAGCTACGTTCACTAAGATTGACAGTAAGGGTTTTCATGATTAGTAGATTATGAAGAAAATATATTTAAGAATTGTACTTGGTCGCTAGTTCAGCCAATTTTTTAACCACATTACGTACCGGACTGCTATCCGTTTCAATAATTTCATCTGCGACTTCACGGTACAGTGGATCACGTATGGCTAAAATTTCTTCCAGTTTTTTACGAGGATCCGCAGTTTGCAATAATGGGCGGTTTTTATCTTTACACGTTCGACTGATTAGCTGCTTCAGAGGTGCATTGAGATACACAACAAAGCCCTGCCGGGTAATCTGGTCACGATTTTCAGGGTCAAGAATCGCCCCCCCACCCGTCGCAAGGATGATATTGTGCATTTGTGTCAGCTCGGATATCACCATTTTTTCTCTGCGCCGGAATCCCGCCTCACCTTCCAGCTCAAAAATAAGTGGAATATTTGCTCCGGTTCGCTCTTCGATCACGCGGTCACTATCGTAAAAACTACGCCCCAGCTGACTAGCAAGCTGTTTGCCAATCGTGGTTTTTCCTGCCCCCATGGGGCCAACAAAAATGATATTTTGCGCCATCTTGCCTGGATACCTGTCATTGTGTTTGATAGTTAATTACAAAGATTATATCGGTTTTGCTACAGTAATGACTAATGTAAGACTCAGCCGCAGCAATTAACCTTAAAAAAGACAATCTACGGACTTGGCTAAGCACTGAGTGTAAACGACAAATCCAGTGAGATTGCAATTATTCCCAAATCACTATCCCGGTTCATTTCAATACATGGTGAAATAAGATACATACTCGTGGCGTTTGGGATTTAGGTGTCAATGTGCGTCATATTTATTTCATGGCGAAGCGAAATGACAAGTAATAGTCGTTCTATTGCGCGGACAACAGCGCAGCCATGAGGTAAAGAGGGCGTGTAGAGGCACCTAAATCCCAAACGCCACGAGTATAGATGCGAGCTAATGAGTTCGGGGTCACCGTCAGAGACTGCACTGTTAGATTGATAAGCGCGGTTTTGAAAAACAGGGCACCCATTCGGTGGGTGTGGCACATCAATGGAACGGTCGAAGAGGCAAAGTTGACAACTGCCAGGTGGCGTCTTCGTATCGCTGTGCCGAGACCATCATTCGACACTCATCAACTCACTCCTCTCTTTTCCGGAGGAATGGACGAAGGACAAGCGCCGCTGCCGCCATGCTCATATTCCGGCAGACAGGCGTACTCTCAAAACCAAACCGCAACTTTGCTTAGTCTGGATGACCTGAATGAAACCTTCATGATCGATGTACACAAAAATCAACGTATCTACCTGAAAGTTAAGAATCCGGCATTCGTAACTGGTAGGCAACAAGCATCATCGGACGACCAAAAACGGCACCAAGAATGGTGCCGTTGAGATTGATTGGGCAGTGCTTTTTCTATAATCAGGGTTTTACCGCAAATTGATCTTTGAGTATTTTAGGTGTTACAAAGATAAGCAATTCAGACTTTTCATTGCGTTCTCGTGTAGTACGAAACAGGGCTCCAATGAAGGGTAGATCACCAAGAAAAGGAATGCTGTCCCGTTCGTTTCGTGTAACTTGTTCATACACACCACCCAATACCACGGTTTCACCATTATTCATCAACACCTGGGTTTCAATTTCCTTGGTATCAATGCTGGGTACGCCGGCAAAAAGTACACCAACACTGTCTTTGTTAACCTTGAGGTCGAGGATGATACGATCATCCGGAGTAATCTGCGGCGTAACTTTCAAACTCAAAACTGCTTTTTTGAACGATACCGCAGTGGCTCCGCTAGAGGATGCACGCTGATAGGGTATTTCAGTGCCTTGCTCAATGAGGGCTTCTTTCTGATTCGCGGTAATAACACGCGGATTAGAAACCACTTCGCCGCGCGATTCGAGCTGTAAAGCTGAAAGCTCCAAGTCCAGCAGTGTATTGGCACCCAGAATTGATAGCGCAATACGTCCAGCATTGTTGCCAACTACCGGCATATTCACATTCATACGCTGCGGAATACCACCTGCACCTGTAGGAATTTCAATGGGATAAGGTGCGTTAGGAGTGCCGCTGGCAAGATTGTCCATCGCGGAAGCTGCCATGGTATCTGTTGCATTCAACGAACCTGAACCAAAGATTAAATCGCCATTTCGATCATTGACTGATGTTACACCGAATCGGACACCTAGATCTTTGGCAAAATCATCATCAGCAATCACAATACGCGATTCAATCATCACCTGACGAATTGGAATATCGAGAATAGCGATAAGTTTGCGGGCGCTATCCAGGCGGTCTGTCGTATCCGATAACAGTAGCGTATTGGTTCGCTGGTCTACTGTAGCGCTTCCACGTTCAGATAAAGTACCGCCTTCTGTCGATAAAATGTCGGCAATATCCTGCGCCTTGGCAAAATTAATTTGAATGATTTCTGTTTTGACCGGGGCCAGCTCTTCAATCTGTTTATTGGCTTCCAATTCCAGTTTTTCCTGAGCGGCAATTTCCTGTGCCGGGGCAACCATAATGACATTGCCTGCTTTACGCATCGCCAAGCCCTTGGTTTTCAGAATCAAGTCTAGAGCTTGATCCCACGGTACATTTTTCAGGCGTAACGTGAGATTGCCCTGCACGGAATCACTGGTCACCATATTCAGGTTAGTGAAGTCGGCGATCAATTGCAGTACCGCACGAACTTCAATATCCTGGAAATTCAATGAGAGCCGCTCACCAGTGTACCCAAACTGATCCTTCCTAGCAGTAGCCACCTTTTCTTTAGGGATTTCTTTTACTTCGATGGTGTAGCTATTGCCAGTATGGTACGCCAGATATTCATAATTTCCGGTAGGTGTAATAGCAAGGCGTACACGGTCTCCCGATTGTGTAGTGTCAATATATTGTACGGGCGTGGCAAAATCGATCACATCGAGCCGTTGTTGCAGATTACTGGGCAGACCCGTGTCACCAAACTCGACAAATATCTGGTTGCCAGACTCACCCGTGCTGATGGGGGTGCTGTCATCGGACAAGCCGATGATAATTTTACCTTCGCCATTTTTACCGCGTCGAAAATCAATGGTGTTGATTCGGTGCAGACCTGATGTTGCCGCTAATGCAGCACTTGTGGCCTTATTGCTGACAGCTGCAGTCGTTGTTTGTGCCGTGCGACTACCAGCCAGCGTCACAATAACATTATTACCAGAGACTTCACTTTCGAAGGGAATAAGCTGCACGAGATTCAAAACAATGCGGGTGCGATCTCCGGCTTCAACAGCCGTGACGCTTTTGGCAAAACCGATACCAATATTTTTATTTTTCCAACCCAGGTCGCTACCGGTTTTAGGGAAATCCAGGACGATACGGGCGGGGTTGTTGATAGTGAAATTTCCCGGAGCTTTTGCTGGCCCCGAAAAGCTTAAACGAATCTGCACACTATCACCCGGCAAAGAAGTAAAAGAAATATTTTTCAGGTTGGTAACAACAGCACCATTGCCGGATGCACGCTCAATAGGAGTGGGTTTGCTGACTGGCTCAGGTATAGGCTCAGGATCTGGCACAGGTGTGCTCGCCGTATCAGCTACCGCAATCTGCTCGGCTGAAATATTGTCACCTAACGTCAAATATATATTTTTGCCTTCAGTACGCAGCTCGTATGTGACCAGCTGGTCAACATTGACGACAACACGAGTGCGCCCCTTTGCCTGTACAGCCTTCACATTCTTGGTGACACCAATACCAACAGGTAAAGGCAAACTCCACGGCAGATTATTACTGACCCCTGGTAAATCCAGAGAAATTTTAGGGGGGTCATCAGACGTAAAGTCTGTTGTTTGTGGTGCGTCAGCAGACAAAGCCATGCGGATTTCAACCACATCGTTCGACAGTTTTTTGAAATCAATAAAATCAAGGGAAACGGCAGGTTCATCAGCAGCAAGCGCCGTTGCCGCGAACAATGCAAGTAGACCGGAGAATAAAAATAAACTTAAGCAGCGTGTTGTTTTCATTGTTTTGTACCCGCCTGCGTGCATAGCGTTTGCCCCAAATAACTGATTAGAAATGCCCATGTACTCATCCTCGTTGGCATCATTCGCCGACAGCCAGGGTAGTCATGCGCTCTATCCACCCCCCCAGCCCATCCGGAACGATTTCCTTTAATTCAAGTTGATTCTCTGTGATGCTCACGATTTCACCATTGTTTTTTCCAAGATGTCTGCCTGTAGAGGTACGATGCAGCGTGCCATCACTTGCCCGAACCAATGCCCAACGACGACCATTTTTTTCCAGGATGCCCATCATTTTCAGACTGGCGACAGCGTATTGTTCCAGTACATCACGCTCTCTGTCCATATCAGGTTTCAAACCGTTATCTGATTCTGCCGCCACAAGTTCAACAGTAGGTACAAAAGGGTCTCTCAAAACTGCATCATTATAAGTGAACACCTCAAAAGTCTGCGGCTTGGGCAAAGGAGGAATGCGGCTTTTTTGACGGGCCTTGACCTCGCTCACATAGGTTTCCAAGTCAATATTCTCTTCACCGCCACAAGCGGTTAATCCAACAACCAGAAACAGACTAAGCGCAGCGACACTAATCCTCGCACAGGTATATTTGAACTTATTCATTATTTTTTACCCCGTCGCTTGCGCTTCTTATTGTCGGCGACATTCTCTGTTTCGAGGTAACGGTACGTTTTTGCGGTAGCTTCCATGGTCATACGACCATCCTCGTCTTTTTTAACTTTCGAGGTAATAGATAAGTTATGCAGTGTAACGATACGCGGTAATGCCGCAGTACCACTGGCAAAAGCACCAAACTGGTGGTAGCTGCCTTTCACTCGTATTTTTATAGGCAGCTCAGCATAAAATTCTTTGGGTATTTCAGCTTCGGGCTTAAAAAGCTCAAACTCCAGCCCGCTGACGATACCAACACGAGAGATATCTACAAGGAGGCCTGCAACTTCGGTTTTACCTGGCAATTGCTGTAACAAGGCACCGAAAGACCGTTGCATTTCTTCCATTTGCTCTTGATAAGCACTGAGATTGGCGGCCTTGGCCTGCTTTGTTTCAAATTCCTGCTTCAAATTAACTTCTTTCGCCCTTGCCGTCTCCAGTTCCAGCAGCTGATCACTGGTGTCCAGGTAATAGCCTGCAAACAACAAAGCGAAACAGAGCAGGACGATAACAATTACCTTGGCAGCCAGTGGCCAGCTGCCAATATTATTGGGATCAAGGTTAAGATTGTTCAGGTCAGACAGGTTCATTTGTCAGCCTTTTTTGTTTTGTCTTTCTGTGAAACCGTAAGCTGAAACCAGCTTGCGCCCGGATATTCTTTTTTATCCGATTTGATAACAGTCAATCTTGGGTTGGTTAACCAAGGGGAATTATCCAGATTACGCATAAATTCAGAAACATAATCATTGGCATCTGCAACACCCGTCAGATTAATTTCGCGCCCCTTACGGGATGTAGCCAGTAAAAAAACATTGTCAGGTATGGTTTTGGCAATCTCGTCAAAAATATGTACAATTTCTGGTCGGCTGCTTTGCAACTCCTGGATAACCTTCATACGCGCCAATAACGCGGCCTTTTCTTTTTCAAGTGTTTTGATTTCCGCAATCTCTTTATCTACCTGGGTGATCTGACCCTGTAAAAACTTGTTGCGATTATTCTGATCTTCAATAACACCGTTCATACGCAAATGCACCAGAACAATAATGCCAATCATCACAATTGCTGCGCCTATTGCAATGTTGATAAATTGCCGTTGTTTTTCGCGTCGATCCTCTTCACGCCAAGGAAGTAGATTAATATGTGGCATTAATCAAAGCTCCTCAACGCTAACCCGCAGGCAATCATCAAGGCAGGAGCATCGTTACTGAGCGCCTGTGCTTTAACTTTGGATAACAGCGACATATTAGTAAAAGGATTGGCAATGGACGTACTGGTGCCCACACGTTCTTCAATCAACTCATCCACACCAGGAATAGACGCGCTACCACCCGCCAGCACAATATGGCTGACCGAGTTATGTTGGCTGGAAGAAAAAAAGAATTGTAGTGAACGACTGACTTGTTGTGCCATGGCATCTTTGAACGGGTCCAATACTTCGGGTACATAATTGTCGGGCAAGCCACCCTGACGCTTGGCCATACCAGCTTCCTCATACGACAAGCCATAACGACGCTGAATCTCTTCAGTCAGTTGCTTGCCGCCAAAAACCTGGTCACGAGTATAGATAATTTTGCCGTCGTGTAACACACTCAATGTGGTCATAGTGGCACCCACATCGATAACAGCCACGGTCTTATCATCCGTACCGCCCGGAATCTGCGGGCTGATAAGCCCAAAGGCATTTTCCAGAGTATAGGCTTCAATATCGACAACTCTGGCCGTCAACCCACCTAATTCAACGGCAGCGACACGCGAATCCACATTTTCACTGCGCGAAGCGGCCAATAACACATCGACGGTATCGGGGTTATCTTCAGAAGTACCGAGAATTTCAAAATCCAGATTCACCTCTTCGAGAGAATAAGGAATGTATTGATCTGCCTCAAGCTCGATCTGGCTTTCCATATCTTCCTCGGAAAGCGCGGCAGGCATAGTAATAACTTTGGTGATAACCGACGAACCTGCCACAGCGACAGAGGCATGCTTGGTACGCGACCCCGAACGCTTAGTGACACGACGAATGGCCTCACCGACAGCTTCTACATCGGTGATGTTTTTTTCAACCACAGAATTAGGAGGTAATGGCTCCGCAGCATAAGCTTCGACGCGGTAACCATCGCCCTGGTGGCCCAACTCCAGCAATTTAACTGAGGTTGAACTGATATCCAGTCCGATGAGTGGTGGTTTTTTGTGAGCGAACAAGTCGGCTAATTGCACGTTTTTTATCCCGTTGTCATACTTGCAAGCTGAATATCGGTAGAGAGACAGCAAACTTTACTACAGATTAAAAATTGCATCAGAAAAATCGTATCCTTTCTAATCATGATAAATTAATGTCGAATATTTTTGTGGTGTTTTACAGTTAGGCGCTATGATCATAATGGCCGTAAAGACTGGTTGGCCAACAAACGCTTAATCTATCACATTAAAAAGGAACCCATATTAGGTTGATCTAATTAGAAGTTTTATACTCTGCCTTTATCAATATCCATGAACACTATCACAATTTTTTTGTTTTGATGCCTTCTTTTAAAATTCAAAAACCCAAATTCCGGAAACGCTGGTTATTTTACCTGGGCGGAGCTGGTGCTTTTTTAACCATTTTGGCATTGATCGGTCTTTACGCATTTATTGTACCCGGTTTGCCGCCAACGCACAGTTTGCAGGATATGCAATTTCAAGTGCCACTGCGAGTTTACTCCCGTGACGAAGGGTTAATCGCAGAGTTTGGCGAAAAAAAACGGGCTCCGCTTACATACGAAGAAGTGCCAAAACTCATGGTGCAGGCAGTGCTGGCAGCAGAAGATGACCGCTTTTTTGTACATCCTGGCGTGGATTATCAGGGTCTGCTACGAGCAGCCTTTCATTTGTTGCGCACGGGCAAAAAAGGCCAGGGCGGCAGCACTATCACCATGCAAGTGGCGCGTAATTTTTTTCTCAGCCGTGAAAAAACCTATCTACGCAAACTCAACGAAATCATGTTAGCACTTAAAATTGAACGTGAGCTCAGCAAAGAAGACATCCTCGCGCTTTATCTCAACAAAATTTATCTGGGTAATCGTGCTTATGGCGTAGGTGCAGCGGCGCAGGTTTATTACGGTCTCTCTATCGATAAGCTGAACGTGGCACAACTGGCAATGGTGGCCGGTCTACCCAAGGCACCTTCCCGTTACAACCCCGTTATTAATCCCTCTCGGGCTCTGTTGCGACGCAATTATGTACTAGGCCGCATGCGTGACCTGAGCTACATCGATGTTGCAACTTACGATGAAGCACGAGCAATGGTGGATGATGCTCGTCTACACGACCTTTCCAGGGAAGTTACAGCCCCCTACGTCGCTGAAATGGTGCGTGCTGAAATGGTTCGCCGTTTTGGTGATGCAGCTTATTCTGCTGGTTACAAAGTCAAAACCAGCGTGGGCTCCCGCTTACAAATGGCGGCACACCGCGCCCTTCGTGATACCTTGCTAACCTATGACCGACGGCACGGATATCGTGGCCCGGTCACCCAGCATGCACTGACAGACGATAGTGGCGAAGAACAATGGATGACATTGTTAAAAACGCAACGGGAAATCAATAATTTGCTGCCAGCTCTCGTGTTAGCAACCGCCGAACAATCGGTGGTGATTTACGAACCACGCCGTGGCGTATTGCGGCTGGATTGGCCGGGACTGTCTTGGGCGGCACCCGTGTTGGAAAATGGCCGCGTAGGCACAGCCCCCAAACAAGCCGCAGACATTCTTGCCCGGGGAGATGTCATTTACATCACCGAATTACCTGCCACTAAAGAAGCTGACGCCGGTTGGCAACTGGCACAAATTCCCAAAGTAGAGGGTGCTCTGGTGTCGCTTGACCCCCATGACGGTGCCATTCGCGCACTGGTGGGTGGATTCAATTTCTCCAGCAGCAAATTTAACCGCGTCACCCAGGCCGAACGCCAACCCGGCTCCAATTTCAAACCCTTCCTTTATTCCGCCGCACTGGAAAAGGGATTCACACCCGCCAGCCTTATCAATGACGCACCTGTGGTATTTGAAGATGAAGGGCTGGAAGCAACCTGGCGTCCGGAAAATTACAGCGGCAAAGTATTTGGCCCAACCCGCCTGCGCAAGGCGCTGGTGAAATCACGCAACCTGGTATCCATTCGTCTGCTGCGCGCCATTGGTATTGGCTACACCATTAACTACGCTGGTCGTTTTGGCTTCGACAAAAAGCGCCTGCCCCGGGATTTATCGCTAGCCTTAGGCAGCGGTGTGGTTACGCCACTGGAAGTCGTGCGTGGTTACGCCGCATTTGCCAATGGTGGATTTCGCACCGTCCCGTATTTTATCGATAGTATCGAAGACGCCAAAGGCAACGTACTGTATCGCGCAGAACCCTTTATTGTCTGTGAAGACTGCGAAAAACAACTCAAGCGACAACAAGAAATAGATGCCGAGCCTCTTATGGGGCCACCCACACGCAAAAACATGCTTCCCGTCAATATCGCCCCTCGGGTGCTGACGCCGCAAAACGCCTACCTGATGCGCTCGATGATGATGGAGGTGGTTCAGAGAGGTACGGGGCAACGGGCAAAGGTATTGGGACGCTCTGATTTAGCCGGCAAAACCGGTACCAGTAATGACCAGCAAGATGCTTGGTTTTCAGGCTATACCCCGGATTTGGTGGCCACCGCCTGGGTAGGCTTCGACAAACCCAAGCCGCTGGGTGCGCGGGAAACAGGAGGGCGTGCCGCCCTGCCAATGTGGATTGAATTCATGCGTACGGGCTTGCAGGGTTTACCGGAGCATCCACTGGAACAACCTCCAGGGTTGGTAACAGTGCGAATTGACCCGGAAACCGGCTTATTGGCCGGGGCCAACAATCCTGAAGGAATTTTTGAAACATTCCGGGCAGAAAATGTTCCGCAACGACGGGCAGAGAATTCAGCAACAACGGTTATTGGTGGTGACGGGACAACAGCCGTTTCACAGGATGGCGGCGGTGGAGTGCCGGAAGAGTTATTTTAATTTCGAGCTGCCTTATCGCAAGACAATACAACTGAATGCTGCAATTAAGGAAACAGCGAAACACTTCGAGAAAAATTTAAAAAGAGAGCTCAATCTGGCGAGAAGGTGGGCGATGTATGCCTTGAACCTAGAATCCGCAGTTGACTGCTTCGAGGATGTATTAACATTTTGATAAATAGCTTGTTTGGTGGTTTTGGCGCATTCACTGGTTGATGTGGGTCGCAACGACCTGTATAGCACGTTGCCTTTTTCGTCTAGCCGCGTTGCGAATCGTCGCAATAGCAGGCTATTACTCCTCATCGCGCCTTGCCAAGGCCGCAAACTTACAACGACGTTACGGACATTGTTAGTCCAAGTGTCACGCAATCAATATACTTGCAAATATTCACTAAAACAAAGTCAAGCTATTTGGGTTCTATTGTCAGGTTCAACCCACCCTTACTACCTGCCACAGCGTTGACGTCATCCGGATCAACCTCAATTTTCATATTTTCATCCACTGCTACAGAGCCTTCTGACAAGCTGATTTTCAAACGTAAATTATTTTGTGAATCGGCATTCCGCAACGCTTCTTCGATGCTGATTACGCCGTCTTTGTACAGTTTGAAAATGGCTTGATCAAAGGTCTGCATACCCAGATTGGTGGATTTTTCCATAATGTCACGAATACCATGAATGTCACCCTTAAGAATCAAATCTTGAATCAGTGGTGTACCCAGCATGACTTCCACGGCTACTGCGCGCTTGCCATCCAGAGTGGGAATCAAGCGCTGGGAAATAAACGCGCGCACGTTGAGTGATAAATCCATAAGTAGCTGGTTGCGCCGGTCTTCCGGGAAAAAGTTGATAATACGATCCAGCGCCTGATTAGAGTTATTGGCGTGCAGGGTGGATATAGCCAAATGCCCAGTTTCGGCAAAAGCGATGCAATGCTCCATGGTTTCGCGGTCACGCACTTCGCCGATGAGAATCACGTCTGGCGCCTGACGCAAGGTGTTTTTCAACGCATCTTCGTAACAATCTGTATCTAACCCCACTTCGCGCTGATTAACGATGGATTTTTTGTGATTATGAATAAATTCAATGGGGTCTTCAATGGTAATGATGTGACCTGAGGTATTGCTGTTACGAGCATCAATCAATGCAGCCAGTGACGTGGACTTGCCCGAGCCGGTACCACCAATAAACAGTACCAACCCGCGTTTCTGCATGATAATTTTCTGCAAAATGGTCGGCAGACCTAGCTCCTGCGCGCTGGGGATCTGAGTCTTGATATGACGAATCACCATCGCTGCCTGATTGCGTTGTTTAAACACGTTAACCCGGAAACGACCAATGCCAGGCAAGGAATGGGCTAGATTCATTTCCGGTTTTAATTCGAATTGGGCAATTTGGTCTTCATTCATCAATTCATCAGCCAATGTTTTAACACGCCCTGCGGGCAGGGTGGTTTTTTCCAGCGGCTTGAGAATACCGTGAATTTTAGCGCTGACCGGAGCTCCGACTGTGAAATACAAGTCAGAAGCCTCATACTTGACCATGAGTTTGAGATAATCAGAGATTTCCATCGATGTCCTGCTCCGAAAGGCGTTGGCTCAGTGTAAAGAGCACATTGGATTGTTACTCTGGTATCGGTAATGCAAGGTCATTCTTTAACCTCAACCTTTTGCTATGTGGATACGATATTTGTGGATACGATATTTACTGTGAAGACTCCCTCTCATACATTGCCCGATCTTGCCCATGCGCTGGAAATACTGCCCGTGCCATTACGGAAAACAGTGCAATGCGCGTGGATTGATTTTGCAGCCACGGTGGTCGCGACAGATATTGACTCTCCGGTTTGGGATGACAACCTGCTCAGCGAACTGTGTCGTGTCTGGGCCTGTAGCGAATTTATCGCCCAACGCTGTGCGCGCCAACCATCATTGCTGCTGGATTTGTTGAGCAGCGGCAACTTGCATCGCCGCTATACAACGGATGAAATGGGCCAGCGTGTGCACATTGCTTTGCAAGACGTGAGTGATGCTGAATCATTAGCCCGACAATTACGTCATGTACGTCAACGCGAAATGGTGCGCATTGCTTGGCGGGATATTGCCCTGGGTGATAAACAGGCCGATCTCAATGAAACCATGCGCGATGTCTCTGCGCTGGCTGACGCTTGTATTCAGGGCGCACTAAAATGGCTGCAAGGCGCACTGATTGCAGAATGGGGGGAACCCCAAAACCAGGATGGTGAACCACAACAATTGCTGGTGCTGGGCATGGGAAAACTGGGGGCAGGCGAGCTGAACTTTTCCTCCGATGTGGATTTGATGTTTGTTTACCCCGAAACAGGCGCTACGGTCGGAGAGGCTTCCCGCAGCGTCAGTAACGAACAGTTTTTCACCCGGCTTGGCCAACAATTGGTGCGTGCGCTGGATGAAAACACGGTAGACGGTTTTGTCTTTCGGGTTGATATGCGTTTGCGGCCTTTCGGCCAAAGCGGCACTCTGGCATGTAGTTTTGCCGCACTGGAAAATTATTATCAAATCCACGGTCGAGACTGGGAGCGTTACGCACTGATCAAAGCGCGTGTTGTTGCGGGTGATGTGGCGGTCGGTGAGCAACTGTTTACTATTCTGCGGCCCTTCGTATTTCGGCGTTATCTGGATTATGGTGCCTTTGAAGCACTCCGTGAAATGAAAAAAATGGTTACCGCCGAGGTACGGCGCAAGGGTATGGCCAACCATGTCAAACTGGGGGCAGGCGGTATCCGTGAAATCGAGTTTATCGGTCAGGCTTTTCAGCTAGTGCGTGGTGGGCGTGAATCGGCATTACAGCGACGTGATATCCAAGGTGTACTGGCTTGGCTAAAAAAGCAACAGCATCTACCAGACTATGTGGTGGAACAATTGTTGACTGCGTATGAATTCCTGCGCAATACCGAGCATAGGTTGCAAGAATATCAAGATCAGCAGACACACCAATTACCGAATGACGAGATAGGGCAGCAGCGTCTGGCCTTTGCGATGGGTTTCAATCATTGGGATGACTTCCTGCCTGTACTACGCGGCCACATGACCCGGGTACACAGCCATTTTGAACAGGTATTTGAGTCGCCACAAACACATCATGCGGAGACAGATAATTCAGGATTGAGTACACTTTGGCTAGGTGAGCCTGACAACGATGAGGCTGCGGCCCTATTGCAGCAAGCGGGTTATGACCAGCCTGCTGCCAGCTGGTTATGTTTGCAGGCACTTAAATCGGCGCGGGACTACCAGTCATTATCACGCATTGGCCGACTACGCATGGATCGGCTGATGCCATTGCTGCTAAGCGCAGTAGTGGCACTAGAACCCCGCCCCGATTCACCACATACGGTATTGCAGCGCTTGCTCACACTGGTAACAGCTGTTGCCCGTCGTAGCGCCTATCTAGCTTTGCTGAGCGAACACCCCATAGCATTATCGCAATTGGTGCGCCTGTGCGCCGCCAGTCCCTGGATCGCGCAACAGCTGGCGCAGCATCCACTATTACTCGATGAATTGTTGGATCCCCGCAGCCTTTATCATCCGCCAGATCGAGATGAGCTAACGGCCAATCTGCAATACCGCCTCCAACAAATATCTGCCGAAGACCTGGAGCAGGCGATGGATAGCCTGCGACAGTTCAAACAAGTGAGCATATTGCGCATTGCAGCAGCCGATGTCATGGAAACCGTGCCGCTGATGCAGGTAAGTGATCAACTGACCACCATTGCCGAACAGGTATTACAAGCGGCACTAGAGCTGGCGTGGGAATATTTGCTGGCACGCCATGGGCGACCGGCGTGTGTATCCAACCGGAAAAAGGATGAAAAAGGGTTTGCCATTGTTGCCTACGGCAAGCTCGGAGGCATTGAACTGGGTTACAGCTCAGACTTGGACTTGGTGTTTATACATCAGGCCGAAAACCAGATGGCGGTCACTGATGGCCCCAAGCCAGTGGCAGACAGTGTATTTTACGCCCGACTCGGACAACGCATTATTCACATTCTTACGACTCACACTCCGGCGGGCATACTTTATGACACCGATATGCGCCTGCGTCCCAGTGGCGCATCGGGTTTATTAGTCACCAGCCTGATCAGTTTCAGTGAATATCAACATAACAAGGCATGGACCTGGGAGCATCAGGCATTGGTGCGGGCACGAGTAGTCGCCGGTGATTTTCCACTGAGACAGACCTTTGACCGTTTGCGCCGAGAAGTGCTTGCCTTGCCACGAGATACCGGACAGCTGAAAAAAGACATCATTGAAATGCGCGAACGTATGCGGGAATCACTAAATCACGCACACAAAGATGAATTTGATCTTAAACAAGGCAGTGGCGGTATCGCTGATATCGAATTTATGGTTCAATTCGGGGTTTTGAATTGGGCACGTCATTATCCCGCACTGAGTGAGTTTACAGACAATATTCGCCTGCTGGACAGCTTCGCCACACAGGCACTGATGATGCCCGCAGATGCGCATCACTTGGCCGATATTTATCGCCTTTACCGGGCAGAAGTCCATCGGCTCGCTCTACAGGAATTGCGCGCGGTGGTGACAGCCAGCCAGTTTGTGACAGAACGAAAATATGTGCGGCGCATCTGGGATCAATGGCTGAGCATTACGAACTGACAACCAAGCAACTTTAAACGAATAGAAATAATACAGAGAAACCAATGAAGATGAACAGGAGAAAGCAGTATGTCGATGGATGATCGCGATGGCGTCATCTGGATGGATGGCGAGCTGGTACCATGGCGTGATGCCAAAGTGCATGTACTGACCCACACCTTACATTATGGTATGGGCGTATTTGAAGGCGTACGCGCCTATAATACCGAGAGTAAAGGCCCAGCCGTTTTTCGCTTGCAGGAACATACCGACCGTCTGTTTCGTTCAGCGAAAATTTTGGGCATGAATATGCCCTTTGACAAAGAGACATTGAATGAAGCGCAACGCACCGCTGTGCGAGAAAACAAGCTCGATAGTGGCTATCTCCGCCCCATGTGTTTTTATGGTTCCGAAGGTATGGGCCTGCGTGCTGACAATTTACAAACTCACGTCATGGTTGCCGCATGGACGTGGGGCTCATACCTGGGTGCCGAGGGTATGGAAAAAGGTATTCGCATCAAGACCTCATCTTTCACCCGGCACCACGTCAACGTAACCATGTGTAAAGCCAAATCCAATGGCAATTACATCAACTCCATCATGGCCTTACAAGAAGCCATGGCGGATGGCTATGACGAAGCCCTGTTGCTAGACGTAGACGGCTTTGTGGCCGAGGGCAGTGGCGAGAATTTTTTCATGGTACGCAACGGGGTGATCTACACGCCGGAATTAACGTCGGCATTAGAAGGTATCACCCGTGAAACGATTTTAGTGCTGGCTGCCGAGCTGGGTTATGAAGTCCGCGAAAAACGCATCACCCGCGATGAAGTTTATGTGGCTGATGAAGCCTTTTTCACGGGTACCGCTGCCGAAGTCACACCAATTCGTGAACTGGATCGTCGTGAAATCGGCAATGGTGGCCGTGGCCCAATAACGGAAAAATTACAAACATTGTATTTTGATGTGGTGCATGGCCGGCACCCAAGCCATCAGGACTGGTTAACACCAGTGGCATAAATACCGCCGTGAACTTTGTCGCTATTGAAGAAAAGGGAAGGGAAGAAAACATGAATCAAACACAAGGCCGCACTGAAATTCAGCCCAACGCGGAAAATCACTACCAAGTGAACCATGCAGACTTACCATTACACTGTCCTATGGATGGCATGAGCCTGTGGAATTCACACCCCAGAGTGTATTTGCCCATTGAAAAAACCGGCAAAGCCAAGTGTCCGTATTGTGGCGCAGACTATACGCTGAAAGACTGAATGTCATTATTCTGTGGGCAAACTTATACCTTTTTGCGGCCACACTAATCACGACCTCCTGTGACTGACAACACCCTGACTCAAGCAGCACCTTCCAAAATGGCGCATGGTTTTGCCGCCGCCGTAGTGTTTTTGTTTCCGATATTAATCCTGGTACTACGACCTGCGGATGGACTGGGGCTTGGATTGCTAGCACTGGCCGGGTTTGGGATTGCCTGGCAACAGCGTGGCAGTGGTCAGGCGACCCGCGAAGAAAAACTGCTGTATTTTGCCCTAGCCTTCTTTTTTCTAACAGCATTACTGGTCACTTTGCTGGGAGGTATTGAGGATGGCGGCGTCAAAAAACTCAGCAAATTTGCGCGCCTGTTACTGGTGATCCCGGTGTATGTATTTTTACGCCATGTGGGCGTGAGCCTCACTGCATTGTGGTACGGACTGGTGGCGGGTGCCATTGTTGCCGCAGGAGTAGCGGCATATCAAGTACTGGGTAGCGTGCAATACCCTCGCGCGAAAGGAATCACCAATCCGATTATTTTTGGTAATGTGGCATTGATTATGGGCTGCATGGCATTGGCCGGCGCAGGCTGGTTTAAAGCACGCGCACAATGGCAAATTGTATTGCCCATGCTCGCCGTTGCTGCCGGGTTATTGGCAAGCATATTGTCGCAATCACGCGGCGGCTGGTTTGCCATTCCTTTTTTGCTGGTTATTTTATTGTGGTACGCATGGCCCCGTATGGCACATCGGCAGCTCATTGCGGGAGGTATCATATTCTGTGTACTACTTGGCGCAAGTTATCTTATTCCTGAAACCGGTGTAGCAACACGAATTGATCAAGTGCTGAACGAAGTCAGCCAATATGGAAAAACGGGCAATAATGATGTGCAGGCGCAAAACTCTTCAAGCATACGCCTGGAAATGTGGAAAGCTTCGTGGCAAATTTATCTGGCACACCCATTGACCGGTATCGGCTGGGGACACTTCAAAGAAGAGGCTCAGACTTTGGTGGATCAAGGTCTGCGACAGCCATTTGCAGCCATGTACGGTCACCCACATAATCAATTTTTTTCCGCAATGGCAAATGGGGGGACATTGGCCTTTGTGGCTATCTTGTTGTTGTTTCTGCTTCCTGCCAAATTATTGTTGGATGTGATCAAACGAGGTAAAACACCTGACATACAACGCCTTGCCTTAGCGGGTCTGCTGTTGATTGTCGCCTACATGAGTTTCGGTTTTTCCGAAGCTATCCTGGAGCGGGTGCGCCCTGTCAGTTTTTTCGCGCTTTACCTTGCAGTACTTTTTGCAGCTATTCACACACAATCACGCATGGCACAAAGTAAGCCTGTTAAACGCAAACAAAGTCTGTCAGTAACCATTATCGCCCAGGACGAAGCGGATCGCATCGAGCCCTGCCTGCAATCGGTCGCCAACTGGGCGGATGAAATTATCGTACTGGACAGTGGCTCTTCCGATAATACTGTGGAAATTGCCCGGCGCTACACCGACAAGGTATTTGAAACCGATTGGCCGGGTTATGGCCCACAAAAACAGCGTGCTTTGGAAAAGGCTAACTGTGATTGGGTGCTTTCCATCGATGCCGATGAACGTGTTTCTCCTGAATTACGTCACGATATTGATGCCGCATTGACGGATAACCCCGAGTATGTGGGTTATCGCACACCCTGGGCAGTAATCGTCTACGGACATCGCATGGATTTTGGTCGCAGTGCCCGTGCACCACGCCGTTTGTTTAAACGCGAAGGTGCGCGTTTTACCGATGCGCAGGTGCATGAACATGTGGTGCTGGCACCCGGCAAAAAAGGCACGCTCGAAGGTCGTCTGTATCACTACACCCATCGAAATTACGGTCATGCCCTACAAAAAAGTGCCAAATACGCTTGGCTAGGCGGACAAAAACGTTTTGCAGCAGGCAAATGGGGGGGGGGCTTACCCGTTGCCGCGCTACGTTCGGCATGGAACTTTATCTTGATTTATTTTTTACGCCTGGGATTTTTGGATGGGCCGGTGGGATTTGTGGTTGCGGTAACTTATGCGCAGGGAGCGTTTAATAAATACGGAGCATTGTGGGCACTACGACGGGAGAAAAAATCAAGAGATAGTAATTTCCCTGTTTAACATCTTACTTGCAACCATAAACAGTAGTACATCTGGATCGGATACCATCCCTTTTCACCCTGAATTATTCGCGAATTTTGTACCCCTTGTGCAGCATCAGCAACGCTACCGCACTCAGGCCCACCAGAAACACCATTGTCACGCCCAGACTGAGCATAGGATCGGCATCTGACTGGCCAAAAAAACCGTAACGAAAGCCATCAATTAAATAGAAAAATGGATTAAACTGCGACACCGTTTGCCATATGTCCGGCAAAGAATGAATAGAATAAAATACGCCACTCAGAAACGACAAAGGCAGGATGAAAAAATTTTGGAACCCAGCCAGCTGATCAAATTTTTCCGCCCACACGCCAGCGATCAACCCCAGCACTCCCAGCGTTGCACTGCCCAGCACGGCAAAAACCAGCACCACCCATCCAGCCTCCAGTGGTAAATCAATAAACAGGATCGCTACTAGATATACCGCCAACGCGACCAGTACACCGCGCACCACGGCGGCGGCAGTAAAGGCAATAAAAAAACCTAAACTGGAAATAGGTGATAATAAAACAAATACCAGATTACCCATCATTTTCGACTGAATCAGACTCGATGAGCTGTTGGCAAAAGCATTCTGAATAATCGACATCATCATCAGTCCCGGAATCAGAAAAGCCGAATAGCCCACGCCTTCGTAAACTTGCACATTACCCTCCAAAGCCTGCCCAAACACCAGCAGGTAGAGCAGGGCAGTTACCACTGGTGTCAGTATGGTTTGCACAAACACCTTCATGAAGCGCCATACTTCTTTGGCAAACAGGGTGTAAACGCCGCGCAGACTGGAACGGTTCATGAGCGCGCCTCCCCCGCAGGCAACCCGGCGGTAAGTTCAAGAAACACTTCCTCCAGTCCTGATTCCTCTGTGCGCAAATCGATGACTTCGATACCTGCTGTTTGCAACGCCTTGAGTACGTCACCAATATGATGTTCAGTTTTATGCAAACGTAACGATAAACAATTGTCTTGCGCTTCTATCACCAGTGCCTGTAGCGACTCAGGCAGATGATAATCACTCTGCGTCAGTGTTAATCGCAGAGTACGATAAGGACAACGTGCAAGCAATGCCGTTTTGCTTTCCTGTGCGACGACCTGGCCATGATTAAGAATGGCAATTTCTTCGCACAGCGTTTCGGCTTCTTCCAGATAGTGGGTGGTCAATACGATGGTGCGACCATCGGCGTGCAAACGTCGAGTGAAATGCCACAAGGACTGGCGTAGTTCTACATCCACTCCGGCAGTAGGTTCATCCAGCACCACGACATCCGGTTTGTGTACCAATGCCTGAGCAATAAGTACACGGCGTTTCATGCCGCCGGAGAGGTCGTGTAAATTGCTGTTTGCCTTGTCGGTCAGACTCAGCGTATCGATCAATTCATCGATCCAGGGATGGTTTTCCGGGCCGTGACCAAAATAACCTGACTGCAAGCGTAAAACTTCACGCACTGTGAAAAAGGGGTCATAAACCAACTCTTGCGGCACCACGCCCAGTGCGTGCCGGGCCTGTCGATAAGCCCTTACCACATCGTGCCCCATCACTGACACTGTGCCAGCATTGGCTTGCATCAGGCCCGACATAATATTGATCAGTGTCGATTTACCCGCACCATTAGGACCCAGCAGACCAAAAAAACTGCCCTGAGGCACATCCAGCGAAACATCATTGAGAGCATGTAATTCGCCGAAGTGTTTATGCACACCCCGGATGCTGACGGCAATGGACATTTCCGTTGATTAATTCAGGTTCAATGCAAGTAGCTCATCAACGCCGCTAAGGCGGGCAATAGCCAACATCTGTGGGGGGATATTTTGAAAGCGGATATTTTGTTGTTGTTGGCTGGCGGTACGCTGCCATTCGATAAGCAGTGCAACACCCGCACTGTCGGCACGCTCAACATCTTGCAGATCAATACTAATATCACCGCTAATATCACGCAGACAGTTTTGTTCCAGCAATACTGGCACAGTTTTCATGCTCAATTCACCGGATACCCGCAAGCAACCATCATCGGTTTTTTTTAGTTGGGAATGCAGTTGCGTCATACCCATCACTTTGCAGTATTTGTCGCTTTAGAGGGCTGATTACGCTCCGCCAACCGGGCAATCAGTTTTTCCAATCCATCGGTACGGATTTCTTTGGCAAAAGAGCTGCGATAGTTGGCCACCAGACTAATACCATCAACGCTTACATCAAAAATTTTCCAACCACCGTCTTTGATGTGCATTTTGTAACTGATGGGAATAGGAAAGCCACCAGACTGCTGAATTTCGGTGCGCACGGTGACTTGCTTGCCATCTTTTCTCTTCCGTGATGGCAGCATGTCAATCTGCTTGTCATAGTTGTCATTTAACGCCTTTGCGTATGTGCGCACCAGTAGGGTGCGAAACTCCTGCGCAAAACGGGTTTTTTCATCCGCGTTGGCTTTACGCCAGTATTTACCTAGCACCCAACTGGACATGCGCTCAAAATCAAAATGTGGCGCAACGATATCATCGACGATGCCCAACAGATAGCCGGGTTCAGTTTTGATTTTGTCCTGGTTTACACGTAATACACTGATTATTTTATCCGTGGTTTCCTGCACCAGCACCTGAGGCTCCTGGATGCTCGCTGTTACCGGACTGCCCAGCCACAATGCGCCAATCAATAGCGCACCGGTATATTTTATTGCACTCATTGCATTAGTCATTGAAACTCTCCTGTTACCACTTGCAGCTTCGCTACATGTAAATTGTAATCATTGACCGTTTTCAGATAATCGCTATAGGCCTGAATATAACCCAGAAAAGCACTGATCACCTTATCAGCCTGTTCCAATCCGGCTTCAAAATCAGCGTAACTGCTGATCATCCAGCGTCGCCCGCTGCGACTGCCTTCATAAAGTTTTTGCACCATTTCATGATGGGCATGTACAGTGTGATACTGCTCGGCCACCTGAAAAGGGATGCCTCGTTGGGCAAACGTGCGTAATGCCAATGTCGCTTCCATCTCCGCCCGAGCCTGTACCACCTGAGCAGGCTGACGACCACTAGCCCATTCCCATTGCAAACCCAGAATCGGTGTCGCGCCCGCAGAATTAAAGGGATCATAAGCACTGACTTTGGTAAGGTCTTCACGTAGCGGACTGTAAGAAATAATGCCTGCCACACCGGCATACAGATTGGGGTTCGACTCGCTCTTTTTTGCCAGCATCCACTCACGACGCGCCTGTAATCCTGCCGCTAACTGACGCATTTCCGGTCGCTGTACCAGTGCCTGAGCCTGCAAGATCTTCAATTCACCCTCTGGTAGCTCAACCGGACGCAAACGTTTATCGGTCAATTCCAGCTCTTCGTCCGGCGCCACGTTGGCCAATAAACGCAGGCCTTCCATGGCAATATTTTCAAAGCCAGTGGCTTCGGCAATATAACGCTGCAACAGCGCAACACCGGTTTGCAGCGCAAACACATCGGACTGTTTAGCTTCACCTTCTTCTTCATCCAGCCAGCCCTGCACCAGCTCCAGCGCTGCTTCCATTTTTTTTACTGAATCTTCCAACAAAAAACGGGTATCTCTGGCAGCCAAGTATCCATTATAGGCCCGCGTCACTTCCAGCAAAGTTTGCCCGCGTCGCAAGGCAACATCCCCTTGTTTGACCTGGATATTACCCGCCGCCGCTTTGGAATAATGTTTGATTTTGCCAAACGTGTGCAATGGTTTGATAAACGAAAAATCCACGTAATACCACGGCGAAAGACCATCGATGTCAAAGGCGTTACCCGGAATGCCGACGGTTCTTTTACCGGTGTCATCGGTGGTCTCAAACAAACCACCACGCAAGGTAGGGGCAAAACCGACAAAGCTGTTAACGTTAAACATCCAATCGTCTGCACCCCGGGCCTCTGCCAACAAACCCCGTGCAGCTTCCACCAGTTTTTCCTTTTCATCAATGCGCGCATCGGCTTTCAACGCCCGCTCGATGGCCTGTGGCAAATCCAGCACCACAGCCCCGGCCTGCACAGTGCCCAGTGCCAGCATCAAAAAAATGCTTGTAGTGACCTTTGTGATAAAAAAGCGCATCGGTGTCTATTCTTTATCTGCCTGGCTGACCAGGAACTGGCCGATAATCTGCTCCAGCACGATAGCAGACTGGGTCAGTTGTAACTCGCTGCCGTCCTTAAGCACATCT
>Ga0256839_1001966_pt1 | contig 23844 bp, 20 predicted proteins | sample 354166metaG_FD_185968 | JGI IMG/M metagenome (GOLD analysis project Ga0256839, IMG submission 185968) | Hydrothermal vent microbial communities from Mid Atlantic Ridge, Atlantic Ocean - 354-166 | ecosystem: Environmental > Aquatic > Marine > Hydrothermal vents | place: Atlantic Ocean: Mid... | reverse complement strand
CACCTGTTCCGCCAGGGACAGCGCGAGGGGCATCGTCCCGCACGCCCGAGCACCAGCAGGCGCAGAGCAATCTCCTGTCCGCGTTTCGCCGGCATCCTTTGCTTGCTTCTTTTCACCCAGGGATAGCGCCTGCCATTCTCATGCCACGACAAAATGCGTGTTCAGATTCTTCGGCAGGCAACCTGGTAATGTCTTGCACTGGCGGGAGTCCGCTGGCAACCTGAGTCTGTCACATGAACCTGCGGATTCAGGTTTGAATCTTTTCTGGAGCGAGTAGCGCTATGAATGACGAGTTGGATTGGAGGCTTGATGTTGCCGCCATCGAATGGCTTGTCATCCTTGTCGTACTGGTGATTCTGTCCGTGGTGGGGACGCTGGTCACGCGCCGCTCGGTTGCCGCAGTCGGCAAACCGAAGGACGGGGTGGATGGTCCGTCTTCGGAATCGCAGTGCTGGCATGCTGAAAGCATCGCCGCCATCCTTGAGTTCTTAGCAACTGCTCCGGAGGGGTTGTCCGCCGATGAGGCGGCCAAGCGGCTTGCTAGCCATGGTCAAAATCGGCTGCCTGAAGCCGGCTCGCGTGGTCCACTATTCCGTTTCTTTTCCCAGTTCCATAATGTACTGATCTATGTGCTGATGGTGGCGAGTGCCGTTACCGCCGGGCTCGGGCACTGGGTGGATGCCGGCGTGATCCTGGGGGTGGTTCTGATCAATGCCGTGATCGGATTTGTGCAGGAGGGCAAGGCCGAGGATGCGCTCAGAGCGATTCGGCAGATGCTGTCGCCGACCGCCATGGTGTTGCGGGATGGCCGGCAGACCAGGATCCCGGCCGAGGATCTGGTGCCCGGGGATGTCGTCCTCCTGCAGTCGGGCGACAAGGTGCCCGCCGATCTGCGGCTGTTCCGCGTCAAGGGACTGCAGATCCAGGAATCGGTGCTCACCGGGGAGTCGGTGGCGGTGGAAAAGGGCACCGATCCCGTGGCCCGGGAGGCCGTGCTCGGCGATCGCCGTTGCATGGCTTATTCGGGAACCCTGGTGACTCATGGCCAAGGCGCCGGTGTGGTGGTGGCCACCGGCTCACATACCGAGATTGGCCGTATCAGTACCCTGGTGTCGGAAGTTGAGTCCGTGACGACTCCGCTGCTGCGACAAATGGCCCAGTTCGGGCGCTGGCTTACAGTCGTGATCATGGGAATTGCCGGCCTCACTTTTGCATTCGGTGTCATGGTTCGCGATTACGCCGCCGCGGAAATGTTTCTTGCCGCTGTCAGCCTGGCCGTGGCGGCGATCCCCGAGGGCCTGCCCGCCATCATGACCATCACCCTGGCGATCGGTGTGCAACGTATGGCCCGGCGCAACGCCTTTATCCGCAGGTTGCCGGCGGTGGAAACACTAGGGGCGGTTACTGTCATCTGTTCCGATAAAACCGGCACGTTGACCCGAAACGAAATGACTGTCCGCATGCTTGTCGCGGGCAGCGATCTGTTCGAACTGGAGGGCACGGGCTACGATCCTCACGGCGCGGTCAGGCTTGCAAACCGGGAAGTACTTCCAGAACAGCTCCCTCTGCTGGAAGAGGCGGTTCGGGCCGCGGTGCTTTGCAATGATGCCTCACTGCAGTACGAGAACGGTGAATGGCGGGTTCATGGCGATCCGATGGAAGGGGCGTTGCTGGTTGCGGGGATGAAGGCGGGTCTGGATATTGAGGGCGAAAGAAAACGTTATCCACGCACAGACCTCATCCCGTTTGAGTCGGAACATCGGTTTATGGCGACGCTGCATCACAGTCATGCCGGCGATGCCTTTGTCTTTCTCAAGGGTGCGCCTGAACGTGTGTTGGAGATGTGCGCCCGGCAGCGAGCGATGGATGGTGATCAGCCCCTGGATGCCGGCTACTGGTTGAACCGGATCGAGGAAATGGCGCGGCAGGGGCAGCGAGTCCTCGCCATCGCCGTCAAGCCGGTGCCGCAAGACCAGACCGAGCTTACCTTTGACGATGTGGAAAACAATCTCACCATGCTGGGCCTGTTTGGCCTGATCGATCCGCCACGCCAAGAGGCGGTCGAGTCGGTGCAGATCTGCCAGGCGGCGGGGATTCGGGTGAAGATGATCACCGGTGATCACGGCGCCACTGCGCGCGCCATCGCCTGGCAGCTGGGTCTTGTCAATCCCGGGGAGGCGCTGACGGGCCAGGAGCTCGAATCCATGAGCGAGGACCAGCTGCGGTCGCGTGTGCAGGAGGTGGATGTGTATGCCCGGGTCAGTCCGGAACACAAGCTGCTGCTGGTAAGGCTGCTGCAGGAACAGGGTCTGATCGTGGCGATGACCGGCGACGGAGTAAACGATGCGCCGGCCCTGAAGCGCGCCGACGTGGGCATTGCCATGGGCCTCAATGGGACCGAGGCGGCCAAGGAAGCCGCGGAAATGGTATTGGCCGATGACAATTTTGCCTCCATTACCCATGCCGTGGAGGAAGGTCGCACGGTCTACGACAACCTCAAAAAGGCCATTCTTTTCATTCTGCCCACCAATGGTGGTCAGGCGTTGATCATTTTGGCGGCCATTCTGTTCGGCTTTCACCAGCTGCCCTTGACCCCGGTGCAAATACTCTGGGTCAACATGGTCACGGCGGTCACTCTGGCACTGTCGTTGGCCTTTGAGCCACCCGAGCGGAATGTCATGCGCCGTCCACCGCGTGGCGCTCGCGAGCCGATGCTGACGCCACTGCTGGTCTGGCGTATTGCCTTTGTTTCCGTGATTCTGATGGGCGGAACCTTTGCGCTGTTTATCTGGGAAGTGGAACAGGAAGCCAGTATCGAACAGGCGCGTACCGTCGCGGTAAATACGCTGGTCATGTTCGAGATTTTCTATTTGTTCAATTCGCGCTACATTACCGGGCCGGTGTTTAACCGTGAGGGCTTGACTGGCAACCGGTACGTGCTGATTGCCATTGGGGTTCTCCTGGTTTTTCAGATGGCCTTTACCTATTCGGCGCCAATGCAGTCCCTGTTTGGCACGACCGCTATCGAGGCCAGCTCGTGGTTGCCTATCGTGCTGGTTGCCTCCACTGTGCTGTTCCTGGTCGAGGCGGAAAAATATTTCGTACGCAAGTGGGGTTCTGCCCGCCTGTAACATTCGGGCCGCACGTGGGTCGTGGAGCTCAAGTGGATTCTGACCTGAATCCATGAGTTCATGACGGCACATAGCACAAGCTCTTGATTCCACTGTGAAATCAATGTCATGCACTCTGTATCCGCCCTAAACCCATGGATTCAGGTCTGAATGATTCTGTCTTTTCTACGACAACGGGGAGGCGTTGCCAGAATCAGCAGGCCACCGGCTATAGCCGGCTATGAGTCTTATGCGCTGACAAGCGCAATTCCGGCTTGAACCGACTCGATGCGACTTGAAGTCTCCGGGTACAACCGCCTTGTATTGCTTATTCGCCTCATTGGGCCTGCGGATCCAGGTGAATACAAGGAGCAAGCGTCGAGGACGGCTTTTTCTGGGTTCAGTCTTGAAAATGGAGATGGCCCATGCCAGCCACACCCCGGCACACGAATCCACCGCTGCCGCTGCTCCCTTCCGGGCCTGACGGGGTTCACGGTTTATCGTTGCGAGGGGACCGACACGGGCCACCATCGAGACCCGCCGAGCAGTTGAACCGGCAGCGCGGTTCGTTCAGCGGGCGGCAATGATACCACCAAAACCGGGGCGGCCGGCAAGCGTTGTTGCCGGTTGCTCGACGGCCTTCACCATCCGGCCATGGCCAGCTGACCTTGCGGGCTCGTTACACCGCTTTGCGGTGTAATGTGAGGAGACGCAGATTTTCGCCACGGCTGACGTGGCGCTCTGCGCCACTCCGCGTCAAAAGGTGCTTTCCTCGCCGCCCTGCTAATCGAGCACGTCCACCGCCTGGCCCACTTCCAGCCGGCCCTCGCCGTCGGCGATGACGTTCTGGCCGAAGAAGATCTTGTGATCGCGCATGCGGTAGCCGGCCAGGGTGCGCAGGGGCTCGGCGTCGGCGTTGCGCTCGCCGGTGGCGGGGTCGATGGTGGGAATCACGCAGCGGCTGCAGGGCTTGACCACGCGCAGGGTGAGATCGCCGATGCGCAGGTGCTTCCAGTGGTCCTCGGCGTAGGGCTCGCTGCCGTCGATGACCAGGTTGGGGCGGAAACGACGCATGGGCAGCGGTTCGGGCAGGCGGCCATTGAGGTCGTCCAGCGAGGCCTGGGTGATGAGCAGGAGGGGGAAGCCGTCGCTGAAGGCGGTGATGTCGCCGGGCCGGGCGTAGGCGGGGTCCACGGCGCGCTGGCCGTCGTCGGGGAAGTACACCAGTCGGCAGTCGGTGTCGAGAAAGCGGCTCAGCCAGCTGGCGGCGGCGTCGCCGCAGTCGAGGGCGGTGACGGTGTCGTCCCAGATGTGGACCTCGCGGGCCGGCATTCGCGCCGTGTGCGCTATTTCCAGTTTGTCCATGCCGGGCGCCGACAGGCGCAGGCCGTGGTCCAGGGGCTGGGGCTGGATCAGGCACATGCGCGATTTCTCGCGCTGGGTGAGGTAGCGGCCGCGGTCGTCCACTACCATCCAGCGGCGGTCGTTGTGCAGGCCGAAGCGCTCCAGCGCCGATTGTTGCAGGGAAATGCCGCCGAGGGATTTGACCGGGTAGATGCTGAGTTCACTGATACGCAGGTTGGACACGCGGTTTCTCCTGGGGTGTTGATGTGTTTGATGCCGGGTGACGGTTTACCACAGTGGATGCCTCGATGGGATGAATGCCGGGAGGCGATGCGCTTGTCCCGCGTATTGCATGGCTTCATGCGCAGGCAGCCGACGATACGGGATGATGCATCGGCCATGAGGATCAACGCAAAGAACGCAAAGGCGCAGAGGGCGCAGAGGGCGCAGAGGGCGCAGAGGGTGCAAAGAAAGCCCTTTCCAAAAACCTTTGCAATCTCTGTGTGTCATTCCCTTCCCTGCGATGCCCTGGGGTTTCATTTCTCCGTGAACTCTGTGTCTCTGTGGTGAGTTGGATGGTTACGCTGCCGGAAGCCTACGCGATCTCCCACCGGTCGTCGCCGGCCTGCAGCCAGTCCTGCCAGGCCCGGAACAGTTCGCCGTCCACGGCGGCGACCGCCGAGCGCGCCTGCAGGGCGGCAATGAACACGGGTTCGCCGTCCAGGGTGGCGGCGTGGCCGCCGGCGCGCTGGAGGATGTAGTGACCGGCGGCATAGTCCCACAGGTTCTGCCGGCCGTGCAGGTAGAGTTGGCCGCGACCGGCGGCGAGCCAGCACCAGTCCAGGGCGGCGGCGCCGAAGCTGCGCTGTGAGGCATAGGGCGTGGCGGTGACCAGGCGCGCCGAGAGGGCGGGCGGCAGGCGCTTGAAGTCGACGATGGCGATGGACTGTTGCAGGCCCAGGCCGCTGGGGCCGGGTGGCAGGGGGGCGCCGTTGAGGCTGGCGGCGGTGGTGTCGCTGGCGCTGAAGCATTCGTCGCGCAGTGGGTCGTAGACCACGCCCAGCACCACCCGCCCTTGCTGGATCAGGGCCAGGGAGACGGCGAAGTAGGGGATACCGCAGGCAAAGTTGCTGGTGCCGTCGAGGGGGTCGAGGCACCACAGCGGCTGCGGGTCGTCGAACAGGCGGGCCTGTTCCGTCGCGGACATTTCCTCGCCGAGCAGGCGGATGTGCGGCCATCGCGCCTGGAGTTGGTTGCTGAGGCTGGTCTGCATGGCGAGGTCGGCCTCGGTGACGACGCTGCCGTCGGCCTTGGTCTGGCGGGCGACGTGGTCGAGGCGGGGCAGCAGCTCGGCGCGCGCGGCGGCGACCACCAGCGACTGCACGGACCGCAGGTCCGGGATCGGGGGGGATTCAACGGGCATGGCGGGAAACGGCTCGTGTCAGTTTTTCGCGGTGTGTTTGCCTTGGCAGCAGGTCGCCAGCAGCGCCTGCATCTCCAGCGAGCCCTTTTCTCGCGCCAGCGCCATGTTGCGCGCGGGGATCTGTTCCGGTTGCGGGTAGTTGGCCACGGCGCGTTCGATGCTGGATTCGCGGATCAGGTGCAGCAGGGGGAAGGGTGAACGGTTGGTGTAGTTGGCGGGGTCGTTGGCCGGGGCGTCGGCAAAGCAGTAGTCGGGGTGGAAGCTGGCGAGCTGATAGATGCCCCGGTAGCCCTGTTCCACCAGCAGGGCGTTGGCCATTTCCAGCAGGTCGAGGAAGGTCTCGAAGACGGCGAAGTCCTGCGGCAGGATCAGCAGGCTGGTTTCGATCTCCGGCTCGCGGTCCAGCAGCAGGCATTCGTCGTTGAGGGCGAGCAGGTAGTGTTCCAGCGAGTCCTCGCGGAGTACCTGGAAGCGGACGCTGTCGCGCTCCAGCTCGCGGCGGGCGAAGGGGCAGAAGTTCAGCGCCACGATGACCGAATCGATCCACGCCCGGGTCCGGGCGATGGCCTGAAGGTCCGTTGTCTGTTGCATCATGCTCAGGTCCTGGCGGGCTTTTTCTTTAGTTTACGCTGCAATGTGCGGCGATGCATGCCGAGGGCGCGCGCGGCGGCGGAGATGTTGCCGTCGTTTTCCATCAGCACCTTCTGCAGGTGTTCCCATTCCAGGCGTTTTACCGACAGGGGGTTCTCCGCCACGGGCACGCCCGTGTCGCCGCCAAGGCGCTCCAGGGCATGGATGATTTCATCGGCGCTGGCGGGCTTGGTGAGGTAGTGGGTGGCGCCGAGCTTGATGGCCTCCACGGCGGTGGCGATGCTGGCGTAGCCGGTGAGCATGACCATGCGCAGGTCGGTGTTCATGGCCTTGAGTCCCTTCACCAGTTCCAGCCCGGATTCGTCGCCGATGCGCAGGTCGATGATGGCGTATTCCGGATTGTGGTCGCCGGCCAGCTCCAGGCCGCCGGCCAGGTCGGTGGCGATGTAGACCTCGAAGTCGCGCCTTTCCAGGGTCTGGGCGAGCACGCGGCAGAAGGTGGGGTCGTCGTCCACCAGCAGCAGGGTCGGTTTGTCGTGCGTGGCATGGCTCATGGGCGTATTCCGATCAGGGGCAGGTTGACGCAGGTGCAGGTGCCGCCGGTCTCGCGGCGGCGATGGCTGACGTGGCCGCCGAGGCGTTCGATCACGGCGTGGGCGAGGAACAGGCCCACGCCCAGGCCCTGTTCCTTGCTGCTGAACTGGGTCTTGCCGGCGGCGGAGACGGCGGCCTCGCTGAGGCCGGGGCCGCGGTCGAGGATGTGGATGTCGAGGGCCTGCGCGTTCCAGCTGGCCTGCAGTTCGACGCTGTCGGGCGAGACGTCGGCGGCATTGTTGAGAATGTTGGTCAGGGCCTGATTGAGGGCGCGGTCGGCCAGCATGGCGGGGGCAGGCTGTGGACCCTTCAGCTGCTGGCTGAAGGTGATGCCGGGCCGTTCCACCTGCCACTGCTCGGTGAGCTGGCACAGGTAGCGGTCCACCGGCAGCGACTGGCCCTCGTCGGCGCGCTGCTTGCCGGCGGAGGCGGAGATCACCGACAGCGCCTCCTTGCAGCGGTCGACCTGCTCGCGGACCAGGCGCAGCTGTTTGGCCTGCGCCGTGTCCTTTTCGTGGTCGAGATCCAGCAGCAGGTCATCGACCACCAGGGCGATGGTGCCCAGCGGGGTGCCCAGTTCGTGCGCGGCGCCGGCGGCGAGGGTGCCGAGGGCCACCAGGCGCTCGTCGCGCAGGGTCTGTTCGCGGGCCTCCGCCAGCACGCGATCGCGCTCGCGCAGGCTGCGTGCCATGTTGGTGACGAAATAGGACACCAGCACGGCGCTGAGGACGAAGCCGAACCACATGCCGAAGACATGCTGGGTGAAGCCGCTGTCGTGCTGCAGGTGCGACATGGGGTCGATGGGCCGCAGGGGAAGGTAGAAGAACATCAGCAGTGAATAGCAGGCCACGGTGAGGGCGGCCATGGCCCACACATAGGCGGCCGGCAGCACCGTGGCGGCGATCATCAGCGGCAGCAGGTAGAACCAGGCGAAGGGATTGGTGGCGCCACCGGCGCAATACAACACGGCGCTGAAGGCGAGTGCATCGGTGACCAGTTGAAAGAAGAACTCGCCGTCGGACACCGGCCGCGGCTGGCTTGCACGCCACCAGGTGAACAGGTTCCAGGCGCTATGGGCGAGCAGGATGAGGGCCAGCGGCAGTATCGGCAGGGGCAGGTCGAGCCACAGCAGGCCGATGCCGATGAGCAATGTCTGCATGCCGATGCTGATGGTGCGCAACACGGCGATACGGCGCAGGTTGTGTTGCGTGGAGGCGTAGCGGCTATGGGTGGTCAACATGGCATGGGCGGTTATCGGCAGTGATCGGTTACCCCTGAAGTTTCCGGTCCGGCGAAAGTCGCTCAAAGGTGGCAGCCATTATCCGGCAATGGCTGGCCCCTGTCAGCGGCCTGCGACACTTTGTCACATTCTCAGCGCAGGGGGGGGCGATTACGATAAGCGGCATTCGGGGAGTGTCGCCCCAAGATCAAACTGAGGAGTTGACCATGAAACGTGCGCCTGTCCACCTGGCTTGGCCGAAACTTGCCGCTGTCCCCCTGATCCTTGGAGTTGCCGCGTGTTCTTCGTCCGATGAAGGAATTGACGAGACGGCCTGCGGTGATGGCGAAAAGGCCAGTGACAGCTACTGTGTGGAATACATTGCGGGCGGTGTGATGGGCGAACAGGTTGGCAAGAACACGTTTACCCTGCATGTGTCCCACAAGTCGGATGGCAGCGCAGCCACCGGTCTGGCGCTCGACCTTGAGCCGGTGATGTACATGATCAGCGGCATGAATCACTCCACGCCCGATGAAGACTGTGTCGAATCGGGAAGTATCGCCGGTGACTATGTTTGCACGGTGTACTATGTCATGGCCTCCGAAATGGGGGGAGTGAAAATGGGAGACTGGGAACTGACGGTCAGCATCGGCAGTGAATCCGTCAGCTTCGAACCGATGGTAATGATGGCCATGGGTGATACGAGCGTGGCGCAGCTGAAAGGTGTAAATGACACGATTTCCGGTATGATGACCGACGAAAGCCGCACCTACTATCTGTTCAGGGATGGCATGGCAAGCACGGACAGCTTCGCTCTATTCGTCGCCGCACGCGAAAACATGATGAGCTTTCCCTCGATCTACCCCGGCCGGGTTCTCAATGCGGGTACTTCTGACGAACTGAACGTGGCTAGTGTCGACGTGGAAATCTCCCCGGATGGGGGGGCGACTTGGCTTGCCGCGACGGATGAAGGTAATGGCCACTGGCGCGTTTCCGGCCTGAGCCTCTCGGTAGGTGTAGCCAATACCCTGTACGTGCGCCTGACGATCAACGACGAAACCAAGACCACCGATGGCAGCGCCACTGGTCAGGATTACCAGATATTTACAGTTACGCCTTGATGGCCAGTTCCAACTCGGGGTATTGCTCGATACTCTTCGCCGGCAGCCTGTGCCTTATGGGGCTGTTGCCGATGGACAGCTGGGCCGCCTCCTGCTGTGGCGGCGGCTCATCTTCGTCATTGATCATGCCCAAGTTTTCGCGCGCCATGGTGGACATGTCCGTGGACATGGAAGACTATAACGGCTTCTGGGATTCGCAGGGTGACTACCGCCCCGACCCCAAGGACTCCGACCTCAACCAATACCGCATCAACCTGGGCTACGCGCATCGGTTCGGCTCGCGTTGGCAAGGCAGCGTGATCCTGCCCTACGTGTGGAACAACAATGAATACACCGGCCTGACATCCAATACCCAGGGGCTGGGCGACACCACCCTCAATCTCTGGTACGAAACCTTCGACAACGTCACCTGCGTGTGGAAGGTGCGCCAGTGGGCCGACCTGAAGCCAGCGGTCTATCTGGGCGCTTCGCTGACCGTGCCCACCGGCATCTCGCGCTTCGACAATGTGGCCAACAGCTTCGACATCACCGGCCGCGGCTTCTACCGCCTGGACGCCAACCTGCTGGTGGACAAGACCATCTATCCGTGGAATGCCTCGCTGCTGCTGTCCTACGGAAAATACCTCGAACGCAACGTCAACCGCGACTACGGCAACTACGTCGAGCCGAGCCGTCGCAAACTGGGTGACCGCCAGCTGGCCACCCTTTCCGCGGGCTACACCTATTTTCTCGAATCCATGGACACCCTGACCTTCACCCTGGCCCTGTCGCACCTGCAGGAAGACGATGGCCGCATCGACGGCCGCCCCGATCCCAGCACCCGCATGGAAAAGAACTCCCTCGCCGGCACCGTCGCCTGGTCCACCATGGACCGTGACTGGATCTTCAAGGGCACCCTCAGTCACGCCGTGCCCAGAAACGACTGGGGCGACAACTTCCCCGTCACCAACGTCCTGAGCTTCGAGGTGAGCCATGTCCTTCGCTAGACGGCTGCTGATGACGGTTGCGCTGGCGCTGCTGGCGGGCTGTGACAACATGCTGGACGACCTCGCCCCCTCCGGCGAGGACAAGCGCCCCGACGTGGTGCTCGGCAGTGTCGGCCCGCAGGTGGGCCAGATCGCCCCCGACTTCACCCTCGACGACACCCTCTACACCCCGCACACCCTGTCCACCGAACTGGCCAGCGCCCGCGCCGTGGTGCTGTATTTCAACATGTGGTGCCCCATCTGCGACACCCACGCCAACCACATGCGCCAGTACATCGTGCCTGACTTCCCCGATGTGCGCTTCTTCCTCGTCGACTACGTCAGCGGCTCGGTGCCCCTCAGCCGCAGCAACCAGATCGCCAGCGGCTATACCGACTTCACCGTGCTGGTGCCCACCAGCGACAGCTTCACCAAACGCTACCAGGCCACCATGGGCACCACCGTGGTGATCGACGCCAATGGACAGATCGTGCGCATGAACGAAGACTTCCTCGACGGCAACAAACTGCGCGCCACCCTCGAGGCCCTGCCATGAGGCGCGTACTGCTGGCGATGCTGCTGACAACCGCCGCGTGTGGCGCGGCGCAGGCCGCCGACGGCGAACCGAGCGAACAGCGGGCCGAAGGCAAGGCGCTGTTCGAGGCCCGTTGCGCCGTCTGCCACCAACTGCCCGAGCCCGACATGCTGACCCCGAAGCAGTGGAAACGCCTGCTGCTGCTGATGCAAAAGCGCATGCAGCAGGCCGGCATGCCACCGCTGGACGAAGAAGAATTCGCCCTCGTGCATGGCTACCTGAGCGCCCGGTCGGAGTAGGGCGGGGCCATCGAAGAGAGGCGCCAACGATGAAACACTTGCGGTTATGCCTGCTGCTGGCGCTGACATTGACCCTGCCCGTGCAGGCCGCCGGACAGAACCCCGATGAAAAAGTCCCCGCGCCCCAATTCCGCCTGACAACCCTGCAAGGCGCGCCGGCCAGCCTGTCCGACTACCGCGGCCAGGTCATCCTGCTCAACTTCTGGGCCACCTGGTGCGGCCCCTGCCGCAAGGAAATGCCGAGCATGGAAAGACTCTGGCAAACCTACCGCGACCAGGGCCTGGTGATCCTCGCCATAGCCACCGACAACGGCGGTGAATCGCGCATCAGAAACTTCGCGCACCGCCTTGGCCTGAGCTTCCCCATCCTCCTCGATCCCGACAGCCAGGCCAGCGACCGCTACCAGGTCTCCGGCATCCCCGTCAGCTTCCTCATCGACCGCCAGGGCCGCATCACCGCCCGCATCGTGGGCAGCAAGGACTGGGCCAGCGAGCCCGCCCTCCAGCACGTGCTAAGACTGCTTCAGGAGTGATCGCAACGATTACCCGCATTTGATCGCGCACGAATTCCCTCGTACAGAACAGTCCCACAGGCCGTTTCCCTGGGCCAGCCTGTTTCCCGGACGCCAAAGACCCTGCGTCATTTTCCCCGCCGTCGGGCGCGCTCCGTTGCGGAAAATGATCGGGGATGCCAGAAAATACAGTGGCTTGTGAACAGGCAAGGGAAGATATGTAGACCCTGTTGAGAATATCGGCCGGGGGAAAGCAGACTTTTTCCGCGGTGATTAATGGGGTATGTTGGAAGGGCGCAGCAAGGCCATTGGCCAGTCAGGCAGGGTGGGCAGGCCTTTGATGCCCGCGCGGGATTTGGCGCAACCGCGTGGCCACGTCAAACTCGCCCACCCTGGTCAAAGGATGCCGATGAATCCTCCACTGCCCAGACACAGGAGCATAGCGATGCGAATTTCTTTCAGTATCGGTCTCGCCTTTCTGACGGTCATTGGTCTGACGGCCTGCGGCACGCAGAGCGTCAAGGTCTCGATCGATTCGATTGTCGGGACGCAGGATGTTCCCTCCAAGCGCTATGTCTGGCTCAGTGGCATGCGCGAGGTTTCGCCGGACGACCTCCATTTTCAGGAATTCAGCCGTTATTTTCAGGCTATTCTTCAGGATCGTGGCTACCGGAAGACGACGGCCAGGGATGCGGCCATCGCCATTTATTTCTCGTATGGCGTGAGCCCCGGGCGCACGACGCAATACACCACGACGACGCCGATCTATGACTGGGTGGGGGGCGATACCATCGTCTACACGGAAACCACCAAGGGCGAGAAGGGCGAAACCACCTCGACCACGCGCACCATCACGACACCGATCCGTCAGCGTCTCATCGGCCTGTCCGTGGGTACCGGCCAGTACACGGTGTTCACCCGTTTTGCCAGGCTCACCGCAAAGCGCTACCGGCCCGGCGAAAGCCCCAAGGACATGCCGACCCTGTGGGAGACCCGAATCACCTCCATCGGCCCCTCCAACGATCTGCGCGCGCTGATGCCGGTGATGGCGGCGGCCGCGGCGCCGTTCATCGCCTCGGATACCGGTGAGATGAAGGTGGTGAAAATGAAGAAGGACGACCCCCGGATCACGGCATTCAAACAGCGGCTGCGCGGTAACGATAAATAGCGGTGTTCACGTGGGTGCCATTGACCGCCGGACCGCTGCCCGGCGCGACGAGATGCCTGCTGTTGTGGCTTGTTTTTCTGTTCTGCAGCGCCTGTGCCGGGGCCGGGGAAAAGATGGCTTGTCCACCCGGGCCGAATGCCGCGAGCAAGTCGCTGTACCTGGTCAGCCATGGCTGGCATGCCGGCATCGTCGTCAGGCGTGCCGACATTGCCGATGCCGCATGGCCCGTGCTGGAAGCCCTTCCCGCGAGCGACTATCTGGAAGTGGGCTGGGGCGACAGGGATTATTACCGCACGCCGGATCCCCCCTGGGGCATCACCCTCAAGGCGGCCCTGTTGCCGACGCCGAGCATTCTGCATGTGGTCGCCTTCGATGGCGCCGTTTCGGCCTATTTCCCCCGCAGCGAGATCATTGAGCTGCGCCTGAGCGGAGCGGGCCTTGAAAGGCTGGGCCGTCTTATCGCGGCCAGCTTTGCCCGCAATGCGGCGGGGGAGGCCATACCGCTGGGCCCTGGCCTCTACGGCCGCAGCCAAATGTACTTGTCCACGGAAACCTACCATCTGTTCAATACCTGCAATGTCTGGACCGCGCGCGCAATCCAGGCGGCCGGCTGCCCGATCACGCCGGCTGCGAGCCTGACCGTGGGCAGCCTCATGTCCCGGGCGCGCGGTTTCGGCCGCTTGATTCAACCGTTGCCGCTGGCTGAGTAAGGGGCGGGGCGGAGCGATTTCCCACCCTGCCTCGGCGGCCGGGGGCGCAGGGCGGGAAAAACGGCCGCAAATGCACCATACTCACACAAGGCCATGAACAGTCTGTGGCTATTGGGCGGGCGGCTTCTTGGCGCTTGCCTGTCGCCAGGCCCTGGCTGTCCCCAGGAGCGATGCATGAACACCGTGAACGGCCCTGACTCCGAACCGGACACACTGGAAACGGCGTATTGGCCGCCCCTGCTCGAGGAGATGGAATCCCTGCTGGCGGAGCTGCGGCCGGGCGCCGTTTCCCGCGCCATCCACCCCGACGACTCCCTGGAACGGGATCTCGGCCTCGACAGTCTGGCGCGTGTCGAATTGCTGACCCGCATCGAGCGGCGCTTTGGCCTGGCGCTGCCGGAGCAGGTATTCAGCGAGGCGGAAACGCCCCGGGATCTCATTCGGGAACTCGTCAAGGTGGCGGCCAGAAGCCATGACCAGGGTGTTCCCCTTCCCCGCGCGGAGGCCGCCCCTCTCGAAGGCAGGGCGGAGGCCGCGAGTCCCGCGCGCGCCGAAACCCTGGTCGAGGTGTTGGAGTGGCACGTCCGCGCCCATCCCCAACGCCCCCATATCCAGCTCTATGACGATGCCGGCGATGGCGGGGTGCTCGATTATCAGCGCCTCTACGACGGCGCCCGCGCCGTGGCCGGCAGCCTCCAGCGGCAAGGCCTGCAGCCGGGTGATGCGGTGGCCATCATGCTGCCGACCGGCGGCGAATACTTCGACAGCTTTTTCGGTATCCTGCTGGCCGGCGGCATTCCCGTGCCCATTTATCCGCCAACCCGTCCCAGCCAGCTGGAAGACCATTTGCGCCGCCACACCGCCATTTTGAGCAACTGCCGGGCGGTCACCCTGATCACCGTCAGCCGGGCCAGGCAGGTGGCGCGGTTGTTGAAGGCACAGCTGGAAACCCTGCGCCACATCGTCACCGTGGATGAGCTGCTGGACGCCGGCGGTGATTACCAGCGTCCCGTCATATCCGCGCATGATACGGCCTTCCTGCAATACACCTCGGGCAGCACCGGCAATCCCAAGGGCGTGGTGCTGACGCATGCGAATCTGCTGGCCAATATCCGCGCCATGGGCGAGCGGGTGAGGGCCGGTTCCCGTGATGTGTTTGTCAGCTGGTTGCCCCTCTACCATGACATGGGACTGATCGGCGCCTGGCTGGGCAGCCTGTACTATGCCGCCCTCCTGGTCATCATGTCGCCGCTGGCCTTTCTCGCTCGCCCCCAGCGCTGGTTCCATGCCATACACCGTTACCGCGGGACGCTGTCGGCATCCCCCAATTTTGGTTATGAGTTGTGCCTGAGCCGTTTGCAAGACAGCGACCTGGAAGGGCTGGATCTCAGTTCCTGGCGCGCCGCGTTCAACGGCGCCGAGGCCGTGAGCCCGACCACGGTGATTCAATTCCCCCGCCGCTTTGCCCGTTTCGGCTTTTCCGCCAAGGCCATGATGCCGGTCTACGGGCTTGCCGAAAACAGCGTCGGGCTGGCCTTTCCGCCGCTGGGACAGGGGGTGCGCATAGACCGCATTCAACGCCAGGCATTCAGCAACACGGGCGCCGCCATTCCCGCGGCGGCGGATGAGACAAACGCCCTGCGCTTCGTCTCCTGCGGGCAGGTGATCGCCGGGCACGAAATGCGCATCGTCGATGCCCAGGGCAATGAGCTGCCCGACCGACAGCAAGGCCGCCTGCAGTTTCGCGGCCCTTCCGCCACCAGCGGTTATCTGCGCAATCCAGAGGCCACGCAAGCGTTGTTTGACGGCGACTGGCTCAACAGCGGCGATCTCGCCTATATCAGCGAGGGGGATCTGTATGTCACCGGGCGAAGCAAGGACATCATCATTCGCGCCGGGCGCAATCTCTATCCACACGAACTGGAGGAGGCCGTTGGCGACATCCCCGGCATTCGCAAGGGCCGCGTCGCGGTGTTCGGCGCCACCGATGCCGGCACCGAGCGCCTGGTGGTGTTGGCGGAAACGCGCGAGAAGGGTGCCACCGAACGCGAGCGGCTGCGCCAGCAGATCAATACCGTTGCCAGCGAACTCATTGGCGGGCCGGCCGACGATATCGTTCTCGCCCCGCCCGGAACGGTGCTCAAGACCTCCAGCGGCAAGGTGCGGCGCTCCGCCTGCCGCGAACTTTACGAGCAGGGCCTGCTCGGCAAGACGCAGGCGCCGCTGTGGCGGCAGATCGGCCGCCTGTTGCTCGCCAGTGTGGCGCCGCAGGCGCGGCGTCTGCGGCGTGCCTTGCGCACACGGCTGTGGGCGGCTTATGCCAAGGGCCTGTTCTGGGTGCTGGCGCCGCTGACCTGGCTTGGCGTGGTCTGCCTGCCGTCGATGACGCTGCGCTGGCGGTTGATGCGCGGGGCCACGCGCCTGCTGGCGCGTCTCACCGGCACGCCGTTCCGGGTCGAAGGCCTTGAGAAGCTGCCGGACAAGAAACAGGCCTGCGTCTTCGTGGCCAATCACGCCAGTTATCTGGACGGCCCCTTGCTCATCGCCGCCCTGGATCGCCCCTTTTCCTTCGTGGCGAAGATCGAACTCGCCAAACAGGCCATTGCCGGGACCTTTCTGCGGCGCATCGATACGGAGTTCGTCGAGCGCTTCGACGTGAAGAAAGGCGCCGAGGATGCCTCGCATCTCATCTCCCTGGCAAAGGCCGGGCGATCCCTGCTGTTTTTCCCCGAGGGCACCTTCACCCGCAACCCCGGCCTCTTGCCCTTCCGTCTCGGCGCCTTTCTGGCAGCGGTGGAGGCGGGGCTGCCCATCGTGCCGGTGGCCATCCGCGGCACCCGCTCCATCTTGCGGGGTGATGCCAAGCACCCCTATCGCGGAAGCATTACCATCATCATCGGTGCACCCATCTGGCCCAACACGGAACAACAGCAGGACCCCTGGGCAGCGGCGCTTGTGTTGCGCGATGAAGCGCGCGCTTTTATCGCCCGTTCCTCGGGTGAACCCGCCCTTGACCAGGATTGAGCTTGCGACGAATGCGAGCCGAAGGCGCCGGTGCAGCCGTGCCTTTTGGTCATCTTTCCCGCAGGCAGTGAAATGTGCTCGGCTTCGATGGGCACGAGGGGAGGGCGATGTGCCTCGTGTCACGCCGTTCTATTTGTTTGCGGCCGCTTGCCGGACCGCAGGCCTGGCGTCTATGCTGCGTTGAGTCGTTGTTTGTCAAGGCTATGGTCTGTCTTGTTAACCCGGCCGAACACGACATATATTGTTACCGATGCACCTCCATCAAAACCGGTAACCCTCACTTTTTCAACTGTGAAGTGTCAGATCGGGTCTGAACTAGTACAGGTGACGGGCGTTACCCCAAGCTGCTCGCCACCCTCGCCAAGACCGAGGTCCTGATCCTGGATGACTGGGGACTGGCCAAGCTGACCGCCGAACAGCGCCGCGACCGGCTGGAGATCCTCGAAGACTGGCACGGCACCCGCTCGACACTGGCCACCAGCCAGCTCCCCATCGACAAATGGCACGATCTCATCGGCGACCCCACGCTGGCCGACGCCATCCTCGACCGCCTGGTGCACAACGCCTACAAGATCAATCTCAAGGGAGAATCCATGCGCAAACGCAGAGCAAAGTTGACGTCCACCACCCAACCCGAGTAACAATACACAAACCCCGCGTCGCGCAGCGAAGACAGGTGGCAGCTTTGCCCTGGTCCAGGTGGCAGGCTTCACGTGGAATGGGTTGCAGACTTCAGTGGAATCCGCATCCAGGCATTTCTGCCTTTCGGCAGGGCAACGCCTACGACGTGAACCTGGAGGATTACCACTGATGACTACCCGAACCCGCAAACCGACCCACCCCGGCGCTATCTTGCGCGAAGACATCCTGCCCGAGCTGGGCATGAGCCAAGCAGAGCTCGCCCGGCGCCTTGGCGTCTCGCGCCTCACTGGGTCAGACCTGATCCACGAGAAACGCGCCCTTTCCGCCGATATGGCTATGCGCCTTGCCCGGCTGCTGAACACCACCCCCGAGAGCTGGCTAGGGATGCAGCAGGCGCTTGCGCTTTGGGAGCTGGAGAACGAACACAGGGCTGAGTATCAGAAGATCGAACACGTGGCCGCATAGGGCTGGGCCGCGTGTCGGTAGGCGGCAGGCCACTGGTGGATGCGCTCATCGAGGCGGGGCATGGCCGACCCTATGACGGCGGGCCGAGGGGGGGAAGGTAGGAAGTTGGTGGGGTTGGTGTATTGGCCGAAAGTACCCGTAACAGAATGTTGGTTTTAGTGTTGGGCGAGAATTTCTGAAACCAATTAACACCAATAAAAACAATATCTTATAAATCGATCTGGCGGAGAAGGAGGGATTCGAACCCTCGATACGCGGTTAGCGTATACACACTTTCCAGGCGTGCTCCTTCAGCCACTCGGACACTTCTCCGGAATCTCTCAACGGCTTGCCAGCGGCCCTAGCCGTAAAAGAGCACGCAAGATTAAACCAGATCGTCCCTTTGCGCAATCTCCCCGGGGGATTCGCCCCGGGGGATTTTATCGCCGGGATTTGCCTCGCTTTTTCCATCTGCGCAGGCCTCAAGCTCATCTTTGCCCTGCCGATAGTCTATGCGATTCAAGGAACCGGGTATGCGGGTACGTTTATGAAGTTAATCGTTGGCATCATCATTGTGCTGAGCTGCGTGGCGGGTGGCTTTGTGTTGGCTCACGGCAATCTGGCCACGCTGTGGCAGCCCTTTGAAGTGTTGATTATCTGTGGCGCGGCCTTTGGGGCCTTTGTCATTACCAATCCGCCCACGGTGATCAAGGGGGCCTTTGGCGCCATCGGCAAGTTGCTGGCCGGTTCCAAGCACAGCAAGAAGACCTACATGGAGCTGCTGGGGCTGATGTACGACCTGTTTTCCAAGGCGCGCAAGGAGGGCTTGATGGCCCTGGAGGCGGACATCGATGAGCCAGAGAACAGCGAGATCTTCAAGAAGTACCCAGCCATTCTCAAGAACCACCATACGGTGGAGTTCATCGCCGATTATCTGCGCCTGATGGTGGGCGGCAACATGAATCCCTTCGAGCTGGAAAATCTCATGGATGTGGAGCTGGAGACCCACCACCACGAGGCGGACAAAATCCCTGGCGCCATTCAGGCAGTGTCTGACGCCTTGCCGGGTTTCGGCATCGTCGCGGCGGTGCTCGGCATCGTCATTACCATGGGCTCCATCGGCGGTCCGGTGGAGGAGCTGGGCGCCCATGTGGCGGCGGCCCTGGTGGGCACCTTTCTCGGCATCCTGCTGGCCTATGGTTTTGTCGGTCCCATGTCGGGCGCACTGACGGCCATCAATGAAGATGAAGCCAAGGTCTTTGAATGCATCAAGGTCTGTCTGCTGGCCACCCTCAATGGCTACGCGCCGCAGATCGCCGTGGAGTTCGGCCGCAAGACCCTCTATTCCCACCACCGTCCGGGCTTCCAGGAGCTGGAGGATTTCGTCAAGGGCAAGACCGGATAAGCCACCCGCCGCGATAGAGACGAGCCTTCCCCATGGAAAACCAGACGATAATCGTCAAGAAGATCAAGAAGGGCGGTCATGGTCATCATGGCGGCGCCTGGAAGGTGGCGTTTGCCGATTTCGCCGTGGCCATGATGGCCTTCTTTCTGCTGTTGTGGCTGATCGCCTCCACCACCAAGGAGGAGCAGGCCGGTCTGTCGGAGTATTTCAGCCCCCCCACCCCCGGGCTTTCCACCGGCGCCGGCACCAGTTCGGATATCATCGACATGGGTGGCGGTCAGAAGATCCGCGAGGGCGACGCCTCGCAGCAGGATGCGCGCGAGCCCACCGCGGATGAGATTCAGCAGGCGATCCGGGATGAGAAGGATCGTCTGGAATCCCTGATGCAGGAGCTGAAGATGGCCATCGAGAACAGCGAGGCCCTCAAGCCCTTCAAGGATCAGCTGTTGCTGGACATCACCCCCGAGGGCCTGCGCATCCAGATCGTCGACAAGGAGGGCCGGCCCATGTTCGACAGTGGCGAGGCCACCATGAAGCCCTATTCACGCACCATCCTGCGTGAGATCGCCAAGGTCATCAACAAGGTGCCCAACAAGCTCAGCCTCACCGGCCACACCGATGCCACCAGGTTCGTCAAGCGCAAGGGCTATTCCAACTGGGAACTGTCGACAGACCGTGCCAATGCCTCGCGGCGCGAACTGATCGCCGGCGGCTATGATCCCGACAAGATCGCCAAGGTGGTGGGCCTGGCCTCCATGCTGCCCTTCGACAAGGAAAATCCGCGCAGCCCCGTCAACCGTCGCATCGCCATCATCGTCCTGAACAAGGCCGCCGAGGCGGCGCTCTTGCACCCCTTGGAGACCGCCACCGACGGCGGGGAGACCCAGGCCTTGCTGGATCGCAACGCGGGCGAGGGCGGCGCGCCGGTGCGCCGCTTCCGCAGCGCCATCGGCGACCTGCGCGTGCAGCAGATCGCCGAGCGCGAGGCGGCGGAAAAGGCAGCGGCAGAAGCCGCCGCCGAAACGCCGGCAGCGACCGCGGAGCAGGGCCACGAGCCCGCCGCCGCCCCCGTCATCAAGCCGATTCCCGATATCAGGCCGATCCAGGCTCCGGCCGAGATCCATGACGCGGCCAAGGAGGCCGGTCACGCGGCGGGCGGAGAGGGCAAAAGACCCGTCATCGACCACGGCAAGCCGGGCAAGAAGACGGTCACCGACGAAGGCCTCCCGGAACCGGACTACACCGGCATGAGCATCGCCGAGCGCATCAAGGCCCGCGCCGAGTGGAACCGGCGCCGCGCCGAGGCCGAAAAACGCTGATTCCCGTCCCGGGGCGAACCCGCTACAATTGCGCCCCATGTCTGGAAACACATTTGGCAAGTTGTTCACCGTCACCTCGTTTGGCGAAAGTCACGGCCCGGCCATCGGCTGCATCGTTGACGGCTGCCCGCCCGGCCTCGAACTGAGCGAGGCCGATCTGCAGGGTGACCTGGACCGCCGCAAGCCCGGCACCTCGCGCCACACCACCCAGCGCCGCGAGGCCGACGAGGTGAAAATACTCTCCGGCGTGTTCGAGGGCCGGACCACCGGCACCCCCATCGCCCTGATCATCCACAACACCGACCAGCGCTCCCGGGACTACGGCGACATCATGGACCGCTTCCGCCCCGGCCACGCCGACTACACCTATCAGCAGAAGTACGGCATTCGCGACTACCGCGGCGGCGGGCGCTCGTCCGCGCGCGAGACGGCCATGCGCGTGGCCGCCGGCGCCATCGCCAAGAAATACCTGGCGGAAAGATTCGGCGCGCGCATCCGCGGCTACCTGGCCCAGCTCGGCCCCATCACGGCCGAACGGCTCGACTGGGACGAAGTGCCACGCAATCCCTTCTTCTGTCCCGACGCCACCAAGGTGGCGGAGATGGAGGCCTACATGGACGCCCTGCGCAAGGAGGGCAATTCCATCGGTGCGCGCATCAACGTGGTGGCCAGCGGCCTGCCGCCGGGCCTGGGCGAGCCCATCTTCGACCGTCTCGACGCCGAGATCGCCCACGCCATGATGAGCATCAACGCGGTGAAGGGCGTGGAGATCGGTTCCGGTTTCGAGGCCGTGACGCAGAAGGGCACCGAGCACCGCGACGAGATCACCCCCGAGGGCTTCCTCTCCAACCACGCCGGCGGCATCCTTGGCGGCATCTCCACCGGTCAGGACATCACCGTCAGCATCGCCCTCAAGGCCACCTCCAGCCTGCGCCTGCCCGGGCGCAGCGTGAACCTCGCCGGCGAGCCGGTGGAGGTGATCACCAAGGGCCGCCACGACCCCTGCGTCGGCATCCGCGCCACCCCCATCGCCGAGGCCATGCTGGCCATCACCCTGATGGACCACTGGCTGCGCCACCGCGCGCAGAACGCCGACGTGGACAGCCAGACCCCCGTCATCCCCGCCAGCCCGGGTGCCTGAGCCGGCCAGCGACGGCCGGGCGGTCCCGTACTGGCGACTGTCCGGTTTCTATTTCTTCTATTTCGCCTCCCTCGGCGCGCTGATTCCCTACTGGTCCCTGTACCTCAAGGGGGAGGGCTTCGAGGCGCGCGAGATCGGCACCCTGATGGCCCTGATCATGGCCACCAAGATCGTCTCACCCAATATCTGGGGCTGGATCGCCGACCACACCGGCCATCGCATGCGCATCGTGCGCATCGGCTGCCTGCTGGGCCTGATCGCCTTTGCCGGGGTGTTCCTGGGCACGACGTACTGGTGGCTGGCGCTGGTGATGATGGTGTTCAGCTTTTTCTGGAACGCCACCCTGCCGCAGTTCGAGGCCACCACCTTCAACTACCTGGGCCGCGACAGCCATCGCTACAGCGGCATCCGCCTGTGGGGCTCCATCGGCTTCATCGTCGCCGTGGCGGCCCTCGGCCCGCTGCTGGACGCGCAGGGGGCGGGCATCCTGCCGGTGGTGCTGATCGCCCTGTTCGCCGGCATCTGGCTGGCCAGCCTCGCCGTGCCCGAGCGCGCCTCCGCCCACCTGCCGCTGGACCACGAACCCCTGCGCCGGGTGCTGATGCGGCCCGAGGTGCTGGCCCTGCTGGCGGTGTGCTTTCTGCTCCAGGCCAGCCACGGGCCGTACTACACCTTCTACACCCTCTACCTGGAAGAACAGGGCTATTCACGCTCGCTGATCGGCCAGCTGTGGGCGCTGGGGGTGATCGCCGAGGTGGGCGTGTTCCTGGTCATGCACCGCCTGGTGCCGCGCTTCGGCCTGCGCCGGCTGCTGCTGGCCAGCCTGTTGCTCACCGCCCTGCGCTGGGTGCTGATCGGCGAATTTCCCGACCAGATGGCGATGGTGCTGTTCGCCCAGTTGCTGCACGCGGCCAGCTTCGGCATCTACCACGCGGTGGCGATCCAGCTGATCCACCGCAGTTTCACCGGTCGCCACCAGGGCAAGGGGCAGGCCCTCTACAGCAGCCTGAGCTTCGGCGCCGGCGGCGCCGCGGGCAGCTTTCTCGCCGGCCTGGGCTGGGCCGGGGTGGGGCCGCAAGCCATGTATCTGCTGGCCGCGCTGGCGGCGCTGCTGGCCTTCGTTATTGCCTGGCGCTGGATTCATCCGGTGGACGATGTCTCCCTGACGCCGTGATCCCACCCCCATCGGCGGCGCAAAATCCGTGATGCTGTTCACGATCTGTGCACGGTGAACGGTCGCGTGAAAATTGCCCCTAAAGGGCGCTCGGGGCGGGACGATGAAGGGGGTGGCCCGTTGACAAACAACCGGTCATTTCACAACAGGCTGAAGAGGAAACACACGTGAACGAACGACGCTATGGACCTTCTATCGGTTCGCATCTGGGCAAGCCCATTTATGAATTCATCCAGGAACAGGATACCCGCTATGTCTTCGACCGGCTGGCGCAGTGCGACACCGAGGGTTGTCCGCTGGACCAGGTGAAAGAGAACGAGTTGTTGCTGAATCCGGGGCTGATCTACAAAAAGGCCTCCTGATCCTTTCTGCCGGCCGTGGAGGGATTCACGGCCGGTCCCTTCTCCCCCCCTGTAATTCCCTGAAAAATACAAAACCCGCTTGCTGGGCAGGGTGGGCAGTGCCCTACGCCACATGTTTTCCCGCCTTCGCCCGGCGCACCAGCGCCTCCGCTTCCTCGGCCCTCAGCCAACGCCAGGGCAGGGGAAACAGCCCCGGCACCTTCTGCTGGTAATCCCGATAGACGTCGCCGTACTGTTGTACCAGCTTCCTTTCTTCCAGACGCGAACCCACCATCAGATAGGCCGTCGCCAGGGCAGAGAAGACGCTCTGGTTGAGGTACTGATCCCGGCTCCAGAGGATCAGCAGGGCGAGAAAATACCAGGGGTGGCGGACGAAGCGATGCAGGGATGAAATATGCAGCGCCTCCGGGTCTTCCGCCTTTTGCCGGCGCTCACGCCACTGACGCAGGCCGAGAAAGACCGACATGTCGTAGGCCCGGCTTGCCCACACAAAACCGCCAGCGGCAAGCGCCCACAAGGTGACTGCCAGCCATCGCCATGGCCCCTGCCAGGCCCACAGCAGGGGGCCGGGGTCGCGATGCACCAGCCACAGCAGCGGTAGCAGCAAGAGGATCGCCAGGGTGTTGAACAGCAGCCGGTAGGCGGGCATGGCGGCGGGAAAGCGGCGTTGCACGAAGCGTTTCGCCGGTAGTGAGGCCAGCAGGGAATGGAGGATGAAATAGGCCACGCTGCCGATGGCGAG
>Ga0256839_1001965_pt1 | contig 23855 bp, 22 predicted proteins | sample 354166metaG_FD_185968 | JGI IMG/M metagenome (GOLD analysis project Ga0256839, IMG submission 185968) | Hydrothermal vent microbial communities from Mid Atlantic Ridge, Atlantic Ocean - 354-166 | ecosystem: Environmental > Aquatic > Marine > Hydrothermal vents | place: Atlantic Ocean: Mid... | reverse complement strand
CCCACCTCCCACCTCCCACCTCCCACACCCCACATCCTCCTCGTCGACAACTACGACTCCTTCACCTACAACCTCGCCGACTACCTGGGCCGGCTGGGGGCGCGGCTGACCGTCTGGCGCAACGACAAGTTCCGGCTCGAGGACGTGGCCGCGCTGGCCCCCGACGCCGTGGTCATCTCCCCGGGGCCGGGCACCCCCGAGGAGGCGGGGCTTTCGATCCCGATCATCGAGGAATACGCCCCCAGCCTGCCCATCCTCGGCGTCTGCCTGGGCCACCAGGCCATCGGCGCCGCCTTCGGCGCCAAGGTGGTGCCGGCGGCGCGCATCATGCACGGGAAGACCAGCCCCATCGAACACTCGGGTCAGGGCATCTTCATGGGCCTGCCGAACCCCTTCACCGCCACCCGCTACCACTCGCTGGTCATCGAGGATCTACCGGGCAAGCTGGAGGTGCTGGCCTGGACGCCCGAGGAGGGGCAGCAGACCGTGCAGGCGGTGCGGCACGTGCGCTTTCCCACGGTCGGCGTGCAGTTCCACCCCGAGAGCATCCTCACCGAGCTGGGGCTGCAGCTTTTGGCCAACTGGCTCGCTGAGGTCGGGCTCTACTGGAAGACCCACCCACGGGAGGAGGAGCGATGAACGAGCTTTACAAGGTGCTGGACGGCCAAGCGCTTACCCAGGACGAAGCCCGGGCCCTGATGGGGCGGATCATGGCCGGCGAGCTGAGCCCGGTGCGGACGGCGGCGCTGCTGGCGGCCCTCAAGGTGCGCGGCGAGACGCCCGACGAGATCGCCGGCTTCGCCCGCGCCATGCGCGAAGCGGCCACGCCGGTGCGGGTCGAGGGCGAACTGGTGGACGTGGTGGGGACCGGCGGCGACGGCGTCGGCACCTTCAACATCTCCACCACCGTCGCCTTCGTGCTGGCAGCGGCGGGCCTCAAGGTGGCCAAGCACGGCAACCGCGCGGCCAGCTCCAAAAGCGGCTCGGCCGACGTGCTCGAGGCCCTGGGGGTCAACATCGAGCTGGAACCGGAGCGGGTGGCCCGGGCGATCGAAGAGGTGGGCATCGGCTTCCTCTTCGCCCGCACCCACCACCCGGCCATGCGCCACGTCGCCCCGGTGCGGGCCGAACTGAAGACCCGGACCGTCTTCAACGTGTTGGGGCCGCTCACCAACCCGGCGCGGGCGCGGTACTTCCTGCTGGGCGTCTACTCCCCCGACCTGCTCGAGCCCATGGCCTACGCGCTGGGCGAGCTGGGCGCGGTGGGGGCCTGGGTGGTGCACTCGCGCGGGACCGACGAGCTCACCTTGGGCGAAAACGAGGTGGTGGAGCTGAGGAACGGCCGTCTGCGGCGCTTCACCTTCCGGGCCGCCGACTACGGCTTGGAAGAGGCCCCGCTTGCGGCCCTGGCCGGAGGCGCGCCGGAAGACAACGCCGCGCTCACCCGCCGCATCCTCTCGGGCGAGGAACGGGGCCCCAAACGCGACGTGGTGGCGCTCAACGCCGCGGCCGCGCTGGTGGCCGCGGGCCAGGTGGACCGCCTGGAGGAGGGGCTCGAGGCCGCGGGACGGATCCTCGACGAGGGGGCGGCCGCCCAGGTGCTCGAGCGGCTGGTGGAGGCCACGCGCACCCGCGAATAGACCGCCCGGGTTTAACCGGGCGGTCTGCTTGCCCTGCGCACTGCGGGTCTTAGTTGCTAACGCAAACCGTGTTGCCGTCTGCGGTGATGCAAACCTGCGTCGGCAACCAGGTTATCTGGAAGGACGCGGGGTTGCCGTCGCAGTCGTTGCCACTGAAGCTGGCACTCCCCCCATCGATCCTTCCCGCACTGTAGTGCACGTCCGTCAAGGTTGCCTGCAGGCTCCAACCGGTGCAGCCGGTGCCGCTGCCACTGAAGCTGCCGTTGGCGTTTAGCGTGCCGTCGCCCCAAGGGCTGTTCGCATCGTCGGGAACCCAGGTGCCGCTAAGGTTGTAGTCGAAGGTGTAGTTGTCGCTGCCGTTGACCACGATCTGCCAGTTACCCGTGTAGGTGAACGCGTAACCGCTTCCCTGCTTGACGAAGTCGTGCTGCGTGAGGGTCCAGGTCCAGGTCAGCGACTGCCCCCCGCCGCTGTAGCCCCACTCGACCACGCCCTTCACCTTGATGCCCGCTTCGGAATCGGCGTCGTTGGGATCCTCAACCTTGAGGTTGCGGTATTCCCAGTAGCCGCTGAACGACCCCTCGGTTCCGCTGTAGCTCCAGGTGCAGCGGCCGTTGTAGGTGGCGCTCACCGGGATGCCGTCACCGTCGGCGTCGGTAAGCGTGCCGGCCACCGTCACGGAGCCGCAGTCCCAGCTCGCCACGTCCAGCGGCAACACGCCCGTGGAGAAAGGTACGATTAGCAGAGGCACGGGCATTCCAGCCAGCTGAAGCGGTTCCGAGATCTTATACAGCTGTTCGTTGGCGACGCTCAGCGTGGCCGCTACGTCCCGCGGATCCACCGCCTGCGAACCGCCATCGGCTTTCTGCGTTCCGCAGGCCGCCAGCACTAACGCCAATACCGCGCCAATGAAGATCCATCGTTGCTTCATCGCTTCACCTCCTCCGCCGTCGATCGGGGAAACGCGACACGTATGCACGACTCCATGGGATGTACGCGACTCACCTTCATTCTATCACCGGTGCCCTTGCGCCACGCCGGGCACGCCCTTCCACCCTCCTGGAATAAACTGAGCCCATGCGCTGGTTCGTGCTTGCGACGCTACTGAGCCTCCCCGCCCTGGCCCAGACCCACGTCTTCCACACGCCCATCCCCATGGACCGGGTGCAGGGCGTCTTCGCCATGCAGGCCGCGGGCGCGCTCGATTTCGGCCTCGATCCCGCCGCCCGCGCGGGCGGCTTTTTGGACCTGTGGGACTACCGCGGCCGCTTCGCGATGAGCGCAGTTTCGCTGTCGAGCCCCACCCCGGCCGCGGGCCTGTGCTACACCGCGGCCCTCGACTACCTGGGCTGGACCCTGACCCGCGAAACGACCTACCGAATCCGCTACGGTGCCGGCGGCGGGGCCCAGCTCTGCCGGCTGCGCGACGTCCACGGAGCGGAGCTCCGCCAATTCCGGCCGCTGGTCGAAGCGGTGGCGAGCCTGCAGTACCGGGTCTTCCCCAACGTGGTGGGCGACGTCAGCCTCAGCCTGGGCTGGCCCGAGGGACTGGGTGCGGCGGTGGCCTTCGGCTTTGCCTTCTAAGTGGACGGGTTCCCGACAACCGGGCTTTTCATTGCTAAAGAATTGCGTGGCTCAGTGCGCTCTCATTTCGACGAAACCGCGTCCGGGTGGTATAATGGAACGAGCGAGGTAGGCACGACGTTGCACGAAACAGAGGAGGAAAATGAGTAACTACGACGCCTCGAGCATCAAGGTGCTCAAGGGGCTGGAGGGCGTGCGCAAGCGCCCGGCGATGTACATCGCCGGTACCGGTACGGACGGCTACCACCAGCTCCTCACCGAAATCCTGGACAACTCCGTCGACGAGGCCCTGGCGGGCTACGCCGACACCATCAAGGTCACGCTCCACCAGGACGGCTCCGCCAGCGTGGAGGACAACGGCCGCGGCATCCCCGTGGACGTGATGGCCGGCGAAGGCAAGCCCGCGGTCGAGGTGATCTACACCGAGCTGCACGCCGGGGGCAAGTTCGAAGAGGGCGCCTACAAGGTCTCGGGCGGCCTCCACGGCGTGGGTGCCAGCGTGGTCAACGCGCTTACCGACTGGATGGTCGTCGAGGTGTGGCGCGGCGGCAAGCACTACCGCATCGAGTTCGCCCGCGGCGAGGTCAAGAAGCCGCTGGAGGTCGTGGGCAAGGCCCCCAAGGGAAAGTCGGGTACCCGGGTGCACTTCATGCCCGACGCCTCGATCTTCGAGGAGGGGCTCGAGTTCGACTACCGCCGGGTGCGCCGCCGGGTGCGCGAGGTCAGCTACCTGGCCGGCGGCCTGCGCATCGAGCTGGCCGACGAACGCAGCGGCAAGCAGGAGGTCTTCCATGACAAGGGCGGGGTGGCGAGCTTCGCCAAGGCTCTGGCCGAGGGCGAGGACCTGCTCTACGACAAGCCCGGGCGCCTCAGCGGCCAGGTGGACGACGTGGAGGTGGACGTCGGCTTCATCCACACCAAGGGCTACACCACCCAGCTGCTCAGCTACGCCAACATGATCCCCACCCGCGACGGCGGGGTGCACCTCTCGGGCTTCCGCGGCGCCTACACCCGCGCCATGAACCAGTACGCCAAGAAGGCGGGGCTGCAGAAGAACGGCCAGCCCAAACCTTCGGGCGACGACCTGCTCGAGGGGCTGTTCGCGGTCATCTCGGTCAAGATCCCGCAGCCGCAGTTCGAGGGACAGACCAAGGGCAAGCTCCTCAACCCCGAGGCCGAGCGCGCGGTGAGCGGCGTGGTCTACGAGAAGCTGATGGACTTCCTCGAGTCCAACCCGCGCATCGCCAAGACGATCTACGACAAGGCCCAGCGCGCCGCCCAGGCCCGCGAAGCCGCGCGCAAGGCGCGCGAGCTGGTGCGCCGGCAGAACCCGCTCGAGTCCGACGACCTGCCGGGCAAGCTGGCCGACTGCCAGACCGAGGAGCCCGACGAGGCCGAGCTCTTCATCGTCGAGGGCGACTCGGCGGGCGGCTCGGCCAAGCAGGGGCGCGACCGCCGCTTCCAGGCCATCCTGCCGCTTCGCGGCAAGATCCTGAACGTCGAGAAGGCCAACCTGCAGAAGGCGCTCAAGAACAACGAGGTGCGGGCGATGATCGCCGCCATCGGCGCCGGCATCCAGGGGACGGGTGACGAGGCCCACTTCGACGTCGACAGCGTGCGCTACCACAAGATCATCCTTATGACCGACGCTGACGTGGACGGCTCGCACATCCGCACGCTGCTGCTGACCTTCTTCTACCGCTTCATGCGTCCGATCATCGACCGCGGCTACCTCTACATCGCCCAGCCCCCGCTCTACAAGCTCAAGGTGGGCCGCAGGAGCGAGTACATCTTCGACGACGAGGCCCTGAAGGCCGCGCTCAAGAAGGTGGGCGACAAGAAGTACGAGATCCAGCGCTTCAAGGGTCTGGGCGAGATGAACCCCGAGCAGCTGTGGGAGACCACGATGAACCCCGAAACCCGGGTGCTCAAGCAGGTGACCATCGAAGACGCCCTCTACGCCAGCGAGATCTTCGAAGACCTGATGGGCGCCGACGTGCAGCCGCGGCGCGAGTTCATCGAGGAGAACGCCAAGTTCGCCGAGCTGGATGTGTGAGCGGTACGTGGTACGTGGTGCGTGGCACGTAGTACGTAGTACGTAGTGCATCGTGCGTAGTGCACGGTTGGGGCGGGCCCGCGGGCCCGCCCGCTTGCTTTCCGGGTTGCAAGGGTGGACCCACGCACCCGCCAGAGAAGCGCCGGGTACGTGGCGCGCCGCAGCGCAAGCGTGCAGGACGGCCTGGGGTTTGTAGCTCGCCGTCTGTGGAGGGGACGGCGTCGCGTCGGGTGCAGGAGCGTAGCGACGGGCACACAGGAGCAACCGGAGGCCTTCGTATGCAGCGCCTGCGAGACCCCGGGTCGCGCGCCCCGCGGGCGCTTGCCCGGGGTGACGAAGGGGGAGAACCGTCCGGCGGGGGATGCTGGAGTGCGGTAGTTCCAAACGGGGAACCGCAAGGCTCCCGCGATCCGGAACCCCGAAGCGCGCGTCGAGCCGGCGCACAGGAGGCAGCGGCACGCGGCCCGGGGCCGTGTCCTGCATGCCGCAACCGGTACCCGCGGTTCGCTCGCCGCGGCGATGAAGCGCCCTCCCCCGGGGGAGGGTTGGGGAGGGGGTTGCGGGGGCAGCCTGGTCCCAACGTTCGACGCCGGTTCGCGGCCCGCCCCGACGCCCTGCGCCCTGCCTCTTGAGGAGAGGCGCTGCACCGCATCCCGCCCTATCGTTGCGGCGGATCCGTGGGCCCGCCCGCACGGTGCGCCTGCGCCTTCTTCGCATACAATGGACCCAAAGCACGACCGAAGGGACGGTGCTCCGTGGACACAGCCCCTCTGCTGCTTCCCCTGCTCGACGCGGCGCTCGCAGCCCGCGGCCACCTCGAGCCCGCCGACGTCGAGGCCGCCGCGCGCGAGGCACGCGTGCCCCTGGCCCAGGCCTGGGAGGCGGTGCGCTTCTATCCCCGCTACCGTACCGAGCCTCCCGAGAAACGCTTCCTGCTGGTGGACGACCCGGTGGTCCGCGCCCGCGGCTTCGCCCGGCTCTGGGCCGAGCTGGAGGACGCCGCGCCGCGGGCGGAAGCCCACGCGGGCACGGTGTACAGCCAGGGGCTCGAGGCCTTGGGCCCGGCGCTGGTGATCGAGGAGGGGACTCGCTGGCGCGTCTTCGCGCCGGTGCAGGCCGCCGACCTGCGGGCGCTGGCCGTGGGCAAGCTGCCCCCGCACGAGTTGGATACGCTCCCCGCCGAGCTGGCCCGCGGGGACGGCGTCCTCTTCGAACCGCTCGATCCGCTCCCCGAGTTTCCCGGCGCCGACGCCCTCATCGGCGCAGTGCGCGAAGCCGGCCTGCGGGGGCTGGGCGGCGCACTCTTCCCCACCTGGCGCAAGCTGGAAGCGGTGCGTGCCGAGGCCGCCAGCGCGAAGTACGTGGTCGTGAACGGCGACGAGTCCGAGCCCGGCAACTTCAAGGACCGCTGGTTGATGGAGCACAACCCCCGCCCGGTCTGGGCGGGGGCGGCGCTGGCGGCACGGGCGGTGGGGGCGAACGCGATCTACTTCTACGTCCGCGGCGAGTACACCGCAGCGCACGCGCGCGTGGAGGCGGCGCGGGCGGAGCTGGAGGCGTCGGGCTACTTCGCGGGACTGGCGACGCACACCTTCCGCGGCGGCGGGCTGTACATCTGCGGGGAGGAAAGCGCCCTGCTCGAAAGCATCGAGGGCAGGCGCGCCGAGCCCCGGCTCAAGCCGCCCTACCCGGCCCAGGCGGGCCTGTTCGGCCGACCCACGCTGGTGAACAACGTGGAAACGCTGGCGCACCTGGCCTGGATCGCCGCCCACGGTGCGGAGGCCTACCGCGAGCGGCGTCCCAAGCTGTTCTCGATCTCGGGCGACGTGGACCGGCCCGGCGTCTACGAGCTGCCGCTGGGCACGCCGCTGGGCGGGGCCCTGAAGGCGGCCGGGGGCGCACCGGAAGACCTGCAGGCGGTGCTGATGGGCGGGGCGGCGGGAACCTTCCTGCGCCTGCCCGACGCCGCCGAGCTGCCGCTCGACTTCGAAGCGCCCCGAATCTCGGGGGATGCGATCGGACCCGGGGCGCTCGTGGCCTTCGCCGAGGGCCGCGACCTCTGGGCGGTGGCCGAGGGCATCGCCGCCTTCTTCGCCCACGAGTCGTGCGGCAAGTGCTTCCCCTGCAGCCTGGGCACGCCCCACCTGCACGCGGCCGTGGCCCGGCGCGAGCGCGGACCGCAGCTGGAGGAGCTCTTTTTGGCGCTCGAGCAGGGCAGCCTCTGCGGCCTGGGGCAGGCCGCCCCCTGGGCGGTGCGCAGCCTGATCCGGCGCTTCGAGGGGGTGAGGACGTGAGCAAGGTTCCGCTGGTCGTGGACGGCTATCTGGTCCAGGCCGAGCCGGGCGAGACGCTGCTCGACGCGGCGCGGCGCGTCGGGGTGGAGGTGCCCACGGTCTGCCATCACGAGCGCACCGGTACCCGCGGCCTCTGCCGGCTCTGCGTCGTCGAGGTGGAGGGCTGGGGGCGGCCGGTGCCCGCCTGCGCCACCGAGGTGCAGCCGGACCTGGTCGTGCGCACCGAGACCGAGGCGCTCGCCGCGCTGCGGCGGGTGGTGCTCGAGCTGCTGGCGCTCGAAACCGATCTGGAGCACGACGCGGGCACCCGGGAACTGCTGGAACGCTACGCCGCCCACCCCGAGCGCTGGGGGGCGCCGCTGGCGGCGCGGCGCGAACGCGAACCGGTTCAGGACAACCCCTTCTTCGTGCGCGACTACGCCAAGTGCTACACCTGCCGGCGCTGCATCGACGCCTGCGGCGAGGGCATTCAGGGCGTCTGGGCCTACAGCACGACCGGTCGCGGGAACGGCGCCGTGCCCGGTACCCCGCTGGACCTGCCGCTGCCCGAGACCCCCTGCGTCTTCTGCGGCAACTGCGTGCAGGTCTGCCCGACGGGGGCGTTGGCTCCGCTGCAGGAAGTGATGCTTGCGGAGGGGGAGCGATGAAACGAGCCGTACGTGGTACGTGGTACGTGGTACGTGGTAGGACCGTGCAGCGGCAACGCTGCGCTCAGGGCTTTTTACCGCGCACCACAAACCCTGCACCAGGCACCGCCTCAAGGAGGTACCCATGATCCCCCTCCGCCTCCAGCCCGACCGGGTGGTGCCCACCGTCTGCCCCTACTGCGGCGTCGGCTGCCGGGTGGACCTCTACGTCAAGGACGCGAAGGTCTACCGGGTGATGGCCCGCGAGGGGCCGCCCAACCACGGCGCGCTCTGCGTCAAGGGGCGGTTCGGGCTGGGCTTTTTGCACCACCCCGACCGGCTCCGGACGCCGCTCATCCGCCGCCGCAAGGGGGCCGAGCTCGAGCCCGTTTCCTGGGACGAGGCCCTCGACTTCGCCGCCGGACGGCTGGCCCGCATCGCCGCCGAATCGGGCCCCGACGCCCTCTACTTCGTCTCCAGCGCCAAGGCGACGAACGAAGAGAACTACCTGATGCAAAAGCTGGCCCGCGCCGCCGTGGGCACCCACAACGTCGACCACTGCGCGCGACTGTGCCACTCCAGCTCCACCGCCGCCCTGGCCCGTTCCCTCGGCGGTGCGGCGATGAGCAACACCCTCGAGGAGATCGGGATCTCGGACGTGATCCTGGTCACCGGTTCCAACACCACCGAGACCCACCCGGTCGTGGGCGCGCAGATCAAGAAGGCCGCGCGAGCGGGGGCCTTCCTGATCGTCGCCGATCCGCGGCGCATCGGCCTGGCCGAGGCTGCCCAGCTGTGGCTGCGGCTCCGCCCCGGCACCGACGCGGTCCTCTTCGGGGCGATGGCGCGTTATCTGGTCGAGTCCGGGCGCTTCGACCGCGGTTTCGTGGAACGGCGCACCGAAGGGTTCGAGGAATGGTGGAAGAGCGTAGCGGCCTACACCCTCGCGCACGCCGAAGAGGTCACCGGCGTTCCCGCCGAGAGGATCCGCGAGGCCGCCGAGCGCTACGGCGGCGCGCGCGCCGCCGCCATCTACTGGGCCATGGGCATCACCCAACACGCCCACGGCACCGACAACGCGCAGGCGCTGGTCAACCTGGCCCTCGTGGCCGGGCAGCTGGGCAAGCCCGGCTCCGGGCTCAACCCGCTGCGCGGTCAAAACAACGTCCAGGGCGCGGGCGACATGGGGGCGCTACCCAACGTCTACCCCGGCTACCAGCCCACGGCCGACCGGCAGGTGCGCAAACGCTGGAAGGCGCTGTGGCACGTGCCCCAGCCGGAAAACCCGGGCCGCACCATGACCGAGGCCTTCGAGTCGATCGGCGAGGCGGACGGGGTGCGCGCCGTCTACCTGATGGGCGAGGACCCGATCACCTCCGAGCCCTACCAGGACCACGTGCGCGCCGCGCTCGAGAAGCTCGACCTGCTGATCGTCCAGGACATCCTCAAAAACGAAACCTACCCCTACGCCGACGTGGTGCTGCCCGCGGCCTCGTTCGCCGAGAAGCACGGCACCTTCACCAACACCGACCGGCGGGTGCAGCGGATCCGCCCCGTTTTCGAACCTCCGGGCGAGGCCCGACCGGACTGGTGGATCACCGCTCAGATGGGCCAGCGGCTCGCCCGGTTGCTAAAGCGTGGCTGGAGCGAGGCCTGGAACTACGCGGGCCCCGAGGCGGTGTGGGAGGAGGTCCGGCTGGCGCTGCCGCAGATGTTCGGCGGGATCGGCTACGCGCGGCTCGAGCGCGAAGACCTGCGCTGGCCCTGCCCGCACCTGCGCTCCCCGGGCGTGAGCGTGCTCTTCACGGACGGTTTCTACACCCCCAGCGGCAAGGCGCGGCTGCTGCCCGCCCCCGCCCGGCCGCCGGCCGAGCGGCCGGGCGGCGACTATCCGCTCGTCCTCTCCACCGGCCGCGTCCTCTACCACTGGCACGGCGGCACCCTGAGCCGACGCAGCGACCTGGAGCGGGCCTACCCGGAGATGAAGGTGGAAATTCACCCCGCCGACGCCGAGCGCTACGGCGTGTCGGACGGCGAACCCGTCTGGGTGGTGAGCCGCCGCGGCCGCATCCAGGCGATCGCCTGGGTCACCGACCGCACCCCCGAGGGCGTCGTCTTCGCCCCCTTCCACTTCGCCGAGCAGCCCGCCAACCGGCTCACCCTCGACGCCTACGACCCCACCTCGATGATCCCCGAGTACAAGTTCGCGGCGGTCCGGCTCGAGCCCGCAGGAACCGCGGAGGCCGCGGGGCCGGGGTAGTAGAATGCGGAGCGTATGTTAGCCATCGACCTATCGGGCAAGAAGGCGCTGGTCATGGGCGTGGCCAACGAACGCTCCATCGCCTTCGCCACCGCCCAAAAACTCCACGAGGCCGGTGCCGAGCTGGCCATCACCTATCAAGGCGACCGCGTGCGCCCGCTGGTGGAAAAAGCCACGCGGCACATGCCGGGCATTCGCCTCTACGAACTCGACGTGACCGACGAGACCCGCCTGCGCGAGGTCATGGCCGACCTGGGCGCGAACTGGGGCGGCATCGACCACATCGTCCACTCCATCGCCTTCGCCCCGCGCCGGGCCATGGAGGGCCGCTACATCGAGACGACCAAGGAAGACTGGCTGCTGGCCCTGGAGATCTCCGCCTACAGCCTGGTCGCGGTCGCGCGCGAAGCGGAGCCCTACTGGAACGAAGGCGGCAGCATGGTCACCTTCAGCTACTACGCCGCCGAGAAGGTGGTGCCCAAGTACAACGTCATGGGCATCGCCAAGAGCGCGCTCGAGGCCAGCGTGCGCATGCTCGCCTACGAGCTGGGGCCGAAGGGGCGGCGGGTCAACGCGGTGTCGGCCGGCGCGCTGCGCACCCTCTCGGCCCGGGGCATCCCCGGTTTCACCCTGCTTTGGGACCACGTCAACGCGGTCGCGCCGCTGAAGCGGCCCGTGACCCACGAGGAGGTGGCCCAGGCGAGCGTCTTCTTGCTCAGCCCGCTGGCCAGCGGCATCACCGGCGAAACGCTCTACGTGGACGCCGGCTACCACATCGTGGGCATCGGACTGACCGACGAGGACGTTCCCGGACGCAAGGACTGACCCCCGTCCGAGCCGGCGCGGGCCCGCGGGCCCGCGCTTTTTTTGGGCGGTAGACTAGAGCCATGCGCACCTCCCTGACCGTCGAAGAAGCGCTCGCCGCGGTTCTGGAACACACCCGTCCGCTCGCGGACGTCGAAGAGGTCCCTCTCGAAAAGGCCCTGGGCCGCGTGCTCGCCCGCGACCTCGAAGCCCTGGCCGACCACCCCGACGTGGACAACACCGCCGTGGACGGCTACGCTGCCCGCGCCGAGGACACCGCCGGCGCCAGCCCCGAAAACCCGGTGCGGCTGCGCTGGATCGGCGAGTCGCCCGCGGGGCGGCCCTTCCCCGGCCGGCTCGGCCCTGGCGAAGCCGTGAGCGTCTACACCGGCGCGCCCCTGCCCGCGGGCGCGGACGCGGTGGTGGCCGTCGAGGATACCGAGCGCGACGGCGAGTTCGTCGTGCTCTACAAACCCGCCACGCCCAAGGACATCCGTCCGAAGGCCCAGGACCTGCAGCAGGGCCGGGTCTACCTTAAACGCGGCGACCTGCTCACGCCGGGCCGCGTAGGGCTGGCCGCGGGCATGGGCCACCGCACCCTGCCGGTGGTGCGCCGCCCGCGCGTCGGCGTGCTCTCGACCGGCGACGAGGTGGTCGAACCCGGCACGCCGCTGCCCCCCGGCGGGGTCTACAACTCCAACGCCTACTCGGTGGCCGCGCTGGTGCGCGAGGCCGGCGGCGAGCCGGTGCTGCTGGGCAAGGTCGGCGACCGGGTGGAGGCGGTCAAGGAGCAGCTCGCCGCCGCGGGGTCGCTCGACCTGGTCCTCACCTCGGGGGGCGTCAGCATGGGCGACTACGACATCGTCCGCCACCTGCTCGAGCAGGAAGGCACCATCCACTTCTGGAAGATCCTGCAGCGCCCCGGCGGCCCCCCCATCTTCGCCGAGTTCGCCGGCACGCCGCTCTTCGGCCTGCCCGGAAACCCGGTGAGCGCGATGGTCACCTTCTTCCTCTACGGCCGCCCCATGCTCTTCAAGATGCTGGGGCGCAGCGACCCCCCCTACCGCAAGGTGCGGGCGCTGGCCGAGGACTTCTTCAAGGGAGCCGGCAAGAAGACGGCCTTCCGCCGCGCGGTGCTCCGCTACGACCCCGAGGCCCCCGGCGGTCACCGCGCGGCCAGCGTGGACAGCCAGTCGTCGGGGGTGCTGCGCAGCATGGCCTTTGGCAACGCGCTCGTCGTCGTCCCGCCGCACACCCACGTCGAGGCGGGCGAGGTGGTGGAGGTCATTCCCTTCGGGGATGTGCAGACCTAATCCACGTCAGACCCTAACTAGAACTTTCTTTTAATGTCGGCTTTTCCATCGGGGCGGACACGGAAGACCGCGAACAGGGGAGCTTGGTGTTTCGACAAGAAGAGCTCTACCCGGTGAATGTTGGCTGCGAAAGCGTTTGCTAGCACATCGATCTTCCATCGCCCCGAAACTTTAAGGTGAATTACGCGTGCCCTGAAGCGGATAACCGCTTGCTTCTCGGCTGGCACATAACGCATCCTGGCGTCAGCCGTGAGCAAGACCCAGCCCCGATTCGCAACAAGTTCAAGAATCTCGTCATCTTGTGCGGCTTGTTCGAAGTGGTCATCGTGAGCTTCGACAATCAGACCAGCCTCGACCAAAATGCCAGGGAAACGCTTGCCAAGGTTCCGGTCCGTCAGGAAAACGGTCAAGCCGCCCTCGCCAAGCCAACCTCGAAAACCAGCGCGTCCGTTACGAGGTCCAGGGGAAGGTCATAATCTCGAGCTATGTCTTCCAACGCCTCCCCCGCGTCAACACGCGCGGAAAGAATGGACGTTTCAATCCCCCGCACCACCGGTTTACCGTAGCGGATTCTAGGATCTACGAATACAGTTTTTCTGTCTCCGCGCTCTGGCACACTCAGGAAAAGCCGCACCGGAAGCTCGTCTTCCCAACTGACCCGCTTTAGAGCATCCTTCAGGATAGCTTTTAGCGCAATCTGGCCACTGCGCTTGAGGCTGATGAGCTCCCCGTAGTAATCGATCAGCAGATCGCCGCCCCCAGTCGAAAGTTCGGGATGGATTAGAAGGCGCTCGATCCCCAGTTTGCGCTCGGCGTAAGCGACGGCTTTACGGATGTCACCGAGCTTAACCTTGTGCCTTTCGCGCAACGCACGCAGCACGAAAAGCTCGATAAGGTTGCTGAAGCTAAGGCGAGGACCATGCGCCGTCCCTGATATTTGGATGATCGGCTCGGACGCTTTGCGTCCCTCAGCAGTAGCGTAGCTCCCTCCCGTGGTCCACCACCTTACTGTGCTGATGGGGATGTGGAGATAACGGGCCGCTTCAGCAAATGTGTATAGAGGCTCGTCAATTTTGCCGGATAATGAATGGACCATCCGCACGACCCCCATCCCTTAGTAACCCTTAAGAAGATTTTACCCTATTTCGTCTCTTTCTTGGCCCGGCCGTAGGCCATCCGCAGCTTGAACATCGCCCGCTTGTGCAGCTTGGCGGCCTCCTCGGCGGTCACCCCCAGGTTGGCCGCGGCCCGCTCGAGCGGCACCCCCTCGCCCTCGACCTGGACCACCAGCCGCCGTTCGGCCTCCTCGAGCCCGGCGGTAAAGGGTTCCAGGTCGGCCCAGGTGGCCTTGGGGCCGGTCTTCTTCTTCGCCGCGCCCTTCTTGCGGGCCTTCTTGCGTCCACCGCCCGCCTTGCCGCGCGGCGGACGGTTCTTGAAGTTGGGGTAGGCGTAGTCCTCGCAGTCGGGGTTGGAACACTTCAGGACCTCGCGCTTGCCCTTCTTGACCATGATCCAGCCGCACTTGGGGCAGGTCTGCTCGGTGGGCGGGTCGAAGACCAGGAAGTCGCACCCCTGCTTGTTGCAGCGCCAGTAAGGCTTGCCGCGTCGGCTCGTCTTCTGGACGATCTCGCCTTCCTTGCACTTGGGGCAGGTGATGCCGGTGGAGGGCGCCTCGTCGCGGGTGTAGTCGCACTTCGGGTAGGCGCTGCAGGCGATGAAAGAACCGTAGCGGCCCCATTTGCGCACCAGCGGGGCGCCGCACTTGGGGCAGTCCTCGCCGATCGGCTCGGCCTCCTTCTTCTCCTCCAGGGGCTCGGTGTAGCTGCACTCGGGGTAGCCGGTGCAGCCGAGGAACTGGCCGTAGCGGCTCACCTTGATCTCCAGCGGCCGCCCGCAGACCGGGCAGGTCTTGCGCGGAACCCGCGCCAGCTCCTCGGTGAAGGGTTCGTAGAACTCGCGCACCACCGCGGGCCAGGGCTGCTTGCCCTCTTCGACCTCGTCGAGGCGGTCCTCCACCTGGGCGGTGAACTCGTAGGCCACCACCCGCGGGAAGTGCTCGACCAAGAAACCGATCACGCGCTTGCCCAGCTCGGTGGGCACGAGCGCCCGCCCCTGGCGCTCCACGTAGGCGCGGCGCTCGAGGGTGTCGATCGTGGGGGCGTAGGTGGAGGGGCGGCCGATGCCCAGCTCCTCCATCTTCTTGACCAGGCTGGCGTCGGTGTAGCGGGGCGGGGGCTGGGTGAAGTGCTGTTCGGACTCGAGTTCCAGCAGCCGCGCGGGCGCTCCGGCGTCCACCTCGGGCAGAGGTTGTTCCTCTTGCTGGTCACGGCCCCAGACCCGCAGGAAGCCGTCGAACTTGAGGATCGAACCGGCGGCGCGGAAGCTGAACCGCCCCCCGGTCACGGTGATCACCGTCTGGTCGTAGACCGCCGGCGTCATCTGGCTGGCGACGAAGCGGCGCCAGATCAGGTCGTAGAGCCTGTACTCCTCGTCCGAGAGGAAGGGCTTTACCTGCTCGGGGCGGCGCTGCACCGAGGTGGGACGGATCGCCTCGTGGGCGTCCTGAACGCCCTGCTTCTTGCCCCGGAAGTGGTTGGGCTTCGGGGGCAGGTAGTCGGGACCGTACTGCTTGGGGATAAAGGCGCGCGCCTCGGCGATCGCCTCGGGGGCGATGCGCACCGAGTCGGTGCGCATGTAGGTGATCAGACCCACCGGCCCCTCAGGGCCCAGGTTGACGCCCTCGTAGAGCCGCTGGGCAACGCGCATGGTGCGCCCCGCGCCCCAGCCGAGGCGGCTCGAGGCCGCTTGCTGCAGCGTCGAGGTGGTAAAAGGGGGCAGCGCGTGGCGGCGCTTCTCCTTGCGCTCCACCGCGGCCACCCGCCAGGCGGCCACACCGCGCACCTCCTGCTCTACCGCCCGGGCCTCGTCTTCGGAGGGGATGAGGAAGCTCTCCTTTTTCTTGTCGAGCACGCGCTTGCCGTCGATCTCATAAAGTTCGGCGGCGAAACGCGCCCCCGCGTCGAAGGTGCCGGTAAGGGTCCAGTACTCCTTCGGCACGAAGGCCTCGATCTCGGCCTCGCGCTCGGTGACGAGCCGCAGCGCCACCGACTGCACCCGGCCCGCCGAGAGCGCCCGCTGACGGAACTGCGCCGAGAGGACCGGGCTGAGGTTGTAGCCCACCAGCCGGTCGAGCACCCGGCGCGCCTGCTGGGCATCGACCAGGTTCTGATCGATGGGGGTGGGCTTCTTGACCGCCTCCTTGATCACCCGCGGGGTGATCTCGTGAAAATGCACCCTGAGGGGCTTTTGTGGGTCGAGGTCCAGAAGCCGGGCCACGTGCCAGCTAATGGCCTCGCCCTCGCGGTCGGGGTCGGTGGCGAGCAGCACCCGTTCGGCCTTCCCCGCGGCCTTCTTGAGGTCGCTCACGACCTTTTGTTTTTCCTTCTTGACCACGTACTTGGGCTCGAAGTCGCGCTCGAGGTCCACGCCCAGATCGCGCTGCGGCAGGTCGGCCACGTGGCCGACGCTGGCCTTGACCTCGTAGCGGGGGCCCAGAATTTTCTTGATGGTCTTGGCCTTCGCGGGCGACTCGACCACGACCAGGGTCTTTCCCGACATGAGGCCCAGTATAAACACACCTTGTTAAGAGGATGAAAACCCCGCGCCGAAGCACGGGGTTTGCGGAACCGGAAGAGGCTACTTCAGGCCCAGCTTCTTCCAGTTCTCGAAGACCTGCTGGGGGCTCAGTTTCTTGGCGCGCAAGGCCTTGACCTCGTCGGCCGAGAGCGGCTTGAACCCCTTGGGCAGCAGCTTGTCGTTGCCCCAGGCGGTGAGGGTGTAGTTGAGCACCGCGGCCACGTCGGCGTCGGAGAGGTGGCCGTAGGGCGGCATGGCGCCGTTGTAGGTCTTCCCCTGGGCGACGATCGGGCCCTGGAGGCCGAAGAGCACCACCTGGATCAGGAACTGGCGGCCGGCGTCGCCCGTGGCGACGATCCGCGGCAACTCCTTGGCGAGCGGCGGGAAGGCGCCCGGCACCCCCTGGCCGGTCGCCTGGTGGCAGCCGGCGCACTGCGCGTAGACCTGCTCCCCGCTGGCGGCCAGCCCGAGCGCACCGAGCGCCAGCACCCCAACGAGCATCGCAACTTTCTTCATCGTTTCCCTCCTTCCGGCAAAGCCGGTTCGATTTTACCCCCTGCGGCCGGCACGCCGCCGTTCACCTGGTTACCGGGCAGCAGGAATCCGGCCGAGACCACGAAGCGCAGGGCGTCCTCGACCTTGATGTCGAGGGGGATCAGCTCGTCTTCGGGCACGATGATCACAAACCCGGAGGCGGGCACCGGACTGGTGGGAACGACGACGACGGTGTGCCCCGCCGGCAGGGGCTTCAGGCGGTCCTCCACCTTCTGCACCACGAAGCAGAGCGCGTAGCTGCCGCGGCGCGGGTACTCCACCAGGGCCGCACGCGAGAAGTGCACTTCGGGCCGGGTAAAGAAGTTGGTGGAGATCTGCTTGACCGCGTTGTAGACGTCGCGCACCAGCGGCACCAGGTTGACGAGCTGGTCGAAAGCGGCGAGCAGCTGCCGCCCTGCCCAGTGCCCGGCGATCATCCCCACGAAGAGGATGACCGCGGCGGTGGACAAAAGCCCCAGCACCGGCAGGACCGGGTGCAGCCAGTCGGGGGGCGTGACCCCGAAGAGGCGCAGCAGCGCCAGGAAGAAGACGTCCGAGGTGTTCCAGATCCAGACGCCCAGGTAGAGGACGACGACCAGGGGCAGCAGCACGACGACCCCGGTCAGGAAGTAGCGTTCCAGCCTGCCGATCATCCTTCGCGAACCTCCACGCTGTAGCGGCCGTTCTCGTAACGCAGGATCACGACCTTCTGCTCCCCGTCCTTCTCCACACGCACCGTCGTTTGGTAGAGGCTCGGGGGCTTCTCCCAGGTGGCGGCCTCGAGCACCCGCCAGCCCGCGTCCTCGAGCGCCGCAAGCAGGTAGCGGCGCAAGGCGTCGAAGTCCTGCGGGTTCTTGAAGCGGCTGAAGCTGAGCTTGCCGGTGTAGTTCTGCTCGTAGACCACGCTCCCGGGCGGCGCGGCCAGCGGCAGGTAGGCGCTGAGGAGCGGAACGCCGTCCGGGCCGGCGATCACCAGCACCCCGGGGGCGGCTTCGGCGGGGGGCAGGGTGCGCTCCCCGCCCTGCAGCACGGGAGCGCAGCCGGCTGCGAGGAGCAGCAGCACGGAAAACCAGGCGAGGCTTCGCATTACGCTTACGTTACCCCAGGCGCGGATGAAAAGCTCCGGGAACCAGACCGTATACTGGGGCCATGTCCGGGACCGGGGAAGCCGCCGCCCACCTGGTGGTGGAAAACGTCAGCAAGCGCTACGGGCGCAAGCCCGTGCTCGAGGGGGTGAGCTTTTCCCTGGCGCCCGGGGAGGTCTACGCCCTGGCGGGGCCCAACGGCTCGGGGAAGACGACGCTGATCCGCATGGTCACCGGTCTGGCCTTCCCCACGAGCGGCCGGGTGCTGATGCTGGGCGAGAACATCCACGAGGGCGGCTACGCCGTCCGTCGTCACCTGGGCGCGGTCGTCGAAGCGCCGGCGGCCTTCTACCCCTACCTGACGGGGCGGGCCAACCTGGAACGGCTGGCCTGGCTCTCGGGGCTCGCGGGCGCCGCCGAGCGCATCCGCGACGTCCTCTTCGCGCTCGAGCTGGTCGCCGTGGCCGACCAGCCGGTGGCCGGCTACTCCCTGGGGCAGCGGCAGCGCCTGGGGCTGGCCGCGGCCATCCTGGCCCGGCCCAAGGTGCTCGTCCTCGACGAACCCACGAGCGGCCTCGACCCCGACGGCATCCAGAAGGTGCACGAGATCCTGCGGGAGCAGGCCGCCGGCGGCGTCTCGGTGCTGCTCTCCACCCACCACCTGCGCGAGGTCTCGGCCTACACCGACCGCGTGGGCATCCTCGGCGGCGGCCGCCTCATCGACGAGGTCGTCATGGAAGGCGCCTCCGAGCGCCACCGCCTGCGCGTCAGCGAGCCCGAACGGGCGCTCGCGGTGCTGCAGACCCTGCCCTTCGTGGAGGCGGCCGAGCGCAAGGGCGAGGTGCTGGTGGTGCGCGGGCCGGTGGACGCGGTCGTGAAGGCGCTGGTGGACGACGGCCACCGCGTCTACGAGGTGACGGCCGACTACTTCGACCTCTACGAGTACTACCGGGAGCGGATCAAGCATGTTTAGGTTCGTCGGCTGGGAGATCGTCAAGATGCTGCACCTGCGCTCGGTGCGGCTGGGGCTGGCGGCCGCCTTCGTGCTGCCCATCATCTGGACGCTGGCGCCGGGGCTCAAACAGGTCTACGGCCTGGTCCTGGTCTCGGGCTGGCAGGTGCCGGCGCTTTCGCTCCTCGCGGGTATGGAGTTCCTCTACCCCTTCCTCATCGCCATGGCCGCGGCCGAGGTGCTGGGCTCCGAGATCAGCATGGGCACGCTCAAACCCCTGCTGCTCAGGCCGCTCTCGCGCACCCGCTTCATCTCAGCCAAGCTGATCGCCGCGCTCGCCTACCCCTTCATGGTGCTGGGGGTGAGCCTGCTCGCCTCGATCCTCGCGGGCCTGCCCCACGGCCTGGGCGGCTTCTTCGGGGGCACCGGCCTGGGCGAGGGCGGCTTCGCCGGACTGGGCTTCCTGAGCGCGGGGGCGGCCTTCGCCGAGGTGCTGCGGGCCTACGTCTTCGCCGCGCTCACGCTGCTGCCCATCGCCGCGCTGAGCCTGATGTTCGCGGTCGGATTCAGCTCCACCACCGCCGCGGCGCTGGGGGCGATCGCCACGGTGCTGTTGATGCGGCTGCTCATCGCCTTCCCCGGCCTGAAGCCGCTCTTGCTGACCACCTACCTCGACCTCTACCTGCACCCCGCGGACTGGGCCATGGGGCTCAGCCTGCTCTTCATCTACACCGTTGGCTTCGGGTTGCTGGCGGTGCTGCTCTTCGAACGCAAGGACGTGTAAGGGAGGAACCGTGGGCAAGCTGACCCATTTCGAAGACGGAAAACCCCGGATGGTCGACGTATCGGACAAGCAGGCCACGGTGCGCGTCGCACGCGCCGAGGCCGCGGTGAAGCTGACCCCCGAGGCGGCGGCGGCCCTGAAGGAGGGCGGGGTCGGCAAGGGCGACCCGCTGGTGGTGGCCCAGCTGGCGGGCATCATGGCCGCCAAGAAGACGAGCGACCTGATCCCGCTCTGCCACCCCCTGCCCCTTTCCAAGGTGTCCGTCGAGGTGAGCTTCGACGAGGCCGCAGCAAAGGTGCGCATCGTCTGCGAGGTCAAGACCAAGGCCGAGACGGGCGTGGAGATGGAGGCGCTCACCGCCGCCAGCATGGCGGCGCTGACCGTCTACGACATGCTCAAAGCCGCCAGCAAGGAGCTGGAGATCGAGCGGGTGCGCCTGCTCTACAAGTCGGGCGGCAAGTCCGGAACCTGGGAACGGGGCTGACCCACCGGAAACCCCGGGGCGCTGCGGCCGTTCGCTGCGGACCTAAGGTGTATACTGTATACATCTGAGGAGGTCGCCCGTGCGCATCGAACGCCCCAACCTGGTCCGGGAAGCCGCCTACGAGCGGCTGAAACGTCGCATCCTCGAAGGCGTTCTGCAGCCGGGGGCGCGGCTCAGCGAGCCCGCGCTCGCCGGGGCGCTGGGCGTGAGCCGCACCCCGGTGCGCGAGGCGCTGCAGCGCCTGGCGCAGGAAGGCCTGGTGGAACTGCGCCCGGGCAAGGGGGCGCGGGTGCGGGTGCTCAGCCCCCGCGAGGTCGAGGAGGTCTACGAGGTGCGGGCGCTCATCGAGGGCGAGGCCGCGGCGCGCGCCGCGGAGCGCTGCGACGAAGCGGGCGTGCGCCGGCTCGAGGCCGCACTGGACGCGCTCGAGGCGGCCGACCCGACCGACTACGCCGCCCAGATCGCCGCCGACGAGCGCTTCCACGCGCGGCTGGTGGCCGCGGGCGGCAACCGCGTGCTCGAACAGGTCTTCCACGACCTCGACGCCGCGCTGGCCCTCACCCGCCAGTTCTCGCGCGACCTCAACCAGACCCCCGAGACCCGCGCGCAGCACCGCGCCATCGTCGCCGCCATCCGCGCCGGCGACGCCGCGGCCGCGCGCGCGGCCGCCGAGGCCCACGTAGAGGCTTTCAAAGCCACCGTGGCCCGGCGCATTCAGGAGGCCGCATGGACCTGAACCCCCTCTACCGTTCGCTGGTGCTGGGCGTCGCGAACCAGAAGTGGCTCGAGCGCCTGGTGCGCACCCACGGGTGGCGCTTCGCCCGCCGCTACGTGGCCGGTCACACCCTCGAAGAAGCCCTGGACGTCGTGAAGCGGCTCGAAGACGAGGGCGTCCACGCCCTGGTGGATCTGCTCGGCGAGATGGTGACGAGCGAGGAGGAGGCCGCGGCCTTCACCGGCGAGATCGTGCGGCTGGTGCAGGCGCTGGGCACGCTGCCCTACCCCCGCTGGGTTTCGGTCAAGCTGACCCAGCTGGGCCTCGACCTCGGCCGCGAGCTGGCCCGCGATCACCTGCGCCGCATCCTCGACGCCGCCCGGGCGGTGGAGGGGGTGGTCCAGGTGGACATGGAGGACAGCCCCCGCACCGACGCCACCCTCTGGGTCTGGCGGACGCTGCGCGAGGAAGAGGGCTACGAAAACGTCGGCATCGTGCTGCAAAGCTACCTAAAGCGCAGCCCCGCCGACCTGCGGGCGATTTTGCACCTGAAGCCCAACCTGCGCGTAGTCAAGGGCGCCTACAAGGAGCCCGCCGAGGTGGCCTGGCAAGAACGGGGAAAGATCCGCGAGCAGTTCCTCGAACTCGTGCGCACCAACCTGGCCGCCGGCGGTCGCACCGCCACCGGCACCCACGAGGCGTCGCTGGTGGAGGAGGTGCGCGCCTGGGCCGAAGCCGAGGGGATCGGGCGCGAACGCTACGAGTTCCAGTTCCTCTACGGCATCCGCCGCGAGCTGAAGCAGCGCCTCGCCCTGCAGGGCTACACCGTGCGCGACTACCTGCCCTACGGCGAGGACTGGTACCCCTACTTCTCGCGCCGGCTCGCCGAGCGGCCCGAGAACTTGCTCTTCGTCCTGCGCGGCCTGGTGCAGGGCTAGGGAAAAGGAGGCGGTTATGACGGTCGAACCCTTCAGAAACGAACCCATTCTGCTGTTCAAGGACGAGGCGGAGCAAAGAGCCATGCAGGCGGCGCTGGCCGAGGTGAAGGCCCAGCTGGGCCGCGACTACCCGCTCCTCATCGGCGGCGAGGCGCTGGTCACCGGGAACTGGCTGCCCTCGCACGACCCCTCCGACCCCTCCCGGCTGGTGGGGCGGGCGGCGAAGGCCGGCCCCGCCGAGGCCGACGCGGCGCTCGAGGCGGCCTGGAAGGCCTTCGAGACCTGGAAGCGCTGGCCCCAGGAGCACCGCTCGCGGGTGCTGTGGAAGGCCGCGCACGTCATGCGCCGGCGCAAGTTCGAGCTGGCCGCCTGGATGGTCTACGAGGTGGGCAAGAACTGGGTCGAGGCCATCGCCGACGTCGCCGAGGCCATCGACTTCCTCGACTACTACGGCCGCATCGCCCTGAACTTCAAGGGGCCCGAGGCGGTGCCCCTCCACCCCTACCCGGGCGAGGACAACGAGGCCTTCTACGTCCCGCTGGGCGCCGGGGTCTCGATCAGCCCCTGGAACTTCCCCGTCGCCATCTTCACCGGCATGCTCGCCGGACCCATCGCGGTGGGCAACACCGTCGTGGCCAAGCCTGCCGAGGACGCCAGCGTGGTGGCCTACAAGGTCTTCGAGGTGCTCGAGGAGGCGGGGCTGCCGCCGGGCGTGGCCAACCTGCTCCCCGGCATCGGCGAGGAGGTGGGCGCCCACCTGGTGGCCCACCCGGACACCCGCTTCGTCACCTTCACCGGCTCGCTCGAGGTCGGCCTGATCATCACCGAGACGGCGGCCAAGCGGATTCCGAACCAGAAGTGGATCAAGCGCGTCGTCACCGAGCTGGGCGGCAAGGACGCCATCCTGGTGGACGAGACCGCCGACCTGGACCTGGCGGCGGCGCACATCGTCGCCAGCGCCTACGGCTTCTCGGGCCAGAAGTGCTCGGCGGCGAGCCGCCTGATCGTGGTGGACGAGGTCCACGACCTGCTCATGGAAAAGGTGAGCGAACGCAGCGAGAAGCTGGTCGTCGGGCCGGCCGAGGAGAACCCGGACCTGGGCCCGGTCATCAACGCCGAGCAGGAAGCCAAGGTGCTGCGCTACATCGAGATCGGCAAGAACGAGGGCCAGCTCGTCCTCGGCGGCGAGAAGCTGGAGGGTCCGGGCTTCTTCATCGCCCCCACGGTCTTCACCGGCGTGGAGCCGCACGCCCGCATCGCCCAGGAGGAGATCTTCGGGCCGGTCCTCTCGACCATCCGGGTGAAGGACTTCGACGAGGGGCTCGAGGTGGCCAACGCCACCCGCTACGGCCTCACCGGCGGCGTCTTCAGCAAGAACCGCGAGCGGCTCGAGCGTGCCCGGTACGAGTTCCACGTGGGCAACCTCTACTTCAACCGCAAGATCACCGGCGCGCTGGTGGGCGTCCAGCCCTTCGGCGGCTTCAACCTCTCGGGCACCGACTCCAAGGCCGGCGGCCCCGACTACCTGCACCACTTCGTGCAGATGAAGTCGGTCACCGAGCGGTTCTGAACCGGGCCGAACCCCGCCGGGCGGCGCACGCCGCCCGGCGGTCGTGCGGAACGGGTCGGGCGCGCCGCGGTAAGGGCTCTGGCATAATAAAAACGTGGCCGCAAAGGTGAACTACCGCCAGGAGCTTAGAGAGCGGCTCCCCGAACTTCGCGCGCGCTACGGCGTGAGGCGGCTCTTCCTCTTCGGGTCGCGCGCCCGCGGCGACGCGCATGCAGGAAGCGACCTCGACCTCCTGGTCGAGTTCGAGCGGGTTCCCACCCTCCTCGACCTGGTGCGGCTCGAGCAAGAGCTCGCGGACGACCTGGGGATTCGGGTGCAAGTCATCACGCCCGGCGCGATCAAGCCGCTGCTTAGACCTGCTATGGAACGCGACCTCGTGGAGGTGTGAACCCTGAACGGCAGCAAACCCGTACGCACTTACCTCGAGGACATCTACGAGAACGCCGAAAAGGCGCGGCGGTTCCTGGGCGAACTCGAAGGCCCGGAAGCATTGCAGCGCGACGAACTGCGGCTTTACGCGATCGTTCGCGCCCTTGAGGTGATTGGTGAAGCGGCCAAACGCGTGCCCGCCAAATACCGC